>JAALOO010001605.1_pt1 | contig 14767 bp, 12 predicted proteins | sample 7257641 | NCBI WGS metagenome assembly JAALOO01 (sample SAMN14085613, study PRJNA598686) | mite metagenome | biome: ENVO:01001000; feature: ENVO:01001002; material: ENVO:01001226; isolation source: single female mite from University of Michigan culture on fish food culture... ...
GTGACTTGACCACTGTCAACTTCCGTCTCGTCGGGTCCCGCGAGCGAAGCGAGCGGGGCCCGAAGAGACGGAAGTTGACAGTGGTCAAGTCACGTCAGAGATTGACGGTAAAATATAATTGGTAAAATCAGCCTAAACTAACTGACAGACAACAGCTACACAGCCGCCCGCCACTACTTTGGCTTGCCAAACTATTTTACACTCACAAAAATAGCAAACAAGCAATCAGCAGTATTTCTGAAACAGAGAAACTTCACTGAGAAGTGCTGCTAAAAGAAGATAATGAAAGCAGAAAAAGCAAAAATATGCCTCTTTTTTGGCTTCTCAATCAAGTTCATAGCAAATGACATGTATTTTCCAAGGAAAGAAGAGGGGAAAACTTTATGAAAGGGCACACAATCAAAAGGAAAACTGCCAAACAGCTTACTAAAGGAAAAGGAAAGAGGGAAAAAATATTTCCAACAATTTCACGGAAGTCACTAAATACCCGCTTCCTTGAACTTTGCAAAACTGCTCAATCTTCATTTTTGTCTCAACTGTCGTTGAAAAGACCTTTCACTTTGTAAGTGCTATTAATAGGCACATGAGCAGGTAGCATAAGCACAACTCTGGTACACAAGGAACTCAAACTGAAACTGCACAAATCAGTGAGTCAAAAAGCAGCAGCAGAAGTTCTCATCAAATAAGCACCCTTGAGGAAAAAGTGTAAAAAGAACAAACAACTACAATGACACTTTGAATTGAAAAGTGAGAAGTGGAAAAGAATGTAATAAAAAGAAAACAGTCAAGCAGTGGGAATATTAGAGCACTGCTGACACTCTAGAGCATAATTAAGACATGTACATAATAAATATTTTTTGAAGTGAAAGATACTATTTAATAACTGCATTTTGAAATTAATTCAATGCAAGCTAAAAAAATAAAGTGAGTGCAGTTTGCAATTACGGCCCTGGAATTTGACGCTGAATTTGCGAATTTTGTGCAAGAAAAAAACAAGCAGTTTTGAGAACAATTCTCGAGCCTGGAAAACTGGAAGACACGGATAACAAAAAAGCAGCAGTTATAAAAAGAACAGTCCCGAGCGGATGGGCGTCTGAAACGGTAGTTTTTTGTGTTCAGCGATTCTTCCTACACATTCTTCCCGGTGCTGCTAATTTGCCAGCTCATTGTTGCAAATGCTGATGTTGCCATAGCAAAAACAGTTTTTGCCTAGTGATGCACTGGTAGTCTGGTAGTTGCCCAAGTACACCGATACCCAACTAATCCACCGCCCTCTGAGTTTCATTTTTGCTTCATTCAGTTTTCAGTTGAAACAAATTCTGGCAGTGTTCTGTTGTCACCGAGCACAAAACACAATAATAAATGAATATTCTAGACTTGTTTCAAGTGAGAAATATAAAGAACAAAACATTGTCTGTGTCAGTTGTGCATCGACTTTTTACATTTTGTACCTTGCCAAAGTAAAATTCAGCAAAACACAAACACCACCACAAAAAAACTTTTTAAAAATGAAAATTTTAATTCTCTACAAAACATCATAATAATAAAGTGAAAGCGATTAGCTTTTCTAAGAAAAATTCACAAAAATAATTAATGCAATCCATTTTGGCACGGTAGAAAACTGTGATGCAAACTCAAAAAAACATCAGCAGACCCAGATGATGAATTTCGATGAGCAGTCAAACTGACATTTTCAAAAAGCCCAGGCCGCAAAAGCTAATGAGCACAAAATTTTGCTGCTATTAATTACACTCAAATAATTAAAAGCTCAAATAAAATACCCTATTCCATCATGCAAGCATGATGGATGAAGTCAGAAGAGAAAAACGGGTCAGATATCAACACAGTACGCCACAAAAAAACAAGCAGAGAAAAATAGAACAGACAGTTCAACACTTACCCTGGCAGGCCGCCAGACTCCATATGGTTTGCCAGTGTGACGTCATTTGACCTGAGAATGCATTTGAGAAGAAGAAAAAGCTGTCATCAGTTTGGAGTAGTCTTCAGTTTTTTGGGTTGACACTGACCACACATCGAACTGCCATTTTCGGAGTCCTAAAAATATTTTAAATTTAAAATACGCCTAAAAACGGGTGCACTTTTCTTTCTACTTACCAATGACGCCACAGAGTACTGAGCCCGAGTGAATGCCAATTCTATGAAGGGGCAGATAAGCAGATCAAAAGGAGAAAAAGTTAAAAAAAAGTGAAGTAACCATTTGTTGTCATTTTGTAAACACTCAAAATAGAATAGAAGAAGCTACATTCTTACCTCATGTTCAGATCGACGCCCGTCTTCTTGCGTACGCGCCTGCAGACAATGATGCGTAAATGGTGAAAAAATGGGAGAAAAACAAAAGAGAAAAAATGAAGAGGAATTACAAAACAGCCAGACAACCAGCCAGTGTGCATTGATAGAGAAAGTGCATGTCATCCACACATTCATTATTCAGGACGAGTTAATTAAATTTAAATTTAATTATCACTATAATCGGGCAGTGGTGGTGATGTTTTTGCTCTCAACAGCCTGCACTCCTGGTGCATCTTTTTTGTCATCAGAAAAGAGAGGTAGAGAAAGGGCAAAAAGTGCAGAAATTAGCCTGAAACGACGACGAGAAAGAAAAACATTGTTGCCAGTCAGGCAGGCCGTTACTGCAAATTATTTGCCCTTGACTGTTCCTTCCTCCCGTTGCTAATGAAATTGTCAGTGGCAAATTGAACTGCTAATCTCGAGTTCGTCGTCGTCGTCGTCGTCGTCGACGACATGTGAAGGAAAACGGTAGCAGCTATTGTGTGTGTCTCTGCGTGTGAGAGTGAGTGCTTTCAGTTCTGTTTTTGTTGGGTTGCTTTTCTGGCAGGCAGGCAAGCAAGTCCTCTGGGCCAACAACGAAAGAAAAAGAAGAAGGGTGAAAGGGAAGAGGCAAAAGCGGTAGTTTTGTCAGTCTCCCGCTGTACTAATGTGGCCACCGTCACCACCACTGACTACAGCGAGCTACTTTTGTTGCCTAATTTACCCAAGCCAAGCAAATCTTCTTTTATTTTTCCTTCTTTTCTTCATTATTTTCTTCTTTCTCCCTAAAGACTGCTCCTCACCAGTCAGCCTAATTTCATAGCACTGACTCCACACACACACAAGAACTGCACAAACAGACTACGGTGCTGCTCTAATTAGCGGGCATTTGATTGTGGCTACTAATTTGTTCCTAGTGGTGGTCATGGTAGTCGTGGTGGTGGTGGTGGTGAGACCAGGAAAACCAGTCGGCCGACTTTATTGTTGCCAAAATGTTGTACTAAATCTTTCAATCAACCAGGCAGTTTCGTTTTCAGCTAAACTTTCTTCTTTTTTCATCTTTTTTTTGTTTTGGCTATTAAAGGCGGATTTAGGTTCAAACTGTGCCAGGCAGCTCAATCAATCAAGTGGGGAGTCATCCGATGCGACCGATGCTGCTGCTGCTGCGGCAGCTAAACGACGGTGGCATTTACTGCCACTGCCAATGCGGTAATACGCAAAGGGACACATCCAAGTTGACTTGCTAATCCTAGTGATCGATGCTCACTGCTAGCAATGGCAACGGCAGTAGCCGGACACGGAGCTCTTTTTCCCCGCAACCTAGTGCCCGACTGCGATAAGGCTAATCTTTGATTTGCCCAGACTGTCAGACTTTGGTGCAGCAGCAGCCGAAGCAGCAGTTGTAGCAATTACAACGGCCTTAGGAGAGAATTAATTGTTATCAGCTGCTCCTCCTGCTCGTCGATATATTCTCAATAGTATACATCCCCCAAACGATATTCCCCCAGACACTGTTTCAAAAGGGATTTCAAGAGCTCACTGCAGCTGCTGTTGTACAGGATACACCACAAATCTTCCAAAAACTGTTTACTACAGCACAGAATTACTACTGCTGCTGATTCTAAGCAAACAAACAGAGCAAACAATGTCACCTTTGAAAATGTTTGCACACACAAACAACAAGGACTGACTGTTGATGAGCTATTTTGTGGTAGTTGGTTGACTGGTGTGTGTTTACCACACAACCACTACTGACTTACTTGATGTCCTCAATCATGTGCAGGCCCATCTCCACGGCACACTCGGCGTGGTCTGGTCGGGCGGTGGGCAGGCCACAAACGCAGTAGTAGCAGTCGCCCAGCAGCTTGATCCGATGGCAGTGGTTCTCCTGAGGGAATCAATGAAGGGGATAAGAAAAAAAGAAAAAGAATAAGAATAAGTAAGCAAATGAATGAGGTAATCAAGAGTAATTCAAGGAAGGGCAGAGAACTCTGTGGAGTTCATTGTCAGTGCTGCTGATGCTGCCTAATCAGCTCTGATTGTCAGCCATTTGTGTGTTTGTGTGCATGGCTTAATTAATAGCAACTGAATCACTATTAGAAAAGTAGATTACTGTTATTGGCCCTAGTGTATCTAAGAAAGTTACATCTGGGCATTAGCATTATTTGTTTAAGGATGATCTCTTTGTTACACAAACACTGACAATTTTTGTGCTTAAAGTTGCACTAGTTGTGATTCAGAACAAGAAAAAGAACACAATTATCTGATTACTAATGTAAAAAGTTACCCAAAAATATTTTGCCGAGCTAATCAGTAAAAGTGTGCCTCTGTATTTTGCCATTTAACCTTTAAAAACTGGATCTTGAATGACACACAAAAAATATGGAGACTAGACGGCGTTTCTTTGTAACAAACTTTACTTTCTTTATTTGCTCATAGAAACGGATAAATTAAGTTCATTGGTATCAAATGAATCTTCGATTTCTTAGCAACAATGGGAAATCCAGACAAAACAGGTTCAACTTATTCTCACGCAACTAAATATCATTCTCAGTCAAATTCAGTTTCCACTCAATCACATCAGTTTGCAGTATTGATTCTCTGAACAACGAAAAAAAATATTTTTTATTTCACAAAAAGAACCAAGTTTAAAAGAAAAATAAAATTAGAGAAAAAAGTTTTTGCAAAACAACTTTGAAAGCAAACCTCTTCAAATTTCCAACTGTGGCTAAATCAGAATAATTTATTTGATGGATCTACATTTGCATTTACATTTAGAATCGCCGTTTCACAAAAAACCACCAAATGAAAAGGACAATGGAAGGGCTACTTGCCGCAGAAAACCCAACTTTAACTTTGTTTGCTTTTTAAATTAGGGCAAAGTGTAGTGCGGGTACTTAACCAAAATCAGTTTTTATTTACTTTTACTTTGCTTTTAGACTGCTCTAAAAATACTTCAAAAGAAAACTAAAATTAAAACTCAAATAGAGCAGCCTAGTTTACATAACAAATCAATCAACAAAGTAGCAAAACAGCAAAACTTAATTACAACCTAACTTACAACAGTTATGTGCAGCAGTAGTTCAAAACAATAACCTTTACCAAGAGCCATCTTCACCATAGTAAAAGCTTAGCTAAGTGAAAAGTCCATTTCAAAACAAAATGACTGCACAGTAATACCATTACTGAAAGCATTGAGTCGCATCACACAGCTAAGCTAAGCCAGAATTGGCGCCAAAAGCAGCATATGCTCTCTCATTAATTATTTACACATCGACCTCTCTCTCTCTCTCTCTCTCTCTTTCTTTTAGGCCACCAACGCAAGTCGTCGCCGTCATCGAGTCGCCAACAGAAAACCTTTAAATTCATACAGACAATGAGAAAAAGAGCGAGAAAACAACCGCTATTATTAGACGGAGCCAATTGGCGAGTGTGTCTGTGTGCCAGTGTGCCAGTAGTGGCTTCATCTTTGCACAGGGAAAAAAGAAAGAAAACGCGCTGCACCGTAAAACGATTTTCAGCAATTTTTGCAGCGCTCACGGGCGTCCGCAAAAGCTGTACCAATACCAAACTGTACAGAGCAACAAAAGAGTCGACAAAAAGAAAAAGAAGGAAAAGAAAAAGGCAGAAGTAGAAGGGCACGAAGAGCAGCAGCAAAGCCAGAGCAGAGGGTAGCCAGGAAAGCTCCCTCTCTTCCCACACACTACCTCAGTGTACGATTATTTATTTGTTGCCAAAATGAGCGTGAGTGTGTGTTGCTGCTGTGAAGCACAACAGTGCCCTATTGACGCACATACACAGTCTCGATGATGATGATGATGATGATGATGATGATGCGGCGGCGGCGGCGGCGGCGGCGGCGGCGGCGGCGGCGGCGGCTGCTTTTGGTGGCCTTTATAGCCTGCCTGGTTCAAGTGCCAATCGATTGAAAAGAAAAAGTGAAAGTGCGCTGGAAAGAAATAACAATAATTGTCGCTCCAACTGTGCTTGCATAACTGAAGAAAAACAGCAGTTTGAAGCAGTTAAAGCACAGGGAGAGTTGAGATGGCAATGATGGCCAATAAATTGCCAGCTAAAATACGGCAGGAACACTCCACTAGCATCACACACACACACTCACACTCCTCTCATCTAAAGTAGCTGTTCAACCTTACACTCACACTCGTGCTCACACTGAAAGAGCACTCCTTACGGTAAGTAAGCCTAACTGCAAACTGTGCTGATGTGATTTGCATAAACCGACAGTCCATTAGAAGCAGCACAGCAGCAGCAGTAGGCAATGGAATCAAAATGGCTTCAAAATGCATGCACACACATTGCCTTCCAGCCAGGTCTGCCCATTTAATCCGCCGTCTAGTTCCGTCTTCACTGCATCGTTGTCAGCAGCATCAGCAACATCAGCAGCAGCATCAACAGACAAATGGCCAATCGATAGAATAATAACACTGAGAATTGCTGCTAAAAATAAAGCACAGCTACTTGCACACACCGAGCTGAAAATTGACTGAGTGTGCTACTGAACTGCAGGCGCCAATTGCCTTTGCCGTCAGCAGCACCAGCACCGTTCTGCAGTCAGTGGCCAATTACTATATGGCCATTAATCATGCTGACCTAGAGTACTGCTGCTGCTGCTGGCAATGAAAGATGCACACACATGCTAAGTGCCACCTAGAACATTCACAGCGTCGCTCGGCTAATTTATCTGTTCAGCACTGCCTTTTGCCACAGCTAAGGGCAATAAAGAATAGAAAAAAGGAAAAAAGAAAGAGAAACAGCCTAAATCGTTTCAACTTACCTCTGCCTTGCGATCGAACCTGGCGTAGAGATCGTTCAGCACGCGTACCAGCTCCTGTGCAGAGCACTGCGATGCCAGAGCGGTGAATCCCTGAATGTCGGCAAAGAGAATGCTGTACCAGAGAAAAAAGAAAAATGGAAAGCAGTTAGCATCGTTACACATAAAGACAGAAAAAGAGGGGACAAAAATGGGACATAAAAGGCAAATAGTAGCACAATGTAATAACAACAGTAGTCGGTAGGGTAATTTTCATAGCAGTCCAATTTGGGTTTTTTTGTCTTTCTTTAATGTGCTCTTCCCTGCATTGATTTGTCAGCAGTTATAACAGCGGCGATGGCGGCAGCGGCTGCAACAGCGAAATCAGCGAGCTTCAATGACTCAAATATTTGCTTAATTGTTCCTCTCACTTTCTCGCCTCTTATTTGCACTCTTTTTTTGCTGCTTTGATTTGAAGAATTTGTACTAGTCAAAAACTACTGCACTTACTTTTCCCAAACAACGGGTTTTCCACTATTGTGTGCTTTGAACTAAATCTGCCTGTCTGCCTGTCCTCTTCACTGGTGCTATTTTGTTGCAATCACTACAGAAACTACATGAACAAAAAACAGTGAAAGGAATCTCAACACACAGTTCCATTTGCACTTGAGGATTGTGTGTTCGAGCACTGTGTGACAGGCAGAACTGCAAACGCCACTTTTCAGCAAATAACAGCACAACTGAGTGAACACGTCAACAACAATTTGACAAAAGTGCTGCCGCGTGCAAACTGAGATTGAGTGAGTGCTATTACTCTCTCATTCAGTTTCAGTATGTGCAAATGGTCCTTGTCGATGTTTTCAAGTATGTGAAAGTGTGTGTCTGGTGATTTCAGTGTCGGTGCATCAAACAATGAGTAATGTGATCGCCCCCTAAATGAGGATGGAAAACAGTGAGCTCACTTTTTCATTAGACACACAGTACAGCAGCACCTAATGCACCTAGTTCCCTGTTGTCGCTCAAATACACAGCAACAGCAGCAGTCCAGGCAACCGATGCTGACAAATTCAAAATAGTAAAATCAAATTACCAAATTGCCATTTAATTATATCAATAATTAGGCCTTTAAATGGCCATCAATATGAGCACTAACGCCACTAGACACTATCACAAAATAGGCAGTGAGCTTCAGTTTCAACCAGTTTCAATTCAACTCTAATCAACACTTTTGACGTGCACTATTTTCTGATGAAAGAAAAAAAATGCTTCTTCATTATCGAGAGCTTCAAGTGCTTGAAGTACCCGCACTATTAGTCTCCATTGTACAGCTGCAGTAACATTAGCAGATAGAAAGACGTCATTTGCATGGCCAGACCATTGGACAATACTCCGGCCGACTAGTGGTCGAGAAAGCACTTCAAGCAGAAGAGGAATCCATTCTATCAGCACAATTTTAGAAGCACTATCATAAAATGTTCGTGAATTAGGTCCAATTGATAGGTTTTCACAAACATTTCTACAGTCTCAAATTGCAGCTCATTAAACTTTGATAAACACAAAATTTAGAAAAAAAATTGCAAAAACTGATCGTTTCAACAAACTGAATAGGAGAAAAAATTGGCCGATAATAAAGTTGGCAGTCAATGTCTTCTCTTCTTCTTAGAAGAAGATTTTCTTAGACTTTTGTTGCAGTTTCTCTTTCAACTCACAAAAGCAAACTAGCTCTCCTTAAGGCGAGCTAGTAATAAAAGTACTGCCGACAAAATGCAATTAAGAGCTAGTTAATTTGAAGCTAACAAAAGTATATTTGTAAAGCTGCAAAGTAAACTCAAATTTTCAAAACTCTAAGCTCATTCTAGTTCTGATTATCAACTAACTATTATTTTTTCAAAAAAAATTAAACTTAGCTTGCCAGACAGTGTCACAAAACAATCCCCTAAAGTAAGAAGTTCATCTGCACTTTTATAATCAGTAAAATTCTTTGAAAATCTTAGAATTGTCGAGTTGAGCAACGTGAATTGTGTCTGCCGCCAACATTAACAATCATCTACAACATTGATGCGGTAACATTTGAGCAGGGGTTCAGTCTTATCAAGTGTCCAACAATTGTGCTGCGCTGTAATATAGTCCCTCATTCATTTATTACCCGATTACGCAACGAAAAGTATTGCTGTTGCTGCTGATCAGTGCCTAGCACTGGTGTGTGTGTTTGTGTGTGTACTTTGGTAATGAGCACATGACCGGCAGCGTAGACAATGCCCAGAAAAAAGGAAAAAGAGAACTACGAAGAAATGTCAATAAAGAGAAAGCAAATGGAGAACGGTTTTCCGTACATTTTGTTGCGGCAACCGTTCATTCGATTAATGGTCAGAAAAAGTACACAATGAAAAAATGCAAAGTGCAAAGTAAAACCTAACAAAACTCTTAATTGCAAAGTGTGCTTTGTAGGCCCAAATGCCTAAACTCACCTTACATCCTTGTAACAGTGAATGTAGATCTTGTGAAACTGCGTCGGCAGAATGCGCGACTGGTCTTGATTGGCAATGTCAGAGATAATCTCCAGGGCGACAAAACGAGGCAGTACGGAGAGTAGTAGTTGCTCCTGCAATTAAAAACCAAAAAAGTTAAAAATAAAAATCATGTTTTTTTCAAGAAGAAAGTGGTGCTCATCCTGCTGCATCATCATTTTCTCTGATTAGGTAATAATAAGTTGAAGGGCAAAGTACACTTTTTTAAGCAAAAAATAATCTCTGCAAAGGTATTCAGCTATGCAAACGTCCAAGGAAAAAAGTAGAAAAAGTTGCTCAATAGCTCCCCTGGTTGCGATTACAAACAGGCCGTTGCTTTTTGCATGCACGCACATTCTCTGTGTTCGTGGTATTAGTAGTTGGTGGTGGTCTCAGCATTTTTCCTGTTTGAAAACTACTTTTTCTTTTTTCTTTTTGGCTACCCTTAGTGCAGTTTGCTTTTGTTGCCCCAGCATCATTCCTTTTACCTGTTTGCTGTTTTCTTTTTCAATTTTGTATCGCGTCTCAATAGAGCGTCTTGTCTCGAGAAAAGCATTCCGCTGTGCACAGTCCATAAGGTACTTTGTGTACATTGACACCAGGTTAATGCACGCGTAGAGGCAAAAGTTGGCAAACACCTAGAGAAGAAGAAAGAAAAAGAAAAATCACAACATTGCAAGTACAACCTCTCACAAAAAAACTGCGAATAAAGAATGTGAAAAAAAATTTCAAAAAAAATCGCTGACAACAGCAGCAGCAGCTGACAATAAAACTGAAAACCAAGATTTCACTTATTTTCTCTTCCTATTTAACTTACCATTCGAATAAAGTCGTGGTGGTAGGCGTAGAGGAAAATGATGCCCAGCGTGAGATCGATCAGCGAGGTGACAATGGCGCAGATGGCGCACCACAGCAGCGGCAGGGGCATCATCGCGTAGATAATGAGCACTAGCAGCAGCGTGTGCCAAACGGCACCGCCGTAGTGGTTCAACTGGGGCACATCCTCCTGGTCCAACTGAAGGCCAAAGCCAATTTGACCTGCAAAAGAAATTGAGGGTTAAAATTAGATCTGATTTTGCAATGACCGCCATTCCTCAAAAAAACAATGAACAAAAAACATTTTCAATAGGCAATCACTGCTATTTACTTTTCAGTAGATGATAATTAAATTTAAATGTCCTTCCGAATTCTCTTTCTCTTTTTTGCTCTATCCCATTGCAGCCAGAAAACAATCAATGAACAGGAGGAGGAAATCAGCCAAGTAGAACGGCAAGTAAAGTAGTAGAGCATTATACCCTAGCACACACACACTTTGTACAGTTGCCCAGGCCATCAACTAATTCGTGAATCAGCTAATCTAGGCTTGTTACCAATTCTATTGGGAAAAGAGGGAAAACTGAGAGGAAGGTTGCTGGTCAGCAGTGACCAGCATTTTCCTTCTTGTTTTTTCTCACAAAACAGTTGAAATCAATGATCGTACTTGGAAACTCTAGCACAGAAACCAGTGGTTGCCAAGTGGTAATGATCAAAATTGGGAAAACGACCTCCGTACCTCAGTGTCCTGTTAACAACACACAGTAAAATACAATACGAAAGTGCACATTTTGGACCAAATTAAGAGAGAGAGAGAACACATTGAGAACACACTGAAAGCACACTTGCCTTGAATGGTGAAGATGAGCCAAGTGACGAGGGCGCCAATGTGGAGGTAATCGTTAGCGAAGCGCTTCCAACACGTAATGAGACTGATGAGGAGACAGTCGATGAGGAGCCAAGGCAGCAGATAAAGGGCACGTAAAAACCAGCGCCGATTCTGGGAATCTTTAGCGGCGTCGGTGGAAGAGGAGGAAGGGGTCATCATCAGGTTCTGCCATCGTTCTCTTCCCTCAATGGCCTGAATGCTCAAGTCAGCAGACGACGGCGTCGGCGGCGGCGAGAACAACTGTCTGCCCGATGTCTTCTCCGATGACGCAATTCGCCGGCTTGTCTCGACTTCGAAGAAAGGAAGAAAAAAAGAGAGGCAAAAATCGATCAGTAATCACAGTTAGCCAGCCAGCCTAGACGAGCAAACAGAATTATCCTGCTTCTGTCTCTGTTTTTCCTCTTGCCGTCTCCGGTGAGTATCAATTAGGAGCCCGCCAGAAAAAAAACAAAAAACTTACCAAAATGAAGTGCAGCTGCAGCGCTAAAGTCGGGTACAGCGTGGGTGGTGATGATAGTGCCGCCGTTGCCACTGTTGTTAGCGTTGACTGCTTGAGTACCACTTTCATTGTGGCCATGTAGTGCAGCTGGTTCAGCACTGCTGTGATGATGCACCGACGTAGTCGACTCGGCGTAAAAGTAGGCAACGAGGAAGATCACCTTGAGGACAATGTCGATGATGTTGAGGATGACGAGCGACTTTTGGCGCTGCCGCTGAGAGTACCGCTGGTAGGCCGACTCGAGATGCTTGTCTTTGAATTGATTCGTCAAATTGAGCAGGAGAATTCCTGGGGCCAAATGATAGTTCAAAAAAAGCAAAAATCAGCAAAATGTGAGCTCAAGAAACGGTTAAGTGCAGTGTCAGCAGTGTTTTTTGTCATGTAGAACTTACCTTTGTAGCTCGAACTCCAGTTGTCCAGTCCGAGGCTGTAGAAGGTGGTGGACATCTCGTTGTAGTCGGTGTCGTCGTTGTCGTCGTCGTCAACAACAGCAGCAGCAGCAGCACGCTTTACTGAGCATCACGACGGCATCAGCTCGCTTGTTGATGGTCAGCTCATTTGGCACAGTGGGCAGAGAAGACCTTCGTTGGTGACTTTAGCAGAAGGTTCTGGTTGGATGGCTGGTCGTCTCAGCTAAAGTTCAACAGAAGCAGTAGCAGCTAGAGTTGTGGCGGCGATCGTCTCCGGAGATCGATCGATTACAAATGTGAGATGACCCAATGACTAGGAAGAAGAAAGAAATGGTAAATAAACAGTGAACGGAGCCAAAAGACGATTAGTTGAGGCGATTCCCCCTTTCCCTTTCTCTCTCTCTCTCTCTCTTTCTCATTGTACAGCACTGTACAGTGGCAATTCAGTTTGCAATTCGCCTCCGCAGGATCAGCAATCCGAAACGGCTGTCCAACGCGGATAGGTCCATAAATCAGCCATGTTAATTACTACCGCAGCCAAACATATTGAGCTGCAGCAGCAGCAGCAGCAACCACTACCGTACAAATTGCAACTGCAGTTGCTGGCAAATCGCTCGCAATTTACTTTGCACGAAATAAACGACAACGAAATTGCCCTCCCCTCCTTACCCCCCTCCGTCTATTTCACACTTCTTCTGAAGAAAGCAAATTAAAAGTCAGCTAGAGAAAGAGAAAAAGAGTGGGAAAAAGACGAATTCTGCCGTTGAATGAGATCAGTGCACCAGCAGCAGCAGCACTAAAAGCTGTGAACCAGAAAAAGAAACCGCTGCGGCGGTGTGTTAAGCACGCACACACTGGAGCAAAATCAGCCCATCATAAATTATTCCCACAAATGCTGAAGGTGGTGGTGGTGGTGGTGGCTGTAGCTGTCCAAACAAATCATAATCATAATCCAATTTTGCAGCCCCTGCATTTAAAATGTCCACCCCGTTTTCAAGGGAGGGTTGAACAGTAGCTTTGAGTAGTAATATAGAACTGAATGTGCACTATGTTTGACAGCACATGAACGAGCTAATTTCTTCTGCGCTGTTTGGGGGGTCAAACACTGGTTTGGTTTGGTTTGGGCACATTGGATATAAATTAAACTGACTGAACAGCACGCGGGGCCCTAAACATTGGTGTTCCAGCCAATGTTAAATAAAAATGAGATTGCCAGTGGAATGAAATGAAATTAAATGAAAATGAAAATTGCAATTTCATTTTGCCCTTTTACACATTTTGGGAAAACGCTCAACTCTTGTCGCTTACGATTTTCCATTTTAGCACTAAAAACAGCAGCAGTTGAGCAAGTGTTTGGCAAGTGCATTTTATAGCAGTTTGCCCCTTTTTATGATGACAAGAGGATCTCAATGATGGGCTCTAAAGCTGCTATTTCATGTTTTTGGTGAGCGCGCTCTCAAGACGGCGGCCGCGCCGTATTTTACGTCAAACCCTTTTTCCTTATTTTTTCTCTTTTTATCTTTCTGCCTAATTGATTCTACCCGTTGTGAAATATATCTGATTTGTTCTGCAGTTATTTTTATGCACTTATACTTCAGAATCTCAGCAGAATTCAGCCTTCACTTTTGGTGCACATTTGAGGCTTACTGGGTACAAGAAATAAAAAAGGAGATGGTGAAGGACCAATAGATTCGCCATTTTTTTTAAGGATTTTGAGTAATAAAAAAGGCGCAATAGTTGACAAAAAGCAACGGGAAACCATCAATGGCAGCAGAAGGAGAAAATTGACACCGACACTCATCGAATCAGCGCAAAAAGTAGTTGGGAGGAGCTCGATGAAGCGTTAGGCTAGTTCTGAATCACTAGGAGTGCTCGTGAGTTGGCTGCTAAAGAAGCTGTTTGGAAAGCAAAAGCTGTCAAACTTCCAAAAAGCTCAGTTTGCCTGCTGCCCTTTTATTACAGTTATCAGTGGATTTTGCCAAATGTCAAAACAAACAGTCACACACACACAAACAAAGATAAACAGATGATAGCAGTTGAAAGTAGTTGTAGTCAAAAGTTGAAGTAGCTACAATAACAACAAAAACAAGATCTTTTCCAAAATTGACCAGAGTTTAAGTTGGCCAAAGTAAGCTCATTTCTTTTGCTCTTCACCATCACCACACAGCTACTAAGTTTACTTCAGTGACACTCCAGCCAAAAGTAAACTGCTAATCATCTGTTTGCCATTGTCTCTTCTGTTTCTCTGCTCTGTATTAGTTGTCTTCTTTGTGTTTGTCTTGTCAATAGTGTGTGGTCACTGCTGCCGCAGTAGTAGTCATTGTTGCAGTTTTTGTTTCTGCTGCAGTCGTTGTTCGCAGCATTAGTAGCAGTAGTTGTAGTTATTGTCAAAGTCGAGCGCAAATTATTCGCCATCTAACCATTAGTGCTAGTGCTAGGCAAGTGCACCGCAGTCCAAACGTACTGCCACCACCATCACCACCACAACTACAACCATCATCACTGCACAAATCATCTCTGTCGACAAAAAGGATCACACAGAGAGAGAGAGAGAGAGAGAGAGAGAGAGAGAGAGAGAGAGAGAGAGAG
>JAALOO010001606.1_pt1 | contig 14767 bp, 7 predicted proteins | sample 7257641 | NCBI WGS metagenome assembly JAALOO01 (sample SAMN14085613, study PRJNA598686) | mite metagenome | biome: ENVO:01001000; feature: ENVO:01001002; material: ENVO:01001226; isolation source: single female mite from University of Michigan culture on fish food culture... ...
AGAGAGAGAGAGAGAGAGAGAGAGAGAGAGAGAGAGAGAGAGAGAGAGCATCAATCAATCAGAGCAACCGATCAGCGGTGGCTCACGACCAACTGTGAGTAGCATGAGTAAGACTGACTGAGAAAGACTGACTGGACATTGCCTGTCAGCTGGGCAGAGAGAGAGAGAACGAGGGGAACTCGTCACTCCTCGAGGGTAGAGGGCGAGGGCCCGCTCCCTCTCTTTCTCTCTCTCTCTCTCTCATTCTCTCTCTCTCCCTAACCATTGGAGAGAGGCACAGCAGGCAGGCAGGCAGGCAAATCAAGTGGAGAGAGAGAGAGAGAGAGAGAGAGAGAGAGAGAGAGAGAGAGAGAGATCGCAGTGGTGCCTGCACAGTGCACAGTGATCAGAAGATCAGTGTCCGTGGTCGTCGTCTCAGTCAGTGACTGCAACAGTTCTCTCAGTCAGTCAGTCTCAGTTTGGCAGTCGAGCAGAGCGGCAACTCGCGGTCTCAAAACGCTCGCGCGCGCACTCTTAATCTCTTCACCTTCTGCTTTTGAACTTGCAAACTTTTGAGTATTAATCTGCCCCTCTTCCCTATTATTCAACTATCGGTGATGAATTGTGTGTGTGTTTGTGCTAATCTAACCAGTTGACTATCTCATTTACATCATCTTTATACTCATGACTTTTCATCCATTTTTCTCCAATTCAGCACAATGATGATTTGACCAGCAGTGTGATCAGCTAAAACATGTGTGTGTTTGTGCGCCTGCACTGCCAGCAGTGCTCTTGATGTGATCCATTCTTTGTGATTCTATATATTACTTGTTGTGCCCTGCTTACTTCTGCACAAGTGTAAACACTTCAGTGAACAAAATTACACAAACTTCAAATATTAAACCCCAAACCAAAAATGAAGTTAAAATTGAGCACTGTTAAGGCGGTAGGCTGGGCCTGCCTGGTCGCCTTGCTCCTCGCTGAAACGCTGCTTCTCGTCGATGCCAACAACAATGAAAAGGAACGAGGCGGAGAAGGAGGTCGAAGAGGAGGCGGCGGCGGTGGTAAGAACGGTCGAAGGCGAAAGAACAAGGAACGCCAGCGACAGCAGCAACAACAGCAAAAGCAGTTTCAACTCTCGGAATCTGATTCTTTTTCTTCATCCTTGACTGACTCAGAAGGATCACCCTCATCATCCCTTTCCGGATCATTTCTCGACTCCTCGCCGGTCATCTTCGCCGACGGCAGCCACCACGGGAGCAGCTACTCTTCGCCACAACACTCGAGCAGCAGCAATGACCAGCAGCAGTTCCGAAGCAGCTTCGAGGAGTCCGACACTCTCGGTGGCCACGCTGACGACACTCTGAGTGACCAGTTTCACCTTCACCATCATCCTCAACTCCTTCCGCCGCCGCCCCCGCCCACGCACACCTGCGAGCCGATTCGCATTGACATCTGCCGGAACATCGGCTACAACGTCACCTCGATGCCCAACTTTGTCGGCCACGAGCTGCAGGCGGACGGCGAACTCCAGCTAAATACCTTCCTCCCTCTGATCAACTACGGCTGCAGCTCTCAGCTGAAGTTCTTCCTCTGCTCCGTCTACGTGCCGATGTGCACCGAGAAGGTGCCCGTCACCATCGGGCCCTGTCGGCCGCTTTGCGAGTCAGTTCGCGGCCGGTGCGCCCCCGTCCTCGAGGAGCTCGGCTTTCCCTGGCCCGAAGCGTTGAACTGCAGCAAATTTGTGCCCACCAACTCGGTGGATCAGATGTGCATGGACGGGCCGCCGCCCGAGTACGTCGACCTGGCGCAGCCTCCGCCCACCATCGTCACCGTCGATCACAGTCGAACTGGTGGTCACCACCAACAGCATCAGCAGAATCCTCACATGGTCAACACTGGCCACAAGTACCAGGTGGTGGTCAACCAGCAGCAGAAGGTGCCATTGCTTCAAGGGCCCACTGGTGGTCCTGCAGTCCAAGGTCATCTGCCACCACCATCATCATCGCATGAGGTGATCATCTCAGGCTCTGAAGAGCGAGGAGGAGGAGGAGGAGGAGGCTCATGGAACAACTACCCCGCCAACAATCAGCTGACACCTGCTGAAGAGTCCAATGGCAGGCGGAAACAGTCAGGCAATCGGCGCAACAATCGCTGCCAACGTCTGCTCAAGTCAGAGCAGTACGTCTTTCTGGAGAGCAGTTTTCTTCTCCTGTCAAGTGAAAGTTCTTTGAGTACTTCCGCTTCCACATCCGCTTCTGATCACCTTCAGTGCGTCCCCAAATGCGGCGCCAACATTCTCTTCAGCGAGGAGAACAAGCAGTTCGTCGACTACTGGACGGCCATCTGGGCCGCCCTGGCGCTGCTCAGCTGTGCCCTCACACTGGCCGCATTCTTCGTCGCCCCCAGCCATTCTTCATCCGCCACATCACCTGTAGCAACAGCAGCAATGCCACTCCCCTCTGCTGTTTCCGCCGGTAAAGTAGTCGGTCATGTTCCCTACCAATCTGCCAACTCCTCCGCCTCCGCCTCCTCCTTCCGCTACCCGGAACGAGCCGTGCTGTACATTGCCGTCTGCAGCGGCCTCTCCGCCCTCGCCTACCTCTACCGAGCGGCCGTCGGCCGGCAGGCCGTCTCCTGTCACCTCACTGAGCTGGCCACCACTATTTCCACTTCCGGCGCTGAATCAGCAGAAGACTCTTCCGCATCGCTGGCCTGGCTGCTGGTCACCTCCGCCGCGTACAACCCCCACTGCACCGCCTCCTTCCTCCTGCTCTACTACTTCGGCATGTCCGCCGCCGCCTGGTTCACCGTCCTCTCCGGGACACTGTCCGCCTCGCTCGCCTTCCGCCTCAGTCTCTCCCAGCTGTCCGCCCACCGGACGCTCTACCACTGCTTCGCCTGGTGTCTTCCGGCCGCGCAGACGCTCGCCGCGCTGGTGCTGCGAGCCGTCGACGGCGACGAGCTGACCGGCGTCTGCTACGTCGGCGGCCAATCTCGAAGACATCTTCTAGTGCTCGTCCTCCTCCCCAGCGCCGCCTACCTCGGCCTGGGCGTGGCCATGCTCCTCGGGGCGTTGCTTTTTGCCCGCTTTGTCCTTGTGGTCAGAGAGGGCGACCAGGAGTTGTGCAGCTGTGCACTGGCAGCTGTCTCCCCAGAAGGTGGCCCCTTCCTGGAGATGACCACCACTGCCACTGCCACTGCTGCCACCACGCCCATGACCCAGGAAACTGCTTCTGCTGAAGAGCAACTGCACGGCGGAAGTTCGGAGACTGCTCGCAGCGAGGCTGATTGCGCCAGCGGCTGCAGCCACTTCTGTCGGCGATTCCGTCGGGCGTCAGCTTCGGCTGCTGAAGATAATCATCACCCCCGCCACCCCCAGCAACTTCCCCCTCAACACCTTTGCCAGCAGACCACCAACAGCGGCGGCTCCGGTCAGTCGCTGTTGTTGCCACCTCAAAACAGCCAGCACTTTTGCGGCACGGTGTCAAGCACCTCCTCGTACAGTACCTCCTCCTCCTCCTCGGCCACCTCCTCCTCTGCCTCAGGACGTCACAAGGCACAAAGTCGAGGAGGTGGTGGGACTTCATCTTCGGCCACCGCCACCTCCAGGCCGCCGTACAATTCGCTGATTGACAACAGCAGCAACGGCAGAGTTCTGCCACCCGTCGACTTTGCCAGGTCCTCCTCGTTGCGTGCTTCATCCAAACGTCTTCCGGTCAACTCGCGAACTCCTGCCTCAGCTAAACACAACTCCCGCCGACACTACCACCTTCGTCGCAACTTGGCCGCCAGCTCCTCTTCTTCTTCCTCTGCTGTTTCCAAAGGCAGTCATCAGCTGTTTTCAACCGGCAAAAACCTCTTTCCAGCTGACAAGGTTTCCTCCTCTCCCTCCTCTTCAGAGTTTGAATCAGAGACTGCCGCCGCCCTCATTCGCTCCGCCATCTTTGCGCTCTTCTACCTGATACCGGCTGCCTTTGTGACGGCCGGATACGCCTACGAGTACCTCTATCGAGACAGCTGGCTGCTGAAGCCGGAAACGCAGTTCAGCTCAGCTGTTTCCAGTTCCGCCTCTTCCTCTTCCTCTGAGGTGATGCAAATCTCCTCAAACAGTGTTGTTGCGGCAACTAATGCCGCTGGAGCGGAGAGCAGCGCCACCAGCACGCCCAACTTTGAGGTCTTCAACATGCGCCTCTTCATGTCGCTGGTCATCGGCATCAACACCGGCATCTGGATCCTCACGACGAAGAGTCCAATCAAGGGCTGGTCCTGGTGCTCTTCTTCTTCCACTTCTTCAGGCTGCCTCTTCTGGCGATGCTTCGTGAAGAAGGGGGGCCCAGTGCCTCTGTCGGGCTCCAGTGTCGCTGGATCAGTGGTGTCGGCGGCCCCTGCGTCGACGATCAGCGGCGGCGGCGGCGGCGGCGGCAATGTCTTTGGACCAGCTGGACCAGTGGCCCTCACTGGCAACCACAACAGCCACTTTGGAGGCCCCCAACAGCTGCAACAGACGACACTGCCCGTCTATCCGACGATGATGATGTCGCTGCATCCTTATCAGCAGCAGCAGCAGCTAATACAAAACAGTTATCAACAGCAGCAGCAGCAAGCCATTGGACTGCTTCAGCAGCAGCAACAACAGCAGCAACACCGTCGACCACTTCCCGAGACCAGTCAGCTGCCTCCGATAAGTTCCGCCGCGCACCAGGCAGCAGCCTTTCACCATCAACAGCAACAGCAGCAGTTTCAGCAACAGCAACTCACCACTGGCCACTTACTTCACCCCAGTCAGCAGCATCAGCAGCAGCAGCAGCATCACCTTCTCTTTGCAGGACAGCAACAGCCAACAGCAGCAGCAGCTAACTTTGCCTACCACCAACAACAGCAGCAGCAGCAGCAGGCCACGGAAGGTAACTTCTTCTTTCTCAGCGACCTTGCTGGTGTTGCTGCGGGGCCCGGATCTGGCTCCACAGCGACCACCGACAGTACACTGCTCTCCAGCACTGTCAACTCTAATGGTCAGCAACAGCAGCAGTTTTTCGGTGATCAAGTTGCAGGAGTTCAGAGTTTGTGGAGTGCCGGTGCCGGTGGTGCCGGTGGTCAGCAACGAGCTCCCGGCAATGAAACTGCCGTCTAAACATTTCCGACAGTCAAAAGTCGTCCGCTTCTGCTGCTGTGTGCTTCTGTGTTCTTCACTCTAAGTCATCTCAACTTTTCTCTTTCCCCCACTTCTTTCCTTAACAAGTGCCCTTAACAGATTCTTTTCTTCTTGTCTTCTTTTTCTCTGTTCTTACTTTGTTCGATCTGATTCGGTCACAAAAGTTGCCAATGTGGTTGTCGCAACCTCCTTTTTTTCAACCTGCCTTTTGCCAACGCACAACTTATATGCCTTAATGAAAATGGCAAGCAGTTTATTATTATAACTTTTTTTTCATTTGTTCTGATTCGCACCCAGTGACTGTATTTTATTACACTTTTCTCCCTTTTTTTCCCTGTAATCTCAATTGTATATTTTTTCCCAATCTCAGTATCCCTTTCTTCTTTTCGAGTTTGTGTAAGTTTTACAGCTGTACACCAAAGATCGCCCACAATCAAAACTAAAGACTCCGTTATTGTATTTCTGTTTACTTTAAACGTTTTATTTTTCATTTGCTTTGCCTACCTTATAGCTTTTATTGTGCATGCATTGTACAGTTTAACTTTTCGGATCGTTTTTCCGTTAAATAAAAAACTCATATGTTTTAATTTCAATTCACAATTACATTTGTGAATGTGTTCACTACTTTTTTCCGATTTGCTTCTCGAGCTGAGTGCTCTACCGTTCTACTGCCAATAAATTAGTGTGCTCTCCACTGCTAACAAGTAGGACCATAAAAATGTAGTGCCCAGTGTGCTGCTAATCACTAGTGTGCTCGGAGGAAACAGCAGCAGCAGCAGCTGTGGCCAGTGTGCTAATGTGGGTCCTAATGAGCAGGGGGCCCCTGGCACAGTCCGGACTAATCACTGGACAATTGACCAGCAGACTGACCACTGAAAATAGTCTTATTATCTACTTGAGAAGTGACCAGCAGTGTCATCATCATCATCATCATCGTCATGATCCCTAGAAAGCAATGCAAATCTGTGCGCTAGGCTGATTACCACAGTGTGGTCAGCATTAGGTAAGGTCAGTGAGTAGTGTGTAATACTTGGCCAAAGTAGTGAACAGCGTGAAAGTGAATCAGTGCACAAACAGAGCACAGCACAGTGCCACTGTGAAAGTCATTGCCAAGAGAATCAATGCAAGGAGAGAGAATTTCTGCTGCTTCTGCTTAAGCCCTCTGGCCAGCAGGAGAGAGAATTGGAAGGAGAAAGAAAAAGAGGCAGGCAGGCAAATGAACAGCAGTGAGCAGTAGAATGACGGGGTCGAAGGAATTTGCCCCCTGTCAGTTGACAGATGAGCCAATGTGTCACACAGCACACAGGCAGTGACAGGCAGTGACAATCGAGTGTAGTGCTGCTGGCTGCTGTTGGCTGCTGTTGGTAATTGATGGCCACAGCAGCAGAGCACAGCAGCTCACAGCAGCTAAAGCTGACTATTTGGCTGGCTGGCTGACTGACTGCAGGCGGGCTGACACTGGCGCCATATGCTCGCACTGAAGAAGAAGAAGAAGAAGAAGAAGAAGAAGATCATCGGTAATGGAGAGCAATGTGAGCAATGTCCACAGTGCAATGTCGTCGTCTAGCCGGAGAGAGAGTTTGAGAGCAGTGCCACACAGTTCATCTGATGCCCCAACAACATCTGTTGATGCTGTGGCTGTTGCTGATGATGAGTCTGATGAGTCAGATGAAACTGAACACAGACGAAGAGAGCAGTAAATAAGATGAAAAGATAATGAAGAAGAAGAAGAAGAGGACAACATTGCGCTGACAAACGACGATTTGTGGTGGTGGTGGTGATCAGGAGTGAACGAAGAGGAGGACGACAAGTTGACGATTATCGTTTAGTTTTTTAGTTTTATTTAGTAAACTGACAACATCATCGCCATCATCATGTTAAAGTTGGCAACAAGATAAGAGAAAGGGCTAATTAAAGCTGTCAAACAGTTAAACTGAAACTAAACTAAATGATTTTTTAATTTTTTTTGCACACAAAAAGGCTTATTTATAGCAAAACAGATGTTTTAACCCACTTGTTAGTTTTAGCTGCTCAAACAGTGCCCTGCTAATTGATTCATTGAACAAGCATTTTCTCTGTTTGGTGGAAAAAAGTTCGCACAGTTTGCATTACGTAAAATGAACCAGTGTAACCACCTAACAAGGTGAAAACAGAATTCACTGCTTGAACACAAGGCCTTTTCATTCAACATCGGCACAGAACACCAAGTCAGCATTGAGCTGTCAAACTGAGTTATCGTTCAACGACAACAACAACAGCACCAGCTCACAGTCGGTGCCATTCAAATTCTGCATTCCACAGTTCTAACAGTGGTCGAATTCCCAGAAACTCAATTCAACCCGTTTGATTTAATGCCTGGCCTGATTTATGCTTTCTTTGCCTGTCTACTTCGCCAGCACTACCAGCACATAACTCAACTGCTAAATGGTAACCGCTTTGTTACCAATTGTTACGTAAGCAAACTACCACTGACCTAGTCAGCCCGCACACCTGATCACACACGCTCATTGTGTGTTTTTTGGCACTTTTTCCACTAAATTTCGTCCTTTCCAATTGCGCCACCGGCACTATGACAAAAATACAAATGGCAATTCTTGGTCGTTTTCACTTTTTTCTTTTCCACATGAATCTGAGCCAGCCGCACCTGAACTAAAGTCTCCCACACGTAAACTAAACGGAATTGCCTCAATTGTGGCAGAATTGCTCCAGTTTAGAAAATCAGAAAAGGGACACAATCAGCAACTTTTGCCTGGAGGCCCCTCAACTCAGCTCATCAGCTCAATCACTGACTGACTGACTGACTTTTATTGCCTGCTGATAGTTCTCCTAACTGCTCTTATTCTCTCTTTTTCTCTCGGTTGACTCAATCGCTACTGGCCATCTAGGCCCAGCAGGGCCCACAGATTTTCGATCAATTTGGGAAGGAGAAGCAGCAGAGAAAAAGCAAGAGACAGCACAACAGGTAGCCCACCTACCTAGCCAAAGTTTACTTACTAACTAACTAACTGACCAATCTGATTCCGTTCTCTGATAAACACACTATGGTCAGCAACAAGGAGAAAACCAGGTAACAGTAACTTTTTAGCTGCAAGTCAAAGTCGGTCAATTTGACAGTTTTTTTCCAAGCCTACGGCTCGTTTATTATCTCACATACTCAATCAGGGCCTTGAGATTGTAAAACAAGAGTTGTCGTTTGACCACTTTGACCACAACAGATAACTAGCAAACGAACTTAGGGGGACGTTGTCACACTAGTTGTGTGCACTAGTTTGTGACAAACACATTTGTCAAATGCAACCAATTCTCACTGTCTGCTAACCGAATTTAATTACTGAAACAAAGAACAAAATGGAAAGTTGGCCACAAAGGTTGGCTGGCTGGCTAGTCAGTTGGCTTCCAGCCAACCCTCATTCTTTTTTCTTTCTTGCCTTCTTTCTTCCCACTCATTCCAACCATTTGCTGAACTCCTGAGCGTTGAACAGGAGGGCCACAACGACGACGTCGTCATCAATCAAACGATAACGAGAAAATGTTTTGACAGTTTGGCCTGGCCACTCTCTCTCTCTCTAGGTCCCGCGTGCCAGCCTTGCCTTGACCATCGATCGTTAGGCCTTTTCTCCCTTCTCCTCCACCCTCACCCTTTTCACCCTCAAAACTGCATTTGAGCCCAATTACTTGGCTAAATAAGAAAGCTAGGCAAACGTTTGCTTGACAGCTCGAAAGGAGAGCAAAGAGAAAGCTAAGGGTACTAGCTGGGTACTAGCTGCACTTGATCAATCGATCGATTGGGCCTTCACCGTTTTTCTCTCTTTCCCTCTCTGTCTGTCTGTCTGTCTGTCTATTTGCATTGCAAATCTAAACTCTCCCTCTCTTTTTCTCCTTTAGAAAAAAAACTGCATTCTAAACTACTGTTTACTTTGCCACTTGATGGTCTCCTCTTCCCTTTCTATTCTTCTGCTGCTGATCAAGCAGTGTGACAAGAAGAAGAAGAAGAAGAAGGTAGACTACTACTACTACTGTTTTTGCTCAGTAAATCAGCCAAATTAAAATCGGAGGAGGCAAGGAGGGTAAGGTAAGGTAAAGTTAGCAGCAAACACACAGGCAGAAAAAGTTGGCTCAGACAATACCCACCAATGCACTAGCCTCCCTAGAAAGTTGGCCAAGTTGGCACAGCAGCAGCAGCAGCAGCAACAACAACAATGCCCCCTCATAATTTGAATAGCTGGCCACCGGTCACCCTCCTGCGTAACCTGCGCTCACTCTGATTTAGACGGGAGAAAAAAGGGGGAAAAAAGGGAGACAATTCAGCAGTCAACTCTCGAGCAAACAGTTGCCAAACTCTACTACTTTCCAATGCAATGTCAGTTTCAGTGTGAGTGTGAGTCTGTCTGTCAAAGTGAACAGCTACTGCTGCTGGCTCGGTCTCCCCTTCTGACCAATTTGGTGCACCATTGAGTGGACGCATTCAAACTGAAAAAGTTAATTCACCTTCTTTGCTGGACTGAGCTGAACTGAGCTGAATTGAATTGAATTGAACTGAACTGTGCCTGCATCACAAGTGCAAGCAGTGCAGCAGCAGCACCAGCACCTAACAATGGCTCTGAGCCTTCAACCTGTGACAGATTTAATTATAAAAGTACCCCCTCAGAGAGGTGAAAGGAAGGGAAGAAAAGAAAAGCTGAATGAGCCAGCGAAAGAAGAGGACTAGAAAGAAGGAGCCAGAGAAGTCTAAAGAAAACTGAAGACTGAAGAATGAAGAGTGGGAGAGAGGTCAATATTTTGACTTGGATTAAAGATTAGCCGCCCTGGTTATGGTCACATTCTCAACTTTTTTTTTGCTTTTAGTCATTGCCAACACCAACAAATGCTGCCAACAATTGTGTGGACCCAGCTGCTGCTGCTGCTGCCAGGAAAGTCTGTCTGCCCAGCAAATCCAATCCTATCATCCCTGTCCCGACAGTTCGACTGTTTTTTCGATGTGAAGTCCTTTCATTGAAATGATTACATATGAGCAGTGCTAGTCGGGTGGTCAGCAGCCCAGCAGCAGGTCTACTGACCAATTTTTTTTCTCACTTGTTGCAAGTGGACAATAGGGCACTTTTGCACACTTTTCTCACACTGACTTGCTTCCTCACCTTGCCTTGCTTTTCTACTCACTGCTCACTGGCTCAGTGCTAGACACAGGTGTCCAAATGAAGAAGAAGAAGAAGAAGAAGAAGTAAATCAAGCCAGTGACGTACTGAGAGATTTGCTAAGAAGAAGAAGAAGAAGAAGAAAGGGTAGCAAACAATAGCCCTAAATCAGTGAGTGTGTGTGTGCCCATAGCCATTTCTGATCTTCAGACAGATCTCAGGAGATAAAGCAGCTCAGGAAGTGCTGGCTGGCTGGGTGGCTGACTGGCTGCCAAGAAGGTTGATTAATCGGAGACATATTTGTGCGCTGGCAAGCTGGTAAGCAGTTTGGGAAGGCATTTTAAGTGCATAAAACTGCCAAAAAGAAAATAGCATTCTCTTTTTGGTGATGAACTTTCTCTTTTCTCTTTTAGTTTCTCTGTTGTGGTGTTGCTCGTGCTCAAGGTGCGGTCGAGGTTGTGGTCTTGGTGGCCACTGTTCAAGTCTCCTCTTTTTTCATTCTCTCCACCTTACTCTTCTCCTTTTCTTTTGTGGTACCTGCTTATTTACTTAGACAAATTGACTTTCTGCCTCTCTGTGTGTCTTGGTGGCAGTTCTTATCTCTTTCATTCCTTATCTCTCTCCCTCCTGTCAATCAGAGCAATCAGTTAAAAAGGTCGTGCCAGTGGTGGTGGTGGTGGTAGTACCCCTTTCTCTTTTTACCTGAAAAATGGTCGAGTGGGAAAAAGAGGGCAAATTAGAGCAAAAAGAAAGAAAAAAAGGAGAAACACAGTAGTAGAAGCAATGCAAATCAATCTGTAAATCTATACAATTTTTTTATTGCCCTTTTGTCTGCCAAACTAATTAAAAATGAATAAAGATAAAAGTAAAAACCCTTTCTCAGACAGAGTTTAGTTTCTAAGCAGCAGCAAAAAGATGTTATTTTTACCGCAAATGCAACCTGCGACCTTTGAGCTACAGCAGCAGTAGCTGCAAAAACAGCTAAAATGCAACTAACAACAATTGCATTTTAGCTAGAAAAAGAAGAAGAGGAAGCTGCAAACAAAGTGTTACAAAGTGTGGTTCGTCTGAAGCAGACTGAGCAAAAAACTGAGTGCTCTGCCGTGCTCATTGTGTCAAAATAAGTGTCCTGAGAAAAAGAAACAGCAGAAGCAGAGATAACAAATGATGATTCAGTAGCAGTGTCTGGCCAGCACCACCGAGACCATCACCTTTCACCCCCACCACCTCCTCAGCAGCAACAGCAGCAATCTCCTCAACAAAGTGTAAATTTGCTAATTTCATGCTTGCACTGTTTGCCCATTTGCTGCTGCTGCTGTGCAATCACTGTTCGTGCCTCTTGCCAACATTTATGACGACCAAGTACAGAGAAAACAGCAGCAGCAATAAGAAGAGGAGGCCCAGAGGATGTGTAAGTGTGTGTGTAAGTGTGTGAGGATGAGCTGAAGAAAAAAAACGCAACATTGACTAGCTCACTAGCTCTGAGGCTAAGCTTTCGGTGAGTGTGCCTGAACAGCAGCAGCAGCAGCAGCAGTGGCAAAGGTCAGCTCTGTCTGCTGTTTCTCTGTCTGTTGCTCTGTAGAGATTGAGTCCTTAGTCTTACTCAATGAAACGAAAATTAGCGAAAAGGCACATCTTCTCTGGCCAGTGGTCATCATCATCATCATCATTTTGTCTTTTACAGTCTTTTTTATTTGACCAAAGTACACAAACCAAATTGTGAGGACTAGAGTGTTGTGACACAGTGCAGACTAAAAGCCAAACTATGTTCAGTTTTAGCAGAGCATTGAGCAGGGTCAGCAGTTAGCTAGCTAGCTACTTTGTTAGTCATTTAGCAGTAGTAGTAGTAGTAGTAGTAGTAGTAGTAGTGGCCGGTGGTTTTGGTGGCGTGTGCTCTTGTCTTGGCTTGTTCGTTTGTTTTCCCAAACTCCTGACTGACTAGCACACACACACACAGTCTCGTCTCGAAGGTCGAGGGAGAGGGAGAGAGAGAGAGGGAAGATGTTTGAACTGGGAAAATGAGGGGCCGAACTGATGACTGCCACTGCCGCTGCTCTTGCACTTGCACTTGCACCTTCAGGCAACAAAACAGACTGCTGCACTTTTCTTTTGCTTTCTTTTTCTGCTGGGGTCGTGCGCCAGGGGACAGCCAGTGCAGCAGCAGTTTGCTGTGGCAGTTGATGAACACCAGCAACAGCAGCAACAGTGATCTAATGCTGCTGTTGCTGTGTCTGCTGCTGTCGGTGCTGTCATCAACTGTAACAGCAGCTTGGCATCTTCAGTTCCACTTGAACTTGTCTGCGAATATCTCTGCGTCTCTGTGTTCCCTCACTCTGTCAATTCTGTGCTGTGACCTCTCTGTGATCTTGGGAGCTCAGCGGTGGCTGCCACAGTAAGTGGATCAACGCTGAAATCCACTGCCACTGCCACTGCCACTGCTAGGTCTGCTTTTTCTTTTCCTCTCAGTGCAGTGCAGACAGACAGAATTCGGAGGGTGATGGCGACTTGTTGACTGCCCTGACTGCAAAACAAACACTAATGTGAGCTTAATCAAATGAAATGGCTTCAAGTGTGTGCCTGTGTGTGTGAGTGTCTCAGAGGGTGGTAATTCAAAGATGAGTGAGACAATCCAGATCCAATTCAGCAGTCAGCTATTTGCAGTAACTCAAATTAAGAATGTTCTTTTGCTTTTATTCTTTCTTTTGCATTCTTTTTCACAACTTTCAATTAATTGCCCCATTGTGCTTTTAAGTGTTTCTAAGCTGAATCTGCCTGTCAACTCGTTCTCTGTACAGCTCCACTCTAAACTAGTAGTGGTGCTCTGGTTTGTAGCCTCCAACAAGGAAATACCGGCACTAGTAGTAGTAGTAGTCGATTAGAATAGCTGCTGCTGCTGCTGAAATCGACAGAAAGAAGGAAAGAAAGAATGCAGATGCAAGCACACACACACAACTACAAACACATTTTGTGGCAAAGTCTCTTTCCTTTTCTCTCTCTCTCTCTCACTTTAGACTGACTGACTGACTGCTTGTTTAGATTATCGTTCCTGGCACTGTGCACTACTGTTTCTGTCTACACACACACACACACACTCAGTCCTCAGCAATCGACCACCAAGTGTTGATCTACACACACACACACACACACACACTCAAACTCACAGACATCTGTAGTGCAATTGAGTAGCTCTGTGTGCTGCTGCTGCCTGGCCACAACTCTCCTCGATTTTCTCTCATTTTTTGCTCCCGTTCTCAAGTTTGCAGCCTGCACACATTGCTCAGTAACTTTGCATCACTTAGCAGCAAACCGCAAAATTGAGCAGTACTCAGCAGTACAGTGGTGGGAGATGATCTAAAGCAGCAGCAGAAGCATCTGTTTAGATTTGGGTTGCTTGTTTTTGTGTCCTCTCTCTCTCTCTCTTTCTCTCTCTTTTCCAGTCACAAACTCAGACATATTTGCAGACTCATTAGAGTGAGAGAAAGAGAGAAAAGAGAAAAATATGTCTTTTCCTTCAACACTAGGATCTGTTGAAATGAGTTAACTTTTTTTGTTTTTATTTTATGTTTTGCGCATCTCACTCTACGCAAATTAGAGCAGTCGACAAAGTTTTACACTGCAAAACGACGACGATGATGATGATGAGCAAAGTTCTGTCTGTTTACTACTAATCGCTCTCAATGTTTGCTGATGTGTCTCTGCTGCTGCTGCTCTCTTGCCCCATCGATGACTGATGATGATGGTGGTGGCAGTGGTGGCCAGAAGTTCTGGTTTGATAGCAGAAGACCTCCTGCCTGTCATCAGTCAGTCAGTCAGTCAGTCATGGAGAGAAGAAAGCAAAAGAATAAGGCAGAAATGCTCAAAATGCTCAGAGATCACAACTTTAGTGTGTGTGTGTGTGTTTACACTCTAGCAGTGGTGGCCACCAGGGTGATCAGGAGAACTGCTAGCCAAAAGAAGGAAAATAGAGAAAGAAAAAGATAAAAAGATCTTTGCGGTCAAGTGCGAGAAAAATGAAGCAGACCCTAGGATGAGCACTGACTGCCTGCCAACTACCACCATCTAAACAACTAGTCCTTGAGTGGTGGTGGTGGTGGTGGTGGTGTTGGCTGACAGGCCACTGAAGATGAGGAGAAAACAGTTGAAAAATGAAGATGATCAGCTAGAAGATTAATGAAAAAATGAGAAGAGAGGCACAAGAAGGAACAGTGGAGAGAGAGATAGAAAGCTAGAGAGCTAGCTCTCAACGAGAGGAGGGTCAGTGAGAGAGGCGCAGACAATCGCCACAATCACGACTCGCTCATCAGACTGACTGGCTGACTGACTGAGTGGAAGACCACCAGTTGATTGGAATTTAACGATAATTTGGTGAAGAGTAGGAAGAAGGCTCAATTGGGCTGAATAGAGAGTGAGAGAGACTTATGTTTGTCTACTTATTTGCATATGCTTTCTTCCTTTCTCTCTCTCTCTCTCTCTCTCTCTCTCTCTCTCTCTCTCTCTCTCT
>JAALOO010000729.1_pt2 | contig 14748 bp, 17 predicted proteins | sample 7257641 | NCBI WGS metagenome assembly JAALOO01 (sample SAMN14085613, study PRJNA598686) | mite metagenome | biome: ENVO:01001000; feature: ENVO:01001002; material: ENVO:01001226; isolation source: single female mite from University of Michigan culture on fish food culture... ...
GGCGTCGGCGTTGGCGTCAGCGTTGGCGGCATGTGTGTGTCTGTGTCCAAAAGAGTTGGATCTACTGGCGGCACTGGTGCACTGATGATGCAACTGGAGGGGGAAAGCCAATCTCGATCAATGTTTACCTCACGGGGACTGGCGCCGATGAGTGTGCGCCGAGAGTGAACTCGAGAGAAGAGCTATTTTTGACAGCCTTCGGCAGAAGAACAACTTAGCACTGGCAGTGACTGAGTCAGTCGGTGAAACCGACCAGTGCTCTCTCTTTCCTTTTCTCTTGCCAGTGTTGTTGCCTTCAATAGCGAGATCAACATCAATCGCCGCTACTCACGTTCATGTTGCCTTCTTCGGCGCAATGCTCCTGTTTGCTACCCTCTCCTCTCCTGAAGACTGGCTACTCTGACTTTCATCCCTAATCACAGTTCACTTATCAGACGGTCAACATGTACGGCTAGTCAGACGCAAATCGTCGCCTCTCGGCCAGTGTCAAGGTGTCTGTTGGCCGCCAGCACCATCAGCACCACCAGCACCATCACTAGCAGCAGCAGCAGAATCGTCGGCTGCCACCACCTCCACCAGCTAGCCGAAGGCATCATCGTCGGAGCATCGTCTTTCACAGCCCTACAGCCAACAGCCAACAGCAGCAGTAGTGGCAGTAGTCAGGAGCGCAGTTCCCAGTCTGGCTCATCCGCCAGCCAGGGCTTGCTATATTGCTCCCTTGTATATCCCACCAAGTTGCTTGCCAGTGTGTCCGCGCCGATGCCTCGGACCACCGCCACCACCGTCACTGTCACTTCTCCATACACACACACACTCACGCACACACTCGTAGCAGATGACTTGACTCTGCGCTAATTCTGTTGCTCCTGGTTCAGCACAACATAGAGCACGACGACGACCACCGCCGCCGCCACCAGCGCCGTTGTCACCACCAACCTCCTCACACTCCTCCACTTGTGTTCAACTGTTTCACTCAGGCAAGCACTTTGTCCCGAAGTATTTTTTATTGTTGCCGATATTATTTATTCAAAAAGACAAAGTATTAAATATTGCTACCAATTGCAATTGCACCGCCTGATAGTGCATTCCCTAATCTCAGCCACCATTTTTCATGGGCGTTATTACTTTATGGCACCCGTTTAAATACTCACTTTGCCACCATATTGTCGACGCCAACATATAAGCCGCGAAGATGATTTTGGATAATCTCGTCAGCGGAGAAGGCTTGGAGAAACTGGCGGGCACCGCCGAGTCTGATCATGCCTCACTGGCCTTCACCGCTGACAAATTCTGCACTCAGGCGATTCGCAATAAGGAAGGTAGTAAAAATCACTACCAAACACTGAAGACCCTTCTCCGCACTACTCGCATCGGCATCAACGATCCAGTTCGCCGCACCTTCTGGATCGACCTGACGCTCGCCTTCAACCCGGCCAACAATGCCGATGACTTTGACTCTCAGTTTGACAACATGACAACTAACAAGTTGCCTAAATTTGTCGACCCTTCAAATGCTCGCTACTATGCCCTCAATCCCAAGGCTCGTCGACATGTGTCCACCATCCTCTGGAATCTGGCGCAATGTAAGTCACCATTTGTTGCCTAGACATACTGTCCACACTGCCGTCTTTTCCCCTTCCCTGACCTGTCTAACTCTCTCTCTCTCTCTCCCTTCTTCCTCTACTGCCTTTGCAGCATATCCGCAAATTACTTTTGCCCCATTGCTCTATCCCCTGGTCTCACTCTTTCTGCACTACCACCGTCCACCGGACGTGTACCGCTGCATTGTGGCTCTGGTAAGATGATCCGCCTTTTCGCTCTCCACTAATCCCCCTTTGCCCACACTCACTCAATACCCGTGTCTTGCAATTACGACAGTTGTCACAACGCAAAACGAAGTATATCAGCCAGTCGCGCACCGACAAGTCACGGGATGCATTTGTGCTCGTCAAACTGACCAACAAGTTTGGCTTCTTCAGTCGTGGCAAATTTGCCCCGGTTCGGGATAAGCTGAAGAACAATCTTCTGGACGCAGCCTACGCCGACTGGATTCAATGTAAGTTCCAACGGAAGTCTCCTTTCCTCGACTCTCTCTCCCTCTCTCCAGTCTTTTCCTATGTGCGCTCTCTAGTGCTGCTGGTGTGGGCAAGAATGCGAAATCGCCCGAGGTGGGTGCTATAAAAGCGCAAGTACACTTCACTCCAGTCAAGCACTGCCTTAATTAGTCCAAGTGTGATTGTCATTTTATTGCCTTTCTGCAAACAAAGTGTTCCAGTGAGAGGCTTACCACTGTTTAGCAGGTGCCATCACCCACCACTGCGGGCACCAGGCAGCAGCTTTTATCGGTCGCCACACCGTTAGTCCCCCAATCACTGTGTTTTGTGTCGCTGACCGTACAGCAGTGTCTGTGACAATCGATCAACACACTTGCAAGAAAGTGGTCTTTATCAGCATTTTACAGCCCGTTCCAGTGCTACTTACTAAATGTATGAAAGTATACACACTCTATTTAATTTAGTGCAGAAAGGCCATAGAGTAAAGATTTACCAACAGCCTCCATGGCAACCTATTCTGGAGGAAAATCAATGGCAGAGGGTTAGAATAATGGAAAGATTTTGAAATGTCAAGTGTAGTACATTTATATAGAGACTCAACAACTCATAAGCTCTTTTATCTTTTACCAGGGATTTTCGCTTCATTGCCCTTTCACCACTGCGTTCGCGTGGTGGACTGCTACCTGCTGGAGGGAGAAAAGTTTCTCTATCGGATCGCACTGGAACTGGCATTGCAGTTTGAAAAGCACCGCAAGAAGCCAGCCACACTGGAAGAGATGCGAGAGTTCTGCGAGAACATTGCCGAGTATGTGACTCCCTCGCAGCTCATCTCCAATGCTTCGAAGCTCTCACGACTGTCGCGCAAAGGTTTGACCTTCTCGAATGACTTTCACTCGAGACTTGATGTACTGACCTTGCACCTCGACACCCGCAGACATCCAGCGACACCGCAACAAGGCTGAAAAGCGAAGTGACAGCATCAGCATGACCGAATCACCCTTCCTAGGACGACCAGGTAACCTCTTGCTCTTCTCATCTTGCAAACATTTGCGCTAACACTCTTCTCTGCCTCTTCTCACTTTTAGATGTCATTCGCCCCAAAGACTATGTATTTGGCACTCGCGTTGGCCCTCGCAAGTTCAAGTCGTCAGTTCTGACGTGGAACCAAATTGACAGGCTGTGGGAGTGGATTCCAGACCGTATCTTCGTGCTCGAGCCAATCATTGTCTTTTGTTCGGATGAAAATGGTTCGTTTATCAGTGTGACTACTCTTTTGCATCATGTATTTTTTCAATTTTAGGAAACTCCCTAAGCACCTTCTTTTCACTCTGTGGTGAAAACGAGCCCGTCATTATACTTATCAAGACACTGAAGAACGAGGTATAAAGCAAGGAACACTTTACCTAGTTCAGTGACCAACAGCAACCTGTTCCATTTTGCCATTTAGGTCTTTGGTGCTTACTGTTCGGCAGCCTGGTCTAAGCGATTTGAATCGATCAAAGCGGGTCAGTACTTTGGCAACGGGGAGACCTTTCTGTTCAGTCTGGCGCCGAACATGGTCAAGTATGACTGGGTGGGCAAGAGCCGCGACCCCTCTGAGCTGTCCCACTCGCAGCAGCTCTTCCAGGCAGCCACCAACAACTCCTTCACCATCGGCGACGGCGGAAGCATGGGCCTCTACGTGGGCGAGAATCTAGCCCAAGGCGAAACGAAGCGCTGTGCTACCTTTGAAAACGAGCCGCTCACCTGCTCGGACGAAATCGACTTTGACATTTCGGTCGTTGAGGTGATTGCCTTCTGCTGAAAGTGAACCGGTGCACTACCAAACCGAATTCTCCTTTGCTTCTCTTTCTCCCCGGTCCACTCCTGCGTGACCACTATCACAAGCATCATCATTCCCACCACCACCACCACACTTTGTTCTCCCACCTTGTTTTCCCATTCCCCGTTTTTATGTTCTCCTTTTTCCTTTTTAACTGCTTCTCTTTCTTTTACCTATACCTCCAATCCTCCCACTTACCATCCTCCACCGAAGCCACGATTGCGAACCGAACACAAGTCTTTAATATAATAACTCGACGATGTATGTCACACTCAATGATGGGTGATGAGCATTTTAACCAAACTGTTTGCTTGTTGTTCACTCTCTCTCTACCCTTCTTGACACTCTTGCTTTTATCCACCTTCCTTGGGCAACTGCCTCAATGATCATTCTTGTTGTTTGCTATTCATTCAATTAACATGGCAACTGTGTATTTTTATTTGCGTTTTCTATGATACAGCCCAGGTAGTGTTCTCTCTGTTTCCACGCGCCCGAGGTCACCCTATTTATTACTACATTGTCTTTCTCCTTCTCTTTAAGTTTGATTATTTGTTTTTACATTTTTATTTATTTATTTTTTACCATCAATCTGTAAAATCCTCTAGATTTCCCCTATGACCGATTTTATTTTTATATTTTTGATTATAGTAGAAAGAAAACAAAACTTAGACGAATCATATCTGCGTTTTATTTAGTAAACAAATAAATGGTTTTGTTAATACGTGTTTTTGGTGTTGACACTTAACAAAAAAAGTGTTTAATGAACGGAGGATAACAGTGATTCAGGAAATGCAATGCAGGAAGAGTTGTGTATTTACATTTTATAAGCGCAGTGGCTGTACCAGTTCTTCAAGTCGCAATGACCATGTTCTTATTTGTTTTATTCGAAGAACGATTGTTGCACTTTTTCAGCGCCTCACTGTGCACCTTGTACTCCAGAATGATGGTGGAAGGAAGGTTTAAAATGCGTTTGAGAGTTTGATTAATCTTCGTTTTGATTTCCTGATCGTGACCGCTTCGGTTCCAGATGCAGATGTAGTCTTCTGCAATGGACAAAAACAAATGAGCAAAGTTCAAGCGCTTTTTCAGACAAATGATTTTGATAAATTACCGTAGAATCTGCAGGCCACCACGATGCCACAAATGTCGTCGCCAACCATAAATTGCTCACCTTAAAGTTAAAATCGCATAAGAAATATATTGAAAACTAATAGACTAAAACATACCGATGAAGGCAAGCAATAGATTTTCCCAGAATCTCGAAGCTAGTCCTGAAAAGATATTGATTTTGTAAGACACCATTTATCATAAAAAGTAGCATACCTTTGCGCAATCTCAACTTCCACATTCCACCGTCGCGATTTGCTGGATCCTAAAGGGACAAAAGTCGTTAACAATTAATGTAAAAAATGAAACATTGTGGTACTTGCCTCCCACAGTGGTTTGATGCCCGATTTGAAAACATGAAGATCACAGTGGCCAGTAAGATCATTTGGACGAACAAGGTGCGTGTACACCGACCAAAAGCTCTGTACAGTGTCAAATGAGGCGACGATTTTCAAGTTTTGATCATAGTTTTGCGAGTTGGGAACCACTTTTCCGCGATTAATGCCGCGAAACCAAACATCGTATTTGTGCTGCAGAGGCTGTAGAGAAAAGCACCAGTTGTGGTCACAAAAACGCCAAGACGTGTCAACCCTTGCAAAGTGCTTACCTTTAGCTCTTTATCACCCATAATGTGGAATACTTGAAGGTTGACAAATCTGGTGAATAAAAGAAGAACTGGTGCTTAAGTTTAGTTTTATCTTTCTAGTCAAGAATAAGGCAAGATGTCTGCGCGTAAAAACAACTTGAGTACTGTGCGTGCCACAACAAAAAAAATCTTTTTGTGAGCTAATGCAAACTGCAGCCACTCGTGGACAGATGGCGCAGCCTGGAAAACAAAAGTGAAAAAAAATCTGCTGACAAACATCTTTGACAAGAATCGTTGTTGTCAACCGGACTGAGAAGTTGCCTCTCTTATCAGCACACTAGTTAAGAACTACCGAAGAAAAGGCGTCGTCAGAATGTCCAATACAGAGTGGACAAACAGCGAAGCAAGCTGTAGCAAGTTGGCGTTGAGCGAACTGGGCTACATCAATGATCCATTCATAAAGCTCTTTGGGTTGCATCCACTGAAGAGAACACCGGAAATTAATCGCGGTTACTATTACCGCACTGCAGCCATTTCCCACGTTGTGCACTCCTTTTGCAATCGTGAAGGCCCCACTGCCCAGGTCGTCAACATTGGCGCTGGCTATGATACTCTTTTTTGGCGGTAATTTTTCATTATTTTTTCAAGTTCTTTGTCACTGACTCTACTACCTTTTTTTAAACAGAATGAGCGCCGATTCTACGGTCAACTTTGCTAGATTTGTGGAGGTTGATAGTAATGAAGTGGTGGGACACAAAATCAAGATTATTAGAGAGCATGAAAGTCTTCTGCAGCACTGCGGCGCTGTTCAATCATCAGCAAATTCTGCCGCTGCCCTAAACTCGGAAAGATATCATGTCATTGCCCAAGATGCCACCAAAGGACTACAGCTCGTCAACAAGTTGGTGAAAAACTGCCAAATTAACAAATCTGAGCCCATACTATTTATCTTTGAGTGCGTCCTCCTCTACTGGAACGAAGAGGCAAGGACAAACCTGCTGTACACTCTAAGCAAGTCATTTCCCAAATGCAACTTTGCCGTCTTTGATCTCGTCAATACGGGCGACAAGTTTTCCGAAGTGATGCAGCAGTCGCTGTCAGAACACGACACACCCCTTCTGGGCGCCTCTTCCACACGCACTCTAGACGACTGGAAGCAGCAGTTTGAAAAGGCAGGCTGTGCCCACCTGAATGCCTGGCTAATGACTGACGTGTTCGAGCACCTGATTGACGCCGATGAGAAGGAGCGCATCGAAAAGATTGAGTTTCTAGACGAAGTAGAACTTCTGACCCAGCTGTTTAACCACTACTGCATTGTTCTAGCTAGTAATCACACGGAGATAAATTGGTAAAAAGCGCGGCGTTTGCTTGAAGCTTTCAAATAAAATAAAAGTTGTGTGTGTTCTACGTGTATCCGTTGTTTGTGAATGTGGATGAAGGTCGCATCGGTCTGAAAACAGATGTAACCAAACAATTTTTGTGATTGTCTGTTTGCCCTCGTTGCTTCAGTAGTTTTGACCCGGCAAGATGAATCGCCTTGCACTCAAGTCCATCGAGAGACTTCTCTTGGTATGTCCTCGAAGGTTCTTCAATGCAAACATTGCTAACAATTTTTTCCCTACAGAAGAATCACACTGTTCCCAGCCACCAGCGGTATTATTCTTCGCAAAACTCCTCGTAAGTACTTTAATCATTTAAAACTGCATTTTGTGTAATTTGGTTACCATCAATTGCAGAAAGATAAAGGTTTCACTGGTGGCCGGCTCTGGTGTTGTTGCAGCCACTACCCTGACGCTGCTTTACGCCAAATATGACAAAAACTTCCGTGATCAACTGTCGGCGTATTTGCCTTTCATCAACAGCATTCTCTCGGAAAATCAGCAAAAACTAGCTGAGGCCTCCAAGTTTGATGACAGCTTTTTGAAGAAGAAAACAGTCCCATCAAAATCGCTAGAAACAAAAATATCCGAAAGTGCATTCTCGTTGCCACAAGTGGAAGTATCCAAGCCGGTTTCTGAAGCGAAGCCCGCTGAACCAGTGAAAGCCGCCCCGGAAAAAGATGACCTGGATGAAAAGAGTATCAAAAAGGAGATTGCTGCTACATTTGAGAAGGCTATCAATGAAGAGAACGTCAAGGTATTCATTGTTTTTTGGTCGACGTGTCTTTACAATAGCTCTCATCGATAACACTTTCCTTTTCAGATAACTACAGGCCAACAAGACGGGGAAAATGAGCTGAGAATTCAATTGAAAAGACAACTGTATGTCTTCCAGGAATACTTTAAAGAGCAATTTATTCTCTACAAAACTGAATTGAAACGCAAGCTGGAAACTGACCTTAAAAATAAGGTTCTTCAAGAAAAGGCTAAAATTGCCGACGACTATGAAGAATCATTCAAGAAGCTCAAGCAAATGGAGGCATTGCTGCAGGGTAAGTTTGAAAACACAATATGTTATATTAAATGATGACTAATACAATTTCTGTTATCTAGTTCGAGATCAACTAGACAAACAGGAAAAAGCCACCAAAAGTCTTTGGCTACTGAGTCAGGCGTTGACGCTGCTGATGGAGCACAATCGTAGCCGTTTGGACAAGGAAAGCAATCCAATTCAAATTGAACAGCAAGTGGAATGCATTCGAAAGGTGATCAAAGATAACTTTCCGGAAGAATCTTTAATTCAGATTGCCCTGGAGAGTCTGCCTGAGAACGCTGTTAAGAATGGCGTTTACAGTGAAGAAGACCTGATTCGACGATACAACAAGGTGGAGAAAGTTTGCAACCACGTTGCTCTGGTGAATAGTGATTACACCACTCTGTTTGGATATCTCAAATCATTTGCCTACGCCTACATTCGGCCGTTTAAGGATCTTGAATTCAGCATGAGCTCAAACCCAATTCAAGTTAAGCAAATTTCGCAGAAAGAGCTCGATGGAACCCTGGAGGTGGATCCGAAAAGCTGGGACACCTATGACATTTTGAATCGCGTCAAGCTCTCTATTGAGAACCGCAATCTTGAAATGGCATTGCGATACGCCAATCAGCTCACTGGTGAGCCGCGAAAGGTGGCCAAGGACTGGATCAGAGACACGAGAGAACACCTCGAGGTGAAACAGGCGGTCACCTTGATTCAGTCCAAGATTGCGGCCATTAATCTTCATCAGCTGACATTCACCAACTAAGTGAAGTCACAGAAGAGTTGTTTTGTTGGTTATTGGTTATTTTCCCCAATAGTATCGCTTAACGAATTTCGCTGTACACTCTATACTATACATTACTATTTATTAATGTGCCCGATTTTCTCATCTCCAGTAAGCGGAAACTAGCAATTCCAAAATTAAAAATTGTTTTAATTTCAAAGCAGTCCATGTACCGATGAAGTTGTTGAGTGCAGTGCTCGTAGCGCCGCCGCCGCCGTCAGTGAAAGCGACATTGCACTGCCGCTGCACTGCAGCCTCCAGCAGCAGCATCAGCATCATCATCATCACCGCACAGTGTGCACACTCCTGCCGGCGACTCGTCTGTTTTCCTCGTGTGCTTTCCTCAGAATGAAGTGCCGCATTCTTAGGATTCTGTGGTGTTGCCTACTGCTCACCGCCTACTGTGCACAGGCCAACGATGTCACCGGATGTGGGGGCTTTGTAGTGTCCAGTGTGAACATCAACTACTCGCCCATCAAGATTAAGCTGTATGCACTCGCTTTCCAAACTTTTGCCATTTTTCATCACCCTTTGTCCATATTAGGTACACGGGCCAGGGTGTGCTCAAGTTTCAGACTGACTGTGCTCCCAACAATGGCTACTACTTTATCCCTCTTATGGAGAGTCACGGAGATTACGTGGTCCAGATCGAAGGCCCTAAAGGATGGAGCTTTGAGCCGACGCAGGTGCCGTTTTACTTTGACGGCAAGACAGACATTTGCTCCAAGCAAACGGACGTCAATTTTGTGTTTAAAGGATTTTCAATTTTTGGAAAGGTCAGTTGGTTCATTGAAGATAATTTTAAACTAATCAAGTTGACATTTTTCCCAGGTGTTTAGCTCCAGTTCTTCAAATGGGCCCAGCGGAGTGCAGGTGACTTTAAAGGCAAACAATAACGTCATCAAGCACAACACGACACAGCTCAATGGACTATTCACGTTTACCGATATTCTTCCAAACAAGTACGTTATAGAAGCTTCTCACGAAGACCGAACGTTTGAGCAGAATCGCATTGTAGTGGATGTTTCCAATGACAATGTAAACTTGCAAAACATTGAAGACCCAGCTGCTCATGATCAGATTCGAGTGTTGGGGTATTCGGTCAAAGGAAAAGTCGTCAGCGATGGACAACCGATCAAGGGCGTTCAGTTTGCTCTCTTTGCCAAAAACAGTCAGACATCGAGGAAAATATCTTGCGGAGACTCCAACAAGCCATCGTTTCTTTCAAAGCTGACACTTCCATCCCAGCTGAAGTATCTGTGCCATGCACTGTCTGATGCCGATGGCGTTTTCAAGCTAAAGGCCTTACCTGTGGGTCAGTATGTCCTTTACACGTCTTACGAGGCACAAAATATCCGCTTTGAAGTGACGCCCAACAAGTATGATTTTGAAGTAAAGCATGACGATGTTCAAATTATCGAGCCTTTTCAAATTGGCGGATTCACCATCTTTGGAAGTGTAATAAACCCTCTCAGCCCTCAGGACGCAGTAAAAGGTGCTGAAATACTACTGCTCGATAAAAGTGGCAAAAATGAAGCGATTCGAGTAAACGTTGATCAAAGCAAGGGCACATTTTCGGTGGACAACATCAAAACATCGAGTTATGTCATCAAAACCACTGCTCCTCACTACCAGTTCGAAGATCATTCCTTGTCCATCTCGCCAAATACCCCAAACTTGCCTGTTATTTCTCCGGTAAAGTTGGAAGTTTGCAGCAAAATTACATTCCGGAAGGAAGACAAGTTTGCTGATGTCAAACTGCTGGTGCTTAAAAAAGAAACTAAAGCGATTGTCGAAAGTATTGCTATTCGAGGAGAAAAAGTTTGCCTGTACCTTCCTGGCGGGCAGTACATCTTCAAAATTGAAAGCAAGTACCCTGAGTTAAAATTTACTCCCGATTCTGTGGAAGTGCCGCTCACCAAGCCTGAACTGAACCTTGCATTTGAACAGTTTACCGCTTCTGTTTCGGGCAAAGTTGAGTTGATCAACCATTTACAGATCGGTGAGAAAGACTTGCTAGTGGTACTGTCTCGTGGCCAGGAACAGCTGCAAACGGCCACTCTGGAGGCAACTTCAAACAACCGCTATCAATTCAAGTTCAGTAGTGTACTGCCGGGCGAGTACACACTTTCTCTTTCTGGCAAGCTAGCTACTCAGTTTTGCTGGAGCAAGGACGACATTTCCATTACCATAAAAGACGCCAACATTGCCAATTCAGCCTTTGTACAGAAGGGCGTCTATCTGCAAGTTTCGCTTTCACATTCTACTGATTTAGTAATTCAAAGTCCGTCTGGGAAAAAGATTAAAATTGCCAAATCATCCATTGGAGTGGAGAGAATTGTGCGCGAGTGTGTGCCAGAGCAAGGAACATATCAAATAATCACCCAAGGCTGCCACAAGTTCAGTGATAATGAACAGGACATGTTTCTATTTGATACCGTCAGCATGGCAGGACAGATAATGACGCTCACGGCCACACAGCACTTTGTATCGGCGAAAATTAAATCAGTTTCTAATCTTTCGGACCTGTACGTCAAAATATTTGTCCAGTCGCTTACTGATCAGTACGAAAAGAGTGTCGCCCTGACTGAAGTTCAAAAGGAAGGTGAATACTGGTATTCACTTTCCTTTTATGAACGACCGATGGTGGATATTCGTCTTGAACCAGTCTCGGCGCAGCTGCTCTTCAAACCAGCTTTTTACGAGTTTAAACTTAAAGATCAATGCTACGAAGACGTTGTTACGTTTAACGGCAGATTCGGTCTTTTTGTGAACGGACAAATAACTCCACCAATCAAAGATGTTACCGTGAACGTTATCGACACTGACACAAAGCAAGTTATATTTGTGGCCACATCTGATTCAGAAGGAAAGTACTCTGGAGGACCTTTTGACGATGATCTCAATCTGAAAGTTGAAGCAGTCAAAAATGGCTATGTAATGAAAACCATTCCCGGCAAGCTCGGCCACTTTGAAGCTCAAAAGCTGTGTTCAATTGAAACCACGATTGTTGATCAGAATGGCCTACCGCTTAGCGAGGTTCTAGTTTCGCTCAGCGGTGGTGAGAACAACTTTCGCAAAAACAGCGTGGCCAGCTCTGATGGAAAGTTGGTCTTTGAAAACCTTCACCCTGGAAGTTACTTTTTTCGCATTATGCGCAAAGAATATGAATTTGAGCCGACATCTAAAATGCTGACCATAGTCAGCGGTCAGAATCACGTGGAAAAAGTGGTCGGCAAGAAAGTGGCTTTTAGCTGCCTTGGAGTTGTGAGCTCGCTGAACCACGAACCTGAAGCAGGAGTTATTGTGGAGGCAATTGGACTTCGCAACCTAGTCGAACATAGCTCAGTGAAATGTTCGGAAATTCAAGAGCAGGCAGTTACCGAAGCTGATGGCTCCTATCGAATTTTGGGGCTGACACCAGAATGTCAGTTTGCCATCAGACTGAATCTGGATGAAAACAAACACATTCGCGAATCTATGCCCAAAGTGCACTCTGTTCGCGTGCACGACCGGGACATTTCTGACCTACGGTTTATCGTCCTCTTTAAGCAGTTTCAGATGGATGTGAGTGCCAGTATCAAAACAAACAAGGAATTCGTTTCTACTCTCTCTGTAAGTACCTTTGCAAGCTTTGTTTTTATTCTGATTTATTTTTACAAACTTATCATTTGTAGGTGCAATTGCTCTCACAGGACGACTCACAATCGATCATCTATAAGCAATCTTTAAATACTAGTCCATTCATCTACTTTCCATCGATTCCGCTCGACCAGAAGCAGTACACCATTCGCATTGATTCGGACCTCTCATCTGCGCTGTACAAGTATTCACCCATCATCTACACTTTTACTGCAAACGAGAGCTACAGGCACTTTCAGTTTGAATTTGCACCAACACCGCGGCATGTCTACTCAGCAACTGGTGCAATTGAGCAGGAAATCTCCTCCAATCCTCTATACTCCTTACCACTGCTCATTATCGGCATTCTATTCTACTACAACAAGCAGGCGCTTGAATTTGTCAAAAACTTGGCCCAATATCGAAATCAGCTGCCGGCGATTTTCAGTAAGCGGAACCACTCGCCAACAAACGGCGGAGACGGTGGCCTACGGAAAAAGACTAAATCAAAAAAGGCCAACTAGTGCAGCACGCGGTCACTGAATATCCGCCTCTCGACTGCCGGATTAGCATTGTGAGGCTGTTTGTAATAACTGTCACATATTCCCCTGTAGAGTTGTTTTATTTTACAATATTATTCTATTCATAATATATATTCACCTTTCATGAAGTTTCATTGAAGAACTGCCTAGAGTGCTGTCCGTGTTGTCGATAACAGGATTGGCCTGCCCGGCACCGTTAGCCGGCTTGACGGCAACAATTAGCCTGTGCAACGGCGCAAGCTGTCTGTCATGGGGCAGTGAGGCTTGTCTCTCCCTCTCTGTGTGCAGGTAGGCAAGTGGCTGTGTTTAAGGAGTAAAAACGGTCTCCCCTTGCCTTCTCGCTTATCGCCATTTGCCGGGAGAACTCGTTGATTAATTACCACCGGGAGGTCGAGTTGGTGCCTCCTCCAGTCTGCAGTATGCAGAGAGGCAGAGAGGAGTACCCCTGTGGCAGTCCCTTGGCGATGGCCGTGCATCAACCGACCGACCCAATTGTGCCGTCCGATCATGTCCTTCTGCCCTGTGAACACTGTCGGCTTGCACACACAGTCGCCGGACAGCTTGTTTGCCTGTTCAGTGGCCAAACCTGACCCCAAATCAAGTTTGAATGGCGATCCATTTACAAATTGAAACACACTCATTGCCACCGATGTCTACCATTCTCCCGCCGACTGGCTTCCATTTAGGCGTCTGCACTCGCACCGTCTGTGCCTCCTTTCCCACTGCTCCGATCTGACATTGTAATAACCGCTGCAATGAAGGCTCTTTGTCTTCTCTTCGCCTGTTGCCTCATTGTGCCCAGCTTGATTCTGTGCACTGATGATGCCGCCAACAAGTCACCATCAACGGCAGCACTGACAAAGAGGCTAGGAGATGAGAATATTTTCCTTTCCCTGGCGAGAAGTGTCGCCGAGTTTGCTTCCAACGGTTTCAGAAGTAAGTGCTTTAAAGTGCAGAAAAAGTGCACCTTTTTTACTCACAAAAAATCTCTTTCACTGTATTTAGCGGGCTTAGAGGCATCAGTGCGATCGATTTTCAACAAACCAGTGACTACTGCAGTGTACGCTCTGTCGATGCTTGTCGGAGTGGTGGCGATGCTCGCTTTCTACGAATCTCCAAGTACGTTTTATTCATTTTTGAGGATTACTTTACCATTTATTAATTTGCATACTTTTTTGCCTAGTTTCTCCAATGCCTGTTCCCCCACTTCCTGATCCTCCAGTGGGTCGGTTCCCACCTGAGCACCCAATCTGGCCACCAAAGAATCAACCCGGTGGACAGATGCAATACAATGGCCAAAAGAGGGCTGGAGTTGCTGCACCACACTCCTTCGTTCTACCAAACATTCCAGTGGGCATGATGAACCCCAATTTTTACCAGCAATATCAATCGGCAGTGGATAACCATCGATCCGACAAGAGCCCCGTCTACCCTGCAGCTCGGAACAAGCAGCATTCAATCAGTGCTCACGGTCCGAGTCATCATGTCAATGAAACCTCATACAACAACTACATTTCCAAGCTGACGTCAGCACTGGATCTAAACAATAATCCCCTTGCTTTGGAACAACTAAAACACATTTACCGCGGAGGCTCTGACATGAGCAACAAGGTCATTGACTACAACAACAAGCGAATTGCTGTTGAGTCTCTCAAGTTCAACAGCAACAGTACTCAACAATCTTCCTCTTAGTGCTTTGTTTGCATCTCCCCATTTCTCTCCATATTTGATCAGCATATTTTGTTTGGCTATTTATTTTTGTTCACTCCTATTTATTTTCTTTGTCAATAAAACCGTTTTCAGGTGCGGATATCATG
>JAALOO010001607.1_pt1 | contig 14742 bp, 16 predicted proteins | sample 7257641 | NCBI WGS metagenome assembly JAALOO01 (sample SAMN14085613, study PRJNA598686) | mite metagenome | biome: ENVO:01001000; feature: ENVO:01001002; material: ENVO:01001226; isolation source: single female mite from University of Michigan culture on fish food culture... ...
AGAGAGAGAGAGAGAGAGAGAGAGAGAGAGAGAGAGAGAGAGAGAGAGAGAAGCGGTCATACTTGCACTTTGCTCTCTGCGTTGAGAAGGACAATTTAGCTTAATTGAGAGAAGGGGCAAGTTGAATGTGCCCGATATTGTAGGATGGTTGCTGCTGCTGCGGATGTTGGTGCCATACCCGCCGACAGATGCAATTGGCGAATTGGCAGTGACAAGTGTGCATGTTTGTGTGTGTGTGTGTGTGTGTGTGAGCCTACTTTCCACTTTCCACCTCTTCTGCTGAACTAGTTTGCCCGAGTCCACTTTTGTCAGTAGTCGCAGCAGTTGTCTCACTTTCCTGACACAAACTTTATCCATCTTCCGATTGGAGTAGAGGGGCAATCGATCGCAGTCGGCCGAGCAGTGGGTGCACCAAGCACCAGACTGCCTCTTCCTCTATTCCGCCATCCGCTACTGTGTGTATGCTTAGAAGAGACAAGTGCACTTCAGCACCTCCTTCTTTTTTTGTTTATTTGTCTTTAAACAATTAGCTAAATTTTGAAGCCAATTTGTCTTTTTTCTTCCTTTTCTCCTTTCTCCCTTACTGTAAGTCAACCGAAGTTGCAGGGTTCAACAATTCAACTGCATCAGCTAATTTCTGCAGCAGTCTATTTATATATTCATAGCTTTGCACATGTCGACAACAGCGGTCAGAGGTCATTTGACGTGGTTAGGCAGTCCTTGAAGCAGAAGATGCTGCCACTGCTCACCAGTTGCAGTGTGCCCTGTGGTTGTCTTCTTTCTTTTCCCTCCCCTTCCCTGCATCCTGCGACACTATTGCCGCCGTCGTGTTGTAATTTATTTGGCCTTTATTCGTTTTAGCACATTGTAGTTCCCATCTAAACATGTTGAATGTTCTGCAGAGAAACAGTAGTTCCCGTTCTCTTCAGTGGCTGTTGAATCTGCCGCTGCTAATCGGTGTGTGCTCCAATGTGTCTGTGTTTATTTACACATCATTGGCACTCTCACTGACACTGACGGTGACTCCGGCGAAGGGTGGCAGAAGGCAGAGAGCAGAAGGCCGAGAATCAGCGGCGAGCATCCTCCCAGTGTGCTCTGCTCCCGTACTGCTGATTAGTCATTATACAGCAGTCATTACTGAGCTGTTGTTGCCGCTGCTACCGCCACTCAGCCAATAGCCTCTGGTAATGTTCACTCATTCACTCGCCACTTACCACTAGAGAATTTCTTTTTCTCTCTTTGCACTAACCACAAAGCTGCGTCTTTGCGGGTGACTGGCGCCCTGAGTGTGTGTGTGTGTGTGTGTTGACCGTACGGTATAACACGGAGTCCCGGACTTACGACGGTGTTTACCATTTTATAATTGCTTCTGCTTCGCAGCATGTAAATGATTTGCAGTGTCTGGCGACACTGTGAGGGGCACTAGCACTCACTTTATTCTGACCTCGAGCCCACACAGTAAAGTTCTCTGCTCTCTGGTCACAGGCAAAACTGACTGGAAAAAGAGTGAGAGAGGGGGCGACAACTTTGTCGGGCGCCACACGACTGCCACGCGCCAGAGCACTGAGGCAAAGAGAATCGACGCCTTAGAAAGAATGCCCAGCATCAGCATCAGTAGAGGAAGCCGTCCTTGCTCATCTGGCCACCTAATTGCCATTCACAGTCACTGGTCACACAGCATTTCCGCGCGTGTGCTCCCTCCTCCTCCTAAGAGGAGCCGTCCTATGCGGGAGTCATGTGGGTAAATAAATAAAGCGTCGTCATTTCATTTTAAATCACCGAAAGACATTAACATTCACTTGAAATTGTATTTAGTTGAAAAAGAGAGCACTGCTGAGGTTCTCATGGCCGACGCATCAGCAGCGTCAGCGACAGCGGCCCCAAACAGTGCTGACCTTCTCACTGTCTTTCTCTTCTGTGTTCTATCTTCTGACATCGCTCAGTACCCTCAGTACTACTTCTCACTTCTTAATGGTCTGACTCCTTTGAAAGTGAGTCGGCCCGTTGCGGGAGGGAATGAGTTACTGAGAAGAATCTCTTTCTCTCTTTTTCAAATAGATCCTTTGTGTAGAGTTTGAATTGTAAATTGCCAAGCTAACGCCGATTAAGACGCACACACACTTCGTCAGTCAGATAGACAGACAGACAGAGAGAAGAATGACTGGTGGTAGTGTTAGTGCTGTTGCTGTTGCTGTTGGCGCTGTTGGTCATCAGGCCCAGTGCGATGAATGGCCATGGCCATGCATTAATCTGCAAATCTCGATGCGCTTCTGCTGAAGTGGCAGTCTGAGCTGCTGTGCTTTGCCTCGGCGGGTATCCTCGGGCTCGTCCCACCACTACCACCACCACCACCACCATCCATTACGTGGCCCTGCACTCACACTTGCACTCATACATTCTGGCTGCCGCCTTTCTTGGACGTTTCCAGTCCATCGCACTGTCCATTCACTGATGCCTTCTTTAGTTTACGTTCTTCACCATCTCATTCTCACTGGCCGCTCTTTGTGGCGGTAGTGCCTTTCTAAAGCAGACAAAAAGTGGTTGCATCGCAAGCACACAGTGCCTGTTCACTCTTTCCTCGGAAATATCAGTGCACTAGTCTCCGGGTACGCGGCGCTCGAGGAACGATCTCAATTTGCAAGTTTCCACTGACAGGCAAATGGTACTCTTTCTCTCCGTTTGCTCCCCTGCTTACTGTTCAGTTTCACTTTAGTCGCGCACGCTGAGCTTCGTGTGTGTGTAAACTGCGCAGCATGTGGTCAGCTGGCTTGCCAGATGCTTTTAGCACTGGCGGCTTTTTTATAGTATACGACCACTAAATCTTGATGATCATCACCGCCGAGTGGTAGCTCATCTCCTTCACCACCACCACCATTGCCACCACTTCAACAGAAAACCGTTTCCTAATAAAGGCCTTTCTCCGATGATGTTGTTTGTGTGGCACTGGCTCTGATGATGATGGTGGTGATGACCTTCGCCCGACTGATCGTAACTTTGTGTTCCCTTTGCTTGGGGCCAATGAGCTTATTTTTTCTGCCGCCTCGTTGCCGTTTCATTTTGGATCACACCAGCTCGTTCATCACTTTTCTCGGTAGACCTTGGCAGACTGACGGTGGTGGTGGTGGTAGTGGTGGTAGTGAGGACGGTTTAGTGGTTACCATCGCCAACGACCAGTGAAGATCAGGACACCATCAACGAGAGTAATAAGCAGCAGCAGCAGTTCCACTGTGCCTGTCATATAGCGCACCTCGGCCCAGTGAGCAGTCTGTTCTCTTCCCCCTTGATCCTCTGGCTGCAGTTTTCTTTTCCACATTATCGGCCATCGCTATGGCTGCAGTAGCTCACTCTCTTCACTGCCCACCAGCATAAGCGCTGTTCGCCACTCCTTGTCTGCCGTACTCTCTGTCTTTTTCTTTTTTCTTTGAACCCCTTTTTCCGTTCTCACACCTCAGAGAGCTCCGATACTTCGTAACTGGTGACACTCGCTCCATTGCGCTCAGGAACTTTCGCTGCTTCCACTTTGGCAGTAGGCTTGCACAGTTCAGACAGACAAGCAGGAAAGCACAGTCGGCCAGTTTCACTGGTTCACCTAATTCTCTAACTAACTCTCTTGCACTATCTCTGACACAGTAAACTGTCACTAAACTCTGACTCACTGATCTCTCCGTGCTCTGTGCTCTGTCCACCGAGTTCACCAGCACCAACAACACATTAGTTCGGTCACTTTATTAGTTGAGCAGTAATAATTTTATAATTGCTGTAACATCGCGCGTTGTACCACATTTTTTATGACGTTGTCAGCATGAGTGAAACTTGGTTCAACAACAGTGGCACACTTTGGGAAAGAAGAAGAAGAAGCTACTGTTATCGGCGGTGTCTATCAGAGGACGTGTCAGTGTTGAACGAGTGCTGCTGCTGAGCTAGTTCTGGTGTAGCATTCCTCCACACACACACACACTTTGGCATTGCATTGTGGGGCAGCAGCAGCAGCAGCAGTTTCACCCAACTGCTGTCGTTGTGCAGCTGGCACACTGCTGGTGATCTTCGATTGACGGTTCACTGTCGACGAGGACGGTTACTTGTCTCTTCTTCTCTTTCTCCCTCTTCCTTTCTGTCGGTCTGTTTGTCTGTTTGTCTATTCTCTGTATGGCATAGGCTATTGAAGTGCTCTTGTCCTTTTTGGTGCCCCACAAGTCAGCCAATACTACCAACACCACCACCACCACCACCACTACCACCGCCATCACCGGAGAGCACTACCGGAGAAGTAAACGAGCGCGAGAATGAGTAGCAATGTCGGAATTGCACTGGTCCAACTGGTAGCACAACTCTTACTGAGAGGTGGGCGATACTGCCACCGCCGTCGAAACAGCAGCAGCACCACCACCACCAATCGATATCAACAATAGCCAGTCATCATCATCATCAGCATAAGTGCAAGTCAACCGCCGACCACCACAGCAGCAGCTGCAGCAGCCAGGCAGTCTTGTCTTGTCGTCAGTGTCACTGCTCTTCGCTCCGTTGACTCGATCACAACCAACTTCCTCTTCTGCCTTCCTTTTCTTGACCCCCCTTTCCTTGGCGTCCATCTTCATTTGCACAAACAGTCACTACGGTGCCAGCAATTCCCTCTCGGAGCTGAAGTGAACTGTCTCCTGGCTGCCGAATCGCCGCCAACACTTTGCTCTTCAGCTCTTTACTACTCACACAACAGCACTTCTCCTGGCAAACAGAAGATCGCCACATTCCGCGGCGCACATTCAATTGAAATTTGGCGGTATTCATTCATTCATTCAGTCAGTCAGTGGGACAGACATTGGCGTCGGCGGACAGCGGCTTGTGTGTGTGTGTGTTTGCGTATTTGTTGGTGCAGCAGTACTACAAAACTGTACAGAACAGCCGTCCCAAGGAAGCAGTCTCAGCGGCAGTTCCTCGAACACATTTCTTGGTGCGACAAACACCGTATCCGGCTCACTTACTTTCATCTTCCTTTTCATCTTCTTCTTCTTCAACTTCTTCTTTTTCACTGCCTCGTCGATCAGCAATTGCATTTTTTCTTCTTTTTTGCAGCACCATTTCAATCGCCACTGATTGTCCGGGAAGATCGGCAAGGGAGGCGGAAGGAAAATAGAAAGGAAGAGTCTCGGTGTGCTCTTTGGTTTGTCGGCAGTGTTGTTGTTGCTGTTGCTTCATCGGCTTCATCATTGAATTGAGTGTGTTGTGTCTACGTTGATAGTACTACTGATAGCCATCACCATCACCGCAACCAGCACATGTGTGTGCAAGTGTGTTCCTCTTCAAGTGAGCCTTTAACGACCTCCTCTTCATTGCCGCAATAGTAAAGTGAAGAGCGACCACGCGCGCGAGGTGGCCTCTCTTTCATTCATGCAGCTGAAAAAGAAAGAAAAAACAGCAACCACGTACACATTCACCACATTCAAAGTTAGCAACAACTGCCGACTGAATCGAAGAGGACTGCGATCACTAGCTCACTGCAACAACAAAATTGCAACACCAGGACAAGACGAGGAAAGCGCGGTCCAGCAGCGGTAGCAGCGGGCGGTGGTGCTGGTGGTGTGCTTGTTCGACTGAAAACGAAGGAAACAGAGGAGGAGAGAAAGAGAAAGACATCATTGCCATAGTGCCCCCCATTTGAGCCACACTGCATCGGCGGCAGGAGCAGCAGCAGCAGCCGTTTCAGCTGCTGTCATTTCGTTGCTGGAACTCTAAGCTCGCTGTACCATCCACCGCTGACTCTCTTTCTCTTGTCCTCTTCCCTTAGCATCAGCATCGGCGACCCTCTGTGTTTGTGTTCAATTGCCTGCGCGCGCCAAACCGGCGCCTTGTTTGTAGCTCACTCACTCACTCTCCTGTACATCGTCTTTTCTTCTGTCTCATCTTGTTCCGCATAATTCCCAATCTTGTTCGCATTCTTATTCCGGCGGTACAACAGCGACAGCAGCTTTCGGAGCCATTCGACACAGCAGTTGTCGCCTTTACGAGAGAGAAAGAAAGAAGCAAATCCTTGCTCAAATTCGGCCTCACTGGCAGCATCGCTAGTAGCGGCGGCTGCAGCATTACCATTGGAACCCTCCTCCCTCCCAACTGTCATTGCAATCCTCACCATTTGCAGCCATTATTATCTAATTTCTCTCCAACAACCTCATACAAGTTCCAATTGCAAGTTCCAAAAGGGATAATACATTGCAGCACTAAAGCACTGAACTACTAAAGCAGTGAGAAAAAGACGACAAAAAATTGCGGTTGATGCTGGCGGCGGCTTCACCGAATTATGAGTGAATCACAGTGAGAATAGTTGAAAGACTCACTAAAAATAGAGAGAGAAAGAAACAGAATCAAAAACAGAAAAAGAGAAAGTAAAATGCTCCGCGGTACTACTATTACTAGCAGTGCTCATTGCCAGGCAAAAAATACTACATTTCAGTGCACACACTTCTCAATGAACGAATGGTCGTCGAATAGGACGGCAGCGAATTAAGAAAAGAAAGTGTGCAACCAGCACTACCAGAAGAAGAAGAAGACAGACTCTTTCTCGCTTTCTTTTCTTCGACCCGTCTATAGCTGCCGATCTGACTCTGCCGCTGTCTCTGTGTGTTGCAGCACTCGGGAGATGGAGTTTAGATAGAGCGCCACACACAGACAGAGAGTGGCACATAGAGAGACACCGAGTAGCAGCAGAAGAAGATGCGGCTGTGGTGATGGCAACGTCGTCGTCGTAGTCGGCAGCAGCAGCAACAACAGCAGACGCAGACACGCCGGCATTAGGGAAGAGAGAGGGCAACCCAAGCAGCCCAGCTTCATAAAGTTTCATTTGTGCTCCGTCACTCAGCTGGGAAGTATGTGTGCGGCCGCCGCCGAAAAGAGTGTCGGCTGTAGAACTCCGCCGAACTGACTCTCTCATTCTCTCTCTCATTCACTTCAAAAGTCTGTGGCGCCAAACGACGTTGACTCAATTGACTGTGCCGGTGCCTGTGTGAGTTCTACTAGTGCTCCACCATAATCGCCACACTTCTTCAGTGCAGTGCATCAAGTGAACTCGACTGAGCTAATTGGACGCAGTGGAGTGCAAATGAAGTAATAATCATCGACGACGTCAACGGCGACAGTGTGCAACTGAATACAGGGCCGAGCGGTATAGTGCCGTCCCCAACCCCCGCTTAACACACTGGACATCTTCTCGACGCCTACCACTGCGTCACTCTGCAGTGTACGATTAGACTCGACTTGATCCTTACTTACTGGTGCCTTCCCAACCCCCTTCCCCTCCTCTTCTTTTCTACGTGTGATACGTGCCGCGTCATACATTTCGCTGATCTACACACAACCATCATCACCATCCCCACTTTCTACTACAACTGCCGTCTGTGTTTGATTATGCAGATGCTAATTGTCAGCGCAGTAGAAGACAAAGCCGACGACGACAACTGGAACAAATTCCGAACAATTGCGTTGTGGAAGTGAAGTTGTGTACCCCCTGCTTGCTGGAGAGCAATTTGAAAGGATTGTCAGTGCTTGTGTGAGTGCTGGAGCACATGGCCACCACATGCTGACACCACTTTGATTCCGCTACCACCACCACTTGTCACCATTGATCTCTGCTCACCACACACAGTGTCAAGTGTGGCCTCTTCAACAGGCCTACCAACCATCACCATCAGCGCTGACTGACAGACCACGAGGTGTCTTGTCACACTTTGCACATCTGCACACATCTCGATCACTCTCATTCTTTCGTTCACTTTCATCTCATCTCATCTCATCTCATCTCGAGTGTTCTCAGTTCTAGTCAATTGAGAGTGCAACGACAGAGAAACGACAGGGGCAGTCCGTCGTTTCAGTGTCAGCACCAAAGAACAGAGAACAGAGGGTTGCAGGCCAATGCATCTTCTGTCAGCAGGCTAAATGAGCCAGGCATCAGCCAGCAGCAGCAGCTGCAACACAATCTTGTCTGTCTTCTGCTCGCCCATTCCTTTGCGCATCCTTCTCCGGCTTCTTCTTTGGGTGTCTATGCAAATTGGCTCTAGCTGGCCACCATCTCACATCTCACTTTGTCCGACAGTTGGCATTACAAGTGCAGCAGTAGTACTACAACAGAGTTAGTGCTCCTCTGGCTTCCTTCTTCTCCTTCATCTTTTTTTCTGTCCGTTTGCTGTCATCCTAGAGCTCTGGAGCAGCTCTGGCTAACATTGCTGGGAAACACTAAAGAAACGCTAGCGCCTAAGAAAAAAGAGGAACAAGAGGAAGAAGAAGAGCGAAACAAATGCACCGACCACTGAGCCCGAGCACTAAACACGAATCTAATTGTCCGATTCGATTTGAATGCTTCAGCTGAATGCAGACGCTGACTTGCTCTTCTTTCTTCTTTTCCACTGTTCCTTTCTTCGTTCTCGTCAATTGCACAGTGCACTAGTGGCAAGTGCTGAGACTCCAGGACTCGCAGGGGTACTACCAGCTCGGGACCAGGCCTGTGTTGATCCGTTTGCACCGGACTGGTGCACTCTACTGCAGCTTTTTCGTTTCTTTTCTTTTTCTGTTCATTTGCTGCTGAAAAGCCAAACAAACCTCAGAGCATTCACAGCCTATCAAGTGTCACTTGACTGGCTAGTCACAACAAGAGTGGCACGCAACAACAACAGTGACAGCAGCAGCAGCGACACTGTCGACAGGACAGTGAGTTGACAGGCCAAGAACAGCAACTCCAGAGTTGTGCTTTGAGAGAACCAGCAAATGTCAGTCTTCAGCACTGGCACTGGTCTCCTTTCTCCTTCTTCTTCCTTTCTCTATCTGTGACTGTGCTGGTTCTTGAAGTGCTGGTGCAGTGCTAATCAAAACATCGCCAGCCACAGTGGCTCACCACGACGCTGAGGCGCGCCTTTAAATTTAAATTCCGCCACCACCACTACCGCCACGACTACCACCACCACTATTATCACCACCGCTGCTGCTGGCACCAAATGGGTCGCCAAGTGAAAGTGAATGTGTGCTTTCGTTTCTCCTGAGCAATGAGGCGCTGATCTCTGGCCTCGTGAGATGTTCACACCAGCAGCAGCAGCAGCACCGTACAGCAGCAGCAGTACTCAAGTGACAATTTGTCTTCTGCGGCACGTCTGCGGACTAATGCGAAACCCGATCGAACCATTTGGCGGGAGAACATAGTTGTCCTCCTGCGTCGTCGTCCTCGTCGTCGCCGTCCATCGGTTGCCTCTCATCGATCTGCATGACCAGCCATCGACAATACGAATTACGTCGCATTACGACGTCGAAGAGTAGAAAAGAACAGCAGTAGACGAAGAGGCAGCAGCAGCATCGGCCACGGCAGTGCCAGCAGTTCTTCACTGCTAATAGATCGCAGCATAAGTGCCAGCTCACTGCCACCCAATTAATCATCTGTCCTGGCATTGATCGTCGTACAGAAAGGAGAGAAAGAACAGTGAAGTACCTCACAGCAGCAGCAGACATCTCACCACACAGTTCGGCTGCAAACACTCCACTTCGGCGGTCTGAAGTGTGCTGGTGGTACCCAAGTCTCAATTTGCAGTGAGCAAATTGTGCACCAATTAATGTTGTTCAGTGCCTTATAAATCAAATCATCTTTGCATATTTGGCAGCATACTTCGCTCGGTGGTCTGCATTCTGTCTCATTCTTCTCTGTCCTATTCTCTGTCTGTGTGATCACCAGAGTCGTCGTCATCATCATCATGAGGAAGCACACCACCGCACAGCAGCACTACCACCGTGGGTAGTCATTGCTGTCATTGTGTGTACCGACAAATGCAAAAATTGTCTCACTAACTCACTCACTCTTTTTCTCGACCACCAGAAAGTGTTTGGTGTCAGTTGGTGGTAGTGTAGCTGGGTGTCTGAGTGGTGTCTACCCAGTAATGTATTCACTTTGTTCGCTGTCATTCATCTAATTTCGATAATTACCGCAGTGCCGTTCGTTTTTCTGTGTCCGCCGCTGGGCCTTCTCCCTCTCTCTCTCTCCCTTTCCCTCTCCTTTCCCTATTGTTTTTGTGAGTAAAGCCAGCAGAAACAACAGCAGCAGCACCATCACTACTTCCAGCACCAGCACCAGTTTCTCTGTGTGTGTTACATGTTTGCTGTGTTGTATTTTAATTAGTTTATATCTGTTCGTCCTCTCTTTCTTCCCTTCGTTCTTGCTTGCTTCATTGTGCGGTGTTGCTGGTGGTATATCCACTAATTGTTGACGATAACTATTTCCAAGTTGCCCACTGTTAGTTTTGATCTTCTTTTTCTACTATTTTTTTCTTCTTTCTCCTTCGTCCATACGTCCCCAACTGCCTCACACGAACATTAATTACCCACTGGCCTAGATCGACAGAATGGGCAAAGAAGTGGGGGCACATAACCAAACGAAGGCCCACTAATGAAGAAAGCGACAAAACGAAAAACAAATGTGCTGCCTTGCCGGCAAACGGACCGAAGCGTTCGAACACACTGTGTTTTTTGCTGCGACATAATTTGTCTTAATTGTAATTAATACACTGCAGCAGATCAAACTATGCTTTTTTCTTTGCTGTCGCTAGACCATTCTCCGTTTGTCCGTTTCAGTAGCGGCAGAAGCAGTGGCAAAAGTCTGCAGCCCAGTCAGTGGAAGACGTGCAGCAGCACTAATTGAATGAAGCACACACACACACAGAACACAGTTTTTCAGAGTACCGATGGCAGTGTGCTGCTGTTGGCGCACTGAGACTTTGCACCGACAAGACAAGCGAGAAACCTCCTCACTTGCGACACGCAAAACTTTCGACACTGTCTTCCCTCCTGTTGTGCGGCGGCAGTCAGCCAGTCAGTCCAACTTTCATCTTTCGTGCAACTTTACCAAGCAAAGTGCAACCCGGTTGCAAACATTGCATCTTCATTCACTTTCTGTCTCTATTTGTCTTCATCATCAAACCCACATAATAAACAGCACCACCACTCGCTACTGTCCGCAACATCTCAAATTGATTAAACTTTAATTGACCTTTGCAACCTTAGTAGACATCAGTGCACTTTCACTCACTCCCTCACCCTTGCTCATCTTCATTCACTAAATTGTCACACACATTGGAATATATTGCCCATTATATCGTCCCTAAAACCATCAGTCATCTTCTGCGTCAAGACGACTCCTCTCCGCCGGCTGCTCATATCCGCGTGCAATTTGTCACATCATCTGAGCGGCAGCGGAGCAACTCATCTCCCCTTTCCCTCTTCTTCTTTCTCTTTCAGCACTATCAGTGCGTGTGAATGTGCTACCAGCTTGCGCCAATGTGCGCCTCAACGGCGGTAGCATCCTTCCCCACCAGCTCTTTCTTCTTCATCTTCCTCCTCTCCTCCCCTGTGCATTTAGTCATGCCGACGTAGTCATACATTTGACTTGTCACGTTTGAATGCGCCCTCACCGCCCGCCACTAGCGCCAGTACCACCGCTCACCACCGCCCACCACTTCGACGATGCGTTCCATATCACCTCGCATGTATCTCAAACGCCTGTCGTTGTTGGTGTCGTTGTGGCTGAGATTGTGGCTGTACCTTCCCTTACTGTTGCTACTGATGATAGCAGTAGCAGAACCTTCTTCGCTCTTGCTACCTCACCAGAACAGCGACGGTGGCGGCGGCAACTTCTTCAGCAGCTACCAGCAGTCTTCTCCCACACAGAGGCTAACGGCCGCCAAGAAGTTGTACCTGTTTCGGGCAGGAGCAGCAGCCGCTACCTCGCCTGCAAACGACTCGACAGCAATTAACTTTGCCGCCCTATCACCATCGCATCTGATCAGTCGAGGCATCAGCCTCCATCACTACTACGGCTCTAAATCGTCTCTTTCTTCAGCCTCCTCCTTTTCCTCCTCTTCTTCCTCATCATCATCTTTATCTGCAAGCATGCACCACCGTCCGAGCGGCAGTTCTCATCAACTGCAACCACAATTGCACAGTAAACTGTTACACGACATTGGCCGCATCAAGCGATCTAGAGCCATTCGAGATAGTGTTCAGGCACTGAATCAACTCTTTATTGAGAATGGAGATTACGGTACGAAATGCTCAGTTAAAACACAGTCACTACCCATACCAGACCTCCCTTCATGAGGGACTTTAGTTCCTCACGTGTCTATCTATCTATGTGTTTGTGGCCTGTTTGCCTTCACACTTCGTTTTATCTCTACTGTCGTTTTCTTTTTTTTCTCATTATCTGGCCATTTTGATGCTTTCTCAGAAAGTTCTCGTACCCCAAGTTACTTTCAGTGAATGCACTTTTCTTGTCAGTTGAGCAAATGTTTTAAAAAAAACAGTGCTAAAATAACATTGCATTATTTTGAAACTTCACGCACTTTCATGCTAAATTATTTTAATTTTAAAAATTGTTTAAAGTATACAAAATAACTATAAAAGTATAATATTTAAAATGTAGGTTCAAAAAATCACAAACCATGTCAAACTAAAATTGCACTTTTTGCAATGATGTTTTTGAATTTAGGGTAATTCTGGTCTCTTTTTCATTTTGGTCAAATGTTTAAAATATGCAAATTGATGCAATTAAATTAAAATTTTAGTAAAAAGCCCTGATCGAGAGTGACTTTTGCACAGTTTCCGGCACTGTTGCCGGCCAAAAGCGCTGTATATGCTGATCTATTAACGGATCAATGATTTGATGCGTTTTTACTCAATATTCAAATTATCATTTGGTAAAATACTTTTGCCTATCAAACCTTGTATGGACGAGATTACCCTGTTTTACTTACTTTTTGAGTAATTTAATTTTAAGCACATTTTTAAAGTCCACCTCAGTAGCATTGTCAGTGTTTATCGTTCAGTTGTGTTTTGCATTAATGAATATTCTTTTTTAGTTGTAATTATAGCTGTTTAGTGCTTTTATCATTTTTTTTCGTTTAACTTTTAAAAAATACATTGACTACTGTTTTGCTGGCACAACGGCCTAGAATTAATTTACAATTTACAAGTGTTCTAGCATGAACTTGCCACACTTTTCTGTAATCAGCCGACAAGTCCTCATTCTGTACTCAGTTTTGCTTTTAAATGTGCTGTAGATTTTGCACCAACACTGGTCTAGACGACGATTAGCGACACGCATGAGGCCAATCAATGGGCAATGCTTGCGACACAAATGGCTACCAATCAGCAAAATACACATATAAACACACACATAAAGAACGAGACACGGACAGATACACACACAGAAACCGACCGACAAACAAACCAATTTTGAGAATCGCCGTATAATTGGTGTACACATTAATTCGTACATTAAGTTGTCTGTATCGGACGGCAGCAGCGGCGTCTTGCTGTACTCGTTTGGAAACAGGCAGTGCTGCGTTGCCTTCCTCTCCATTTTCATTTTCATCTTTTTCCAGCAATTTTCGGTTCAGTTTTCGACAAGCCAGTCAGGCGCACACACATCTGCACTGCACTGAAGCACTGCCAAACTGGCAGACACCAGGCAGCCCACAGAGTCCTCCCCACTCCTTCTCTTGCGTTCTCATTCTCATTCTCTGTCTCTGGTTTTGCCTGGGTTCCTGCTTGCAAACGTTGCGCAAATGGCAAACAGATCGACGAGACATGGGGCGCCTAATTGCGAACATCGGTGGCACCAGCAGCCAAACGACATGATGTGCGCCCATTTTGAGGAGATGTCGAGCAGAGCCTAGAGAAAGAAAACGAGAAGGAAAGAGAGAGAAAGTGGGAAAAAGCAAAATGAGAATGATGATCGATTTTTGGAAATGTGGCACAAGTGCTCCAGCCTTAGTCTATGTGTGCTGTTTCTTTTCTTTTCCTTTTTTCTGTCTTGTCCAACGTTTTTCTTCCAATAACCTTTTCTCTTTATTTTCATTTTCTATTTGCTTTCATTTCTTTCATTAGCAGCTCTTACAATTTCTTACCCTCCCCTTTTGCAGCTTCCAATGACTGTCAATTTAGTGTTTTCTTTTTTTAATCATAACTTGGCTGCTTATTTGTTTGCTAATTAATTAATTTATACTAATTTTAGTCAATTAGTTTGTCCTTATGTTGATCAATATGAGTGGCACATACAAAATGCCCGCATTCGTTTATATCTTTGTGACTGGTGCAAGCTGTTCTTAGAAAAACTTGCACCGAGAATGCAGGAAAAAACTTTTTTTCATTGAACAGTTCGGCTTTTGCCTTTTCTAGTTTTGCAGCTGTACATTTCAAATCAATAGCAATTCATTGTAATTAAGACTATCAATATCAGATAATTACCATTTATTAGCCCATTTTCCAGAAAAAGATTAACCTTTAAATGAACTTTTCTAATTATTTTGTGTATTTTTCTCTTTTACAGAAATTCTCGGAACAGAAACGGGAGTTGCTGGTGGAAAGATTGCTCTTCCGTGCAACATCACGCCTTCATCACCAAATGATGCAGTGTCTTTAATACTTTGGTATAAGGACGAGTCCATGATTCCAATCTACAGGTACGTACAGCACAATTTAGTAGACCATTAGTTTTTATTATTTGAGCATACACAAACTAAAGGGCCATGCAAATTTGAAGCCGATTTTCAAACAAAAAATTAGACTTTTTTTACTAACACTACAAACTTGATACTTGGCATGTAGATACAGCTAATCAAGCTGAATCCGAGAATATAAAACTTGAAGTGAAATTACCATCCTAAAGGTTTCAAAATGGCGTCTGAAGTTGGCTAAAAATGCACTGAAATGTGTTACGCAGGCGAA
>JAALOO010001609.1_pt1 | contig 14727 bp, 18 predicted proteins | sample 7257641 | NCBI WGS metagenome assembly JAALOO01 (sample SAMN14085613, study PRJNA598686) | mite metagenome | biome: ENVO:01001000; feature: ENVO:01001002; material: ENVO:01001226; isolation source: single female mite from University of Michigan culture on fish food culture... ...
ATTGATGATGATGGTGCTGGTGCCTTGGAATTAGTCATCATTCCCCCCCCCCCCCACCACCAGCACCGCCATTACCATTACCATCATTACCAAAGTAAATCACGCCAGTCGACTAATGCTCTGCCGTCGTGCCGGCGCACTTGCTAGACTGAAAAGCGAGAGAGAAATAGAAATTGAAAATAGAATTCAGCGGAAGAGGAAGAGTGCCCGTCTGTCTTGCGGACAATCTCTGTCTGTCTGTCTGCGTCTTGTTCTCTTTCTTTTTTCCAGCCATTTTTGTGTGTCCAAAAGACGATACAAGGTGGTAGCTTCTCTCTCTTTCTCCTTCAGACACTCTTTCGGACAGGTTCTTCTTCTCTGAAAGAGCGAAGTATGTGGCACAAAGGTGTGGGCAGCAGCAGCAGCGGCAACAAAAGCAAAACAACGGAGACTCATTTGTACTGCATGAGCTGCTGCTGCTGCCAGGCTACCTGGCGTCTCGCTCATATTATTACCTGCTCCTCAAAAGCTGTCCTCCCTGCCTTTTGCTTACGTTTACCAGGCAACGTCGCTCGCTCTCTCTCTCTCCGCTTTACTGCTGCTCTTGACAGCGGCCAACTAACCAGTCAGCCAGCCAGCCACTCGTTACACCGTTTGCGCCCGCATATTTACACCTCTGACCTACCGCTGCTCCTGCTGCGGTGATTGTACCGTTACCGCAGACAGATACTCAGTTTGCACACATCTTGTGACGTGTTTGCAGTTGCATCCCCATCCTCAGTTCCTAAAACTCTCTGACCTAGTGACTGATGGCCAAGGGGAACAAGGGCAAGCAACAGCAGCAGCAGGCCAATGGGTCTGCGGCTGGAGCTGGAGCTGCCAAATCACCGTCCACCAACGGCCACCACAGCAAGGCCTCATCGCTGCTCACAGCCTCTGATGATGAGCACACCGAGTCGGCCGACTACGATGAGATCTCCAGCAACAGTGCCCAGAATCAGCCTGATGATGATATTGACCACGAGAAGGTGGAGGCCTTTCGGCGAATCGCCTCCGCCGAGGAGATTGAGGAAATGAGTAATTGAAAGAGAGAGGGAGCTTTGGGAACACTTTTTTACCTTATGAATTTTCAAATTTTTAACCATTTTCTTATTTTACCAGGCGATGAACTGCTAGAGAACCACGTCGACCTGGCCAGCCTCAGTCCGGAGCGCCGCGCCAAGGTGGAGGAGGAGCTGAAGAAGGAGCTGGCCAAGGTGAGTGCCTGAAGTGCTTCAACCTATCAGCAAACTAACACCAATCACTGTATCATTCTAGACTGAGGAGGAGATTCAGACGCTTCGCCAGGTGCTGAACGCCAAGGTGAAGCACTCGCACGAGCTGAAGCGCAAGCTGGGCATCACCGTCTGGAAGGAGTTTCGCGAGGACATGGAGCAGAACATTCGCAACATCCAGGAGACGTCCACGTACGTATTAAACAATGATAGGATAATTTTGTGTCTACTATGCAAGCTTTCCGGGGGAGGTGTTTCGGGTGCTTTCTATGTTCTCTTTGCTGTCATCATCGCCTCTTTTACGCATTCTAAACGCCGCCAAACTAACCTGTTTACCGCCATTTACTTTTCTCTCCCTCGCCTTCTATTTCCTCCTTCTCCTCGCTAACCGACACTAAAATCACAGCAGCTCAGGATTTATGTCGAAGCTTGCCACTCCTTCGTACGTTTGTTCACAAAAGTCAATTCTTTATTTACTTGTGCTTGCTTGCTTACCTGTGTTCTGCATGTGTTTACAGCTTTAGTTTTTAGTGTACTGCCTGACACACTTCACCAAACTAGAACTGCATTTGTAGCGCACAATCTAATCATTTGACTATCTTCCCAGGTACCAGAAGACCACTGACGTGGTGAAGGCCGCCTCGGAGAAGACCACCTCGATGATCGGCACCTTCGGCGGCTCGGTGGCGCGCAAGCTGGGCGAGGTGAAGAACTCCAACGCCTTCAAGTCCTTTGAGGAGCGCGTCGGCTACGCAGTGACCAATGTCAAGGTACACTTTACTTGTTAGATTTCCATTTCCATAACTAAACTCCTCTTTCTTTTGCAGAGCAAAATCTCTTCGCGCAGCAACAGCACCACCAACTTTGACGACGCCCTGCGCAACTCGGAGTCGATGGCCGGCAATGGCAGCGGCGGCTTCTCCTCGACGACGCCCATCACCTCGCCGACCATTCCGGAGGACAAGCCGCTGGCGTAAAGAACTTGCAGAACGTGAACTTATCTCGCATGAATTTATATAACCGAGGGTCAACTTTACCCTCACACCCCCTCTCGAAGCTATGGAGTGTTTTCACACATGTACCCACTCTCTTTATTTATATAATTTCCGCCACCAATCTTTTCTGATTCTGACCGGAGTCTGTTTTTCTCAAGAACTGCACGATTTTTATTTTACTATGATTCTCTAATTTTTATTACTTTGCTATATGATACAAACTCTGTGTGTGCTCTCTACTGCTGCTGCAGGCACAAACAATAAAGAATATCAGTGTGTTTTGGAAGCTCGATTTTAGTTTGAGGACTTTTTCTGTTCGGTCTGCTGAGCACCTTCCCCTTCGGACTTCTTCGCGGCGGTGCTGCTGCTCTTCTTCTCCTTCTCCAGCGCGGCGGCCACCATCTCCTGGAGCATCTCCATGCCCTGGCGCGCCTTCTCCAGCTTCCGCGCCGCCCGCATCGCCGCCTTCTCCTCCTCGTCCTTCTTCAGCAGCGCCTCCTCGAAGCGCGGGTCATTCGGCTGGATGTCGTAGCCGAGGTACTCCCGCACCTCCTGAATCACCTTCTCCTTCTTCTCCTTCTCCCGCTCGATGTCCTCGTACAGCTGGTGGTACTTCGCCCAGAAGTCCTTCTTCAGCGTGGGCATCTTCGCCAGGTTCTTCTCCACCTCCCTGGTGCGCCTCGTCCTCGCCTCGGCCGCCTCGGTCTGTCGCCGCCGGAGGTCGTCGCGCATCCTCGCCACCGACTTCTCGAAGGTGGCCTCGTACTGTGTCAGGTACTCCAGCTCCTCGTTGGTAGGGTAGCAGACGCCGGGCTTTAGGCCTGGAAGATAGAACCATTTGGAATTAGAATTTGCAAAGTTAACATAAAAAACGCACCTGAATTCTTGCCAAACTTGGCGAAGCGCTTCTGCATCGCGTCCTTCTTGTACTGCCAGAGAAACTTCAGCTCCGTCGCCTGGCCTACCTCGCCCTTGTACGCCTCCAGCACCTCAGGCTGAATGTGCCGACTGGGCAGCTTCGAGGATTGCAGCACCTTGCGCAGATATCGAGAAGACATGGCTGAAGAGTCTTCAAAGAATCACCCGAAAACGAAAATCAGCGGCCTCGTTCTGGCAACAATATTTACATTTAAAAATCCAGCTGAAAAGCAGCGCTGGTCCGTTAGTAGAAGACGTACAAAGGCGACTGAATCACTATATGAGAGAATTCGGACTGTAAGATTTCTTATCATGCTATTTTTGCTGTTCTAAAAGATATCTTGTAAAGTTGTTTGTAAAAATAGACCACTCTAAGACCGGAAACGCTAGAATATCACCCAAAAACTGGCATTTTAGCCTCTTGAAGCCGGCGCAGTAGCGCCCCCACCGGCCGCCACCCGCGACAGCTGGCACGCTGCTTCTCCTCACCGCCACTGCCGCTGCAGCTGCTGCTACTGCACCGCTGCATCCTGCCTGTCTCGTTCTTTTTCCTGTGCCTGTTCTTCGCGAGTCAACATGCCTGCAACGTAAGTGACCACCAACGCTCCCTTTCCGCCCACTACCCGCCCCTGGTCGCTTGGCCCGGTGATAATCGGACGCCGAAGCGGTCCTGGAGCAAGTGGAGTGCGGCGGTTGGAGGTGAAAGTTGCCTGTCTAACGCCTTTTCTCTCTCCCACCACCATCACCACCACCACAACAGTCAAGCCAAGCCAGCAGCCGCCGCCGGAAAGACCTCGGGCAAGCTGCCCACCGTCCCGGAGACGATTCTGAAGAAGCGCAAGAGGAGGGAGGCGCAGAAGGCCACCCGTCTGCAGTCGGCCATCAAGTTCCGCAAGGTAAGCAGTCGTTTGGGTTTGGGTTCGATTTCCAGTGACACGTCCTAACCATTTTCTCATATTCCCTAGACCCGCAATGCTAAGAAGGCGCTCATCTTCAAGCGTGCTGAGAAGTACGTGGCGGAGTACCGCTCAAAGGAGCGCGACCAGATCCGCATGAAGAAGCAGGCGAAGGAGCACGGCAACTTCTACGTGCCCCCGGAGCACAAGCTCGCCTTTGTCGTCCGCATTCGAGGGTAAGCTTCTCTTGTTTTGATAGTTTCTGTTTCGCATTTTACTAACTCATTACCCTCAACAACAGTATCAACGGCGTGCCACCGAAGCCCCGCAAGGTGCTGCAGCTGTTCCGCCTGCGGCAGATCAACAACGGCGTCTTCGTGAAGCTGAACAAGGCGACGATCAACATGCTGCGCATCGCCGAGCCCTACATCACCTGGGGCTACCCCTCGCTGAAGAACGTCCGCGACCTGATCTACAAGCGCGGCTTCGGCAAGGTCGACGGCCAGCGCGTCCCCCTCACCGACAACGCCGTCATCGAGAAGAAGCTGGGCAAGCGCGGCCTGATCTGCATGGAGGACCTCATCCACGAGATCTTCACCGTGGGCGCCAACTTCAAGTACGCCAACAACTTCCTCTGGCACTTCAAGCTGAACAACCCCCGCGGCGGCTGGAGAAAGAAGGTGACGCACTACGTGGAGGGCGGCGACTTTGGCAACCGCGAGGACAAGCTGAACGTTCTCCTGAAGAACATGATCTAAAGGACGCGAACGTTAACAGCCAACAACAAAATTATCCAAAAGTCTCTCTCCCCCTCCTCTTCTTTTTCCACCATCCGTTTTGCAAATAAACAGAAATTCTCCTCACATTCTTTCTTAAATCATTAATCATTTACATCGTCTTGAGGAAGGCATTCAGATCGTGAACCGAGGTCTTTGCATGCCGCAGACAAAACTCCGCGTCATCAAGTTCGTAGAAGGCGGTCAGCGGAACGTACAGCGGCCGTGTCGGGTCGTACTGCGCCCGCCCCAGGGCCACCAGGTACCGGTGGCGGGCCTCGATGCGCGGCAGGCGCACCGAGAAGATCTTCGGCGTCCTCGCGATCACCTCCTGGGCGAGGCCCATCTCCCCGTGGAGGTAGTCGAAGGTGCGCACCAGGTCGCGCCCGGGCGGCGTCCGCGGGCTGCCGTAGTATCGGCGCCAGAGGCGAGGGTAGGCGAGCAGGATCGCCCTGATCTCCGCCTTGCTGAAGCCGCACTCCTCTTCTAAAGAAAAGGTCACCTTCTTCACCTGCATCGGCGTGAGGGTCAGCAGGCGAGGGCACCAGTTGACGACGGCTCGAAGCTGGCCGGCGGAGAGGGCGTACTGCTGGAGGAGGAAGCCGAGGCGGGCGTCAAGCGTGCGGGTGTCCAGGCGGAAAAGCTCTCCGCCGCGCACCAGAATGCTGGCCACCTCGGCTTTGGTGAAACGGCGAAAGAGGAGGTAGTTGAGGCGGACCTGAAGGTCCTCGATGGGCGTCTGCAAACGATGATTAGAGTTTTTAGAGAAATAGAAATTCAGCAGCAGCTTACCATGAGGATAAAGGGGTTGCGATTTAGAACCGCGCCGACGTCGGCCACCGCTACGCCGCCCTCCCGCACCAGCCAGAGAATGTACGGCTGAATGTCCGCCTCAAAGTCGGCCCGCACGACGTGGCTGGCCAGCTGGTGGTGACGGTCGAGCTTCGAGAGATCGACCTGCAGCTTCAGCAGCTGCTGCAGCGTCTCCGAGGCGTTCACGTAGGCGGCCAGGTTGAAGGAGCGCTTCAGCGAGGGCCGAATGTGCGCCACCACGGAGACGTTCTCCTCGGAGACGAGGTCCAGGGCGTTGTGCCTGAGGTAGTGGTGGTAAATAGGGTGAGTGCATGTTCGATAACGAGTAGAACGCTCTTCAGCGATTTTACCTCGGAAGGTCCACATCTTTCCACGTGTTGTTGTTGATCGGCTCAAGATCACCACTTCCACCGACATCAACTGGTTCAGCTGAACTGACGACGCCTTCGGAGCTTAGAGATCGAAAGAGAACGCCTCTTCTAACAATAGCCTGGTAGCTGAGCTGCTCTCTGAAGCACGCCCGAAGACATGCCCTGAGGGTGAACATGTTTTTGTGATGATCAGTTTTGTGACCAGATCTCTTGAAGATCAACACTTGATCAACACTTGATCCGCGGCGCACACTTTGTTTTGATCGGCGAAAACACAAGCTGCTCTGCGCGCACTCAGTCTACACAGTGCCAGTTTACACCGTACAAAAGTATACCGTTTTGTTTAAGTTATTTTCCATTTATTTAGGGTTGTCGATAATTAGGGTATAAAAAGAAGAAGAAGTAACAAAACGAAGTTCGTGCAGGTGCTGACAAGAGAGAGAGGAAGAGGGAAATGAGGAGGTGAAAACTTGGCAAAAGAAGGAATAACAACAAAGGAGGAAGAGGTGAGTGAGTGCGTGAATCAAGCAGATCAGTAGTGGACTTGTGTTTCTAGCGGCGGTTATAACACCGCCTTGAGCAGGGGGCAATGGAGTAAAGAAAGGACAAGAATAAGAAAAAAAAAGCTACTTAAAAATGTAAAGAAAGAATTGTGTAAAGCCTAAGAGTAAGAAGAAGAAGTAGAAGAGGAAGGTCATTCAGCAGTAAACTGATGATGTAGTGTAAGCGGGGTCAGTGAAAGACGTCAGAGTGCTTGTGTTTTGTTTTGTTTTGTTTTGTTTTGCAGTTTCCGCAATTCCCTTGTGCTTTCAAGAGTATTTTTTCCTTCGGTGAGTTGCATCAACGCTGTTTTCCTGCTGCTGCTGCTTCAAAACAGCGGCACTGTCCGGATGCTTCAACAGCTCCTTCTGCTGCTGCTTCTGCCGCCGCTCCTCGACGACGCTGTTATTTTGGTGCTTCCACCGGTACCAGAGGACGCAGGCGGAGATGCAGAGGATGCTGAGGACAAACTGAAAACGACAGAAAAGGAGAAACATAAACATCCGAAGCAGCATGAAAAGTAGACAAAACACCGCGCGTGAGTACCTGTATAAAGAGCCAGCAGAGAATGTTCCAGAGCTGTGTCTGCGCAAAGATGCGCAGGCCAAACTTGATGCTGACCAGCGTCTCGAGGAGCATCACCGCGAGGAAGAGCCAGCACTGCGTGCCGACCCGCTTACACCGAACATCGGTGATGTAGGTGTAGTACTGGCGGACGGAGGGGGCGACGATGAAGCCGAGGAGGGCGATGCGGTAGGTGTTCAGCGGGTGGCCGGGCGGCATCTCGAAGATGTGCTTCAGGAAGAAGGTGTTCAGCTCGGTCAGCTGCCAGCTGATGACTAGCGCCGTCACGGCGAGGTAGCGCGAGTAGGTGTTCGAAGGGACGAACCAGTGAATGGGCGTCCAGCTCTCCGGCGAGAACTGCAGGATGATGCGGCGGATCTTCTGCGAGGTGGACTGGATGTCCCTGGAGGAGAAAAGATGGGTTAGCTAATTTGTAAATAGAACCCCAAGTACAAAGCTCACTTGATACTCTCCCACTGGTAGGTGCGCATCTCCAGGAAGTAGCAGACGTACATGCCGCAGGCGATGCCCAGCCCGTTGCAGACCAGCACGTCGAGCACCCAGCTGTCCCACCAGCACTCGGCAAAGTTGGGCAGCAGGTGGGCGAAGGCCACCTCGGTGATCTCCCACGTCACGGAGATGGTCCAGCAGAGGCCGTAGTGACGGACCAGCAGCGCCTTCATCGCCCAGCCGAGAAAGTGCGCCAGCGCAAAGACGTCCATGTGGTCCCAGACGCGCTCCAGCGTGATGGTGCTGCAGTTGATGGCGTATTGCTATCAGGGTGAGGTGGCGGAGGTGGTGATGCAATCGACAGGTAAGCTTAATAAAAACCCAAACAAAATTTCACTCACCTTCTCCGAGTCGATCTTAAAGTCGCGCAGGTCGGGGTAGAACCAGTAGAGGATGGCCTTGATGGTGCCGTAGTTCTGAAAGAGTATGAAGATGAGCGCCAGCGAGTAGAGGACGCTGACGCCAAAGACGAGGCGCCAAAGGGCGGGGTGCGGCCGCGTGAAGGGCCCATTGGGAAAGGCGAGCAGCGAGACGACGAGGAAGAAGAAGAGAATGCAGCGGGCCGCCGACCAGAGGTTCCCCTCGTAGTTGGAGTCATCGCGGGTGAAGGCGGTGTAGAAGACGGCGAAGAAGGCGGTGACGAGGAGGGTGATGGTGTGCGGCTTGTAGAAGAACTCCAGCGAGATGTCGTCCACAGGGCGCTCGTTGATCGCGTAAAAGTGGTGGTTTATGTCACGCACCGACAGTGATGCGGCTGAGGAGGAGGAGGAGGAGGTTTGCTGGCGTTCTTCCTGAGGACTAGTCATCGTGGCTTTGATTTCAATTTCTCTTTCTTCGCCCTCTTCAGTTTTGGGACTCATTCGCAACAGCAGTTCAGGTCAGTGATTCCGCTTCGGTTGTTTGTTGAACACATTCCAGAGTAGTATTGCTACTGCTTTATGCTATTGAAGTTCGTTTCTTTAAATTAGACTAGATTGGAGTGAGGTTCATGAAGAGACGAATGACTGGCTGGCTTGTAGTGTATAGGTACAGAGGACTCGGAAAGTGAGGGGCGCCAAATGCAAGTGAGTGAGTGAGTGATAATGCTGTGGTTGTGGATGAATGATGATATTTAGTAGAGGAAAATGCTTTGATGATGAGGATGATGAAGTAGTGACTTTACTGTTTTGTTTCTGCTGCTGTTAACTGAGAGTTTGCAAACAACAACAAATTAGCGCAAATTCTCTTGTTTAAAGCGGTTTGTTACGACCACCACCACCACTACTGCTGCCGATGTTCTTCAATTACTGTTGATGAGGAGGAGGAGGAGGATGTTGAAGATCGCGTGCGGCACATCCACGAGGAAGAAGCAAAACAGCGGCAGCAGCAGCTACTGAAGCAGCAGCAACAGACGACGACGACGGCGACGATGAAAGAAGTGAAGGTTGCGCACTACCACCACGACCATCACCATCATCCCTCATCATCATCCTCCTCAAACGATATCGAGGAGAAGGTGCATATCGTGAGAGAGAAGAGAGACAGAGACAGTGTAAAAGAAGAGAGAGAAGCAAAGACTGCTGTACCAAGCGTCGTGAGGTGATCGGTGTGCGTGTTGTGTTGTGCTGTTGTACAGTTGTCTGTACGGCAACTATACAGGGGAAGAAGAAGAGGAGGCCAATCAAGTCTTCCAATTTTCTTTGGCGCATGAGAGAGGAGAGGAGAAAGTGGAAAGAAGGGAAAAATAGAAAACAACAAAAAATGCAGCAGCAGCAGCAAACAACACATCGAGAGAGGATATATCCACACTACTGAAAGACAGACAGAAGAGAGAAGACGGGACGGATTTGAAAGCAAGTGGCCGCAATTTCGAAACTTCGCCCTCTTTTTAGAACTCTGAAAACTGCGAAACGTTGCGCGGAAAGGGCAGCGGCGGACCGGAGTTGTGCGGCGCCTTCGAGTAGTCGTACTTCACCTGGGGGCGGTCCCAGTTGGGGCCGTACTCTGGGGTGGTGAGGGAGAAGAGTTCCGAAATTCAAAAACCACGATTTGGCAAATAAAAAATTCTTACTCACCAGCAAGGATGACCTCCTCGGCGGTGCAGGGCGCCAGCAGCTTCCAGCCGAGCAGCTCCACTGAGCACAGTGAGTATTGCGGGTAAATCGAGTACTGGAAGATGTGCTTCCAGGCGACGTGAAAGGGCATCATAAAGTGGGTGGCGTTGGAGTACGTGAAGAACCTACCAAAAAAATAAGTAATGAAACAACAAACAACAGCGCACCAACAAAGATGTTCTACTCACAGGTCGACCTTGTCGCGATTGAACCTGGTGGCAAAGGAGTACTCGGCACTGCGGGTGGCGTGGCTGCCAAAGCGGTACAGCAGACGGAGGCGGTGCCCGGGAGCCGCCTCCTTCAGCGTGGTGGTCATGTCGAAGGAGCCCTTTCCTTCTCCTCTTCCTCCTCTTGGTCCCTCGAGGTACTTCGGCCAGGTGCTGAAGTCATTGTCGGTGGTGTAGGGAATGGGCGCGCACTGTCGGTGCCAGCCCAGTAGCGTGCCGCACATCGCCCAGAACTCCATCTTCAGGCGGCGCATCAGCGACTTGATCGCCCCAATCGACTCCTCGGTCACGTACATTCGGTGCTGGCTGGCGCTGACGTTGTGCCTCGCCAGCCATTCCTGGTTTCGCTCCGGCGGACAGTGCATGTACCGGGAGGTGGGCAGCTGCGAGAGGAGGTGGCCCGGGTCGTCCGGAACTGCCGTGACCGAGTCAGCCAAAGTTCGTAAACGGTCGAAGCGGTCAAAGATCTGCTCGTGGACGCCGTAGTGGAGGACGGCGGCAAAGCGGGATGATGATCGGAGGCGGGCGATGGTCGGCTGGGGGATCTGCCCCACCCAGAGCAGGTGCCTCACCGGGTGGAGGAGGACAAGGTGGACGGCCAGCGGCTCATGCTGATCTTCAGCTGTTGGATTTTCATCTCTCCAGCGGAAGAAGAGGTGCTGCAGGACGGGCGTGCCGTTGCTGGAGAAGGGAAGGGGGCCCTCGATTCGCGCCACCTCCTCCAGGGAGGCCAGCTTGCCTAGAGCAGGGCTCTGCAAATGTTTTGGAAAAAGTAATAAGAGTTAAAACAAAAATATTGAAAAGAGGGGCTTACCATCTTGTCGGCAAACATTCCCAGGGTGACACTGCTGCTGCTGCTGGGACGGTGAAGGATCGTCGGAGAGAGGTTGAAGCGCCACGCCAGCTCCGCCATCTCCTCCCTGCCGACTACCTTCGCCAGCAGCGCCGGCTCCAGCAGAAAGAGGTGCTCCGGGTCGTCGAGGGCGGCCAGCAGGCGGAAGGTGGGGTCCAGCGTCCAAATGGAGCCGGCCGATCGGCCGTTGGACGCGCTCATCCCCTTGGGAACTGCCAGGCCGTCCAGCAGACGAATCTCCGCCTGACGCCCTCCCTCACCATCGTTGTTTTGTCCTCCTCCTCGCCGCCGTTGCTGGAGAAAGAGCACCAGGTTGAGCGTGGTGATGGCTACCAGGGCGCCCAGGAAAAGGCGATAACCGTTGGGCATGATGCGGCGGCTGATAAGGAGAACTTTTTTTTTATTGTCCGCTGTAAAATGTAAACGAGGTGTTGCCTGTTTGGTGACGATGGCAATGCCTCTCGCTTGCTGCAATTCCAAATTTTTAGGCTTTCTCGCCGTTGGTTTCCATTTTTTGCCTTCCCTTCTTTTCAAGAGGCAACTAGGGAAGATAAGGTTGTCAGAGTGCTGCTGCTGCTGCCAGGGCAATGATGGTAGAGATTTCGGTCATGCTTTTTTCCTCTACACAGAGGGAGAGGTTCTGGTTGAGAAGACTCGCTGCATCGCTGATAATAGTGGTGGTAGTGGTGATAGAAGATATAGCACTGACAGCTGCTTCCTGGAATGCTCGTTCTTTCTTCTACTTGGAGAATTGACTCTTCTGCTCCTTGCTCTTTGCTTGACATTACCAAGTGGACTGATGATGATGATGGCGATCGGTGTCATAGTCGGTGACGATCTTCCTCTCCTTCCTGAAAAGGCCATTTGGACGAAGAATTATTATTACCTAAGGTAACATTCACCAATTCAAGGGAGAGAGACTGCAAACAAACTGAGAAGTAGAGAAGGCAAGGTAAACAAAGAGGCAAACAAAAGTGTGGTGGTGGTGGTGGTGTTCCTTTCCCTGAATAGAACTGGGTAAACAGCACAAATATTGCCGGCTGGCTAGTGTTGTTGATTGCAGTACTCTTCGGGTGAGGTACTCTTGGTGGTCGTCCTTTTTCTGGTAAAGGTACAAATGTTCCTTTTATGCGAAAATGCGGTCACTATAAGTGGTCGACAACTTTTATTGCACACTTGAAGTTTATAGCTTTTCGCGAAAGTTAGCAAAACGGGTGCTCTGCCAAAGCTGATGCTGATGAACCACTCGACGGCTGGTGTTGATAAACGAAAAAAGAGCTGCTGGCTGATAAAGGCGGCGATGAAGTTGGAAAGATTGAAGTGAAGTGAAAAAACCGCGAAAAGCAGCGCTACATTCGAAGACGCCCGCCGCGCTCTCTAGTGTCGAGATCTGGCACTACAGCTCTTGAACAACAAACAACGGCCTGCTTTTTTGCCGCACTTTTTTCCACACGTGTTTTCTTCTTTCTTCTTCTGAAGTTTTGAATCTCTTGAATCAGACCAACTCCAATGGATCCATCTCTGGTAATCACCTTATTGCCAGCTTATTTTCCTAATCTAATCTCTATTTTTGCGCTCAACACACAGATCACCGAAATCGAGGACTTCCAGCGGTACCTGGACGAGCACGAGGCGGCCTTCCGCGAGGCGGCCATCTTCACGCCGCCCCAGCTCGAGGCGCTGCGCCAGCTGGAGCAAACGGATGACGCCCTCTCGGCGATGAGCCGCAAGCTCGACGGCATGCTCGCCGACCTAGACGCCTCGGTGCTGCATCAGCCAAAGACTCGGCTTTCAGTGACGGCGGCCAAGAACAAGAACAAGAACAGCAACAACAGCTCCGAGGTGAAGGTGAGCGGCGACCTGGCGGAGCACATTGCCGCCATGAAGGGGCTGCAGAAGAAGCTCTCCTAAGAAGAGGAGTAAACCATTCAGTGCAAATCAGTATTCCGCAATCAGTTCCATTTACTTGTTCTCAACGGTCAACGCAGAAAACCCCAAAAGAAAACGCGATTTTCGTGTGATTCGTATCATCTTAGATTCTCTCTCTCTCTCTCTCTGTCTGTGCATTCTCTCAAGTACTTGTGATTTTTTCCGCACTTCTAGTGGGTGTCCATTTTTAATAGAGAACATTTCCCAATTTGACTTGCAAATGAAGGTGTGTGTGTGTGTGTGTGTGTGTGTGTCTGTCTGTGATTGACAAGTGCACGCTCCCCGCCCCAAAACAAATCATCGTCTGTCTGTCACGTGCCAGACCCGGAATCGTTTTGAGAAACTTCCTCCAAATCATCTTGCATCATCTTCAAAAGTGCCTGAAATCTTTCAATCTGACTACAATCTTAACTTGCTAGGTAAGTTTCTCATTGATTCATTACCTTGCACTTCCTATTCTCTGTGTCTGTGTGTGTGTTCTCACTTGTCGTTGCCTGCGACAGTGTTTGTTGGCAGCGATGGTGATCTATTGTTTCTGCAAAACACAGTTGGTTGACAGTAGGTTTTGTGTTAATTTGTGTTTGTGTGCTGGGACTATCGAGCTGTTTTGGCTGACTGTGTGTGTGTGACCTTATGATGATGATCATCATCGGCAGCGGTGGTGGTGGTAATCTTCACCTGATTCCACTTTCCCCGCTAATGATGATGATGATGAACTACTGCTCTTTCATGTCCTCTTTTTCCCCGTATTCTGCCCCATTAAACTGCTGCTGTTTCTGCTGCTGCTGTTGATGACCAAGATTTGATCGATTTTCTAATTAGCCCACAGAATCACACAGTGCGTACATGTCTGTTTCTGTTTTCAAATAGTGTGTGTGTTTTTGAGAACACCTACCGAGTTACCGAGTCCCAGCATTATTAAATCTGCGCGTAAAACGCAAAATTTCCGCTGCTTTTCACTGTTTCTTCTGACGTGTAAAGATCACCAGGGTTGTTTTCTCGCTCCCAGTGCACTGCACCTTTTCTTTAGCTCCTAAATTTTAAAGGCTAATCTATTTGGCTGTTTGCGCGTTTCCTTTTTCGATACCACTGTTTCTTGTCTTTCTCTTTTTGTTTTGTTAGGAAGTTTGAACAGCTTTGATTTGCCTGTTGTACAGACACTGACTTGCTTTCTTGATTTTGATTTCTAGTAGACACCACTCTGAATGTAGTCTATTCTTAGAAAATGATTCGCTAGAGAGTGCAAGTGCCAGTAGCCCTCACTTACTGTCCACTGCGTAACCATGATCATTACACAGATGTCCAATTCATTGATCGAACAATTTTATGACAAGTACATTCAGGTGCGCTCACTCCGCACTCCGCACTTGACCGTCTCGTGTCCACCAGTGTGTCTCTGATTGATTGACTTCACGCTAAAAACGGGTTAGGTGGGGTCCTACGGAGAAAAGGGTCTAAAAGTGGAAGTAACCCCAGCTGAAACAAAGGTTGCCTGCTGCTGCTGTGGTTGCGACAGCGTTGAACCAGTTACTGAAGTTGAAATTACCGAAGCTGAGAAAGGGAGATCGATATTACCTCTGGTGATTGAACGAAGGAGGGTGCAAAGTGGAAGAGGCAGCGAATTCTTGGTCACTGCCGCCGCTGCGGCACCAATTTTCTACCGTTTTCGTTTTTGCGTTCCCTTTCCCTCTTGTGTTGTCACACACTTGTCAATCGATTGTACACACGCCGCAGCAGTTTCTCCGCTGTACGGCGGCAGGTTTTCTTTTCTTTTCTTTTCAGCTCCAGCGATCTCCTTTTTATGCCGCTGCTGCCTAACAACACACATTGCCAGATCTTTAAATTTAAATTAAACTTCATTACGCAAACAGACTGGAGCATACACAACATTTCCCTTTCTTTTGTTCCCTTTCCTTGTAGTTGTAGTGTCGTTTCCCAGAGAGAGAGAGAGAGAGAGAGAGAGAGAGAGAGAGAGAGAGAGAGAGAGAG
>JAALOO010001610.1_pt1 | contig 14725 bp, 15 predicted proteins | sample 7257641 | NCBI WGS metagenome assembly JAALOO01 (sample SAMN14085613, study PRJNA598686) | mite metagenome | biome: ENVO:01001000; feature: ENVO:01001002; material: ENVO:01001226; isolation source: single female mite from University of Michigan culture on fish food culture... ...
AGTGTACAGGTGACACTAGTCTTTTTTTTTTTTTTTTATCCTCGAAGAGAATTCGGGAATCGTACGTTATATTTGGATTTAAATTCAGTTCACTGTGAGTTGAACTGTTCACCTAATTTAGGAATTAATTTTAAAAAGCAAGAGGATTGTGTAACTAAATTTTTGCAGAGCAATACTCCTGATGGCAAAAGACCTACATTGGAAAAAAAACAGATTTACACCGAGGGGCCATTCAAGTCTGTTATTCGGGGTAAGGAAGGCATAAAGCCTTCAAGAGTTTTGATGGTGTTCAAAAAGTTTACGTATTTACTTTATTAAAAATAAGAGATTAGATATTTTTTTTGGTAAATAGCTGATTGATTGTTGTTTAGGGTTTTTATATTTATTTATTCGACGATAATAACTTTTATACCAGCTTCTTCAAGTGTGGGAATGTATTGGCTAGGAATATTTTTATCGGTGATGATATAATCCACCTCGTCCAGATTACAGATCTTCCCTAGGCCCCGCCTTCCAAATTTTGTGCTATCGGCAAGAATGACAATTTTTTGAGAGGTGGTTAACATTTTTTGATTTAAGGTCGCCTCTGTTAAATTGCTAATGGTAACACCGTAGTCTAAATCTATGCCATCCACGCCGATGAAAAGGATGCCGCATGAAACCTCTTCAAGTATTCGCATTGCATATTGACCAGCAACTGATGAGGAGTTCGGGCGGATGAGCCCACCTAATTGCAAAACCTCCACATTTGGACGGCCACTAAGCTCTAGTGCTACCTTTAAGGCTGGTGTAATTACAGTTAAACTATTAGAGGGGTTGAGTTGGCGCGCCACAGCGAAAGCTGTTGTTCCTGAACCGATTAGAATGGAATCATTATCTTGTATTAACTCTACAGCTCTTTTAGCAATTTTTAGTTTTTCATCTGAATTGATGGACTCTTTAATGGATATGGATCGATCTATTGCGTATGGGTTGTTGATCGATGCCCCGCCTTTTGTACGGTAAAGTAGATTTTTTTCCTCTAGCATTTTAAGATCTTTACGAATGGTCACGCTTGATACGTTCATTTTTTCGCAAAGTTCTTGAATGGTAATCTTGTGATCAGCTTTAATTTTCTTTAAAATGTATTCGTGCCGTTCAGTGATTGTTTTCATAATTTAAAATTAATGTCTAGAAAATATAATTATCTACGAGTTGACTCTTGATTATAGAACCTATTAAGATTGTCTCCCCCCAAGGCTTTTTTCGATAACTAATTTAACCATTAAATGGTTATGTTTCTGTGCAAAGATAGAAAATTGCAGCGTAGCTCAATATTTTTTGCTACACTTTTAAACAATAAAGATAGATTAAATGTCTGGTAGGTGACTACATTTTGTTAAACAGCGGTTTTTCGCGCTTATTGCCTGTTTTGAAGTGTTTACACTTTATTAATATTATTTTCTTTTTCATTTAATATTATTTTTGATTAAAAAATGTTTAATTTAGTTTGTATAAACCTAATTATAATACAGTTCAACAATGGAAAGAACATTAGAGAATAGGCTCGGTTTACCGAGTAATTTAAAATGGGGATACTTGGGAGTTTTGATCTTCATGATGGGGGATGGTGTAGAGCAAGGTTGGCTAAGTCCTTATTTAATAGAACATGGAATGTCAATGGGGCAATCAGCCTCGTTGTTCACTGTCTATGGCATTACAATAGCAATTTCTTCTTGGTTTTCGGGCGTTCTAGCCGAGAGCTATGGGCCACGAAAAGGTATGGCAATGGGTATACTCCTTTATATTATAGGGACAGTAGGATTTATCGGTATGGGTATGGCAAAGCTAGATTATAACGCGATGTTATTTTTCTATGCGGTGAGAGGTTTTGGATACCCACTTTTTGCATATTCATTTATGGTTTGGATAACCTATCGAGTACCCCAGAATAAACTTGGAACGGCTGTAGGTTGGTTTTGGTTTGTATTTACAGGCGGATTAAATGTGCTTGGAGCGTATTATTCATCCTGGGCACTTGAACGCTTTGGTTATGAAAACACACTCTGGACTTCGATTTTGTGGGTACTTATTGGCGCTTTCTTCGCGCTCGTGCTAAATAGGGATAAATTTGAACCTAAAACGGTTAAAGAATCCAGGTTACGCGAGCTAACACGTGGGTTGACAATCGTAAAAAAAGAGCCTAAAGTACTTATCGGTGGTATTGTTCGCGTAATTAATACAACGGCACAATTTGCCTTTCCCGTTTTTCTACCAATCTATATGTCCGAGCACGGTTTCGATACCAAAGAATGGTTACAAATCTGGGGAACTATATTTACCGCTAACATTATTTTTAATCTCATATTCGGTTTTGTTGGAGATAAAATAGGTTGGCAAAATACGATAATGTGGTTTGGCGGTGTTGGGTGCGCGGTGACCACTATACTATTTTATTATTCACCCGTATTGTTTAACTCCAGTTATTGGGCCGTGATGATCGCCGGAATATGCTGGGGCGCACTGTTAGCGGGGTACGTTCCTCTCTCGGCATTGGTTCCTTCCCTTGTTAAAGAGGATAAAGGTGCTGCAATGGCCATTCTCAATCTAGGCGCAGGACTGCCTGTTTTCATTGGCCCCGCAATCGTTGGGATGTTAATCGGTTCAATAGGTAGTGAAGGAGTGGTCTGGGTACTTGCAGGCCTATATTTATTAAGTGCTGTATTAACTAGGTTTATCAGCATTGACAAATTGCAGCAGCAGGTGCAGGAATAAAAATATTGACAAAAAATTAAAACATAGTATATGAAAGTATTGCTTACCGCTCCGTATGAAAATGAGCGTGCACTGGAGGAGCTAAAAACGTTGTTCCAGGAGATAATTTATAAACCTTGGAAACCAAATGGTAGAGCGTATAATGCACAGGAGTTATCCGAGCTATTAAAGCAAACGGGTGCCGACGGCTTAATCGTTGAGCACGATGAGATTACCGCAGAGGTTTTGAAGAACCATCCAAATTTAGCATTTGTAGGGATATGTCGCGGGACACCTTCGAACATTGATCTAACAATGGCAACCGAACTCGGGATACCAGTCTTTAATACCCCTGCACGTAATGCACAGGCTGTTGCTGAAATGTTTATTGCGAATGTCATCACGGTATTACGACATACCATTTCCGGTGTCGAATGGCTAGAAGGGAAGAATTGGGGAGAAGGGGCGCACACCTCCTATCTAAATTTTAAAGGGAATGAGCTTGCCGGTAAAAAAGTGGGGATGGTTGGATTTGGTGCGGTAGGTCAATATATTGCTCGAATGTTGGTGAATTTTCCGGCAGAAATTTACTATTTTGATCCTTATTTTACAGATCCAAATCCAGACTTCAAAAAAGTGGAGTTAGAGGAATTGTTCTCTAGCTGTGATGTTGTCGGGATTCATCTGCCGGTAACAACTGAAACGACAGGTATGATTGATAAGAAATATTTAAATCTGTTGAAGGCAGATGCAATATTCGTGAATACAGCGCGTGCCACAGTGGTAAATAGAGAAGATCTACTCGATATTATCGAGAATGACAAAGTGCGTGGGGTGGTGCTGGATGTGTTTTATAATGAACCTCCTGATGAAATTGATTATAAGATGATTCTTAACAAAAAAGTGCTGGCTACCCCGCATATCGCAGGAGCTACGCATGAAGTGGAGGATCATCATGCATTTATTATGAATAATAATCTGCGGGAATTCTTTTTCAAGGATAATAAAACAATTAAACAGTTGGTGAATAAGTCGATATTAAGTAAAAATTAGGTATCAAAATGGAAGTTAAAGACGCTTATCTAATTGTGGACATAGGTACTGGAAATGCACGAGTAGCTTTGGCTACGCCTGCGGGAGATCTTCTTGCGATCAAGCGGGAAAATGTACACTATATAACTGATAATAATTATGAGGAATCCATCTATTTTGAGCCCAAGACACTCTGGGAGCAGATTTTAAGACTTTCCCAAGGTGTTTTGGCTGATGCGGGTTCGGTTACTATTAAAGCGGTTATAGCGACCAGTCAACGAGAAGGCATCGTAACGATAGATAGCAGCGGGATTGACCAACTGGGGATGCCTAATATCGATCATCGTGGACGCAAATGGGAATCAGAACTTATAGATAAGGATCTTGTATATAATCTCTCGGGTCGTTATCCGACATCGTTGTTTTCGGCCTTCAAATTAATCGGGCTATCCAAAATATATCCCGATCGCTTTAAACAAGTTTCATCGGTGATGAGTATATCTGATTGGATTCAATATAAGTTTTGTGGAATTAAAAACTATGAACATTCACAAGCTTCAGAAACGCTATTATATGATGTAGAACAACAATGTTGGTCGCAAAAATTACTGCAGGCGTTTGAGCTATCGCCATCAATCCTTCCCAAGCTAAGGGCCTCAGGAACAATACTAGGAAAAATCCTACCTGAGATTGCAAATGTATTGAGTATTTCCAATAATGCACTTGTAGTGGTTGGTGGAGGGGATACGCAGTTGGCAATTCGCAGCATGGCTCCCTCGGCAAACGATGTGGTCATCGTTTCTGGAACGACAACACCCATTATAAAAATCGTTCCAAGCTATGAGAAAGATATAAACCAGCGCACTTGGACAAGTAGACATATCGATAAGTCAAATTATATTTTAGAGGCTAATGCAGGAGTGACTGGCCTGAATTATCAACGGCTAAAGGAAATTTTTTATCCCAATGAGGACTATCACGTTATTGAGCAAGAGTTGGAGGAAATTAGTTATGCGCAATGTGTTGCTTCGTTGGGTTCACTGATAGCTGAAGAAGAGGAACCTCTTACTAAAGGAGGTTTTATCATTAATGCGCCTGTATCACACCAACTTACAAGAGGAAGTTTTGTCTTTTCTATTTTGTGGGATATTGCATGTTCTATATTTGAAAACTATAAGTTTTTGTGCGAGGTGTCGAGTCATGATCAAGATTATATTTGGGCATGTGGTGGGGGGATGGAAAGCAGAAAATTACGTCAGTTTCTTGCAAATCTGTTTGGAAAAAGTATTCGTATCACCGATACGTATCGACAGGCCTCTGTGCTTGGCGGAGTGTTTGTATGTAATGATGCCTTAGGAATTGAAAGCAAAGCTCCTATCTTAGAGGAGGAGATTTTCCCGCAGGAGCAGGAAAAATTCGAACAACTCTACCAAGAGTGGAAAAGTGCACGTAAAACTTTTAAACAAGTAGCATCATGATGCTGAAATATTTTTTAGGAATCGATGTAGGTACACAGGGTGCGCGCGTATTATTAGTGGATCAACAAGGTGGAATTGTTGCTAGCGCCCAAAAAGAATTTGTACTGGACGATCAATTTCGTCAAGAGCAGTCGGCCGAAGGGTGGTGGGAAGCTTGTGTATCCATCGTCGATGAGCTTTTCTACTTATTACCCGAACAATTTGATCGCAATGCTATTGTAGCAATGTCCGTTACCTCTACCTCGGGGACAGTGATACCACTGGATAAAGATAATATACCGCTATCAAAGGCAATTATGTATAGTGATCCACGCGCGGCAGAGCAGGGTGCTCGTGTTAAAAAATTAGCACAAGAGTATAATCCTGATGGCTATACGGGATTTAACGCTTCGAGCGGATTATCCAAAATACTATGGTATGTCGAAAATAATCCAGAAAAAGTGAATGACATAGCGCGGTGGGTACATGCCGCTGACTATATTGTAGGTAAACTTAGTGGAAATTATAACGTAACAGACTACACAAATGTGCTGAAATCTGGATACGATCTGCAAAAATTAGAATGGCCTTCCTTTATCCACGTGGAACTTGGATTAAATCCGAATTGGTTTCAACAAGTAGTTCCCTCGGGAACAGTTGCCGGGCAACTTCATGCCGATCTTGCGGCGCGTTGGGGTATCTCTGAAGTTTTGGTTACCGTAGGGTTAACCGATGGCTGTGCCAGTCAAATGGCCTCGGGGGCTGTGAAAGTTGGGGATTGGAATACCACTATTGGTACGACATTAGTTATAAAAGGAGTGACTAAAAAGGCTGTAAACGATCCATTAGGGAGGGTCTATAGTCATCGTCATCCTGAGGGGTATTGGATGCCTGGAGGTGCAAGTAATACGGGAGCTGACTGGATCACTTTAGATTTCGCACACCTAGATCTACAACAGCTTAATCGGACCGCCTGGAAGCTTATACCTACAGGTGAGATTGCCTGGCCATTAAAACAACATGGTGAACGCTATCCAATAATGGCGCCACAAGCGCGCGCAATTGTTCCCAAGAATCTGACTAGTGATGCCCTATACGCGGCGAATATGGAAGGAGTGGCTTTTCTAGAAAGGCTTGCATATGAGTTTATTGAAGATATTTCTGAAGAAAAGATTCATGCTGTTTATACTGCCGGCGGGGGAAGCAAAAGCGATGTATGGCTTAAAATCCGAGCTTCGGTGTTGAATGTACCTATATATCGTTGCAAAGAAACCAGTGGAGCTTTAGGCGCGGCAATAATTGCGGCTTCAAAAACATTTTATAACTCGCTGAGCGAGGCATGTAAAAACATGACCAGCGTGGAGGAAATGGTAACTGGGGATGCGGAGCTAGTCGCTGCATATGAGGTGCAATATCAGAAATTTAAGAGAAAGCTTATGGATTTAGGCTACCTAGAAAATAGTTTATGCTAACAATCTATTTATTAAGACATGGTCAAACAGCCTATAATGCGGACGGAAATAAATATTGTGGACGTACAGATGTAACCTTGACCGAAATTGGAATTCAACAGGCTGAAAAGATGCACGTGTTGTTGAAAGAGAGAAAATTTGATGCAATCTTTTCTTCTCCATTAGTGCGCGCATTGCAGACGGCGAAAATTGCCACAGGAAGACCGGAGAATGTGCAAGTGGATGGACGTTTAATGGAGATCGATTTTGGCGAGTGGGAAGGTCGCAGACCTGAAGAGTTTCAACAGACCGATCCCCAAAGTTGGAATAATTGGCTTGAAGACCCTTTTGATAATCGGGCCGGACGAACAGGTGAATCAGGCGCAGAGGTTCTGGAGCGTCTAAATTCCTTCTATAATGAGTTGCTAGCCAAATACGATGGTAAGACTGTGCTCGTTGTAGGACATAATGGTATTAATCGTTTTTTTATGTCCTCTAGGCTTGGAATGCCGTTGAAAAATTATCGAATGCTTGTCCAAGAGAATTCGGCACTAACAGAGGTAACTATAGCAACAGACTCCAGATTCAATTTATTAAAACTAAACGCTTAATCGCACCTAAAACGCTTATTATGTTAAAAAAAGAAATTCTACTGTTCATCATTTCCGCGGGTCTTAATGTTCTTTCTGCTGGTGCTCAAACACCAAATAAGATGGATTTTAAAACCGTTGAGCAGATGTATGAGTATTTTCGCTATTCGCCGCAAAAACAAATTATTAGCGGACACCGCGGAACAATCGAACAAGGTTTACCTGAAAACTCGATTGTTGCAATGCAGACAGTACTCGAGCATACGCCCGCAATATTTGAGGTTGACCCGCGATTAACCAAAGATGGTGTGCCGATTATGGTTCATGATGCGACGCTAGAGCGCACGACAAATGGGTCTGGCAAAGTAAGTGACTATACGTGGAAGGAGTTAAGAAAACTGAAGTTAAAAGATCACAATGGAAATGTTACTAAATACGGAATCAATACCCTCGATGAGATGATTGATTGGGCGAAAGGTAAAACCATATTAAATTTAGATAAGAAGGATCTTCCTATGGAGATGACAGCCGAGATTATCCGCAAACATAATGCATATGCTTGGGTTTGGGTTACCGTACATGATGTGGAGCAAGCAAAATTTTATCTGGATAAAAATCCCAAACAATATTTATCTATGCATATCAAGGATCTCAAAGCTTTACAGGCGTTTAAAGAATCAGGACTGCCTTATGATCGGATGATTGTGTACATCGGCCCCGAGATTAAAGAGGACAACCAAGCATTGTATGCGTTCTTTAAACAAAAAGGCGTGTTATGTATGATATCTACGGCACCGACATACGATAAACTGCCCAGTCCACAACAGAGAGCAGATAAATATAGGGCCGTTTTTGCTGATGGTGCAGGCGTGCTAGAATCTGACCTTCCCATTGAAGTGGGGCAGGCGACGCAGTAGCAATTGTATTCTAAGCGTGTAATTAAGCTCCCGCGCTTAGTTTTTGGTAAATCTTATTGTATATTGGTAGGGCCAAGCCAAGAGCCTCTGCTTTTCGAACAGGGTATCCAATCAAGGTCTCGATCTCGGATTGTCCTTTCCCCGACGTGACATCGGTATGCATTGATGTAGTTGCTTGTGATGGTGCATTGATGAGATTTGCGATGATCTTTTCCTTTGCTCCCTGGCGTAGGGTAACACCTTCAGCGGCACAAAGGCTGGATGCCTCGTCTACTAACCTTCGAAAGGTGTTCATCATGTCTTGGTCATCTCTGATTTTACCAAAAGATGTATTATAGTAGCTCGTGGTTGCGGCTGCGGCGGAAATAAAGATGAATTTGAACCATATTTGCTCCAATATATCAGGGGTAAGTGTAGAATCGATTCCTGCTCGTAGGAATATTTCTTGGATTTTTTCTAACCTCCTTCCTCGCAGGTTTTGTATGCCAAAATATAACGATTTGAAGCTAGAAGAGCATTCTACAACCCCGGGTTGCACAAGTCGCACGATTATATTAGCACATCCCTCTGTTACCAATGCTTGCGGCAAGACTTCGCGAATTGTCTGGGCACCCTCTACTCCGTTGAGTAGTGGAATAATAACCGTAGTACGTCCAATATTTCCTTTTAAAGATTTTAGAACTTCCTGCAAGTCATACGATTTTACAGAAACAAGGATATAGTCCATGATACCGAAAGCGCCAGATTCTGACGCCGCTGCAGTTGGCTGGGCGATAAACTGGTGGCTAGAACTCTTTATAGTCAGCCCATGGGTGTTTATAGCAGCAAGATTTTTCCCGCGGGCAAGAAAGTAAATTTCTATCTGGTTATCTTCGGCAAAAGCTTTCGCTAGATGCCCACCAAAGTATCCACCAATCCCACCTACGCCTGCAATTAATATTCTTGTTTTATCCACCCGCTATTGTGCTTAATGTTGTCCAGAAACGAATAAAGTTAATCATTTTGATGACAAAATAAGGAAGATTGGAATAAAGGACTTTTTTATCTTCTATTTATTTTTAATATATTTAAACCTTCCCGCGCTGCAAAAGACAATGATATATGGAAAAAAAACCTTTAAAACGACACCGTGCATTACATTCACTTAGCAAGGAGCATCATTATTCCTTGTTGCTATGTTGGGAGATACGGAGATGGCTGGAGGCTGGCATTGGTTGCGCCGTTATCGGTAATTATTTAACGAAGATGTGGCATCAACAACTTGATGCACACTTTTTGGTGGAGGAAAAATATGTATTTACGATTTTGGGGGAGAGCCATCCAGACGTGCGCAAAGCAAAAGCAGAACATCGGGCGTTAAGGCGGCTTTTTCTTTCACGGGAATTTACACTTAAAGTTGTCGTTGCGATAGAAGAAACCTTGGAGAAACATGTCCGTTTTGAAGAAAGGGTTCTTTTCCCCGCAGTACAAAGAATGGCTACCGAAAAACAGTTAAAAAAACTGCTTGCTGTTCATAAGACTCCTGGCGATGCACTACCGTGGGAGGACACTTTCGCACCAAGCGCTGTATTCAAATTACCAAATGTATGATGGGCGTAAATAGTTTTAAATGTTCTCCTTTTATGTTTTACATTTTTCGAGTAAAATAATTGTCTGTTGAAGTTTTTCGATTTGGCTTTCAATCATGCGAGATAGTGTGTCTTCCATCCCTGGACTATCTGATAATACCTGTTGGTATATCTCTACATTTTCTTTTTCAGCACTTATGCAGATATTTATTAGCGTACTTCTTTCACGTACTTCATTCGTCTCTTTTGGAGATATTGGCCAGGGGGCATATTTCGAATCTTGTTGTTCGTCCTTTTGTGGTTCTTGTGAGCCGAACGGAATCAATTGTGACTTGAACTGCTGGGCTTGTTGCATCCTTTTTTCGACTAATGCGAGTACATCCTCATCGCTTTTTTCCTGGAGGTAGCTAGCAACCGTACTATAACCTATAAGACGATTTTGATTAATTCCGATAAGTTTATCAATCATCGTTCTGTTGTCCTGATTTTTCCTTTCCATCGCATTCTTCTTTATATATTCAACCATTTCGAAAAGAATTAGTTTAATAAATGGAGAAAATTTTTACGGTCTCATACGTTTGAACTGCGATGTAGGCTTACATTTGATCAAAGAAAAGCTGTGTGAAATCAATTTTGAATGGTAGTTTTGTTATAAGGAATTTAAACTTTAAGATATGACTGATACACTTGAACAATTATTAGACGATTTGCGATTAAATAAAATTCTGTTTTCAGATTTTATGTCTATCGTTGAACAAAATTATGAACATACGCCAACAGCATTTAGTAATGGAACTATAGTAAACCAAGCGACGGAAAATCAGGGCAGTGCCAAGGTGTTTTCGTTTGGGCAGTTAAATAATCTTACCAAAGAAGACACTTTGTGCCTATTTGGTGAACACTATGATGCGGTGCTTAATAATCCATTAGGAGATGATCATCAGAATATTCGACAATTTATGGAGAATGGATGGCAGGGGATTTCTTTTCATGGCCAAGCGTTGCGAAAGAAAGATTAATTTTTGGATGCCTAAAAAAAAGAATTTTTATCAAGGTAAAAATCATGGATAAACGAATAGTGTTAATCACTGGAATAATGCTTTGGATAGGAACGTTATTCGCGCAAGAACCGAAAGCGACGAACTGGATCTGGGGACCATCGATCGGTTGGAAGTACCAAAGCGGAAATTTTCTTACCCTGTCAGGCTGGGGGCTTTTTGCGCCAAATGATCACCAATATTTAAAGATTGATGCTGGAGCAAATTTTACTTGGATGCGGCAACAGACGACGATTATTCCTGAACTAGGACTTACGTATTACCTTAGCGATAAGTTGATTTTTCCATTTATAGGATCTGAAGTTACGCCATATACGGTTACACCGAAAGTCGGCATTGGTGTTTTCTCGTTAATAGATCTAGGAGTTGGCTATGGCTTAAAATTGCAAAGTAAGGATGATTTTAAGGCAATACAAGGCCTGTCAGCATCCATCAAATTTAATATTCCATTAAACTTCAATCTTTATTAAATTGGCAGCGGTTAAAGTAACATAGTTTGCTATGAGTGAGAATTTCCAACATTTACCCCGAGCAACAACTCGGATTATCACACATCAAGGAAATGAATATCTTTTCTTTGGGGGAACGGCTTACTTGGGGCTCCTTAGTGATCATTCTTTTATCGACCTCTATAAACAAGGACTTGATCTCTATGGTCTAAATAATGGGACCTCTCGAAATAATAATATTCAAATCGATATTTATGATAAAACCGAAATCGAAATGGCTCGTCGGTTTGGTTTTGAGGATTGTCTCCTACTATCTAGTGGGTATTTAGCGGCACAATTGGTTATACGAAGTTTAGCGGGCATTGGAGAGCTTTTATATGCCCCTGGAGCACATCCTGCCCTGTGGGAGGATCGTAATCCATTTTTGACTGGTCAAACTTTTGAAAGCTGGAAGACAAATATTATTGATTATATAAATCACTCCGCGGCAAATCGCTTCGTGATTGTCAGCAATACATTAGATAATTTAGCGCCACAGGCGTTTGATTTTTCGCAATTTATCAATGTGCATTCAAATAAGGAACTATATTTCGTTCTGGATGATTCTCATGGGATTGGTGTTAAAGGAGCTGGCGAGTTTTTTGTGGACCTCTCCCTCTTTAAGCATGAAAATATGCATCTTATTCTCATCGCGTCACTTGCAAAAGGAATGGGGACAGATGCTGGGGCTATATTCTGTTCTACACCCGAGAGCAAACTTTTTCGCCGCTCGACATTTTTTACGGGAGCTTCCCCGTCGAGCCCCGCTTCGATGTACGCCTTGTTACACGGGCTACGTATATTTACAGAAAGATCAAAATTGTTACAAGAGCGAATCTCCTATTTGGATACTCTGGTGGGAGATAAAGTAAGCCGAATTTCTAGTTTTCCAGTCTTCACGGTGCCCAATACGAACGCATTCAACTATTTTAAAGAAAATAAAATCCTCATTTCAAGTTTCGCTTATCCCCTGCCGAGCGATCCTCCAATCAACAGAATTGTACTTTCTGCGGCACATCGAGCGACAGATTTAGAACATCTCGCCCAAGTGATAGCCTCGTTGGAGTAATATGTTGATAATTAATGTTCTAGATGTTGGTATTTGCTGTCTATTCTTCTGTCATTTTTCATTTTTTAACATAAATAACTGATTCCTAAAAGTTTCCTTAGGTCGTTGTTTAGTAAAAAAAGATAAATAAATTTTTAAACATCATAAAAAAAAGATAATTTTGCATCCCCAAAGTGCTATATCGTTAAGGGTTGAGAAATAAATAATTACAGTAAAAATAGATATGACTAAAGCAGAAATTATTGCAGAGATCTCTAACAAAACAGGTTTAGAGAAAGTAGATGTTCAAGAGACAGTTGAAGCATTTTTCAAAGTGGTTAAAAATGCAATGATTGGAGGAGAGAACGTATACGTTCGTGGTTTTGGTAGCTTCGTGGTAAAACAAAGAGCAGAAAAAACAGCGCGTAACATCTCAAAAAACACAGCGATCATTATTCCAGCACACTTTGTGCCTAGTTTTAAACCAGCAAAAGTTTTTGTTGAAAAAGTTAAACAAGGAAATAAGTAAGAATGAATACCAAACAAATAATAGTTATAGTCATTGTAGTTGCCCTGATGGGTGGCTTACTAGCGCGTCCTATTAAAGGTTTGGTAACGGAAGATAAAGGAGCTACAGCTTCGACAAACACTGAATCTACATCCCCTTTTAATTTTAGCAGTGTGTCTGAAATTACCAAGCAATCAATAAATGCTAATTTGGCGCAGGAAATTTCAGCAATTGAAGGGAAGATCAATGGTAGCAGTGGTGAAGAGAAACTCGCTTTATTAGAGCAATTAGCTCAAAAATGGGATGATTTAGCCAAATTCGCTCCTCAAGGTTTTATTTATGAGGAAATGGCGAAAATTACTCCTAAATTTGAATATTGGTTGAATGCCGGTAACTCCTATCGTTCGGCGTATACAAATTTACAAGACACTGCAATGGCAGCGGAACTTAATCGTTTGGCTATCAATTCGTACGAAAAGGCTATTGCAATTGATGGTAACAACTTGGATGCGAAAACTGGTTTAGGTGCGGCATTGGTGACAGGAACTAATAATCCTATGGCCGGGATCTCTTTATTGATGGAAGTCGTAAAGAAAGACCCAAAAAATATACAAGCAAATAAAACATTGGGACTATTTTCATTGCAGTCCCGTCAGTTCGACAAGGCTATTGAGCGTTTCAAAACCGTAAGCGAATTGCAACCTGACGCTGAATCATTTTTTTATTTAGCAACAGGATATGAGAATATTGGGTTGAAGAATGAGGCTATTGCTGCTTTTTCTAAAAGCAAGGAGCTTGCCGCTGATCCAACTCTGTCACAGTTTATTGACCGGAAGGTCGAAGAACTAAGTAAGTAATTAACATATTTAATCATTTAAAAACATTAAGCTATGCCAAGCGGAAAAAAGAGAAAAAGACACAAAATGGCTACTCACAAACGTAAAAAACGTTTAAGAAAAAACAGACACAAGAAAAAATAAACTTGTTTGTCTTTAAGGGGTGACCTGGAAGAGGCGTCGTACAATCTATAATTTCTCAAAGAGAATTATAGATTGTATTTTTTCATTACGAGTTTTTATGTTTTATCAGGCGATGCTGCTGCAAGGTCGCGCAGTCGCCCTAAAAAAGTAGCTGTTGGTAAAGGAACTAATTATCGATTCAACTCCCGAAAAGGGGGTGACTATTGCTTTACTACAGGACAAACAGCTTGTTGAGCTGAACAGAGAACAGGCCGATAATAACTTTGCCGTCGGAGACATATATCTCGGTCGGATTAAGAAAATTATGCCTGGCCTGAATGCCGCTTTCGTAGATGTAGGCTATGAAAAAGATGCGTTCTTACATTATTTGGATTTAGGGCCTCAGGTTCAGTCTTTGCTCAAGCTGACGCGTATAGTAAAGAATGGCAGCTACCAAGAGAAGCTGCTCAATAGTTTGAAACTTGAGAAGGACATCGATAAGGCAGGGAAAATTTCCGATCTTTTAAGTCGGAATCTGCTTTTGCCAGTACAGATTGCTAAAGAACCCATCTCAACTAAAGGACCTCGCTTAAGCTCGGACCTTTCAATTGCAGGTAGATTCGTTGTATTGGTTCCATTTTCAAGTGCAGTTTCCATATCCAAGAGAATTAAAGGGAATGCTGAACGTACCCGACTGAAGAAAATTGTGGAGAGTATTAAACCTGCAAATTTCGGGGTGATTATACGGACAGTATCCGAAGGAAAAGGTGTCGAGGAATTACAGAAAGACCTTTTGGATTTAATCTCTAAATGGGAACTTTTTACCAAACGCCTTAAAACTGCGGAACCATCTAATAAGGTACTAGGTGAGATGGATAGAGCTTCTACCATTTTACGGGATATCCTAACTGATGAG
>JAALOO010001612.1_pt1 | contig 14722 bp, 15 predicted proteins | sample 7257641 | NCBI WGS metagenome assembly JAALOO01 (sample SAMN14085613, study PRJNA598686) | mite metagenome | biome: ENVO:01001000; feature: ENVO:01001002; material: ENVO:01001226; isolation source: single female mite from University of Michigan culture on fish food culture... ...
GGCAATGTGCATTGGACACATGAGGCAGCTTGATGCGCTTCTTGGTGATGACGACGAATAGGCGACTGTCCGGAAGGTCAGCCAGTGACGGAACAGGGAAGAGAGAGCATTTGTAGGGGCTGGGGCCCTAGCCACTACATATTTTTGATAAAAAAAAGTTCTATTTTTGATAAAAAAAGTTCTATTTTTGATGAAAAAAAAGTTGTGTGAAATAGTTTTGAAGATCACCGTTTATTCTCACAAATAAACCAAATAATTCCAATGCTACCCAAATAAAGTTCACGCAGATCAGCTAAAGGGTTCAGACATTGTTAGCTTTTGCTTTCAAAGCTTCAACATCAATGGAGTTCATAAACTTTTTCACCATTATCAGTTTCTCCTGCTGCATCTGGCGCCAGGCCTCATCAGTGGGAAAGTAATCAGGAAAGCGGTTGTCTGGATGACGAGGTGGCTCACCTTTGCTCCATTGCTCCCTAGCCCCCTCATCAATGGGCATCGGCGAGAGGAACTTCCAGACGGACCAGACGACGGTGACCAGCAGCAGTGAGAGAGGGTTGCGAAGCAGAAACTAATCAGAACAAAAACAAATCCAAAAATTAGTTTACTCTCAGTCAGTAAATGAAAACGTTTTAACGATCTCAGTACTACTGTACCTGTGAGCTGAGGTGCATCACCAGCTCCAGCATGGCCAGCAGATCGGCCAGCTGACGGGCATCAAGAACGAGGCCGGCGCGAAGGAGGTAGGCGGCGGTGAAAAGGGTCACCATGGTGCAGAAGACGAAGCAGCCAGAGGTCATGAAGACCACGGTGGGCCACTGCTGCTGGCCACCAAAACCATCAGCAGCAAAGAATGAAGACAGCCCAAAAGAAGTCCACACCGAGGAGCTTTTCAGGTCGGGAAAGTAGGCCAGTTCGAGGTAGTACTCAGCACTGGGCAGAAGGTAGAAGAGGGCGGCGTAGAGGAGGACGGTGCGAACTAGGGCTGGGTCTTTACGAGTTACTCGGTCATCCTCAAAGTTGAAGAGGAGAAACTGGCCGCGGCAGTTTTGCGAGCACCAGAAGAGCGGCGTGGCCAGGGCGAGCAGAATGAAACTGAAGAGGTGCACATGCAGGGGCAGGGCAATCTGACAGACCGGAAGTTGAGAAAAGGTGGGAAAGAGCAGTGGGAGGAGATTAAGAAAAGTGCCGATTAGGCTGACGGACAGAAGATAATAGCCAAAAGAGGCGTAGTTCTGTGAAATGTTCAAAACAAAAGATAATTAGCTAAAAGCAATGGCAGAAAAATAGCAAAAACCACTAAAAAGTGGTTGTTGGTTCTTCTTACCCTCTTTCCTAGAAACTCTTTACTCCATAGCCCCGCATCGAATTGAAATATAAAGTAAGCAAAAATGACTGCATAGAGAACTAACGCCGCTATGGTGTTTTCCTGGTCATTGGGGGGTCTTTTTGCTTCTAATCGAAGCATGGTAAAGACGATCCAATAGAATAGATTGAAGAGGAGCAGCTGAAACAGCTGAAGTAGTAGTTGTGATCGAGAAAGGGTCTTTTTCTTCATTGTAGTGGTAAGACGTCGAAGCAAGATGAAGTAAGGGAAGATGAGCTGATGGAACACTTGGTGATCAGAGGAGGAAGAGATGAGAAGATGTGTGTCCACGTGTGGACGTTTCAGTCGTTTGCTCAGTGCAAACCTTTCAGTGTGTTCACTTTTCAGTGAAAGTTCTGTCTGTTTTGTAGCCGCTGCCAAAGTGAAAACAGACAACAGCAGCAGCAGATATGTGTTCCCTGTGTTGGCCTAGGGGTCTACTGGGACCACTGAGGACCGGTCTCTGCAGGAGGTAGCTCTGCTTGCAAGAAAACCTGTTTTGTGTCTTGCTTGTTTTTCCAACGGAAATCTTTGCAATTTAAGCAGGAAATAGTCGTGCATTTTAGGCACAACCATTTTAAAACTGTCTTTCTTGCCTTTTTGCGGCTGATGCTCGAGGACCTGAAGGTGATTTTCGGAGTTGAAGACGACCCCGAAGCGGGGTTATCAATGTCGTGCAACCGGGCCAGTTTCTGTATTTGTACTACCAAATAAATGAGTCTCTTATAAAAAACATGATCAAAAACGCTTTTCAACTTAAACTTAAAACACTAAAATCACAATGGCACTAGCAGCACTGGTAGTAAAGCTTCGATGATCGGTACTGATGATCAACGCCGGTCAGCAAAAGTCAACACCAACATTACATTCTCGTCTTCAGCAAGGACAGCGGATTTGGTTGAGGCTCAGCGACATTCTTCTTCTTCTTCTTCCTCCTCCTCTTCTCCTCCTCCTGTCCTCGTGCCTCCTCTTCGGTCGTCCTTTCCTCTTCTCTTCGAGGAACAATTGAAAGCCCAGCACCACCAGCAGAATGGAGCTTTGCCATTTGAACGGAGGCTCTGACACGCCTGGCAGTCTGGCTGTTTTCCTGAGCTGTCGAGCTGAGAAGTTGTCTGATGGCCTTCAGCTCGCCCTCCTCTTCGAGCGGCTCGAGGAAGCCCATCTTGGGGCGCATCGGTTCGGGCATGGCGGCCATGAACAGTCGCTGCACCTCTGGTCGGGGCGTCTGGTAGACCTTGGGCGCCGGCGGGGGCACCTTTGTGCGCACGAAGCGGACTACTTCCTCTTCCTTCTCCTCCTCCTCATCAGAGTCGTCCGAGTCGTGGTCTTGGTTTTGGTCGACCACCACCACTTCTGTGGAGCTGTTGCCACCCAGGCAAATCGTGGCGTTTCGCTTCTTGGCCGCCTCGCGAATCAAGTGCAACTCGCGCGCCTCTTTGAGCTGATCAGAGGCGAGCATGGCCGAGATGAGGAGGTAGAAGGTGTCCTCCTCGGTCAGCGGCAGGCGCTCTCCGGTGCAGGGAAGAATGGGCGGGCCGAAGAGCTCGTCATCGTCATCGTCGTCGTCGCTGTCATCGTCATCCTCATCATCATTCTCCCCAATAAGATCAGTTTGAATTGGCAGAGGGTGTTTGCCAGTGTTCATCTTAAAAGAAGAGGAAGAGGAAGCGGAAGAAGCAGCGGAAACGGTAGAACTTTCTGTTTCCTGTTTCTGCTGCTGTGCTGAAAATGCGGCACTTCCCTGATATTTCGCTTTGCCTCCAACCACCGCCGCCTTCTTTTGCGATGGCTCGATGCCGTGCAGGAGGCGCAGTCCAGAGGCCACCTCCTTTGCCTTCTCCTGCCACTTCAGGGCATCCCGTCGCGGCCCGACCTCCGCCTCGTGCCTCTCCTCGTCCTCCACCATCTTCCGGCGGTGGGCTCGGGAGCCGGGAAGCGGGGCGGTCATGCTTTCTGCAGCATCTAAAAAATTGTTGTTAAAGTAAGGAAAAGAAGTGTTTAGATTACCGGGAAGGTGTTCAGCCATGTTCATGGCCAAGTGAGATGTGTTCAGCAGACGAGGAAGAAGAAGGATCTTCCGGTCGAGAAGCGTGTTTGGCGATGAGGTTCAACACAAGTTCAAACACAAGTTGCTGGAGCGTTTTGTTTTGTGTGGCAGACTGTTCACATACGACGGTCAACAGTTGTGCTTTTTACAAGTTTTCCTAAATATAATATGGCAAAAGATAGTTGATCAGATAAGTATCTTTGGAAAATTGATCTAAAAACATATTTAGCAACACGGTTTTGGCTAACATTTTTTAACAAAAACTTTCAAATTAAAATGTATTTTTAAAAAATAAAAATATACTTGGCAAACTCAAAAACTGCTTTGAAAACTTCAGCAGCAGAAATACAAAATGGTTAAAACTGCTTGCCATAGATTGTGAAAAAACAAATAATAAAGAAATAGAAAAAATCATTTAAAAAAGCTAGATTCGAAAAAGAAACAAATAAACCGGCGACGCGACATAAAAAGAAACACAATCATATCTGCATGAAAAACCATTTTCCAGTGTGACACGTCTCGCTGTCACTTTGTTGCTGAGACTTCTTCATCACTTGAACCAGACTCTGAAAAGGTGTTCACCCTCTTTGAAACAGCACAACTCTCGCAGTTACAACCTCAACTCAAGAACTAGCAAAAAGGATGAAGCTAGCGGTCCCCATCACCACCACCAAACTCCCAGTGCTCTTTCCCATTCTGTTCCTTCTCACCTTTCAGCACCTCATCCCACCCGGCTCATCCGTCTTAGGGGAAGACGAGGAGGAGCTGATCACCTGGCTCTTCGATCTTCGGGAGCGCAACCACGACCAACACCAGGCCACCTTGGCGCTGATCGACACCTACGCCGATCGAGTGACCGAAGGGATGGTGGGCAACAAGGAGAGGGCGACGCTCTTCCTCGACGTCCTCTTTGGCACCTTTCTCCCGCAGTTCTCCGCCATCTTCGACGCCCGGGTGGAGGGAGACGCCGGCATGAACGAGCCCCTCTGCGTCCTCCTCTTCGACCAGGGCCTGCTGCAGCCGGCAGGTGTGGCGCCGGAGAAGGCCATCGGCACGCACTACTTTGAGCTGCAGAACGCCTTCTGGGCCTATCAGCTGAGAGCTCGCGGTGGCACTGTCGCCCGACCGGAAACGCCTCCCCTGCCGCCGCCCGGTCCAGAGACGGCGGTGGCAGTGCCCGCGCCCTTTGCCCACTTCCTCAAGGACCACCCGCTCCTGCGGCCCAAGACGGTGATCACCCTGGGCCAGCTGAAGGCGATGGTGCTGGACTACCTGGAGATCTACCCCCTGGCGGGACCTAATCGAGTGCTGTATGGATTCGGCAGACCGCCACGAAAGGGAAGGTTGCGTGAGGCGCGGATGATGGCCGCCTTCTATCTGCTCGTCGGTGAGCCCTTTCTTCAACTGCTCAATGGAGAAGCTCCTTTTCCGCCTCCTGCTCCTGGAGGAGCTCAAGGTCAGCAGCAGCAGCAGCAACAACAGCAGATGCAGCAGCAGCAGCAACAGCAACAGGAGCAGCAGCATCAACAGCCGCTAGGTTCGCCTGCTCCCAATGCTGAGAATGAAGAGAATCAGATTATGATGGGACGCGACGATCCGATGTGGTCATCTGCTGCTGTTGGTAGCTCACCAGGCCAAAGCTCGCCCACCAACTCCTTGCGAAGCCTGGAGGAGCTAACTGAAATGCAGGAGGAGGAATGGCCGTACCCAGGATCCCCAGGACGACGACAACAAGATGAGCAGTGGGACGACGACTTTGGGCCAAATGCCGATTTTCAAATGCAAGAATGGGATGATCAATTTAATTTGGATAACATTCGCAATGGCACCAGTCCTCGAGGTCATGAGGATCTTTAATTTTTGGTTTGTTTGTTTTTACAGCGTACAGCAAGTTTTTCTTGTACACGCATCTTTTAGAACTTTTTTTACTGTTAAAACAGTAGTAGTGGTTCTATTTGTTTGTAAAAATTGTTGAATTGTTGCTAAAAGAGTCCCATAAAAGAGTCAGCAAGACTGGGCAAAAAAGTTCACACAAACGAAAGCACTTTTTCCCACTTGTGACACGTTTCACTTTATCACTACCTCAGCTGCTGCGTCAACAGCTTTTGACTCTGCGCTAGATCCGAAAAAAACTGTCACACAAGAGAGAGAGGACAAAGATGCTGATGACGCTGAAGATGGAGAAGCCAGCAATCAGCACCACCACCACCCAACTCCCATTTCTCCTGCTTCTGCTGAGTATTTGTTGTTGTTGTGGCTCAGCTCAGCTCGGAAACCTCGTTCCTGCTGAGGCCTACCTGGTCAGCTCTGATCACCTCAACGTGCCCGTCACCCTGCCCATTGGAGACTTCTACCTGGTGCGTGAGCAGGATTTGATCCCCGTTCGGATGGGTTCTCCTTCTGCTCACAGCCTGGCCGCTGAAGAGGAGGAGGAAGAAATGGAAGGCGGCGGCGGTGGCATGGGCGGCTGGAATGAGCCGGCTCAAAGCTCTCCTCCCAACTTTGCAACACTGCAATCCCCGCGTCAACTGTCACCTGGACAGCAGCAGCAGCAGCAACCAGGATCGGATGACTACCTCAACTTGGATGACCTGGATGAGAGCTTCTTCCTCGATGACAACATCCAGCCAGTTCACACTTTGCAAGGGATTCAGCAACCAGGGCTCCCAGCTCATCAGGCAGCATATTCGCCTCACGGATTCTCCCCCAGACAGCAGCAGCAGCAGCAGCAATCTCCTCGCTTTTCGCCCTCTTCTCGACAAACCGGACAACCTTTTCAGTATCAGCAGCAGCAGCTGTCACCGAATGTACCACCAGCTTCAGCTTCAGCAGCCGCACACTCCCCACTTGCCTTTGCCCAGCCTGAATCTGGTGTTCAGTCATATCGGCAGCAGCAGCAGCAGCAGCAACCACGGTACACTGAAGATGAAATTGAACTAATGCGATCGATGGGCCTTTGGGAAGATGCAGATGGAGGTGGTGGTGCTGCCGCCTAAAGTCCCAATGGCACTTATGGCAGAAGCCCTCGAGGTCACCAAGACCTCTAGCTAACTTTGCATCAAAAACAAAAGATGTGTCGCACACCCCCCCCCCTCAAACACGTAGCACGTGATTTTAAAGACACAATGTTGTAAAACTTTTCAAAATGATGATTACAAAGTGCACTTGCGATGTAAAGGTGATGTTTTTTTCCGGGCATAATTGCTCCAATGTTTTTTTATTATTGTTAATCTACTAAAGTTGTAACGACTTGCAAAAGAAAAAAGAAAAAATGTTTGGCTGTTTTTGTAGTTGCTGCTGCTCGTAAAATGGCTTAGCAGTGCTTGGTAATTTGGGTAGTAACGCTCAGGATGGTGTGTGTGTGTGTGTGTTGTATGGGGATATGTGCTCAGCTCTTCAGGCGGGGTACCTCAGAACGGCGTTCAGCTCTCACGGGGAGGTTCACGAAGGAGGAGCGGCCCAGTCGTCAAAGTCATAGTCAATTTGCTTCGGTGGAGTCGCCTGGACTGGATTAGCCTTCTGATTCGAGACTGTTTCCTGAATCACTTGGGGCAACGGTGGTGGCGGCGGCAGCGGAAGTTGTGAAGCTGGAGCAGCCACAACACTTGAATTTCCGTAGAAGATAGTGTTGTCACTGGTGCTGGCGACCGTATCACCGCCGTGGGACAAACTTGGCGGACTGATATCAACAAAGCCGTTGGTCTTCGGTAGAGAAGGGATCAATACTGTCTGATGCTTTGGCGGAAAAATGGCGGCAGTTTCCGAGTAGTTGCTGTGGCTGCTGGTACGGCCACTACAATTACCATTACTGATAACAGTAGCAGTAGTAGTAGTGGTGGTGGTGGTAGTCAGAGGCTTAGCCGGCTTCTGCTCACGAAGCCAGCTATTCCAGAAGACATCTTCTGACGGATCCTTCTCCTCCTCCGCTTCCTCCGGCAGATTGGACTGACCCAAACCGTTTGTCTGGTCGCCACTGAGAGAACCGTTTCGCGAAGTGATGAGACTGGGCACGCTGGGTTGAGTGCCGCTCACCGTCTTCCCGTTACACAGCTGTGGTTGGTGATTCTCTTCAAAAGAGGCAGTAGCAGCAGCAGTATGTGGAATGGTCGACTTTGGTTCGCCGTTAACGGACGTACTGGCCAAGTTCTTGACAGTGGACACGGGATCAACTAGTAGAACAGAATCTTGCTTGTTTTTCAACACTTCGCTTCCTTCTTTTTCTAAATGGTGAACAAGGAGAAAAACAATTTAGAAATTGCAATTGAAAGACTTTAGAGTCTGATGATACTTTTAGTGGACGACGACGTCTCCAAAGGCTGCTGCTGCTTCAAACCGTCATCCACATAGTCATCATCAACTTCAAGCGCAGAAGAACGGCAAAGATCCACTTTGACTGAACCCGGCAGTGTGTAGGCCTTCCACAGGGCGATCACCCTGCCTTCCCAGTAGTCAAACAGCGCCAAGTTCTCCACTGGAATGGCCAGCACCAGCTCGCCCAGCTGCGCGAGCTGCCGCTCCAGCAGGTCCTTGATTCGGGCCGGGCTTCGAGCTGACTGGTTCAGCAGAACCTGAATCACCTTCTCGGCGAAGATCAGGCGACGGAGAAGCAGAGCTTCGGCGCTTTCCGCAGAGTGATTGTTGTTTACGGCGGTCATTCTCGTCGTCGTCGTCGTCTTGAGGTCAGTCAGTTGGAAGAAGTTCCAGTAAAGGAGGTGTTGAAGAAGCTCTTCAGAAGAAGCTCTTGAATCTTGAAGACGATGCTTGCGAGAGATGGCGAAATGGAAGCGATGTGATGATTTGCGTGATCAAGCGCGGGAGGCAAATGAGGAGGGAAAGCGAAAATGCGTGTGCCTGCGCATCAGCTGTCGCATTAGTCAGCAATTTCAGTCATCGCTGCTGCTCGGCTGCTGCCGTAGATTGCAGTTCCCGTTCAAAAAGACTGTACCACTGAAAATTGAAACAGGAAGATACTAGAAAACGGCTTTTCGGCCCTAAAGGCATATTCATTTCGAAAAGTGACTAACTGACTAACTGACAGAAAAGTTGTAGAAAGACTAAAGTTATTGAAATGAAAGGGTCAATAGTAATTTGGCATGCCACAGGATGAGGGATGGTGGTGGTGGTGGTGGTGGTGGTGGTGGTGCAAAGTTTTAGTTTGTGTGAGCGAAAGAAAAAGTGTGTGTGTGTCGGGTGTTTGTGTGCCTACCTGTACTTGCTGGTGCTGGTGGTAGTTAGATGGCTCAACATTGTCGACAATTTACAGTGGTAATGCTTCGGAAGGTGTGCATGTGCATTTCAGGCGTTCAGAAGAGGCTTTTCATGAAGGGGGAGCGCCCCAGTCGTCGAAAGTCAAGTCTGGTACAAAGTCCTTCTGAGTGTCCTTCACTGGATTTGGACAACGATTGAAGGGTGCTTGAGACACTTGAGGCGATGGTGGTGGTGGTGGTGGTGTTGGCTTCGGTTGCTGCTGCTGCTGCTGGGGCGATGGCTGCGGTTCCCGGTGAGCCGGCGTCGCAGCACCCGAACTTCCATAAAAGCTGCTCTTGGCACTGCTGTCATTGGCGCCACCATAATTCGACTGACTGCCAACACCGCCGCCGTTGTTGGTTTTTGGAAGAAAAGACTTGTTTCTCTGCTCTGGTGTCGGCTGTTGTTGTTGTTGTTGCTGCTGCTGCTGCTGCTGTTGTTTTGGAGGAACACTAGTTTGCGCATAGTTTTTGTTGCGACTGGCACTGCCACCACCACTACTACTACCAGCAAAAGACGTTGGCGGCTTATCCGGCTTTACAGTCCGAAGCCATTCATCCCAAAAGGCGTCACGATCACCGGAGCTCTTCGGACCTTGGGAATAGTTTGGCTGACCAAATGAGCGGCGATTCGCCTGGTCACCACGACTGAGAGAACTGTCGCGCGAAGCAGTGGCGAAGCTACTATTGTTTGGTGGCGGCAGTGGTGACGGTTTCATCGGTTTGTTGGCCTGGGTAGCAGCAGCGAAAAAGGGCGTTTCTTGAGAAAGAGGCTTGTTTGGCTGAGGCGGTTGTGACGAAAATAAAAAAGTGGAAGATGAGGAGGCGGAGGAGGTAGAAGAGGAGGTGGTGGTGGAGGAGGAGGAGGACATTTGCGGCCGTAGCGGTGGCTTCTCTTTGGCGGCTTTGGTAGAAGAAGGCGTAGCGGACCAGTCAATTTGGTCATCATCAAGAAATTTGCCGCCGCCGACATCATTTCCAGTGCTGTCTTTATCAGAAATGAACTGCGCATCAACACCGAAGGCAGACTTGACTGGCTGATGCTGCTGATGCTGCTGCTGCTGCTGAGTCAAACTCTGGCCAAAGGTCATCGGCTAAACACCAAATAGAAAATAGAAATCACAACAGTTTTACTAAAGATGCGCAAAGCGAACAACATTACCTTCTGACGACTCCCTTTGCGACTTGACCTTTGGCTTGCCGTAGAGGAGGAAGCCGAACTCGTCGATTGCAGGTTGATGAGATTGTGCATTGAACTTGGCCAGGCGACACCGCCGTCGTTCACCTTCAGTTTACCACTCGCAGAGTCCCGCTTTTCCACTTCCGAACGGAGATCCTCTTCTTCTTCCCCCTCAATCTGCCCTCCATTTTCACGCCCCTCTGCGTGGGCCATCCACAGGGCGATCACCCTGCTTTTCCATTCTTCCTTCAACGTCGCCTCCTGAATGGTCCACAGCAGCTCCTCAAGCTGCGCCAGCCGACGCTCGATGATCAAGTCCGCAGAGGAGGAGGAGGAGGAGGAGGAGGTTTTGTTTGACTTCGAAATCAGCGCCTGAATCAACTTCTCGCTGAAGTTCAGGCGATCAAGTAGCAGGGCGGTGGCCGGAGAGTAACCAACAGTGGTGGTGGTGGGAGTGGTGGTGGTGGTCATCCTCGTCGTCTTGAAGTCAGTGACTGGAAGAGGTGACTGTGTGACTTGAAGAAGCTCTTCAGAGGCTCCTGTTTTCCAGAAAGAGAAATAGAAATAGAACTGATATGATGGTGGTTGGCGCGACCGAACTTGAGCAAAGTCAGGGGCAAAATGAGAGAAGGGAAATTGAGTGCGCGCGCGCTTATCTGTAGGGCGCCGCCTTCAAGCTGGGGGCGCCACTATTGCCAAATAAAAAAGCCCTTTTCTCTAGAACACTGGCGAACAAAAGAGAAATTACACGAATCTAAACGTTTTAATTTGCCCAAAAAAGTTTCATACACACAGTTTGTGTTTAGACCGCTTCAGAGGTAAAAGGTGCACAGAAGAAGAAAAAGAAGAAATGGCGGTGGTGAATGTGTTGTTGTCGAAAGGAGAGCACGGAGAAATGAGTAGAAAAGCGAGAATGAATGAATGAATGAATGAAGAATGGAGAATGAACAGTGATTAGTGTGTAAAAATGGTCTAAAAGTAAAGAATGCTACAGTCAGGAGCAGAAAGAGGAAAAAAGAAGAAAACAGAAAGAGAGAATTTGCAGGGTCCACATCGTCAACAGAAGTTTTGGAGTTTTGGAAAGAGCAGCGCCTGCGGGGGAAGCTCCGCCTGACGCGGGCAGTACCGCTTGGCGTGGCCCGTGGCGAAGCACTTGAAGCAGGTGATCTGGTGAAAAGTGGGAGAGATAGAAAAATAGAATGGCCATATTCAAACGAAAACATCAAAACACAACAAAAGCCACTTCTTACCTCCTTCTTCAGCTGACAGTCGGCAAGGAGGAAGTGGTCCGGCAGCCGACAGAAGGGACAGCATCGAAAGGGGGCGGTGTCGCTGCTGGAGCGCAGGCGCGGGTAGGCGGGAAAGGGCACCAGCTGGCGGAGCTGCTCATCGTCCGCCATGGCCTCGCCGGCCCACACCTCCTTGATCGAATCTCGGTGAAGATCATCTTCCTTCTTCTTCCTCTTCGCCTTCTTCAGCTCAAAGAACTCCGCCACCTGCTGCTCGCAGAGAAAGTCATGCAGCGTCTTCAGGCGCCTCCGCCACGCCTCGGGGTCTTCTTCCTCCTCGTCGTCGTGGTCCTCTTCCTGGTGGTGGTTGGTGAAGTGACCGCCGTTTGTTGCCGCCGTCTTCCTGGCTTCCCAACCCTCCTTCCAGCGACTCCTGACGCCGCCCTCCGGCATCAGCTCCACAGTTCGGCGGTGGACGGTGCGCAGCAGTTTGGCCAGCAGGCGTCGGTCGGCGGCGTCTCGCTCTCTCAGAAAGCGCAACAGGTGGCAACTTTTGGCGAGGTGCGTCAGCAGACTGCCCACCTGCTCACAGGCGGTGGCGCTCGAGGGAAGGGCGAGCCGTTGGCTGAAGGAGAAAAAGAGATTTTCGGTAAACAAACACAGCCAAAAGACCCAAGGGACCACACTATTTCCACTTTCTCACCTCTCGGCGATCCACCTGAAGCCGCTGTCGATGCGCACCTGCACCTCATTATAGCCGAACCAGTACGGCTCTGGCCCCGACTCCGCTTCAAGCACCATAAGAGGAGGCGGCGGCGGCCCCAGCCTGGGCCCGCAACTTTTCGGCAGCATTCCTGGTGTCTCCACCTGCAAGCCGGGGCACTCGAGGCCGGTGGGCGTCACTGAGGTAGTCTTTGCCTTTTCTGTTCCTTCATTTTTTCTTTCTAGTGCGAGAAAGGCGAGAAACTTGTGCTGAAAATCACAGGCCGTTTTCTTGGCCTCCTGCAGGTCGTCGTCCATTTGGCTGATCGCCAGGGTGAGTTTGTCGAGGCAGAGCTGCAGCTTGGCGATGGGCAGCGGCTGCATTGCCATTAGCTGCTGTAGAACTTCGATCACCTGGAGGATGAGGGAGCTGGGGTTGTGGTTGTTGTTGCTGCCATCACTGGAAACCTCTGAACCATCTTCTTCTTCAGAGTTGTTGTTGTTGTTGTGATTGTTGCTGAGGTTGGATCCTGGAAAAGTCCTTCTTCTCTCTCTTCTCCTTCTTCTTCTTCTTCTGCAGTTTCTCGTTCCATGGCGTGGTTGTAGAGAGAGGGTGAGAGGGAGCTTGGATAAACAAAAAGTATGAGGATGAATGAGGAAAAGTTCTATTTTTGAGAGCGTCTTCATAGAACGGTGGTCGTGGCTCAAGTGATGATGATGCTGCCAAGGCTGAAGTAGAAATGATTAGAAATGTGTGTGCTGTGTCACTGTGACAGGCGCTTCTTTTGGTTGTTTTTGGCTGATAACAAGGTCAAAGGTGATGGCGGCGGTGGTGGTGGTGATTGTGAACTCGGTGACTCGTAGAAGCGGCGGTGACGATGATGATGAGGTCGTTGATAAGGTACAGAAATGAAAGAGAATGTTGATGCTGACAGAACAGGTGGCCTTTTGTCTGTCATGTCATCAAGTTCATTCACTCTTATCAACGCTTTGCGTTCATCATTAAAAAATACTTTTTTGCAAAGTCATCTTCTTCTCATCAAAAACTTTTTTTCACATTTAGCACAAGCTTTTGGTTATTTTACTTTTTATTACTTGTACTTTTTATCGTATTTTGCTTTCTATCAACAACTCTCTAGGCACAACATTTGGGCAGCTAAACATTCTAATAAAGTGAACTAATAAAACAAAGAAAAAATTAACTGGCAAAACCCTTAGGGGGGGGGGAGTTACTCGTAGAGGAAGCGGCGCTTTCGCAGACTTCCACTACCACTAGCACTTCTTCCGCTTCCCTTCCTCTTGCTGCCCCTCTTTTTCTTTCGGTGATTTCTTGTACGACGACGACGTCCCCCGGGCTGTTCCTCTTGCTGCTGTTCCTGCTGTTGCTGTTGGTCACCTCCACCATAGTTATCACCACCATTGTCGATGCTCTTGTAGGGCCCTAGAGGCCCCGAGGTGACCACCTGATCTCCACCGCCATCAGCAGCAGCGCCAACAGCTCCTCCTTGACAAAGGGGACAAGGGGGCGGATAGGGCGGAAAGGGAGGCCAGGGGCCTTCCGTGGAGGTGACACAGTCGAAGCAGGGCGGGAAGGGGGGCCAGGGCGTCAGGTAGCCGTCAGTGGAGGTCTCGCAGTGGAAGCAGGGCGGCTCGGTGGGAGGAGGAGGAGGGGGCGTCGTCTCACAGTGAAAGCAGGGCGGCTCGGTGGGCTGACAGTAGGGCCACCAGCAGGGAGGAGGAGGGGGAGGAGGGGTAGGACATTCCCAACAGGGAGGAGGGGGAGGTGGTGTGGGACATTCCCAGCAAGGAGGTGGTGGTGGGGGAGAGGGAGGAGGCAGCGTGGGAAACTCCCACCAGTGGACCACCTCAGTGACGATTATCTCGCAGTTGAAGCAGGGAGGAGGTGTGGGACATTCCCAGCAGGGAGGAGGAGGTGGGGGAGTTGGAGGCGTGGGACAGGTCCAGCAGGGCAGCCACTGCGACAGAGGACGCTGCTGCTGCTGCTCCTCCTGTTTCAGTTTCAGTTTGCTGGCGGAGTTTTTTGGCAAAGCAGTTGTCGGTCGGCCATTTCGATCGGCGGTTTTGGTTGAGGGCGAAGTTTGGTTTTGGTCGGCAGTTTGCACAGTTGACGTCATTTCGGGAATGGTGACGGTGTATATTACCGGCTGTGTAGGATTCAAGGCAGTGGTGGTGGTCGAGGCGGTGGTGTTGGTGGTGGTCGAGGTGGAGTTGTCCTTCTCTTCTTCATCCTCATTATCATCAATTTCCGGATAGTCTTTTTCCGGAACTTCTTCACCAAAACTGGGAGTGAAAGGCTCTTCTTGACGAGGATCGCCTCTTCCACTATTGCCAGCCTCGTTCTCAGAAACGGAAGCGGAAGCGGCCAACACTTTGCCGCCGCTGGCCATTCGCTGGTAGCCGAGCAGGTGGACAAAGGTGCCCAGCGAGAGGAGAAGACAGATGATGATCGTTTTCGAGAGTAGGTTTTCCATGGCTTTCGGTGTTTGACGTGAAACCAGGAAAACAAAGAGAAAGAAAAGATATCAGGCAAAAGCACTTTAGAGTCCGGTTTTTGTACTCGATTGTGGCCAGGAAAAATTGTGGCCTCTTTTTGCAGCCTCAACAATGCAAAAAGAAAAGAGCAAATGGGCCATTTAGAAGGCAACCAGAAATTGTTTTTTGCCTTTTAATGATTAGTCGTTTGCAGGGTCAGATCATCATCATCACAGTGGATGCAAATTGCGGTCATTTTAGTTTTCACTAATCGAGGACAGTGCTGAACATTTTATTTTTGTAAATTAAATGTTTTTGTATTTATGTGATTTTGAGTTTTGTTTTTTAGTTTTCAAAACAATTGAAAAATTTTTAGATTTTTTGTAGTGTTGGCTAAAGTTGTAAACAATCTCTCTCTCTCTCTCTCTCTCTCTCTCTCTCTCTCTCTCTCTCTCTCTCTCT
>JAALOO010001613.1_pt1 | contig 14722 bp, 14 predicted proteins | sample 7257641 | NCBI WGS metagenome assembly JAALOO01 (sample SAMN14085613, study PRJNA598686) | mite metagenome | biome: ENVO:01001000; feature: ENVO:01001002; material: ENVO:01001226; isolation source: single female mite from University of Michigan culture on fish food culture... ...
TGGTGGTGGTGGTGGTGGTGGTGGTGGTGGTGGTGGTGGTGGTGGTGGTGGTGGCCACACCAAAGATAATGGGGGATAAAGAGAGGCAAAAAGAAAGAGAGAAAGAGAGAAAAAGGCTCGTCCGCGGTGCAATACAACACACACAGCCGCACAAAGCCACAAAGCCACAAAGTTGATGATGATGATGATGATGATTTGTTTACTGATGAGAGTAGAAGAGAAGAGTAGAGGAGTACTGCTGCGCCGAAAGTAGTAGAGGATAACGAGAAACGGAGAAGGGGCAGGATCACCTAATCTCAACGGCAATCAACGGCGGCGACACTCAGAGAGTACAACAGCCACCACCACCAAAAGTGCTGTTGCTCAGTCTATCTCTCTCTGTCTCTGTTTCTGTCTGTTTTTGTCTGCCTGTCCGTGAGCAACAGTTCTGGCAGTGGCAGCAGCAGCCTTTTGGCGGCATTGTCAACAGTTGGCTTGCTTGTCTCTCTCTCGATTGCCCTGTCTATCTCAATCTCTCTCTCTCTTTTGCGAGCACATTTGGCACGTGACCGAGAATGAAAGGGAGAAGGAGAGGCTTTGCAGTCGCCTGCGCAGACGGGAATAGAAGTGGGGAACTTTTTTCTGAGTTGGGCAAAAAGTGAGAAAGGAAAGGGGCTCCCCTCTTTGAATTTACCTCGTACCTATTGGTTACCCTTTTTCTGGTCAAAGTGCAGGTGATTTGGTTTTGTTTTTGTTTTGTTTTTGCCCAACTTTGGCTGAACTTTGATCAAAGCTAAGTGCAGTTCAGTGCAGTTCAAACTGCTCTAACTGTTTGTCTAACGACGAGTCAAACTATTTTGGCGCTTAATTTTTAAAAAATTCAGCCTGAAAAAAAATGTTTTGTGCAGAGAGCTCATTTTTTTGAGTGCTAATTTGCGTGCACTTGACAACTGTTGTCATTGAAATAAAAATGTAAAAACTGATTTTAATGAGCACTCGCTAATTTGAACAAAGCTGCTTCAAATCTGAATATTGCTGCAGAAACGACAAAAATGTCGCAAAAAAAGTTGATAATTGATTTTTAAATGTCATTTTTAATTTGAAGGCATCTGAACATGAGCGAAGTGTTGTTGTTTATCAGCATTTTCTAAAAATAGAACCACTTTTCACTTGACTTGAATCAACAAAACTGGCAGCTTGTTTGCATGCTAGCATTTCTTGACATAGGTCTCCTGTACCTAAACGGATGATTAGAAAGGCAGAAAAGCAGACAGGCAGAGAAAAGACAGACAGAAAGATCATCAATAGTGTGGTGAACTTGGCACCAGGATACATCAGTAGCTGAAGTCTTCTGGTCTTTCTCTTACTTTCACTTCTTTTCACTTCTTTTCGCCGTCTTCTTTTGCACCACTGTCGCATCTGTATCTGCCTTTTACTTTTACTTTTCTGTTTGTCTGCACTGCTTTGCAGTGGCTTGATAACCCTGCACCAGCCATGAAAGCGAAACGTGTGTGTGTGTGTGAACGTGCTGATAAGCAACCGTTTACTTTTAACTGTATAATGAGGAAGAAGAAATTGATAAGACGACAGAGTACTTTTTTTCTCTCTCTCTCTCTCTCTCTCTATGCTGATCAATGGGTCCAGTTCACAACTGCTCTTTGCTGTTATTTATTAAGATTGTCGTTGTGTTAAAGATGATGATGGTGGTGACAGTCCTAAAGCTACTAAACAACTAGTAATTTTTTTTTAATTTTTTTGAATAATTTTAAATAAAAAAATTTTGAAAATGTTGGGCGTTGAATTTGCTCCTCTGCGTATTCCCATTGAACGCCGCCTGCAGACGGCCATTATCTTCTACTTCTGCTCCGAGTTTCTCTTTCTCGGCTTCTTCTCCACCGGCATCCTCGCCTACACGCTCTTCTACACTCGATTCTACTACCTTTCACTGCTGTACATTGCCTGGTTTGCCTATGACCTAAGTGTTCCCTTTAGAGGTCAGCTTTAAAACTTTAAAAAGCATTTTTAAAATGACTAACTTCCTTCATTAATTTAAGGCGGTCGCAGGAGCTCATGGATGCGCAACTTTGTCGGCTGGAAGCACTTTGCCAACTTTTTCCCCGTGAAACTGGTGAAAACTGCGGAATTGTCGCCGGAAAAGAACTACATTTTTGGCCTGCATCCTCATGGCATGCTCTGTTTCAGCCATTTTGCCAACTTTGCCACCGAGGGAACGGGCTTCTCGAAGCTTTTCCCTAACATCATTCCCCACCTGATCACCCTCAATTACCAATTTTATTTGCCCTTTCACCGGGAGATTTTTCTCCTTTCCGGTGCCTGCTCAGCGTCTCGGGAGAGTATTGAGTACATCATTAGGTAAAAATTGAGCCTCATTTTAAAAACTTTTTTCTAACAATTTTTTTAACAGCAAAAAGGGTAAAGGAAACGCAGCAGCCATTGTAGTGGGCGGCGCCCTTGAGGTGCTGGACACCATTCCCAATAAGATGAACTTGACGCTGAAGAAACGAAAGGGCTTTGTACGACTGGCTCTGAAGCACGGGTAAGAATTCTTTTTCGTTAATAAAAAATTTTTATTGAATTTTCGTTTATTGTTTTGTTTAGTGCCAGCCTAGTCCCGGTTATCTCTTTTGGAGAAAACGACCTTTTTACGACGATGCACGAGGAAGAGTCGCTGTACAATCGAATTCAGGAAAAGATCATCAAGGCGATTGGTTTTCCGATTCCGGCGTTCTATGGTAATGTTTTTTTCTTTTTAATTTATTTCAAAAACATCAAATTTTAATTGTCTAACTTTTCTTTTGCCTAGGTCGAGGACTGTTTCAGTACTCCTTTGGCATTGTGCCCTTCCGAAAACCGATCACCACTGTTGGTACGTTGTATAACTTTTTTTTAATCTTTAGTTTTAATTTAATTTTATGACTTTTAAAATTAGTGGGCAAACCAATCGACACCGAGGCGACGCCCAATCCGACGCAGGAGCAGATTGACGCCCTTCACCAGTCGTACATTGACGCCGTTGTGCAGTTGTTTGAGGAGAACAAAGACAAGTACGGCGCCGCTGATGTGGTGCTCAAAATTAAGTAAAAAAGACTTTTTGATCAATTTTCATTATCATCTCCTTCATTATCATCAATGTAATAAGTTGATTTTTTTTGTAATAAAATGCACATAAGTAGAAAGTCTAGTTTATTTTAGTCAAAAGTAACAAAAATACTGAAAATTTTAAAATTTTGATCATTTTTTTCAAATTGGTTCTCTTTTATAACTTCTCACATAAAGCGCCTCTCCTGCCTTCCACATCGCCGTCATTTGGTGATCAGTGAATCGGCGGCCAATGGCCACATTTGCCCCCACCACCATTTGCCACCACTGGTCCTCGGCGATGTTGATCACCGCCTGAAGATTATCTTCCTCATTTAGATAATGAAAGGGCTGACCGGAAGTGAAGCGGTACCGTTCAGTGTGAACCTTCTCCCTGGTGCTTGAGGTGGCGACCACAGTGTAGTAAACCACAGTTTGATCATCCTCTGCATCTTTAGACTCTTCACTGCTAATTCGAAGAGTGTCCTCTCTGAAGGCCAAGTCTCGAACCAGGTCATTGTAGAGGTTTCCATCCTCTCGGGAAACTTTTTGGTAGTGGCCGCCGCCGTCCACTGCTCGGTAGAAGCCGCTGAAGTTTCCCGACCAAACGTCATCTTTTTTTTCATTTTCAGAAATGGAAGTTGCTTTTTCAAACTTTGGCATTTTTATGCCGACCTGCTCCATCGTTTTTTCTACCTTTTCTAAAATCAGGTGATGCTTCTCTTGGTTGCCGAAAAGGTAAAGTAGCAGAATCAGCACTCCGATGAAGAAGAAGATGCTTAGCAGGAAGGTTTTTGGCCACCGAAAACAGGTGAGCCAGCAAATGCCGAAGGCTAAAAATAAAAATTTTTTTAAAAATTTTTAGTAATGTGTAACCTTACCATTTTTAAAGCAATTGCTATGGGCTGTTGCAGATCGAGATGAATAAGATCGAGAGATGCTCTTTTGAATTGAAGTTTTTGCTGTAGAAAAGAAAGGCGAGGAGCCATTGATTTCAGTCAATGGAGTACGGTCTGTGTTGTCGTTCTCAAAGGAGTTCATCTTTATTTTTTTGTAATGTTAAGCACAAAAAAATCAAGTTCAAGAGAGAAAAAAGGGTTCAAGGCATTGCAGCGTACAGGTGAAAAAAAGTGAGTTAAACAAAACTTTCTCAAAAAAGCGCAAAAGTTGGCAACAGGTAACAACATCACAGCTCATTTCTTATCGACAAACTTGACAACTTCTTTTGTGTAAAAGCAGTTTGTATCTAAGAGATGAGAGAAGATTGCGTGTAATAATTAGTAAGGTAGAGAGATAAAAACATTTCTACACTAGCTTGGTGATTGCGGCATTTGTTTGACACTGTCTTATCTTTGTGTGTGTGTGTGTGTGTGTTTAAGGTGAAACCGGCGCAAACAGTGCTAGTTTACGACTTTTTATTAAATTTTTTCTTTTGTTAACTTATGTCCACTGGTCAACTGTTTTTGGGTGAGCTAAAACTACACAAGTCTTCATGAAATCCTAAACGCTAAAAAGCTAACGGTTCTAGACTAATTTGAGAGTGCTGATTCTGATTATCTAAACAGTTTTTAAATATAGTCGGCCGATTTTGAGTAACTGAATTTCAAAGTTACCAATCATGTCATTTTTGACCATTTTCAAAATGCAAATTAAAATATTGCTAATTTTTTAGCTTTAACTGTTTTAATACTTTTTTAAATAGGAGTTTGTTTAACTAAATCTTATATTTAAAATGGCAAAAAATAGCTGTTACCATCACTTCATTACCGATGATTTGAGTCTCAATATGAACGGTTATTTCTATAAAAGATTGCAAGCAGCAAACAAAAAAATATTTAAATTTAAAGTTGCCCTTTTTATCCAATGTCTATTTTCACTATGATTTATGAGCGCAAAAGTAACCACATTAACATGAGTCACATTTGAGTCATATGTGACGATTTTAAATCTGATAATTTAAACAAAATTTTTTTTGGATTATTCAGTTGGAATATTGTTTAGTCAACTGTTTTAAGTATTCGGTTTTAATTTTATTTAACGAAACAAAAATTTATTTCATGTTAAAATGGGATTTAGAAAATGATCAGAGCCGTAGCTGTGGTGATGGTGATGGTGTTGGTTACTGCTGTTATTAGAAGACAATGAAGTTCTGTCATCACCTCCTCCACCACCTCCTGAACTGAAGTTCGTCTCCTGCTGCTGCTGGACCTCGATGTTCTCGTCGTAGGAGTGCGTGTCGCTCATCTTGTAAAGAATATTATTATCTTTAATAGTAGTCAAACACACTACTAGTTAAGCAAAGCTTCCTCCATGTACCAGGGCTTCAACACCTTTCACTCACTAGCAACATAAACAACGACTTGCTATCTTTCTTTATCCCTATTTCGCTCATTAGCTTGCCTCTGTTCTGCTTCTGCTCTGGCACAGCAAAACATAGCCACTTTATTTTCTTTCTATTTGCTTGTGGTAGCGTGTGGACAGACTACTTTGCTGACTTGCCGCTACCACCACCACCACCACCACCACTACTACCAGCCATCACCGTTGAGGCAGACGCTGGAAGCTGAAAGTTTGGCAAAGAGGAGGAGGAGGAAGAAGAAGAGCATTTATGGGCGACTAGTCTGCTGGCCTTGAAAACAGAGACTGCTGCTGCTGCAGCTGCAGAGACACCGATGAAGACACCGCATCTGCAGCAACAGCAGGAAAAAGTGGTGAGGAAAAGGGTGCCAACTGTTTTGAAGCAATAAAAAGCAATTTTGATTTTAAATTAGCAAATCATTAGAATTATTCTTTTTTAACACAAAAAATAAAAAAGAAAAAAAGAATAATTTGCATTGTTGAGTTGAGTTTTATAGCAGGCAAAAAAACTTAAAACTATAGTTTCAATTTTTTTTCTGGGGCATACTGGAACACGTAGATCTGGTTGGCTCATTTCGATTCGTTTTCTTTGTTTTGGTAAATGGCGAGATGAGTGTTGAGGGCCGCGATGGCATCAACTTCATCATTTTGGAAGTGTTGCCGTGGGGTGATGATGATGAAGATGATGGCCAAGTTTTTTTTTCAAAACCGTTGACAAACATTTTTTAATGAGACAAACTGGCCACTGCCGCCACCGCCACCAGAATGATCATCACCACCGCCATCATCAGCACCGCCCGAGCTGCGGCCAGTTTTCTAAAGTTCGATGATTTCATTTTTGTAGATTGTTGCCAGGTTCATGCAAATGAACGCAGTTTAGCTTATCATCACCAGTTTTCCTAGTTTAATTCAAAAACACACTTAGTTTTTATAAGGGTACAAGGTACTCATCGACTTAAACAGCCTGTTGTCAGCTTGGCGACAGGCTTGCTTACTTTAGTTTGATGGTTAAGTGTTGGGTGAGCACTACTTGGCACTTTAGTCTGTGTGTGTGAATGAACAGTAATGATTGTGCTGAAAAGTGTGAGAGATAGAGAAAGAGCAAGTACTTTTACTCTTTTTGACAGTGTTGATGCCTGATGATAAGATGTTCCCACTACCACTACCACTACCATCGTTAGCAGTTTCTAAGAAAAAGAAATTGTTTTTTTGGTAATTAAAAAATGAAAATAGTCAGATTTTGAATTTATAAAAATCGAAAAATAGTAATTTTGAAAAAGCACAAGCATTGACTATTTTTTGTTTTATTTAATAAAATGAGAACTGCTTTTACTGTTTTGTTCAATTTTTGCTGTTGAATACAAAAATTAAAATATTGCACTGCATTTGGCCAAGTGTTTAGATAAAATAGGAAAAAAGATACTAAACTTGTATTTTACTTTTTCGGCGCTGATCAAATTACACTGAGGTTTCATTTTTACTGATTTAACTGATGATGATGGTCCGCTATAAAAGGAAATCGCACTAATCAGCCGCATAAATAAGATTGACGTTGAGTTTACTCGTTTTCTCTCTCGTTTTACCAATTTGACCTTGCTTCAGAAGAAGAAGCCTGTTTCAGAAAACAAAACAAAAAACTGTCGTTTTCTGCGTTTTAACACTTACTCGCTGATATTTGCAACTTTGCTACAATATCATCGGCAAGTTTTGAAACTCTGTTTTTGTTAATGTGTGTGTGCTATTAATTAAATAAGAAAACGGTTTATCAACAAAAGTAAAAATACTGATAAAAGTTTGTAAGAATCAATGAACAAGAAAAGGAAACATTATTGTAGCAAGGTCTGTCAAGCAGAAGTGACATTGCTGCCAGTTGATGGTGAAACAGTAAAACAAACTGAAAGCAAATAAAAAAAAACATGGCAGCCATTGCCCAACATGGAATTGAAGTAATAATAATACATTTGTTGAATCAAACCACTTAAAACACAATTTCAATTTAAATCACTTTTTTTATCTAGAACCTAGCAAGAGCTGCTGAAGCAGGTGCCGCTGCACTTTCCAACAACGCCTCTAGAAAAACTTCTTTTCTTCTCTGCCTTTTTAGCACTCTACTCTCACTGGGCGTTCACGTGTTTAAGCTCGTTGCGGACGGCTCGACGGCGTTTCAGTACTACAACGACGGTGACATCTACTTCAGCATCGTCTCAATTTTGATTCTAGTGCTGCCCTCACTGCTCAGTGCCGCCTACTTTGGCTTTAAGGAGGTGGTGGATACTACTAAAAATCGAGACGGCTGCTGCCTGATCAGTTGGGCCGTCCTCAGGGAGACCGTCGGTGGGCTACTGCTCTTCTTTAGGCAGTTAATTCAGTGAGTGTTTTCTATCTCTTTTAAGTAGTTTTCAAAAATACTAAGAAATGTGTTTGCCCAAAAGGTATGGAACTAAATTGAAGTACATCGGCGGCAAACTGCTCAAATGTCGAGTCAAGGCGACGCCAGAAGAGTCCAAAAAGCTGGAAAAACTGGAGCAGAAAAACGACCTGCTGGAGTTCTTTGAGGACTTTTACGCCGGCTTTCTGGCCATCTTCCTGCAGCTGTACATTCTCTACCGCGAGGCGGAAGCTCAAGAGCAGGAGAAGAAGTTTTTCTGTTAGTGATAGAAAACAAATTCTTTATTTACAAAACTCACACGTTTCAATATTTTTTTTTTGCTTCAGTGCCGCAACAGTTGATTGCATCACTGCTCTCCATCACCAAGTTGCTCATTGCCGTTCGCCGTAAGGACGACGGCTGCGTTACAAGTACGATCCTAAAGTATTGAAAAAAAATCAGAAAAAAGTTTTAAAATTTTATTTTTTAATTTTATTTAAAACAGAATCTCTCTCCTTTGTCGGCTGGATGGCCATGTTCGCCGGACGACTGCTGATCTTCACTTTATTTCTGACGGCTGTTTACACTTTGCTCTTTTCCCTCCTCCTCGCCGTCCACGTGATCGCCGCCACCGTTTGGGTCTACTCGATTGCCGAGGAAAAGTGGAAAAAATCAGGCATCTCTTTCAACTCACTTCCGCTGACGGTGGTCACCGGCGTCGTCTTTGGCCTGCCCTCGCTCATCCTCTGGCCAATGATGTTCCAGCTGAACAAGAAAGGACGGCCACTGATCTACCTTTTAGTGGTAGGTCTGGAAAACGCCGCCATGCTCGGTTTTTGGTACCTCTGCAAAGCTCCCAAAAGTTTTAACGTCTTTCCCAATGGCGGCTCGGCGCCAACAGCAGATTACTACTTTTTTGGCTTGGGTGTAATTGGAACAGTTCTGGGGTTCCTCATTTTACTGCTCTACTACTGCTTGAAACCAAAAAATACTGACAAAGTAGTGCTGAATGACATTCGAAACAGAGATAATGATGATGATAGTGATAATGAAAAAGAGTACCAGTACGGCCTGTACTACGAGTTCTGTCAGGTCATCTTTCCGCTGAAGGTCAAGGAGAGCTTCGCCGAAGAGCTGGCAAATCTGAGAGAAGGTTTGGCCGGGCAAACGAGTTAAATAATATATTTAGCAAACTTTATTTTATTTTTGAATTTTTGCGTGATAATAAAATTACATTTCATTTTTTATTTTCTTTTGTTGCTATTTTATTTTCATAATTTACAAAATCAGAAGAAGATGCAAAAGAAGGGAAGGGGGGCAAAAGTGGTAGTCTGCAACAATATAATGTAACAAAAAAAGAAGTAGCAGTGGCAATTTACAAGAAGCAAGCAGGTAAATCAAACAAAAGCATTACCAAAGTATTCGATCAAATTAAAGCAAAAAGGTCTTTTTGTTTTCTACGCAACAACCGTCTGGCCGAAAAATGATAAAAGCAGAGAAGTAGAACACCAAATGACAAAAGAAAAAGAAGAAGTGTACTTAAAGAAGATTAGAAAACAGAGCAAAAGAAAAAAAGAGAAAGAGTTCCTACTAATGATTAGAATAGGTATTGAGATCGAGAGTTAAACTTCAAAACAAAAACTCTTTCTTATTTCAAATCCCTTCTTCAAAATCAAAACTGAAAATCCTTGGCCACCAGGCGAGGACACTCCTGCGCAAAGGTGTGCAGTATGAGGGCGGGCAGGGCGAGAAAAGGGTCTCGTCGCAGGTAATGGGCCAACTTGCAATCACAGGTAAAGAGGGAGAGCTGATTTGTGGTGGATCGATGAAGCATCAACTGCAAAACTTCTTCCTTTTCCTCCACTACCTTCAACACCTCCTTCTCCTGAGGAACGGTGACGCAAGGCGAGAAGAGAAAGGAACACTGCGGCAGGTCCTTGTTGGCCCTTGAGGGTGAACCTTGGCGACTTCCACTACCTCCACTTCCGTTTCCGTTTTCAAAGGGAAGATGGTCACCAGAGGGATAGCAGTCGGGCGTGGCATTCCGCACCAGTCGACCTCGCATAAAGGCGACCTGGGCAAGGCTGGAAAAGCAGTCACCTCCGCCACCAGCACTTTGCCTTCCAATTGCCCGAATTCGGTCGTCGAGAATGGCGGCAATCAGCGAGAGACAGCGCTCATCGTAGAGCATCTGGCAGTACTTTTGGGCTAAAAGGAGAAAAAAGAGGTTAAAAAGAGGTCAAAACAAACTCCCAAAAATAATAAACTTCTTTTCACACTTACAGCCACTTTTGGTGCAGACGTGGTGAATCGCCCACAGTGCCCAGAGTTGCACCGCCGGATGAGGGCGACAGGTGAGCAGGGCGATGAAGGGGACAAAGGAGCGGTAGGCGACCATCTCAAAGTTGGGCGTCTGCCAGCCGAGGATCACTTGTTTCTGAAAAATTATAAATGTTTTAAAATTTTGAACTATTTTTTTGTCATTTAACTTCCGAACTGCAATTTACCATCTCATCGAGCACCTCCGGCAGCGAAAAATCCTTCAGCTGGCTCCAGTCGAGACTGCGGTCACTGGCCAGCTGCGAAAGAATTCCGGCGCTGAAGTAGCTAATGTCAATGTGCTCTGATTGGATGAGGTTTCTAACAATAAAATAAAATTGGGATTAAAATCAAATCTCTCATATGTTACTTTCAAATTCCAAACTCACTTCAAATTCGCCAACAGGTTTCCGTCAATCAGGTCCTTCCGCAGGTAGGGCACCTCGGCGATGTTGTTGATCAGCCCAAGAATCTTTGTCTCCACCGAGTTTTGGCCGTGGTACAGCTAAAAAAGTTAAAAAGATTAAAATTTAAACATTTTTCCGCAAAAAAATCAATCTCCTCAACTTACCACCAACGCCTCAATGTACAACTGCAGACCCCGATTCTCAATAAACGTCTGACAGGTCTTCGGACTCTCGTCGGTAAAGTTCCAGAGTGCCGATAAAGCGAGTTTAAAGAGGACATCTCGATTATCAGTATCAATGGCCGCATTAGACCGTTGCACAAACTCCAACAACCGGCCCATGTACTTCACCTGCTGGCCAATGGAGGTGGTCTGCTCGGTGGGAATCTTCGCGGCGAGAATCGAACAAACGGCGAGGGCCAGTCGATTCAGGGTCGGTTCTGAAAAAGTAATCAAAGAATCCATGACCAACTGCATGCAGTGCATTCGATCAAAGGGAATCTCCTGGAGAATTCGATCCGAACAGAGGGTGAGCAGAATGTTCTTCATCACCGGCTGATTCGTCGCATATTTGGTCATTGTGGCCATGTTCACCTTCACCACCTTGGTCAGAAGGTGAGGGTGAAGCGGAGGGTTTCCACCTCCACCGGCAAAGACGTTCATCTGCGTGAAGATGTAGAGGCAGGCGGTGCTGACGAGGACGATATTGACCGAGGAGAGGTACGTGGTGAGGAGGTCGAGGATGAGGCGGATGATGGCGGGGCGTTGGGCGAGCATCTCCTCAGAGTCGAGGTTGAAGCGAGTTTGGTAGAGGTGAAGAAGAGATTTCTGTACAAAGACGGAGCAGTCTTTGTAGCGGCGGAGCGACTCGAGGATGTGGTGGATGTTGCCGTTTCCTAGTGAAAAATAAGATAAAAGAAGGTTAAAAAGAAGGTACAAAATTGAAAAAATAAATCTCTTACCAGTCAAGGTAATCGGCTCTGCGCTCGCCTTCATCAGATCCAGCAGATCGTCGTAGTTGAGATTAGTTTCAAGGAGGCCCAGAAAGCGAAGCGGCGTCACCTCGTTGGGATTACTCGAACTGGAACTTTGTCTCGCCACGACCAGCTGCTCCACCTCGTGATAGTCAACTCCATTACGTCCACTCAGATCAAGCTCTACCAACTTTGGAAAAGTGGCAAAAGCAGTCAGCAGCTTGTTGAGCGAATTCTGACTGGTATCTAAATACGAGCGACTGTCGCTAATGTCCAACCGCTCCAGACTGGTCAGCCCCTCCAGCAGATGTTCATCCCGGCAACTTCCTGAAGTGTTGTGCGCCAGAAGAACTTTCAGTCGTGATACTAGTCCTCGATTCAAGGCAATCGGCCCCAGCAGGGTCACCTTCGTCGAGGAGATGTTCAACGAGACGAGGTGCGGCAGATCTTCAGCCACTACCTCCAGGGCGTGATTATTAAAATCAGTAAAACTGACGTCCAAATTTGTAAGTCGAGGCAGCTGGCCGATGCTCAGCACTAGACAGGCCGCCTTCGAAGAGCAGCCACTGTTGTACGGTCGACTGCCACTAAAATTACAATGCCTCACCGAGAGCGAGGTGAGGTGCTGGGCGGCGGTGACCGGCGCCAGGCAGCTTATCAGCTCGTTGATAGAGACAGAGGCGGAGTTGAGGTGCGCCACCGAGAGCGAGGTCAGCTGGTGGTGGCCGGCGAGCATGGAGAGGCCGCCGGTGGTCAGCTGGCCCGCCTCCTTGATCTCCACCCGCCGGAAGCGGTTTACAGAGCCGCCAAAGATGGCCAACTTTAAAGAGCGATCTGTGAGAGGATACCGGCGCTGGTACTCGTTGAAGATGTCCTCGACGAGGTCGGCGGCGACGCGGTAGCTGGCCCGAAGGCGGTCCTGCTCGCTGGGAGGAGAGTTTTCTGAAGAGGAGGAGTTTGAAAAGGAGTTTGAAGAGGAGGAGGATGAAAAAAAAGAAGAAGCCAAACTTCCGTTTGGACTCATAGGAGGTTTTTTGCTGGAGTTTCCCGAAGAAGAACTACTACCTCCACCAAAGATGAAGGTGTTCAGCAGCGAGTGGTAGCTCTTCTTCATGCGATTCTTCAGCAGCTTGGCATTATTGTCAATGCTGTTTGCATCAAGATTTCCAATTCCCGAGGAGGAGGAGGAATGCCGACCACCATGTAAAAACGACCTCGAGGAGGAGGAGGAGGAGGGGAACTCATCACAAAAAGGAGAATTGCGGTTCTTTACCACATCCTCTTCACCCTCTTCACCCTCTTCAAGGTTTTGATCACCTTCATTGTGATGATTAAAGGAGAGTCGCTGCACCTGGCGACTGGAGGAGGGGTGGTGGTGCTCGAAGCAGACGAGAATATCTGCTGGGGGTGGGCTGAAGAACAGTCCCGTCTTATCACCCTTTTCACTAAGAAAGAACAGCTGATCATCGAGGTGACGGCCCACTTTGACGTAGTTGCAGAGGCGGTTCAGCCGGTGGACCACCTGGCGGAGGCTAAGGGCGTACAGCGATTTGGGCGATTCGGTGGAGTCCATTGTCTTTGAGGATTTGAGGATAAGAATATTGAGAGAGACTGTGAGGAAGATTTGTGACCAATAAAGTGAAATCGGTTATTGCAGGGGTTGACTTAGATTCAATTGTGAATGTGTGAGGGTGAGGTGAGTTGATTTGAAGAAGGATTTGACGCAAAAGACGACTTAGAAGATGTAGTTGCACAGAGTTGAGTGTTGAGTTGAATTGAATTGTTTAGTAGATTTTAAAGTGTCTATCTGTTAGTGTCATCTTGGACACTGATGGTGGACACTGAATGATGCTGGAAAGTTGAGTATCATTTTCATTGGCTTTTCAGCAGCAACAGCAGAACACACCACTTTTCACAGTGGGTACTTTTTTTTATTTGTGCGATCACCTCACCACCCCACCGCCAAAATCGAGTTTTCTAATCTAGTCGAGTGGAAAATGAGAGAGGGAGAGAAAAAAGAGGAGAAGAATTAGTATTTGTTAAACGAGTTTTCAGCAGCCAGAGAAGAAGAAAGTTTCACATGAAAAAGGGGCTGGCTTCTTTTGGTTTGGTGTGTGTGTGTGTGTGTGTGTTTGGTTGTTGATTGCTCTGAACATTTTGTACTAGTGTGCACTTGTACGGCAGACAAACAGTCAGAGACAGGCTTTTTACCTGTTGTACAACGTGCCTGTTTGCTTGAAACTAAAAATGCATCTAAAGTGAACCCTATCGGCTATGCTGAAGGTAGTACCTCTGAAGAAAAAATGATCAGCATCAAAAACAGAAAGAAAAAGCAAAAGAACGACGCTGTTGCTACTGTACACACAACACAACGTCGGCTGCTGCGGCTGATTAGACTTTTAAATGAGCAAACTTCAAGCAAAGAGAAAGAAAGAAAGCAAAAGAAGCACAAACGTTGCCGTGCACAAACTGACTAAATGCAGCTCAAGAAGTCTAATTGAGAAAGGGAAACAAAAAGCAAGAAAGCAAGAAAGACCGTGTCTTCCTTCTGAGAAGGAGCGCGCAGTTTTAAATCAGACAGTGTTTGTTAGCATCGTAGTTTGTGCCGTACAACAACTGCTTCAGCAGCAGAAGTTGATGTGTATCGCAGCATAGAAGACACCAAAGCTGTACAGCAGAAAAAGCAACATCAGCAGCAGCAGCAGCAGTTTTTTTAATTCAATTTCCTCTGTACGACCTCCACAACAAATTAGTAAAAAACAAAAAAGGCAAGTTTGCACGATCATAGCTTGCTAACTAAAAAGTACTGCCCACTACTTTGTTTTTGCTCGATGACCATCAGCATTTTTGAAGGTAGTCTTTTTGCGTAGGTACCTACCTACCTGTCTGCCCATTAACTTTTTGTTTTTTTGTTGCACTTAGCACTCTTTGCACTTGAAAGCCTTTCGACTGCCTCCGAGCAAAAAAGTCACAGATCTTCGATCAAACACTTTAGCAGTTGCGGGTGGTCTTTCAGTTGTGGTGGTCGTACAATGGTACAGTGAAAAGATAGTAAAAGGTGTCTGGCTATGGCTACAATGGAAAGCAATGACCAGTAATTAGCGAGCTGACAGGCAGTCAGGCAGGCATTCCGGCTTCCACTTCGAGGTCTTTGCCACTTTGCACTCTCAATCTCTCTCTCTCTCTCTCTCTCTCTCTCTCTCTCTCTCTCTCTCTCTC
>JAALOO010001614.1_pt1 | contig 14721 bp, 9 predicted proteins | sample 7257641 | NCBI WGS metagenome assembly JAALOO01 (sample SAMN14085613, study PRJNA598686) | mite metagenome | biome: ENVO:01001000; feature: ENVO:01001002; material: ENVO:01001226; isolation source: single female mite from University of Michigan culture on fish food culture... ...
AGAGAGAGAGAGAGAGAGAGAGAGAGAGAGAGAGAGAGAGAGAGAGAGAATGCTTCCGTTTGGTTTTTGCCGATGCCTTTAGACGCCGACCACGAATCTTCTCATTGAACTGCGTCTCACATTTGTCCGCACATACAGAGACATGAGCGATGTCAATAAGGCGCAGCCAGCAATAACACGGCAATCATAGGCAAATATCGATACAGCCGTGGCATCGATCGGTCCATTCACTCATTCTGCCTGCAGTATTCAGCTGCTAACTGACTTTCATTTTCTCTCCTTTCCTCCTTCCCCTTCCTTTCACAACTTTTCTTCCTCTTCTTCTTCTAGGCGTCTTTCTCCTCTGTTGGACTCCATTTTTTAGGTAATCATTATTACTTTGCCGTCTCACATATGCTTAGATAGATGCATTGAAAGGGAAATGCTTTGCCAGGAGTGGAGGCAAACGGCCCACCGACCCAGCTACTACTGCCTGCCTGCCCGTCTGCCTGCCTCAGCAAATGCAGCGTGTCCATTAGAGCACAGCTCAGGTGTCCCGTGTTTGATCGCATTACTTACCCTGCCGTGCACTCATTGGCGCTTTGTTTCGCCAATTTCGTCTCGGCCCTCACGCCAGTTTGCATCTACATGTACATGCCTGCATCTACATTCCGACCGGTGCACATAGCCGGAAGACCATTTGTCTGCCAATTAGATGGGAATTAGCACGCCAGTGGAGAGAACGGGGCAGGCAGAGAGGCAACGGGAGAGCCCACTGAGGCTCTACTCAGACCCTCTGTGCCAATCATCCACTTCACTTGCATGTGATTGATTCGTACTGACAGAACTTTGGCCTGCTTCATTTCTCATTTCCTATTGTCCCCTCTTTTCCTTCCCTTCCTTCCACCCTGTCTCTTTCCTTCCTTTTTACTCTAATTACCAGCCATTATCGTTAAAGTAATACGCTTTCTAACATTTACATTTTTTTCGTTCACTTTCAACCCACTGTCACACTGACCATTGCACAACCACCCACTCCACAACTGACTTACTTACTGGAATTGGCCCTGTTCATCGCACCGGAACACCTGACTCGGACTAACTATATTGTGCCACCGAACCCTGTCAATGGCAATCACGGTCACATCGACCCATGTGCGCACACCTATGACATCTCTGACATCATTTCTACATCGGCGCCGGTGTTGCTGAATATACTCGGCCCCTAATTGACTATAGCTGCAATATTTTGGACGCAATTTGCATAAAATTACACGAAAACCACTTCATTCAATCAGACTGTCGTCCAGGAATGACTGCCTTTCTTCTGACAACTTGGCTCGGCTACATGAATAGCTGTACGTATATACACTGGCATTCCTTCTAATTGTATCCCTTTCCGCTGCTGCTGAGGCTGATGTTGTTGCTACTGTCTAATTTGGCAGCAGTCATTTCAGCTGCTGTCTTTTCTTCTCTTTTTGTCTTCTTCTGTCGATGCGACACTTGGCACTTGGCGCGAGCATGAAGGGCAAAGTGTGCGACTCATTTAAGAAAAGCGAAAGGCCAATTTGTCGTCGACACCAGCAAAGTGTCAGCACCGAATTAGTATTCCATGCCAGTGCCTGGTGTCTTGCAGTAATTGAGTTTGCAGTTTAGCCCTAGTGCCTGGCACGCTCGCCCTATTGCAATTAAAATCCTAGTAATAGCGTAACAGTTTTCAAATTATTTTGCCTAACCGAAGCCAATTAGCATAAATTCGATTCGTCAGTGGCAGAAGCAGCAGCAGCCAAGACGAAGGCGAAGACGCCGACGAGGAGCCTCTGTGGCCGCACGTCATATCGACGCCACGAGGAGAAAGCGAAGTTGCCCTAGCTATTCAATTACACACGCTCAGACATGGGCGCCCATTCAGCTTTTGCGCCCTCGTTTGCACATCTTCTCCGGCGCCAGTGGTTCAGCTAGAGCAGTGCCGCTGTGACTGGTACTGGTCACTTTACTGAAAGTGATTCACATTATTGTTCTCACAGTGTTCAGTCGTGCTGCAATGAGCTGCAGTGATGTGAGTGATGCACAATGTCTGCCTGTCGGTGTGTGTGTGTGTGATGCTGGCGGCGACCAGCACCGACTGCAGTCCATCACAGACATTTGATTAGACGGGCACATATCGCGCACTGGTAATTGGGTAATCTTGTACTTGGCCACTGGCAGCCACTGCGATAATGGGCAAGAGTCAGCTTGGGAGAACGTTTGGAAGGAGATGAAGCTGAAGCTGAAGCTAAAGCTCGCACCAAGCTGGCTCCCGTGGCAAGCGCCCTCGAATCGATGAAGCGGTGAAGGGCCCGGGCGCCGCCGCCGACTGTGGATCGGCTAATCTAGTTATCGCGAGCGGTGGCTCTTTGAGCAGTCAGTCTGCCATTTAGCAGGCAGACATTGCCTGGCAGCACTCCCTGTCTCGATAGCAAGGGCAACGGCACTCCAATTGCGATAATCTACACAGCTACTATTTAGCATTGCTCTCTTTTTCTCGCTTTCTTTCTTTTTCTTTACGCTTCTCTCAGTTATTAATGTCTTGGTCCTCGCTATTAGATCAGCTCATTTGCCTCTTATTTAATTCCTTCAGAGAGAATGGCCACACTCACAAACATTCCCTTACTCCTTAGAGCACGTCGTGCGATTGCTGTTCGAAGTGTAACACTTTTTTCGCTTCTCCCTTGCTATGGAGCCTTCAAACTGGCGGCCGCACGGCAGCAATCAATAGTGCTCTGTTATCGCTAAGACAATTGACTACTACTAGTCGCCTCGAATCTGCCCTATTTAGGCCCTCTAATCTGATTAGGCGGGCAAGGCAGCATGGCAGCCTGGTCGCATTCCTCGTACTAGCGTTTCTTTCTTTCGCTTCATCGCCACTACTGCTGCCTTTATTCAAAATATTTATTTTCAAAGAGTCGAAGCCAACTAATTGAAAGACGCTCCGACTACAATGAGGCCGACTGCTGCTACTCACTGAGTGACCGGCCTTGCTCCTATAATCTCCTTTACGAACATGCCCTGCTTGAATGGGAGTTCACATTAACACTATGTTTTTAATTTTGCAAAAACAGTTGGTTTATTAATTAAGTTTAGTTAAACAGTTAATTAAATTGCCATTTGCGTTTTCTTCTCTTTTCACACAGGCGCCAATCCACTGATTTACACAATCTTTAATCCAGGTAGGTGTTGTTAGAGCGGCTTTTCTTTTCTAGCCAGCTGTCTTTTAATTTTTAGACTGACGCTAATTGGACGTCTCGGCTTTTGTTTCAGAATTTCGAAAGGCTTTCCGAAAAATTTTATGTCAACTTTAGTTGTTTTGGACGTCCTTTGTTGTCTGAGCTGCTCTGCTGCCAAAAGTCACCCATATTTTCTACTGTCAAAAAACTGCCGTCCAAACAAGTCTAATAACATTGTCCAGTTTGCCATTGCAATTAGGCAAAGTCCAAGTGATTTATCATTTCAATTGCAAAAAAACGGTCGTCGTCATTTCTGATGACAGGTTCGTTTGTCTCCGCTGTCGTCTCTTCTTTCACAATTGCCCCTTGCCAAGCATATTTGTGTGCACTTGCTCACCGAAAGCAGCCATCCAGCTGAAGATCACCAGCTCACATTAGCTCAGTGGCTAACAAATTCAGTACAGTCATCAGCTTTCTGTCCATTTCCTCCATCTGCACCTTCTCTTTTCTTCTCCTCTTTCTGCAATGTTTGTTGTCGTAAGCTCATCTGTTTGGCCAGCTTACAGCCAATTTGGCAGCAGTGACCCTCATCAGCCACAATCGATGTCCTCTTGCGGCTTACCAAGATGCCACACAGACAGACAGACAGTAGCCATCATCAGTGGCATCAGTTGCAACTGTCCGACCTTACCACTACTAATGTGTCATCTCATCAGGACTAAGAACATGAAAATGCAATAAGAATTACCATTCAAGGGTCATTGCAAATGGAATGGCAGACTGCGAATGGGTAATTGACAAGTGTCATCTCCAAAGTGGTCACATCTTGGCTGTTTTTCCCACTCATTTTTTCTCTCAATATCTTTTCTTGCTGTGATCCTCAACGACGCATTGCATTGCACAGATTTGCCATCCAAACATTCCAGCCATTATCTACACAAATTAATCCACGCCCATTTTCTCCATCTTCACCCGTTTTTTATTACCATTCTAATCGCCTCAGTCGATCAGAGTAGCTTCATCCAAATTGAAAACGGTGCCCCTTTTCTTCTATTTATCACTAATTATAATTTTTAATCTCCCTCTTCATTCAACTTGCATGTCTGTTGAACCATTCTGAAAAGGGCGCTACTTTTGATGTAGAGTTGTGTGATGTTAGCTGCAATGTCTGTTTGTGGCCAACTGTGACAACTGAACACATGGGCTGAAGAGGAAGGAAACAAGACAAAAAAGGCGACTTTTTTCAGTGCATAACAAAGTGCGTATGTAAATTGCTTACTGTTCAACACTTTTCTGTTATATATTTCTTGTCTGTTGTACCGCTTGATCACTATGTAAATTGTTGTACTTATTATTTCTTTGCTCTCTTTTTTCTTTCTCTCTCTGTACTCACTCATTGAGAAACTTGTTATAATTGTACAATTGTCAATTGATCCGATCTCTTTTGTAAGGTTTCTCAATACACTGTGTTTCCTTACTGATGTTGGTGTTTCTGGTAAAGATGAAGAAGTGAACTGTAGAGTGAAAGAGACAGAGAGGCATGCAGTAATGCGGGTGTGCACTGCCACCACATGTGTTGGCCGCGGTTGGGCGCACTTTAGGCGCATCGGACGACGACGAGGACAACGACAACGGCGGCTGCAACAACGACGACAACGGCAACGACGGCACTGCCGTCTTCTTTCTTTTTTTCCGTCTTGGCAAGCATTAGAATTTATGCCTGCCACTGTTGACTCCCGACGGAGACATTACTCCATTTCGATTTGCACTTTAAAGTGCGCCTTCCTAATTGAAAGTAGCGGCTGTACTACTTTTGTTCTCTCACACTCACCAGCGAACATCAACAGCATGAAGAAGAGTAAGAGGAAGAAGCAGCAGCAACAGAAACAATTTTTTTCGTTTTTGTGTCCCGGCAGCATTGTTTTCTGTCGGTGGCGTGCTGCTCGGCACTGACCAGCATTAATTAAATTCCTGCTGAATGTCTGAAATATAAATCATTGGATCGAACAGTAATGCTTACGATAATGATAATAGCCATGGATTTGTTACATGTCGCAAGGGAAAGTGCCCTGGTAAGTGTATGGATCAGATGCAGTGAAGGGCGCAAATCAAACAGAGGCTCGCATATTAAAAGCAAACAAGCACCGGCAAAGATTATGATTAGAATATGAATGATGAGAAGGAAAGGCAAGCGAAGGCTGCTCTCTCTCTCTCTTTCTCTCTCCCTGACTGGCACCCCCAATCGTCCACCCAGCACGATTAATGCATGTCACTGGCAGTACGTCCAGGAGACACTGGACACAGCCGCCAACGACAGTGGCTACGATTGCAGGACACGCAGAGACACTGTGCCGCCGATGCATGAATAGATCGAGGCGAGCAATGCAAGACCAGTACATACAGCAGAGAGCTGAAATACACACACACTAGCCCACTGGCGACACTGAGCCACTAGGCCACTGATGCTCGTCCACTGATTCGGCTGCTGCTGCTGTTGCTGCCGTTCACACTGCTGACCAGTGTGCTCCGGCAATTGGCCCAGTTGGCCCCTTCGGACCACTCCAGTCTGCATTTGAATGGCCGATCTTGCCAAGTATTATTGCCGCCGTCGCTGCCGTTGCCGTTTTTGCCGTCGCCAAGACTATGCACGCATTATCGTTTGCAAAGAAGAAGAAGAAGTTGGAGTTAGTGTATCTGTTTGTCTGCTGCGACTGTCTGCGTGTGTCGGCTTGTCTGTGATATCTACCATCTACGTCAACAATGGGCAAATCTGAGTAAATACGATGCGTTTTTAATCAAATTGATGCAACGGCCACTGGTAGGGCGGCAAGGCACGGGGGCAGGCCGCAATAAATCATGGTGCTAACGAGTGCAATCAAACATATCTAAAACTCATCTCACTCGGTGCAGAAATCTTCATGGACGAGTGCATGTTAACAGTAAAGACAAATCTATGTAGATTGCAGTACAATTCACTTGTACTTCCCCTAGCAGCAGCAGCAACAGCAACCGTTGTAGTGAGCAGTTGTAGCTGCAACTAGCAATTTGGCGGTAAATGGCTTTCCTGCATTGCTTTACATCTCTGCTTCAGAGAAACCGCGCCTGCTCCATCCAGTAGACGAGGGCTTTGGGCGGCCAATGTCGACATGCTGCCATATTCGATACTCCGGTGCAGTATTGCATGCAACGACGAATACAAATCGACGGTCATTTGCATAGCAAGTGAGAGTCCACAATCGACCCGACGAATAGTACTTTTTCCTGTGCTTATTATACCAACTGAACACACACACACGAACACGCAGGCAGACAAACAAGCAATGCCGACAGCTTTCTCTTCCGCATCTGCCAGGCGCTTGTTCCAATTGGCAACTTACCGTCAGCCAGGTTTGTACAATTGGAACTTTAATTAAAACAACGCCAACGTAGCACAGTTCGCATTCAGTACATTGGGGGGAAGCAGCCCAGGAGTGCACGAGAGGAAAAAGAAGTGGAGAAAGGGCGAAAGTCAAAACAAAAAGTTATTTGCCTCTCCTTGGAAGACCATTAAAAACGACAACGAAGGCAGTGTGTGTTTGTGTGTGTGTTTGTCGTTGTGTCTGCTTGTGCGTCTCCCGGTACCCGAAAAGAGGGAATAGAAGACCGGCATCGGCCAGTGGCCACCGATGTTTACCATTTCACTGGCACGCAACTCGGTGTTTGTGTTTGTTTGCACTGCTCGGTGTGTTTCGATGCTCTTTTGCTTTCAGTCAGCAGACAGGCAGACAGACAACTGTCGGACAGATCAACGGCAGAGACAAAGTAGCGTCAAAAGGCAGAAGGCATACCACTCGTCAGCTACAGGGCATTGAGGAAAAGGGCATTGCCAAAGCAGCCTCCGATTAAGATGCTATGGCGACTAAACGAAGGAACCGAATTCATCCTAATGCTTGCTAGTGGCCGCATCATCTGAGTCTTCCTTTAAGACAGCGGCTAAGTACAACTGCTGCTGCTTCACTGCTGAAGTAGCAGCCACGAGTAGTCCAGTGCTTTTGCCAACGGCCACATTCACATACAAACACACACAAACACCGACATACACCGACATAGACATTCATAGAGACAGTCAGTCAGCCAAACATTGAGCAAGGACACATTGAAAGCCACCGATTACCGAGGCGCACTTCAGGAATTCACTTGTGTAATATCGCTTTATTAAAAAATATTTCGCCACTCGGTGATGCATGTGCATGTATTTGTATGTGTGTTTGTATGTACGAATTCTAGTGCTTGGGTGAAACAAAGACGGCTGAGACGGCAAGTTTGCAATCCACCACCAGCACCACCAACAGCACTACTGCGGGCTGTCGATTTTGTCGATTCTTTTGGATACGTTCTTCTTCTGCTCGCAAGCACACACGTCCAATCCAGCAGTGCACAGCAGTGTTGCCTGATCGAAGTCACCGACAATCCATTTTTATATATTGCAAATTTGTTTTATTAAATTTATCTTTGATTTTTTTGTTGTTTATAATTTTGATAGTACTAACGTTGATACTCTCGTTTGAGCTAGCTTACTATCACTATCACTTTCCCTGCTGAACTGTTTATCTACTCAGCGGTGCGCGCAGTGGCGCAATAAATTTGCATAAGCTAAAGCCAGCAAGCAGATCGACTATATTAAGATTTATATTCACTTGTTTAATTTTTTATTTTTTACTTTCGAGTAGTTGGAATCGCAAAAGCATGTTTGTTGCCATTTGTCCGGCACAAACACACGCACACAGACACTGGCCGCATCTTTCACGGCGATTGCCTCGCCGGCGTCTAATGTAATAAAGCAAATATCATTAAAATTTAATCAAGTCATCTCTCTAGTGTAGCACAAATTAATTAGCTTCCTTCACTGCCCATTAGTCATTAGAGAGGCTGCTAATTTGGCGCCAAACACATGCCCACTTGCTGGGACTGCTGCTGCTACTGCTGCTTTGACTTTATTCATTGAGGCGGCCAAGGACATGTAGCCGTGGCAGGTAGTACTTAAAGAGGAGAGTATTTGCCAAATGGCAGCAGATCGACTTGATAAATAATGAATTGACTGCAAAGGAGGCCAGTGGAGGATAAAACACTGTGTCTCTCTACTCGGTGTTCAGGCATGTGCTGCTGTTGCTGATGCTGCTGCAGTTGCGAATGCTGCCGTTGTTGTTGTTGTTGCCTCTGCTGTTGTTGTGGATTGCTTGGCAGAGCGGTAATCAAACGTTCGGCGAACTGCATCTCTATCCTCGCTGTGGCCATTTGTGCCGGTCGATTAAATTAGCCAGCGGTTCATTGTTTTGTTGCGTGCGCAATTGGTCCAGTTGTTAATTGCCCCAGTGGCACGGGAAGTGCACTGCACAGTACACTGAATCACGCTCAGCAATTGCAGTTTGCAGTCGGAAAAAGATAGAGTTGAAAAATTTCACACGATTTAAACCGTATGGCAGTGGAACTGCAGTGTAGTTTTGAAAATGTCTTTTGACTGTCTAGTCACTGCTACTGCCACAGATGCTGCTGTTGCTGTTTCCTCCTGAGCCGATTTACTCTAACGACCTAAACGGAGGCAATTGCCACCATTTCGATGTGTGCTTGGTGCATCGTTTTATTAGGCAACCGGATAATAAAATGCTCGCATGCGAACAATGACCATAGTCAGACAGACAATTTTTGCTGCACCAATTGCTGAGCAATAGTCACGGACAGGCGCTGTTGAACTGCAGATGCAGCTGACAGAACCCTCGACGACAAAGATTAAGTTGAGGTGACGTCACAACATCGTCTTGTGGTAGATAAATACTGCTTACTTTTTGTTGGGCAGAAAAAGGTGTTTGCAAATGTACTAAAACTAAAACTGTGTGAATGGAGAATTTGAGCACAGTTCAGTGAGCTAATGAGCAACTCAATCAAGCTAGAGGCAGAGACAAATTGAAGTGAAATCTACCAAACAACAGTTCAGTTATATTCAAATTGAAATAATGCAATTTGCCGACAATGCAAACCAACCAACAGCACATTCCCCCGCGCTCAGGTGCCACTGAGCAAACAGCACTGCTGACTCGCCGACTCATTTGCCCCCTTTATTTGCACTGCCGCTGACCGAGTTAATTAGCGTTTGTTTTTTGGCTTCATTGAGACAATCTCCAAAATAGATTGTCGCCGGTGGAGGTGCAGTATGCCCGCTTGGCAGTGCAGTACCCTCCAGTACCCACCGTCACTCACACCTCGGCCTGTCAAGAACACTGAGCACAGTGTGCCGCTGACGGTGCGCAGGCAGAGATGGCATGGCAGACACACTGGCCATGCACAACTGGCACACTTTTACTGAAAACTCAAACTCATGTCGGGATTTCAGAGAGCGACACTGCAGTTGAAACTTTGAGCGGAAATTAACAAGCAGCATTATTTAAGTTTGAGTCAAACCGACTAAGAAGACTACCCAAAACAGGCATTCCATTTGTAAGCGATAAGACTACTACACATGTAGAATGACTACCACCACCACCACCACGGCTTAGTTAAATTACTCCCGTCCGTTCATTGCATAAGGTAAATGGAGTAAAAGTGTGTAATGGCAAATGAAGAGCAAGGCAGAATAATGGATGCTTTAAAAACATGAGTTGAACTGCTCTTGTACAAAAAAAGTAGCCAACTCTGCACTTTTGCCTTCCCCCACTGCTGCTGTGTTAATTCTACTCTACTTTACAGTAATAGAGTTTGTTTTAAAACTTTGCAATACTTTCTGAATGAGTTGGCAATAGATACTTTTTGCTTTCCGGCGTCGGCCACCGACTTGGGTGCTGGTCAGTGCAAGTAGAGCTGTTCCTTTCAGTGGCCTCCTTTGCTCGGTGAATCAATTGAAGCTGGAGAGCTGAGTTGTGCTGAGGGGGGCCAGGCAAAAACTCGCCATCATCGTCCACCGACCATTTGTTTCGTCTGTTGTGCCCCATCGTCTAGAGGATGGCAATAAATAAAGATGCACTCAGTGCTCATTTGTGACACCAAATTTATGAGCAAATATGACATTAGCTAGTTAGTCCTCGTTGCTGTTCCTTCTTCTCCCTGACCAGTGCCTGTGTCGGCGAGTAGCAGTGTGTAACTCTAATTGACCCTACATGTGTCTGCGTTGCCTCTGCCAAATGGACAGAGCCTGCACAGAGTCCAGTGCGAACAGTACAGTGCAGCACAGGGCTACATTATCATTTATCATCGCCTGGCTTCAGGTGTTTTCATGTCGGTTTGTACTGACATGTTTTAGATAAATACTAACAAAATTGTTTTTGTTTTGATGATTCGAAGTGGAGAAAAGGAGAAACTTGAGTGATAACTCGTTTGTGATGATGGTGAAAAGAATAAACAGCACACTTGGATGCTTCACTACTACCACCACCACCACCAACAGCTGCGAGATACAGTGCGGTTGATTGAGATGCACATCGACAAAAACTGCTGCTGCTGCTGCTGCTGGAGATGAATGTCTTCTTTTTGTTTCACTTCTTGCCTCTGCTCCCCGCGACGGCTGCAGAAGTGATCAGTTACCATTATGGAAAATTTTGATGCCACCACTTTGAAAAAAATTGAAAAATAAGTGCGCTTTTGCTCGAACGAGCGATGCATCTTTGGGCCTAGTGGAGAAAAATTGAAACGGCGCTGCACTTCCACTGATGAGCTGATATGCCTGGTGCGGTGCAGTGGTGGTAGTAGCAGCCAGTGGCTTCTGCCAGTCACTCTGCTTAGCAAGCAATGGCTCACACTAATTAGCGTTAATTAAACCAAGACTTTATTACTTATTATTGAAGTAAAGAAAACGACAAAGTGCCTACAGATAGACTGCAGATTTAGATACTAATGGCTGCGAGACAATAATTAACCGTGGAGCATTCTCTTTTTTAGCCGCCCTGAAATGGAACAACGAAGCAGTGAATGGGGGTAAGGCAGACGCACTAAAGGCATTCTTTGAAATTGTAAATTCACAAATGAAGTCACAAAACGTTGCTTAATGGGCCAAGCACTACTATCCGTGTAAATGAATGAAATGGTATTATGCAGAGGAGCTGGGTTTACTGGGTGGTAGTATATGGAGGAACATTTTGGCAAACAAAAACTCGCACACAATCACACAAAAAACGCAAACGCACACAGGGCTAGGGGTTGTCATTAACATTTGCCGTAGTGTCATTTCATTCATGTCTAACAGGAGGGTTTAAGGTGAGTGAGAGAGAGACAGTGAAGAACTGTTTTATTGCTTAATGTTGACATGCTTGATTATCAATAAAATAATTGAATAAACGGAGAGAACGCGATGATAGCTGACTTGCTGGATTTGCTTGACTATTTGACTATTTGACTTGATACCGAGGGGATGGCACCAATTGTGCGTCAATTGGGTGCTCTAGTCTTCCAAATTTCTAAATGCTTGTTGCATGTTTTCATATAATTCATCGTAATCCTTGCGAATCTTTACCTCGCCTTCCTTAACCGGATCCTAAAATGAAAAGAGCATTTCGTCAGTATTAAGTTGTGTAAGTAAACGCAAATGAACACTGCCAGTATATGCTAACAGCGGTAATATATACCTTGAATTTCATGCTGCTAAGCTGGTACATAATGTCGCCCATGGCCTCCTTGATCATCGCATAGGTAATGCGATTATCGCCCTTGGCTGAGTCAACAGCCGTCTTGGCCAAATCATAAAAGCCGATCATATTCTTAAGCATGCCGCATGATTTGTAGAACGGGCAAAATCTGTCGTACGGCGTGTAGCTGTTCTGCTGGAGGAAATCTTCCTTAATCAGCTTGGCAACTTCGAGAGTAATTTTATCCGTCTCTGCAAGCGATGCCTTTCCGACTAGCTGGACAATTTCCGAGAGATCCTCCTCCTCTTGCAAGATTCTTTGGCACTTTAGTGGGGAGAAAAGCAAGTAAATTATGTGTGAATTATATATAGATACTACCACCACTGTGTACTACTGGAGCACAGTGCACTTACTTTGGTTCGCAGGGGAACAAAATCGGGGTAGTGGCGTTCATAAAAGTCATCGAGTGCGCGCATGTACTTCGAGTAGGAGATGAGCCAGTTGACGGAGGGAAAGTGCTTTCGCTGGGCGAGCTTCTTGTCCAAGCCCCAGAAGACCTGGACGATGCCCAGGGTGGCGGAGGTGACGGGGTCGGAGAAGTCACCACCGGGCGGCGACACGGCGCCCACAATGGAGACGGAGCCCTCGCGGCCAGGGTTGCCGATGCACTTCACTCGACCGGCTCGCTCGTAGAAGGAGGCGAGTCGGGCGCTGAGGTAGGCCGGGTAGCCCGAGTCGGCGGGCATCTCCGCCAGTCGGCCGGAGATTTCTCTGAGCGCCTCTGCCCATCGGGAGGTGGAGTCGGCCATCATGGAGACGTTGTAGCCCATGTCGCGGAAGTACTCCGCCAGTGTGATGCCCGTGTAGATGGAGGCCTCTCGGGCGGCCACCGGCATGTTGGAGGTGTTGGCCACCAGGGTGGTGCGCTTCATGATCGACTCCGTCTTGCCGTCCACCTCCACGGTGAGCTCGGGAAAGTCGCGCAGCACCTCCGCCATCTCATTGCCGCGCTCGCCGCAGCCGACGTAGACGATGACGTCACTGTTGGAGTACTTGGAGAGCGCCTGCGAGATGACCGTCTTGCCGCAGCCAAAGGCGCCGGGAATGGCCGTCGTGCCGCCCTGCACACAGGGAAACAGCGAGTCGAGCACTCGCTGACCGGTCAACAGTGGGTGGTTCGCCGCCAGCTTCTCCGCCGTCGGTCGCATCTGTCGGACGGGCCACACCTGCAGCATCGTGTACTTGGTCACTTCGCCGTCAAAGTCCGTCTCCAGAATGGTGTCCTGCAGAGAGATTACATTGAGTCAGTTAAATTGAACCTAACAGACCCAAGTGGGGTCGCCGAACTACTTACGGCCAAGTCATAGCTGCCCGCCTCGGCAATGTACCGCACTGTGCCGCGAGCCTTCGGAGGTAGGAGGATCTTGTGCTTGATGAGGGTGTTCTCGTGGACAAAGCCGAAAATGTCGCCGCCGGTGATGTTGCTGCCCACACGGACGTTCTGCGGCACAAAGTCCCACTTGAGCGCTCGGTTGAGGGCATTCGTGTTGATGCCCTTGGGAATGTAAATACTCTGCGTCATGGTGTGGATGTCCTGCAGTGGTCGCTGGATGCCGTCGAAAATGCTGCCCATGATGCCGGGGCCCAGTTCAACGGAGAGGGGCTTGCCCGTTCGCAAGACAGGGTCGCCCACGGTGACACCGGCTGAAATGGAAGAGATAGAGTCAGCTATGGTTGTGGTAAAGGGGTGTCAATGAAATGACTTACATGTTTCCTCGTAGACCTGAATGGTGGCCATGTCTCCCTCCAGACGAATGATCTCACCGACCAGTTCTTCGTGGCCGACGCGAACCAACTCGTACATGGCGGCACCGGACATTTTCTCTGCCGTGACGACAGGACCAGAGACGGCGTAGACGTAGCCATACTCTGATTCTCTCTCAACGTCACGTATTTTTGACAAACCCGACATTAATTCGGTTGCACCAGCCTGAGAAAAGTAGGTAATAAGAGAAGTTGATGATTAAGAAAACAAATCAGGCGAGGGAGGCAATTGAAAATGAAAGTTTTTCCCATTTTCTAAGTATTAATTGAGCCAACACAACTGTTTGCAGTGTACGACAGCTGAAAAGGGGGTGTATTTTCCTTTCAGCGCCACCTAAACGGCTTGTCGTAGAGCTTTTCGCTCAAAAACAACGCTCTCTATTCAGTAGAATACGTCTTCTAAACACTAAAATTATGTCCACACCGTCAACTGTTCCCGGTAGGGAGGCACCAAGGACCACTGGCACTTACCATGATGATGAGGAGCAGCGATCAGTGGACAGATGGGCAAAGAGTGTGCACAAGACTACGGCTGAGTCTGCTTGTGATGGACGGAAAAAGAGGTTGAGGAGATGCGGGGAGTGGGATAAGTGAGTGAGTGTGTAGAAGTCCTTGGTCCGCTGAGCAGGGTACGTGTGGGTTGCAACGTTGCTGGAATGCTAAGGTCGTCGAGACACAATCTCGCAGAGGCACACACACACCAGAGACCGAGTGAGTGCAAAAACTGGGAGTTTAAGGTGAACGAGAGAAGAGGCAGCCAGCAGAAGCAGCAGCAGCAGAAAGATGACGGCTGCCCAGTTAGCGCCGACTCAGCAAAGGAGGCAGCCTGACACCGCGACAGTGCACATAGCGACACACAGCGATAGGGGAAATCAGTTGGCACCGTATGGGGTGAACCACGGCTTTTGGTCAGGTGGCTCCCAATCAACTTTTGCTCCAACCACCAACTTGGTCGCCTCGTAATCAGTTGAACTCTTTCACCGACGTGTTGACTATACACAAGTCAATCTAGTCATATGAGTCGCACATGCGAGCATTAATTTGCACTTGGCATTTTAGTTCACCCAGTGCCGGCACTATCAGCAGCAGCATCATCATCAGTAGCAGCAGCTGCAGGTCTGGTT
>JAALOO010001615.1_pt1 | contig 14714 bp, 11 predicted proteins | sample 7257641 | NCBI WGS metagenome assembly JAALOO01 (sample SAMN14085613, study PRJNA598686) | mite metagenome | biome: ENVO:01001000; feature: ENVO:01001002; material: ENVO:01001226; isolation source: single female mite from University of Michigan culture on fish food culture... ...
GAGAGAGAGAGAGAGAGAGAGAGAGAGAGAGAGAGAGAGAGAGAGAGAGAGTGCCATTCCTCTATTGCCAATGCCTCAGTCCTTGCTGTTTTTTGTCTTGCTTTTGCTACCAGGATAACACACAAACACACATGGCTGAAAACTAGTATTTGACCGTTTGTAGCAGGGTATAAAATGGTTGCGACGGTTTGCGGAAACGATCAGCTTATTGAGGTTGGAAGGAGGCAGTGAAGGAGTTGATCCGCGACGAAAGATAGAGAGAGTTGACTAGTTGAGTGTTTCTTGGGTTTGTAGTTTAAGAATAGAGTTTAAATGGCTAACAAATATTGCCTGAACGAGTATATCTTTATGCTAAATGTGTGTGTGTGTGTGTGTATGACTTTGTGTTGAATGTCTGGCTAAAACTTGTCCAAAGCAAATATAACGGCGGTTTAAAATTTAAAGTTTGCTCAATGTATTTGAAGCTTGCTGTGGGATTTGCAGATATTTTTTGCTTTTTTCAAAGAAACAGCAGTAGCTTTATTTACAAACGGCAGTAGTTTCTTTTTTGAAATAGACGAATAAATGGTTTTAGAAATTCTACTTATTTGTATTGCAAAATGAAAAATATTTCTTGTGTTTCGTAATACTGATTTTAGAATAAGTTGGCTAAAAATTGTCTTTTTCTTGGTGTATTGTGTTTGTGGTGTACTCTGTGAGACAGTTCAATTAAAAAATGGAAAGATATTTTAAACTTTAGTTTATTCAGTTTCAGCACAAAATTGTTAAATTTATCATCTGATAAAACATTTACATCAACGATCAGTATACAGTTTAACGCTGAAATTTATTTATTGCAGTAAAATTGCTTTTTCTTGAAATTAAAAGTAAACAAGTCACACTAATTATCACAGTAAGTGCACGCTGAAGAGGAAGAGGAAGGATGCGGACTTAATGAAATTGCAAGTGCAAAAAGATTGGCGCTCACTTAAGTTGACACTAACACTCTCTCCACTGTAGTGAAATAAACTCCTGCTAATTACTGCTCTATCTGGGATGACCTTTTTTGCTAGAAAGAACGAGGAAGTAGGAAAAATGCAGGAAAACGAACAAAGTTGCAAACGACTACATTTATGATGCAGCCCCTTTTTTCTGCATCACATTTCATCATCCCTTTCAACATTCATTAAATGCTAAATGGTTGATTTAAATTAGGCAAATGTGTTTGCGTGCTGAAAGACAGATAGGAGAAAAAGTAGAAAAAGACAGGCTAAAACTGCAAAATTCAAAATTAAAAAATTGGCAAACAGAATTGTGAGCAGAGTGTGTAAATGCCTTCTTTTGAGTGGCATGTTTTGTGAGTGTATGTGTATGTGTGTGTTTGTCAACAGTCAACAGTGAACAAGTCGTTGCAGCTGCATTCTCAATGGCCGCGTCAGCACTGCGAGCATCACTTCTCACTTATCACACTTCGGTGTGTTGTGTTAAACTTGCCTCCCTAATCAGATCACTTTGAGGAGGCACTCAGCCCAGTACAGGCAGACAGGGGCACACACTTGACACTGCCAAATTCAGTGTGCAGTGCAGTGTCACTGACTGACATTTGATGTCGGAAAAGAGAGAAAAAGAGCTTTGTTAAAGAGGGAAAAAAATTTGAACTGTCAACTCAGCTCGCTTGTGATGTTTGAACGCCGCACTTTTAAAAGGTGATCACTTTAGTGTTTTTGCGTGTGAATGTGTATAACTTTCATCTCTTCTACTTCTGTTCACTTACTTTGACTTTGACATATATGATACACTTTTTTACATGTTATTTTAGACACTTCCATTGCTTTACTAGTATTAGTAGTAGTAAGTAGTTGGAAGAAAATTAAAATCCTCAAATAATAAGTGGAAACGCGCCATTTAAAACGATAAATCATCTCAATGTTTTTCGTTTTTTCTCTACTTTTCTACACTTGCCGTGTCACCGTGACAAAGTCAAAAGTGGCGGCAAAAAAGAAAAAGAAGAAAACGAAGGAGATGAAGTTCATTAGTATTAGACGTTGTCAACGGGCGAACAAAGGCAAAGTGTGTGTATGGAAAGACAAGTCAGTAAGTCGTGTTTGCTATCGAGCTTTTTGTGAGAACAGAAAGAGAGAGAAAAAGTGGATTCTTAAGAAGATGGGAACATGTTACAGGCAAAAGACAAAAGATGGCAGCGAGAAGATTGGACAGTGGCGATGTGTGTGAAGTGTGAGCAGACATGAGATGATGATGCTGCTGCTGCAAATAGATCATTGCTGCAAAAATTTAGAGAAAGTAAAAGAATAGGAGAGAAAGAAAGAGGACCACTTGAAAAAAGGAAAACTTGACTGTGCTCTGCACTGCACAGCAAAATAATATTAAGTACGAGCGAACATGAAAAATTTCTCTAGCCTCTTTCTCCTCTTTTTTCGCCACTCTACTGTGTGTTTGGAGGCTAATTGAAAAGGCAAAACAAAAAACAACAAAAGTAACGACGAGATCGCTTGCACACTGCTGTTTTTTAGTAGCAGTGGTGGTAGAAGAAAAAAAAGAAAAAGAACGGTGGAAAGTGCAGCTTTCTTAGTTTGAAGGGAAAGAAAAATCGAAAACGGAAAATTGGGTAAAGATGAAGCAAAAAATGAAGTGAGGGAAAAACTGGAGGTTCTAGTGTCTCAAGTGATGGGGATGAACCCGCCAGTACCAGCAGCAGCACTGCCAATACCGCTAAAAAGCGGACAGTTTAAGGGATGCTAGAAAAAAAGACAAAGAAAACAAAGATGAGACGGACAAAATGGTCATGCCATGCTGCCAGGATGGCCAGCGGAAAACCAAAGTGGGGACAAAAATGGAAGGAGGAAAGGAAAATAGAAAAAGAAAAGAAAGAATAAAAAAGTAAAACGGTCAGAGCACTCAGCGCCTCACGCGCGCCTAAGTGGATTGAGCAAAGCAAATACAAATTGGAAATTTAATTGGAGAATGGTGGTGGTGATGGTGATGGTGGTGGTGGCACTGGATTCACAGGAATTAACTGGGGCGAGAAAAATAGAAAAGAAAAAAGTATAAAACTAAAACTGTAGCTTTTTAATAATAAAGCAAAAAATGATTATTTGTTTAATAAGATTTTGGTGTAAAAAGATAAGGAGAGGGCACAACGTAGATGTGCGTCGTCGTTTTGCAAGCAAATAAAATAAGTTTTTTGCAAATTGGCCACATTTTCCTTTTCATTTCTTCTTTCTTCACCTCACTCTCTTTTCCTTTCCGTTCTGACTGACCTACTGTCCAGTGGCGTTCAGTGGCCCACAGTTGGAGTTACAGGATCAATTAATTTAGCAGTAATTGACACCGATCTCAGCAGGCTTCCTCGATGATGCTGCCGTTGCTGTTGCTGGCAATCAATTAAATGTAGGCTCTGTGTGTATTACTACACTAGTCTGGTCTAGTTTGTCCTGTCTGTTGACTACCACACACTATTCAATACGGTTCGGCGAAACAGCAAATAAACAGACTGTGAGTGTGAGTCAGTGCAGTGAAAGATGGCTGTGCTGCTGATGCTGTTGTTAATGGAGAAAGTCAAGTGAAAAATCGAAAAAATGTGCCACTGAGAAATGTGAAGAATGTGTTCTCTCAGTTTGTCTCCGTGTGTGTGCACCAAACGTCTGACTGACTGTGTGACTGTTTATTTCGGGTTGCAGTTTTATTCCATCGATTTCCAAAGCTGCTGCTGCCTCTGTTTATTTCAGTGAAAAGATCAATTACGAATTAAAGTGATAGCCATTTATTAATTGGATTAAATGAAGAGAAATGGTAGAAGTGCTTCTGCAGCTGTAATGCTGATGTTTTGGACCAGTAATCAGCAGAAACAGTGCTTCCTGGTAGACTTTTATACTTGTTTCATAGTTTCAAAGTTGCACGTTTTTATTTCTATCTAGTGTAGTTTCCTAGTTTTTTCCTTTCAACTGCCAAAAGTGTAATGTGCAATAATTCACTTTTCTGAGCAGCAGCCAGCACATTTGATTATTATTCATTCTCATTCACATTTACATTCACATTTATATTACTGTTTCTGCTGCTGCTGCAGTTAAACCTAATTTAAATCCGCCTAGGCGCAATATATCAATTCACTCTGCAACTTTAGTCACACACGCACACAGTTAGGGCTAAATTATCGATGCCATCCATATTCTTGCATATGAAAACTCTTTTTCTTTTTCCCTCTCCTTCTCTCTCCCACACAGTCACAAATCTGAATCTATTCCATCGTTCTTACGCTTTGTGCTTGTGTGCGTAAAAGGGAAAAGGGAGAGAGAGAATAAGGAAGAGAATTGCAAGCGGAAACAGTTAGCGCGTGATGGTAGTGAAAAATTATAAATTGCCAGCACTTCGATCGGAGAGTTGGCGGCAAATTAAAGCTGCAGCCTCTAAAATTGTACAGCAGGAGCAATGGACAGTGGTGAAGGGAGGACAGTTAGTAGGGCAATAGACACACACACTGCACCAGCATATGTACGGCCCCAACAAAGTCATTATCACTATTTGTAACTCTTTCTGCAATTGCAGCTGAAAGGCCAACTGGCAACTTGCGGAAGAGAAAAATGGAAAAAGGGGAAGCTAGTCTATACTAGACACTTTTGCAGCAAAAGTCGTTCTGAAAGAGGAACTGCTTTTTGGAGATGAAGATGGAGACAACGACAACGACGATGACATACTTTTACATCCATTTGCCCGGGCAGTATTAATCATCTACACCCAAGGTTTGCTCAAGTTGAAAACAAGAGTAGTTAGCCTTGTTTTAAAAAAAATTAAAATAATTTAGTTTTCATTATGGTCATATCGTTTTGTTATTTTAGTTTTGAGAAATGTTGTGTGATTACAAAAATGAGTGTGAACAATCTTGCGTAGAAAAATTAGTCTCGTTTTTGTTTTTGATTAAAAAGTTGATTTTGTTTTATTTGGCAAAGTTTGTGAAAAACAAGTCGATTTTTGTTGCAATAGCTGCAGATGATGATTTGAGAAAAGTTGATTGATATAGTGAGAGAAGCGTGAAAGCAGTTTTGAAGTGCAATAAAGTAAAAAAATAAAAGTTGCTCACTGGGGAATGTGGTCACTGTGAAGAGGGAGTCGCCTGCTGATCAGACGATTGCAATTGATGCAGAGGCTGCTGCTGCTGCTGCTGGTGAAGCATCGGCGGAGGCGGCGGGAGAAAAGTGATAAAATTGCCACCGTCAATGTACTCGGTGCCGTTGATTGTGGCGGTAGTGGTGGCGCCGGTGCTGGCGCCATTACCAACAGAAACGGTACTGTTGCCCGCGGGAATGTAGTGAACAGTGGTGCCTTCAAAGATGGCCAGAGATGAGGTGGGATCGGCTGTTGTTGTGCCGCCCAGTTCACTGCCAGCTGCAGTGCTGTACAGAGGACTGGCGAGCAGTGCCTGAGCTCCACTGCCGTTTTGCACCTGATGGTGCTTCAAAATGGACTTTAGTGGAGTGCAGTGAGCTGCTGCTGTAGTGTTCATGCCGTCCAAAAAGGCCGCTACCTCGAATTCACCGGCGTTCACAATTTCTGCATGTTGTTGTTGTTGTTGTTGAGAAAGAGGAGGAGGCGGTGGATAGTGGACGTAGTACAGTGCTGCACCTTCACTGCAGGGAATGTTCTGAGAGCTTGCTGCATTGGAATTGATAGTAAACTGCTGTTGTTGTTGTTGCTGTCGATTCCACTGTTCAGTTGGGTTTTGGCGAATTCGCGTAAGTGTGGAGCTGCTGACGTAGTTGATGTTGCCGCTGTTGTTCGATGGATGATGCGTGTCAATGTTTGCCACTGTCACCGTTTGTCCGCACTGCTTTGTCCGATCTCGTCGTCCAGGAAGGGTTGAGTAACGATGTTGATGTTGATGTTGTTGTTGCTGCTGTCGTTGGGGATGATTGTGATGATGTTCAGCTCGAGGAGTTTGAGTTCCGTTTCGGTAGTCATTGTTACCACTTCCTTCATTGCCACTGACCACTGCATAGGAAAGACTGGCGCTGTTGTGTGAACTGCTGGTGATTAGCAGGTGAGAGTGCGATTGATTGTTGGATGATTGCAGTGTCTAAAATATAGTTATTGTAAACCGAAACGTAGAATGAGTTATTCAATTTTAGTTTTAAAGATAATATTAAAATTTTTAACGTTTTTAGCTACTGGCATTGCATGATAAAACCTTTCTCAATACACACTAACCACAAATTCAGAAGAAAGTAGAAAAAACTTGCAAGCTAATTGCGCGATAATTAACCGTGTGAGAGAAGGCGAAAATGAAGCCTAAACTAAAGCGGCAATTAGACAGCTACTAAATATTACCGCATAACTTGGAATTAGTCATGTAAATTATTTAATCTTTTATGTAGAATGCCTGCGCTGTGTAATAGCTGGCAATTAAAGTGTGCTACTCAACTTGGCATGAAAATGTCAAGTGTGCACAAAATTTGTCCTTCTTCTTACCGTGTCAGTTGATCCTCGCCGAGAAGTGGACAAATTATTATGCTGTCGCGGGTGATTATGCTGTACTTGATGATGGGGGTGATGAGGGTGAGAGTGGTGATGATGATGGGGTTGCTGCTGCTGTTGATGGTGATGGGGTGAGTTGTCAAAAGACGACAGGTTGACGCTCTCCTGAAGCAGCAGTGGGTCATCGGTTTTACCGCCTTCCTCGCACTGATCAGTTGCATTGAGCTGGCTCAGCTCGTCACCCTCTTCAGTTGCCTTTGACCGCCTTCTCTGACCACTTTTACCGCTGTTGCCACCCTCCACCTGACAGTAGAAACCGAGAAAGACGATGACATTGAGCACCAGCAGGGAACAGCCGACAACAATGGTGATCATGAGGGCGGTTGAGTAGCCGTCAACTGAGTCGCTTTCCTGCAGAACAAAATGTTTAAAAGAAGGTAAAGTTATATGTAGTGAATCAAAATAATTTTTTATCTTATATAAAACTATCAATTACATGAAAAACTAAAGCATTTTTTATTTGATACAAAGTAGCTTTAAAAACAAGAACAGCAAAAAATGTAAAATCAGCCGGTTGCCGGGCTAAAAATGTTTTACTTTTGCGGCTTCAAATGGCAATATGCCAATATTTTAGCTTCATTTATAATGCATTAACATATGTTGTCTAACGTTCGTAGTCAGACGAGTTGGCAGTCAGGAAATTAAAGCCAAGAAAAAGAGAAACGAAAAAATATGAAATTTACATAGCAAGAAAACTGAACTTAACTGAACAGAACTGAACACTGAACACGGAAGAAGGAAGGCGACATTTGGCAGACAACGGCGACATCCTTGCTCAGCATCATCATCATCATTCCTGCTAGCACCAACACCACCACCGCCCAATGTGTCGGTGCATCGCGTAAATCGATGAATTTATATGTTTTGATTAGATGTGTTCACTGTTCGAACCGGTATGTTACAAACTAGCTGCTGCTGGTAAAAGGAAAACAAGCAAACTATTTATTGCAATCAGCAGTTGGCGGTAATTGAATGGGACACAGACAGAGAGTGAATGAGAAAGAAGCAAAGCCGTAAAGCAGTCAGTGTCTTTTTGGCGCCTCTTTTGTCGACTTTGTTTTTGTTTTTTCTACTTCACTTTCTCATACTTTTCCACTTTTCTTTTTTTTCTACTTCTAATTCCACAGAGACCACAAGAGCGAGAAGAGGAGGAGAGCGTATGCATTTCGCTCTCAAATCGATTTCGCATTTGCATTCGCTTTAGTTGCTGCTGATGCCTAGCGTCAACCAAAAATCGATTACTTATTTTCTTGTTGACTATTTCTCCTGTTTTTTCTTCAACGTCTCAATGACAGTGTGCGAGTATCAGACAAAAAAACTATCTTTACTACCCCTCCCACTTACAAAAAGCAGATTCTTGTCCATTTCCGGATTGCTGTCGGCAAAATGGACGAGGTCCATGTTCATCTGTGAGCCACTCGGCTGGCCGGCACTTTCACCACCAGTCGCGGATGACTGGTCAACAACTGAGCCACCATCACCACCGCCAGCACCTCCATTATCGCTGTTAGCAGCATTTCCACCAGCGCTCCCTTCACCTCTCTTCTCCGACTGTTCGGCACGTCGACCGGCAAACTGCTCATTACCAGGGACGGCGCCAGCATTGCTGGAGTGAAGAGTGCCAGGACCGGAATTTCCTCCTCCTCCTCTGACCACCTTTGCGTGCACTAGTCTGCCGTACAGTAGCGACTGCTGCCAGTCGAGGGCTTCACTCAGGTTTGCCCGTTGAAGACGGCTCCACTTTCCAGAGCTGGGTGATGATTTTAGTGCATCAGCTCCACCGGCAGAGCTGCCTCCCTTCACCTCGCCTTCGTAGCTGTTTGGATTGCCGTGGTCCACTAGAAGGTGATGACGCAGAAGGTGACCACCACTGCCTACACCTTGATCACCCTCCTCTTCGCTGTCCACTTCATTTCCCTCTCCTGAAGGTGATGATGATTTGTGCTGTTGTCGATGTTGCTGATGTTGCAGTCGCTCCTTTTCCTCAATTTCACTTGGTATCGTCAACCTGGGAATGAGTGACAACCAAATTGAAAGTTGGTGGCTGCGGTAGTGATCACGAACGGAGATTTGAGGTCCTGTTTTAAAGATAAAAAGAAATGGTTTGCTAGTTAAGTAGTGTGAACTTTGGTACTTTTTACATTTACATTCAAAACGTTTTTACTGCGGGCACAACCTTACTTTTGCAGTGCTAATCTTTTATCTTGTGCAAGTAAATTCAGTCTTCTCTCTGTGTGCAGACAAACTGATTTTAAATTGCTCTCAGCACTTTTTTACTTTTTCTCCTTCCAAACTGCTTTCAAATCTATTTTTAATCTCTGCTGATTTTAAATTTTCATCATCCGCTTCCGTTTTCAGCTGCTGCACTTTTACTGCTCTTGTACAGCAAAAAAAATTAGTTATGCATGCAAATGCCCTCGTTGGTGCTTTTGCTAGGTTTTTTGCCGTTCATCCAGTTACTTCTACTGCTAGGCAATCTATGTTCTCCTTTTGCTTAAGGAAAACGACGCATTAGGCAATTTCCATTTTTCTAAATACATATCTTCAGTTATTTTACATAAAACACATAAAGACACGCAAACATTTAGATTTCAACACAAACACACGAACAAAACGCAAATGTTAGTTTGTTGTGTGTTAAGCACACTGCTGCTCAAGAACTTAACAATAATAAAAACAAAAAATTTAGCAGAATCTCGTTCTGTAGCAATTTTCTTGCTAAAGGACTGCTGCTAAAGAAAAGCAGTTGAATTGTTGAGCTGTTGAAGCTGCCTCAAAATTGCCCTGCTCTTTCAGCATTACGTGTTTACGCGGGTGAAATTCGCTGCAACTGCCGTTGCTGCTGTTGTTAGTACAAATCGTGACTGCGTTTTGTTTTGTGTCCTTTTCTATTCTATCTTTTTTTCTTTTTTCAAGCCAATTGTTGGCATCGGGCAATTCAATTTGCCTGCGCTGTGAACTGTTGGGCAGACAAACAATGCATAGCAGAGAAGTGTCGAGGAGCACTGCTTCCTCAATAAATAATATTGCTAATATTGTAAGGCAGGCAGTGCTTGGAACAAATTGCCTCACTACCAGTGCTACTGTACTGCCACTAAATATAGTCGTTGTTCTGGCACAACAATTCAAGAAAAAAGAAAGACAACAAAGATGCAAATAATAAAAATGTCCAGAGAAGGAAAGATACTAAGTGCAAGTGTGTAAACTCGAATCAATCACAGGCGCAGACAGAACGAGAGTTTAAGAGACGACTTGCAGAACTGTAGGTGCACTCCCCAGTTCCTTCTCCTCAGCGAGAAGTGGCCATTGGCCACTGTTCAGTGGACACACTCATAGATTCACATTCACTGTCTGTCATTTTCCGTTCCATTTGCACAGCGTCAGAGAGGAAAATGATGATACATTGCTACCAAGGCTGCCTAATTGACTGGATGCTAAGAATGATGCATGCAAAGGAGGAGGAGGGGATAAGGGAAATTTAGCGATGAGACTTACCAAACTCAAGATACTTTTTCTGCGTCGTATCGTAGGCTGGCCAGTGGACACTGCTCGGGTAGCCGGTGTTTACTGCTGATAAATGGCTAAAGCTGCTGCTGCTGCTGCTGATTGCAGCTGTTGTGCCGTCGACGTGGCCGTGCACGTGCTCGAAATGCAACGACGATAGACGGCGCAGATGGGCGGCAGCGTCTGCTGAGGATGATGATGATGACCAGTGGCTATTTGCTGGTGGTGGTGAAGAAGTAGTAGGGAAACTGTTTGGATCACTAGATTGCAAGAGGTGAAAGAGAGAAGGAGAGGAAAAGGAGAGATTAGTACCACTGCAATAGGGCAACGGGAAAGGCAAGGCAAGTGGAACGTGAGTGGGATGCAGAGAAGAAGCATCACCGCCAAAAAGAAGAACAAGGCAGAGATAAATTGATGGGCGCAGACTGAGATTCAAGATGTGTGCAGAAAGCAGATTCTTGCTTTCTTCTTCTTTTTAGGCTGCAAATCTGACTGGACACTGATGCTTCTCAGCCAGTCAGTCAGTCAGTCTTGGGTGGACTGCACAAATATTTGCACTTGCCACTACTGATGCTGTTGCCTGAAATGAATGGATGCTCAATGCACAGGGTGCTAATTTCCTGGTGGTGTTCCAGTGGTGGTGGTGATAAATGGAAATTAATGAATGCTCGGTGATCATGGTGGTGATATAGCTCGCTAACGGTGCTTCTTTTTTCTCCTCTTTTTCCGTTTAACCGTTTAGTAGCGGGCAAAAAACGACAAAAAAAGTCAACAACAAAAGAGGCTAGTCTTAGATTTAGAAGATGCCCAAGCTCTTTGCCAACAAAATCACCGCCGGAATATATGGGAACAGTAAACTGCTGTGTCCACTAGGCTATCATTACACTGTCAGTGATGGCTGCTGCTGCTGTAGCACTGTGTGTGATTACTTGATTGCCTGTCTGGGCCTGCCTCAAGGGTTGAGCTGCTTCTGACTGCAACTGCCACTGCCACTGAAATTGATACGTTCTAATACGTTGGCAAAGTTGCCAACCGAAGATAAGACGATAGCGGCGACTTTAGCAGCTTTGCAGTGGGAGCTCAGTGATTGAGCACAGAGCAATTTTAAAGTTTTCTTCGATAAGAATGCCCAGCCAGCAGCAGTGTCTTTTCTTCTCACTTTCAACACCAAAATCCACTTTAACTTTCTCACAAGTACACTGGCCTATTTTCACACACATTATTGCCAATTTTGAGAGCTTAAAATGTAAATTCACACAGGCAGAATCAGCACTATCACCACCAGGAACACTTTCCCGCATTTCGCTGCTGGCGCACATAATTTTGCCGTTTCTCAAATTTACATTTATTTTGGTGTCAAACTCTCCGAGAGTGCGAGCCAAAAAGTGAGAGAGTGTGTAAATGTAAAATAAAGACGTAAATCCTCTTCATTCTCTCCTTTTTCTCAAGATAAAAAGTAGTATCGCAACTGCAACTTACCCAAAAGCGGCAAAGTTGAGCATGTACTTGATCATCTCTTTGGCCAGCTGAACATCATCCTCGGTGTAGTTGAAAACTGAAGCGGGCGAGGGTAAAGAAGAGGTGAAGGAGGCGACATCGAGAGAAGGATACCGTGGTGAGGTGTTGGTAGTGGAAGAAGAGGAGGAGGGGCAGCTAAAAGTGCTCAAAGACTGAGGTGGCAGCAGAGGAACGCCTAACAGATAAGCAAGATCGGCGCCCGTTGGAGCGCCTAATCGTGAATAGAAAGTGGTCGCCGGCTTGAAGGGCTGGTGGTTGAAAACGTAGAGATAAGTTCGAGGACCGTGGACCGTAGTTTTGCCACCTCTTCCTGAGCTGGATGCTCGACCATGTGCCCCGGATGATGATGATGAGGAGGAAGAGGAAGAAGCAGAGGAGCCCAGAGCGGCGGCGGCGGCCATCTGGGCGCCTAGGGCCGCCACGTGGTCGGCCGTTTCGGTGCTGGGCGCGACGATGGCCGCGTCGGCGAGCAGCTCCACCAGCGAGTCCATCACCGCGGCTGGCTGCTCTGCCGGCCGCGTCCAGTCGGTGTACTCGTTGACCAGCGTGTGGAAGATGGCCTGAGGGAGAAGGCGATGCACAAAAAACAAATGTGCAAAGAAAGAAGAGGGAAAATGAGTTTAATGTTGCACTGCATCGGTTTGGTAGTAACTGGAGCGTGGTTCTACTTGGAATAAAAAAGGAAGAACACTTGAATGGCGTAAACTAGACTGTTGGAATGTTTACTGTGTGTGCCTGCGTTCTGTTGTTTGTATAGCGAAACTGAGCGGAGCGATACTGATGATGATCATGATGGTAATCAACCACACTTTGCCAGCGGTCAAACTTGGTCTTTTTAGAAATAAAAAGAGGCCATTTTTTGCAGCAAAAGTTTTGCAACTGCTGATGAAAAGTTCACACTCGAACCTAATGCCGCTTTTCAATTAAAATTAAATGCTAGTCTACTTTTTTGTTGCTGTTTTTGTTTAGTTTTAAAGTTTTTTTGTTGTTAATTTAATTGTATGTTGATTTTGCACCCTAAACTCAAGTTTTGTGTTCAAAATCAGCACTCACCTGTTGGTGATAGTCAAATGAGTTGCGCACCAACGTCCTTAGGATTCGGTCCCGTCGAGCGGTGCTGAGGCCGGTGCGCTCCTCCAACGGTGAAAAGATGGCCGGACATTCAACTCTGGTCAGGCCAATGAGAAAGTCCGGCCAGGGTGAAGAATTTGAGGTAGATGAAGTAGAGGTGAAGGAGTTGGGCTGATAGCCAGAACTGCCGACTGAAGCGGAGGACTGCAGGTGAGCGTGTAGTCGGTGATGTGAGGTGAAAGCTGACGTTGAGGATGTCACCGTTGATAAAGTAGAAGAGGAGGAGGAGGAACTGTTAAAACCACTTCGATAAAAAAAGCTTCTCCCTGAGGAAGAGGAGGCAGTCGTCCCAGAAAAATCTTCCCCACTACTTCGAAGAACGCCACGAGCGAGGAGGGCGGCGGTCATGGCCACCCTTGGCTCGTGGGGCATCACAATTGCGTCAATGCTGGGGCCAAAGGCGCTCAGGTGCTCGGGGACGGTCACCGAGGCGGACATCAACGAGGCGACGGACGCCGAACGAAGGCAGTCCACCATTGATGCTGGAGACTGAAATCAAAGGTGGTGTTGATAAAAATGTAAAATTGTTTTAAATGATTCTAGTTTTACTACTCACCTCAACAGGACAGCTAAGCTGCCGGGCAACCTGCTTAGCGTACGTCGGCGAGTCTCTGGCAATGGCCCAGGGCGCCAGCGCCGAGCCTGACATTAGCACCACACGATTGAATAGACCTGAAGATTTCAGGGAAGAATAGCAAACAAAAACAATTGTTCCTTTTTATGTTTTGCACTAAATCAAACACAGTTTACAACAAAATGGGTTCAATTTTAAACACTTTAGAAAAGAAACCTAATTGTCACTATCTAAAACACATATCAGAAACTAATGATGCCTAAAATGTTGCTGTCAATATGTATTAACACCCTTGTGCTATTTACCTTTGGCCATAGGCGAGAGGGCGAGAATGTGCGCCAATGCGGCGCCATGTCCGTGTCCGATTAGCGTGACATTGGCCGGTTGGCCGCCGAATGCGGCAATGTTCTGTTGCAGCCAGTGCAAGCCGGCGACAATATCAAGTAGACCATAGTTGCCACGCAGAATGCCATCCACCTGCGCCGGTAAAAAACCTACAAGAGAAAAAACACGGAAGAGTGAAATAAAAAAGAAGATAAAAGTAGAGCAAGTGGCTGGCGGTTTCATAACAACATCGGCAGCAAAAAACAAACAATTAAACTTAATTAGCTATCAATGGACAGGGTAAGTGGAGAAATAAAAGGAAGAAGATAACTCAATTTAGTAGCCGAGCTCGCAGACAGACAGCCTTACTGGGAAACGGAAGAAATAAAAACTGAAATAAGAAGAGGAGAAGAAGATTTGGCCATGTTTTTAGGGAAAGTGCACTCAAACACACAAAGTTGCCACCAAAGTGATACGTTGGTGGCTTAGTAGTAGCTGATGCAGGCTAACAGAAAACAAACGAGGAAGAATGCTGCTGCTGTTTCTGTGTTTCTCTCAAGTGGAATTAGCTGTTTTTGGAAATGCTGTTTCTTTTCTGCTAGTCCCAAGTTAACAAAAAGGCTCAAATTAAAAAGTTTTCTTTTAGCGGTGTGATGGTAAATTTGAGAAAAAACAAATTGAGTTTTCCGTGTATTGATGATTGTATGTGTGTTTTGAGAATTTTTAACTACTTTTTGCTACTAAGCTTTAAAAGCTTTTTTAACTTTAACTAATACAACTAAAAATGTTTAATTTTATCAGCTATAAACCACAGGGCAGCAGGACTATTAGCATGGAAACAGTTTCTTAAATTGCATTTGCCTAGAAATTAGTTGTTAGAAAACTGGTGTAAAACACATTTTACAGCATTCAGAAGCAAAAATAATGAAAAAATATAAAGAAGAAAGTAGGAAAAGGAAGAAAATGAAAAATAAAATGTAAATTCTAAATCAATTTGCTCTCCCGGTTAATGTTATTTTTTTTTGTGTGTGGGGTATTTCCTGTGCTGCTGATGGTGCTGGTTTGTCTGCTTGGGGACAGTGTCACACAGTTCTCTCTCTCTCTCTCTCTCTCTCTCTCTCTCTCTCTCTCTCTCTCT
>JAALOO010001616.1_pt1 | contig 14690 bp, 14 predicted proteins | sample 7257641 | NCBI WGS metagenome assembly JAALOO01 (sample SAMN14085613, study PRJNA598686) | mite metagenome | biome: ENVO:01001000; feature: ENVO:01001002; material: ENVO:01001226; isolation source: single female mite from University of Michigan culture on fish food culture... ...
GCCACCACCAACTCCCCCACCACCACTTATGACCACCACCACCACCACCACCACCACCACCACCACCCTCATCGGCGGCAATCCACAGCTTCAGCGTAATGAAGAGGCTCGCACAGCACACTATAAACCCGTACTCCATGTAAAAGAAGAGCACCGGATTCGACTCAAAGGACCGGCCCATCACCAGCGGAACCACCAGCGAAAGTGACCCGGAGAGCAGCGTGTAGAGGCTGCACACGCTGGCCGTCAGCTTGAGATGGCGGGCAGTGAAGGCAAAGCAGCTGCCCCACATTCCGCTGAAACCGTAGCCAATGAGCGCCGTTCCAATGGTGATCCGCTGCAGGTCGTCGCGGCCAAAGGTCAGCACGGAGATGGCCGTCAGGAGGATGGACAGGTGAATGGTCAGTAGGGCGTCGGGGGAAAGTTTGAAGCTGATCAGCGCAGAGGTGAGCCGGCCGGTCATGTACGCGGCACTGAGTATGGAGAGGACGTGGGCGGCGGTGGCCGCGTCCACCGAAAGTCCCGGCAGGTGCTGCAGGAGGGCGGTGCTGAAGTTGAAGTGGCCGATGCGGGCGGTGGCGTAGCAGCTCAGCATCAGTCCGCAGAGGTAGATTTTGGTCCGCCGGTGGGAGATGAGGGTTTTTCGGTGGTGGTGGTGGGGATGACTTTTTTCAATCTCAGTTTTATCTTTTTCTATTATTAGTTTTTTGCCGTCGACTTTATCATCTGCTTCATCGCTCGTTTCATCCTCATCTTCATCTTCCTCAGCCTCATTCACCACCAGCTGATAGTTGATGGCGGGCTTTCTGCTGCTGCCACTTTGAGCTGTCTCCGGATACCGGTACCGCCGAACAAAGTAGAAGATGAAGAAGAAGCAGGGCACCACTGCTTGAAGTGCTCCGGCCACGGCAAAAGGCGTCGAAAGGGAGGCGATTCGATAGGCCGCCGTCAGCGGAATTATCTCATGATGATGCTCACTGGAAATCAGTGTGGTAAAGTTCGCCTCGCCAAAAACGTACGAGGAGACTAGCAGCGGTGCTGCGATGGCTCCCGCTCCATAGGCACTGTTTCCGCCGTGAATAACTGGGGAATTGCCTCCGCCCGCCTCCGGCGGCGATGGCCACATCTCTACCAGCCAGAGAATGACCGAGGAGTCCCAGGCTGAGCTGCAGACGCCATTCAGCACCAGCATCGCCAGCGTCACCTGCAGGCTGCCGTAGTGAGGCATCAGAGCGGTGGTGGCGGCGCAGATCAACAACGCCAGCAGCAGCAGCAGCTGTCTGGGGACAAGGCGGAAGAGGAGTGGCGCCTGTGAGCCGAGCAGATACCCGAGACCGTAGGCAATCGGCAGGTAGGCGATGGCGTTCAGACTGGCCGAGTAGATGTACCGAAGGTCGACCAGAGTGGCGCCAATCAGATTGGTGGTGATGCCCTGCAAGAAAGAGAAAAAGCAGATTTTTAGTGTTTTGAGATTTAGAAATAGATGGGTGCTTCTTATACATAGGCAAAGTGATTGAAGAAGATGAGCACGGTGTAGAGAATGTTGAGCTGCCGCCGACTGAGTCGTCGGTGATGAGAGGGTGAGGAAGATGTTCGACTGATGTTCCCACAGGGTATCCTCAGCTTGGTGGCCGAGCTGAGAAGACTAGAACAGGTCATGGTGATCAGCTTATGGGGATTGCTGTTGACAGGGTTTTCGGTGGTGTTGTTGTTTCGGTTGTTGTTGTTGTTGTTGATGGGCATGGTGAATGATAAATGTAAAGTTCTAAATGATGAGGGAGGGGTGATGATGAAGATGGTGATTAGAGGGAAGAAGAAAAGGGGGTGATTGAGAATTGATCGGGTTTCAGTCTAGGTTTGAGAGTGAGAGAATCGTATCACAGGCAGTCGTATTCTGGTGGCGATTGCAAAGATTGCACCGGTTGCTGCTGCTGATGCTTATCGTCTTCTGGCGCTTCCTAAGCTACCTAGCAACGGGTTAAATTGAATGTCAGAGAAAGGGGAACCCGATCGAAGCGGATGCCTTCAACCGGCAACATGTTGTTGTTGTTGTTGTGGTTTCTTTTGTCAAACTTCAGTTTTCTGCGCCTAATCTTGAACTCCAAAAAAACGCGTGCTCAAGAGAATCTTGGGAAAAAAAGAAAAGACACACTACAGAAAATACTACACGTTGTCAACAATTGCACTTCTCCCCATCATTAGCATCATCATCATCAGCAAGTGCTATCACCGCTGGTTGCCATATCTTCAATGTGTTTAGTGTGTATTGTGTGTGTGTTGGCAATTGCAGCAGCTGTCAATGCCATGCACTCACACCACACAGCACACTGCACTGCTGAAGCAGCAACACACAGGTGGTCGTCAGCAGAAAGCGAGGAGCACTTGTGCTCACAGTGCACAGTGCACTGAGCCTCTGTTTACATGTTTCAGTGGCTGTTGCTTCTGTGTTTTTAATGGTATAAAGTGCTACTGGTGCAGCAGAAGCAATGAAATCAATCAAAGTAGCTGTACAAAGGGGAAAATGATGAATCAAAAATCATTGGTAATGTCACTTGCTGACACTGACAAGTGGGTAAGTGTTTGCAGAAGATTTTTGAAAAGTTAAAAGCAACGACTTTGGCTGCTTCACTTAAGCTTCCTTGATGGCGAGGTACTTCGATGGGTCCTTGTCCTCGTTCTCCTTAATACCGGCAGCACTTTTCTTCAAGTGGACATTGAGAATGTGGCGCACAACGGAGAACTTGATCGGCGACTCGTAGGCGCAGCTGTCTGGCGAGAAGGTGCAGGCATAAGACTTCTTTGAAGAAGAGGAGGAGGAAATCTTTGTCTGCTTTGAGTCCTTTTTGCTGCGAGTGGTCACCGAGGTGGCAATGCTTTCACCATCAACAACTTCTTTTTCATCTTCCTCCTCATCTTCTTTTTCATCCTTCACCTCTTGCTTGATCTTCTTTCGAGAGGCATTGCTGACTGGAATCTCCTTATCTTCATCATCCTCATCTCCCTCCTTTTCTTTGAGGGGACGCTTCACCTGAACAGCTGAGGACGGTCCAGGTTTGGATTTGACAGCAAGGACCAGAGTGTTAGGGATGATCACCTCTTTAGAAGATTGCTGGTCCGGGTTTTTGGAAGAGGGAATCGCCTCGTTGGAGATTGATTCCACGTAAACAGCTGGAGCAGTGGCAACAGTGGCAGCAATTTCGGCCGGAGCAATGTACGGCACCAGTTGATCATTTTGGGCGCGTTCATCGACGGCCACGACAGCTTTATCACCACCATCAACAACGTCATCTTGTTCTTCTTCTTTCAGCAGACTCTCCTGAAACTGCTGTTCCAGCTCCGCAAAGACGCCTTCAACGACCGTCTCCATCGAGTCACGCAGACGAGCCTTCAAAATGACTTTTTTCGCTTCAAAGAAGGCGTCCACCAGCGAGTGCACCACCGAAGTGCTTTGGTTCAACGCCAGCAGCTGGTTCACAGAGAACATTGTCAACTTCAAAAAAGATCAATTGAAGTGCAAAAAGAATGCTTTAATTGAAAATGAGCTGAAGAGTAGCACAGTTGTGTGACACTGTCAAACAAGAGGAGAAAAAGAGGAGAAAAATTTAAGATGACGAGCACAAAAAGAATGACAGTCGAAAATAAAGGTGACGACTGAAAGAGTGAAAAATTGGCTCTAAAAAGTACGTGTCAAAAGGGGAAAAGTTCGAAATGTTGTTGGAAAAACAAAATGTTTAAAGAAGATCCTGTTTGACGCTGAGGTAAGCGACCGGATCCTCCTCCTCTTCCTCATCCTCATTCTCACCATTTTCACTCTTTTTCTTCTTCTTTTTGGCCAGGTGAACTGACTTAATGTGACGAAGAGCGTCATGGCGATGTTCCGTCTCGTAGGAGCACTGCTCGTAGGTGCAGCCATACGGCTTCAGCTTGGCATGAGATTTAAGATGGCGCTTCAGATTGCCACTCTGCAGCTGCTTGCCACAGCCTTCCTCCGGACAGGTGACCACCACTGACTTCTTTTGGCCTGAAATGACAGCTTGTTGGCGTTGCTGCTGCTGCTGTTTAGGCTGATTGTTTTCTGGTTTTTCATTTTGAGGATTTTCAATGCTGCTGCTGAGGTGGTGGTCGTCATCACCGTCATCATTGCTTTCATCATGAGTGGTTTTCAGACTAGCCGGATTCTCAAAAGAGTGCTCTTCAGCAGCTGCTTCGTCTTTGCCTTCAAACTTAACATCGAGGTAGTGCTCACTGCTGCTGAACTTGACCTTTTTGTACGACTGTTTTGAGGGTGAAGGAGTGCTGCTGCTGTTTTTTTCCGATGAAATGATGACTCGCTTTGGAGCTGCAACAAAAACAGCAGCAGAAGTTGAAGGTCCAGAAGTTGAGGGCCCAGAGGGCTTTGATTTGACGGCAAAGACTAGTGCTGGACGTTTGGGAGAAGATGGCTTGCAAGGGTGCCCATTTTGTTTTGTAGGCGACTTCTTAGGAGAGTTGACTTTGACGGAACTGTTCCTCTCCTGCTTCTTCTTCATCTGATGATCACCACCAGAACTTTCCTCTTTCGGCGGCAGCAGCATCTCCTTGACCTGTCCAACCATCTCTTCGAAAAGTCCATCGACGATAACCCTCACCGAGTCCATCAGTCGCTCCTTCACCAGCGCCTTCTTTCCCTCGAAGAAGGAGTCCACCAGCGAGTGCACCATTGAAGGATTGTTAACACTCAAAAAATGACTGCCAAGGGAAAACATGGTGATAAGAAGTACTGACGAGAAGTAGTGAATGAAACAAGTGAGAATTTATTTTTGTTGCAGTGACAGTTTCAAAGTAGAAAGTAGAAATGGTAAGTGCTCATAGCAAGCTAATAGTGATCTTGTACAGTAAAAAAGTTCTATATTATGACCATGTGTGATGGTGGCCACGTCAGCAGGGAGGGGGTGACCAATCTTAGAGGAGCTCCTCTTTCACGCTGAGATAAGCGGATGGATCGGCAGGTTCATCATCATTTGCATCCTCCTCTTCAGCATCTTCGCCAGGTTTTCCCTTCTTCTTTTTCTTTAGATGCATACTGAGAATGTGACCGATGGCGTGATGACGCAGGGCAAACTCTTTCGAGCAGCCGGGAAAAGTGCACCCAAATGGTTTCACTTTGGTGTGTGTTCGCAAGTGTCGCTTAAGATCGGCATTACTTAGAAAGTGCTTGCCACAGTTCGGTTCAGGGCAGGGATGCTTTCCTGAAGGAGTTGGCTGTTTTTTGGATGTATTTGGAACCTGAATGCTGGCAATGTCGATACTGTCGAGGAGAGCACTGCTGCTGTTGTTGGTCAGTTCAATGTCACCACCATAAGAACTGTCATTGAGGGCCACGTCAGCATAGTCATTCTCCTCGTCATCAAGTGGACCATCAATCTGCAGTTCCACAGTGACCGTTTTCTTCTTGTCTGGCCGACTGTTGTAGCTTCCATCATTCTCGGCCATTCGCTTGTAAAGCCCCGAAAACGGTTGAGAAAGAGGAACTGAAGAAGAAGAAGAGGGACCCGGCTTGGAATTGGCTGCAAAGATCATCTTGCTTTTTGGTGGCTGAAAAGATGGCACTGGTTGAGTGTTCATTGGTGACTTGCTGGTCGATGGTTTGGCTGAAGCGTTGCTGGCATAAATTGGTGTTTTCGCTTGATCATTGACACCAGCACGTTCTTTGGGCATCATCATCTCCTTGACCTGTCCGACCATCTCCTCGAAAAGTCCATCGACAATGATCCTCACCGAGTCCATCAGTCGCTCCTTGACGAGGGCCTTCTTTCCTTCAAAAAAAGAGTCTACGTACGAGTGAAACATCGAAGGATTGCTCAACGCCAAATGGCTGCTAAAGGAGAGCATGATGAAACTGAGTGGAAACTGTAAACAAAAGGGAAAAGGGATGAAGAAAGATGACTGTAACAGAGGAAACAAAAGTTGTGCTTTTGCAGTGCTTTATATAATATGCAGTTTGTATGTGTTCAGAAAGGCACAATGTTTAAAAAGTTCTAAATGCTGAGTAATCATAAACAAAACACAACTTCATAGAAGCTCTTCATTGACGCTGGATCGGGAGGCTCGGTGTTGATCCCGTTGCCTTCCTCATCATCTCCAGGCTTTTGCTTCTTCAGGTGCACATTGAGAATGTGACCGAGGGCGTGATGACGCAATGAAAACTCTGAAGAGCAGCCGGGGAAGGTGCACCCAAATGGTTTCGCCTTGGTGTGCGTTCGCAGATGTCGTTTGAGATCATTGCTCCGGTTGAAATGCTTGCCACAATCCGGTTCAGTGCAGGGATGCTTTCCTGGTGGAGTTGGCCGGTGTTGTTGCTGTTCTTTGGAAGTGTTTGGAAGGTGAATGTTGGCAATGTCGATGTTGTTTACCAGTTCAGCGTCACCGCTACCACCAGCACCTTCATCACGGGACACGTCATCGTAATCATACTCAAGATTGAGGTGATCATCGATTTGAAGTTCCACAGTGATTGCTTTCTTCTTGTTTGGCTGAGTGCTGTTGTTGCTGCTGCTGGAGTAAAAACCATCCTCTTCGGCCATTCGTTTATAAAGACCAGAGAAAGGTTGGGCAGCAGCAGCTGAAGAAGAGGGACCAGGCTTGGACTTGGTTGCAAAGATCATCTTGCTTTTCGGTGGCTGGGAAGGTGGCACAGTTGAAGTGTTCATTGGTGACTTGCTGGTCGATGGTTTTACTGGAGTAGAAGTGGTCTTCACAATACCAAGAGGTTTTTCCTGATCATTTTTTGGCGGCAGCAGCATTTCCTTGACCTGCTCGACCATCTCCTCAAACAGTCCATCGACGATGGTCTCCATTGACTGACGTAGTCGATCTTTTACCAGAACCTTTTTGCTTAGAAAAAATGAGTCCACAAAAGAATGCAACATCGAGGAGTTGTTTAGGGCCAGGTGGCTGCTTAAGGAAAACATGGTGACAACTTTTGACAAACAGGAAAGGGGAAAAAGAAATGACTGTGACAGAAAAAAAGTTGTGTTTTTACAATATTTTATATGCAGTTTTTAGAAAGTCAAAGTGGCACAGTGCTTGAAAAGTGCTAAATGTTGAGTAATCAAAAACAAAGTTCTATTTCAGAGAAGCTCTTCCTTGACGCTAAGATAGGCTGCTGGATCGGGCGGCTTGTGATCACCTCCTTCGCCTTCCTCGTTGTCTCCAGAACTTTGCTTCTTCAGGTGGACATTGAGAATGTGGCGGATGGCGCTTTCACGACGTCCAAACTCTGAAGAACAGCCATCAAAAGTGCAGCCAAATGGTTTTGCATTGCTGTGCGTTCGAAGGTGACGCTTGAGACTAGTGCTACATGTGAAGTTCTTGCCACAATTCGGCTCAGTGCAGAGATGCTTTCCTGATTGGGCTGGTTCGGGAGCCTCTTCTTGGGAAGTACTTGGAGAATTCTTATTAGCGGCAACACTGCTGTTAAAAAGTTCACTCTCAGCATTAGTTTCATCAAAAGCTACGTCATCAAGTGGACCATCAATCTGCAGCTCCACAGTGACCGCTTTCTTCTTGTTTGGCTGACTTCCGCTGTTGTTGCTGATGCCCACACCATCCTCTTCGGCCATTCGTTTATAAAGACCAGAAAACGGCTGAGGAGCAGCTGAAGTAGAGTGACCTGGCTTGGACTTGGTTGCAAAGATCATCTTGCTTTTTGGTGGCTGGAAAATTGGCACTGATGAAAAATTCATTGGTGACTTGATGGTCGATGGTATGACTGGAGTAGCAATTGTGGTCTCAAAACCAGAAGGCTTCACTCGATCATGGTCGGCACTTTTTGGTGGCATCATCATCTCCTTGACCTGTCCAACCATCTCCTCAAAAAGTCCATCAACGATGACTTTTACCGACTCCATCAATCGTTCCTTTACCAGCGCCTTCTTTCCCTCAAAAAACGAGTCTACAAATGAGTTAAACATTGAGGGATTGCTCATTGCCAAATGGCTGCCAAGGAAAAACATAGTGACAATGTAAATGGTAAACGATAACAAGGTACAAAGAACTGTAACAACGATAAAAGTGAGGTGTTTTTGAAATATTTTATACAGTTTTTAAAAGTTCGAAATGTTACAACGAAAAAATCTCAGAGTGGGAAAAAATGAAAAATTACTAAAAATTTTAAATGCTGAGTATTCAAAGACAAAATTCATTTTAGAGCAGCTTTTCTTTGACGCTCAGATAAGTTGCTGGATCGGGCGGCTTGTTGTTGCATTTTTAACCTTCAATCTTGTCAGCATCGGCAGGTTTCTTCTTAAGATGGACATTGAGAATGTGTCGAATGGCGTTTTCCCGTCGATTGAACTCCAGCGAACAACCAGAATAAGTGCAACTAAAAGGTTTGGCATTGCTATGCGTTCGAAGGTGACGCTTCAGATCGGCGTTACTTGAGAATTGTTTGCCACAATTGGGCTCAGTACATGGAAATTTTCCAGATTGAGTCGGTTGCTGGCGATGTTTTTTGGAAGCATCGCCAGCTGAGCTGAGCTGTGGCAAGCTGCTGTGATGCTGCGTTGTGCTGCTGCTGCTCAGGAGCAGTTTCTGTGCGAGATGTGTTGCATTCAAGGTGAGCTGAGCTTTGTTGTCGCTGTTGTTGCTGTTCATTTTGTTCATAAACCCAGCTTGTGAGCAAAGGCGTGGGTTGTGGCTTTTGCGGCTATAACGAAAAAATGGCGTATCTGTGGCGCTCGGTTGATTTTGGCTTGCGAGCTGTTGCGACAATTTCATTTGATTGTTGTTGCAGCGCGGTTTCTATTTCCATCCTGCGTTGTTTGTCTTTTTGGGTGGCGATGTGGAAAGAAGGAAGTCCTTTGTGCACTTCTAACAGATTTGTGTGATTGTGTTCCTGTACAGTTGCTGGTGTTGCAAAATATTCTGTGGCGATTACTTTCTTTTGTTGTGCAGCGTTTGCTTTTGTTGCACGGAACATTTCATCGTCGTTGAGCTGAAGAGGACCCCGACTCATAGTGAGCTGGTCGGTTGTCTTGGGATGTTTATCCTGCACCGGCCTTTTTTGAGTCGAACTTGCTTGTCGTTTCACTGCTCCCGTGCCAGGCCTCCCTGAGTGAGAGGTTGTCAGTTGGTTAAGTAGAGGGCTTTGCTGCTGTGCTGGCAGTGGGTTCTGCAGTGATTGCTCTTGTGGCTTCTGGGTAGCACTTCGGTGTGCTTGTCAGCGGGCAGTCTGCGCGAAAAAGAAGCTTGCTGCGCGAGCGGTTGAGAAATTCCCTGTTGCAGCGGTGGTGGTAGGCGAGGCTGTGCAAACTGAAACGGCTGCGCTGAGCCTGATTGCTGCGACTGCATTTGCGCAACTTGTGACTGCGCTAGTGATTGTGGATGCCGTACTGCTTGGGCGTAAATAGCCTGTGGTCGATGAACGAACTGAGGCTGTTGCTGATCGTACTGTTGAGGCCAGTAATAGGTAGTTGTACGATTAGCTCCATAAGGCGGCGGCGGGTATTTTTTGCATATTTGAAGGCAATGGGCCATACTGGGACGACATTGCCATGATAGGCTGCGGCGGCAGCATTTGGGCATATTGCGGCGGGATTGCCATAGAAGACTGCGGCGGCGGCGGGAGAGCTGATTGGGGTGGCAAAGTCATGTGCGTTTGCTGCGAAGTCGATGGGGCGTATTGAGCTGCACCTGTCATGAGCAGCTGCTGAGACTGCGGTGAAGGGCCATACTGGGTTTGTCCAGTCATCAAAAGCCGTGATGGTTGTGCGTACTGCGGTGGTAACTGCTTTCCAGTGAGGACTCACCTGAGGAGAGAGTCTCCTCCTCTGTGCACTGGCAGGTGAGTGGTGAGTTGCCAATGGCTACAATGTAACCAATTGTGCTCAGGTGTTGATGAGCCTCTACAGGTGGCGATAGCTTCTTAGGAAAAGGTAATTTCTTAGCTAATCTAAGACACTGGCCAGCACAGAAATACTGCGCTGTAAGTGCAAGTGACAGTGGTGTCAGGGCACTGAAAGTGCGCACGCGAATTGATGCAAATGACGCGCTCTGATCTAGTGCGCTAACTCAAATTTTCAATTCAACACAAAGATTCAAATGATATGCTTTTTGAAGTGTTTTATACAGGTTTTATAAGTTCGAAATGTTACAGTAAAAAATCAAAATGCTTTTAAAATTTAAAAAATTCCTAAAAATGGCATTTGCTGAGTAAACAACAATTAAGTCCCGTTTCAAAGAAGTTCCTCATTGGTGCTGAGATAAGTTGCTGGATCAGGTGGTTCAGTGGGGTCCTCTTCTCCAGTTTTTTTCTTCAGGTGCACATTGAGAATGTGCCGAATGGCATTAGTGCGAAGAGAAAACTCCAGAGAGCAGCCAGGAAAGGTGCATCCAAAGGGTCTCACATTGTTGTGCGTTCGAAGGTGTCGCTTGAGATCAGTATTGCCTCGGAAGTTCCTAGTGCAGTTTGCCTCGGTGCAGGCATACTTTCCCGCTTGAATTGGCTTTTGCACTTGTGCTTTGGAGCCACTTGGAGCAATGTTTATGACGTTGGCATTGCTGTTGTTCATCAGCTGTTCAATGTCACCATTACTACCAGCACCCTCATCGAGGGCCACGTCACCATAGTCATCAAGTAAACCATCAATCTGCAGTTCCACAGTGATCTTTTTGTTTGGCTGAGTGCTGCTGTTGCTGGTAGTGTAAAAACCATCCTCTTCGGCCATTCGTTTATAAAGACCAGAGAAAGGTTGGGCAGCAGCAGCTGAAGAAGAGGGACCAGGCTTGGACTTGGTTGCAAAGATCATCTTGTTTTTCGGTGGCTGAGAAGGGGACGCAGTTGAAGTGTTCATTGGAGACTTGGTGATCGATGGTTTCGCTGGAGTATAAGTGGTAGAGCCAGCGCCGGAAGGTTTCTCCTGATCATGGCCAGTTTTTGGAGGGAGTAGCATCTCCTTAACCTGTCCGACCATCTCCTCAAAAAGTCCATCGACAATGACTCTAACCGAATCCATCAGTCGCTCCTTTACCAAGGCCTTCTTTCCCTCAAAGAAGGAGTCCACCAGCGAGTGCACCACTGAAGGGCTGTTTATACTCAAGAGATGACTTCCAAGAGAAAGCATGGTGATAAAGCGAAAACTGCTGACAGGCTGAAAGAAGATGAAGAAATGAATGTAAATAGAAATGTAGCTGTGCTTTATTTTACAGTTTGTTTAAAGTTCGAAGTGTTACAATGAAAAAAATGTAACTGTGCGAAAATGAAATAAAGTTGATATGGACTTAGTTTGCTGAGTAATCATACGCTTAAAACAATTCCGCTTTAGAGGAGATCTTCTTTGACGTTGAGATAAATGGCCGGATCAGGTGGTTCGTTGTTGTTGTCTCTTTCCTCTTCAGCATCGTCCGGCATCTTCTTCTTCTTGAGATGCATACTGAGAATGTGACCGATGGCGTGATGACGACGTCCAAACTCTTTCGAGCAGCCGGGAAAGGTGCACCCAAATGGTTTCACTTTGGTGTGAGTTCGCAAGTGTCGCTTGAGATCGGCGTTGCTTATGAAGTGCTTGCCACAGTTCAGTTCAGTGCATGGATGCTTTCCTGAATGAGTTGGCTGCTGATTGGAAGTACTTGGAATGCGAATGTTGGCAATGTCGATACTGTCGAGGAGAGCACTGCTGCTGTTGTTGGTCAGTTCAATGTCACCACCATAAAAGCTGTCATTGAGGGCCACGTCAGCATAGTCATCTTCCTCGTCATCAAGTGGACCATCAATCTGCAGTTCCACAGTGACCGCTTTCTTCTTGTCTGGCCGACTGTTGTAGTTTCCATCATTCTCGGCCATTCGCTTGTAAAGCCCCGAAAACGGCTGAGAAAGTGGAACTGAAGAAGAAGAAGAGGGACCCGGCTTGGACTTGGTAGCAAAAATCATTTTGTTTTTCAGATTTTCAGTAACTAGCAAACTGCTCGCTTCAGTTTTGGCTGAAGTAGCATCGGTGATGGTGGTGGTGGTGCTCTCAAAACAAGAAGGTTTCATTTTTCCATTACTTGCACATTCTTTCGGTGGCAGAAGCATTTCTTTGACCTGTTCGACCATCTCCTCAAACAGCCCATCAACGATGGTCTCCATGGACTGACGCAATCGGTCCTTCACCAGAGCTTTCTTGCCCAGGAAAAATGAGTCCACAAAAGAGTGCAACATCGAAGAGTTGTTTAGAGCCAGGTGACTGCCCAAGGAAAACATGGTGACAAAGTGAAAACAGTAAACAAAGAAGAAAGGGAAGATGAAAAGACTCTAACAAAGAAGAAAAATGTGTATTTTATGCAGTTTATAAAAGAAGTTTAAAATGTTAGAATTCAAAATGGTAGAAAATTGCTAAATGTTGATTAATCAAAAACAAAGTTCTATTTCAAAGAAGTTCTTCCTTGACGTTAAGATAGGTTGCTGGATCGGGGGGCTTCTGGTCGCCCCCTTCGCCTTCCTTATCGTTTACAGGATTTTGTTTCTTCAGGTGGACATTGAGTATGTGACGAATAGCGCTTTCACGACGTCCAAACTCTGAAGAACAGCCATCATAGGTGCAGCCGAATGGTTTTGCCTTGTTGTGCGTTCGAAGGTGTCGTTTCAGATCCGCGTTAAATTGGAAGAACTTGCCACAATTCGGTTCAGTGCAGGGATGCTTTCCTGATGGAGGTGGCCGCTGCTGATGCTGTTCTTTGGAAGTGATTGGGAGGTGAATGCTAGCAATGTCAATGTTGTTTGCCAGTTCAGCGTCACTGCTACCACCAGCACCGTCATCAAGGGACACGTCATCGTAATCAACCTCGTCATCAAGTGGACCATCAATTTGCAGTTCCACAGTGATCGCTTTCTTCTTGTTAGAGTTACTGTTGCTGTTGCTGTTGATTCCAACGCCATCTTCTTCGGCCATTCGTTTATAAAGACCTGAAAACTGTTGAACAGCAACTGAAGTAGAGGGACCAGGTTTGGACTTGGTTGCAAAGATCATCTTGCTTTTCGGTGGCATTGAAATGTTTTTTGGTGACTTGCTGGTCGGTTTTTTTGCTGGAGTACAAGTGGTTTTCTCAATACCAATAGGTTTCTCCTGATCATGGCCTGTTTTTGGAGGGAGTAGCATCTCCTTGACCTGTCCGACCATCTCCTCGAAGAGTCCATCGACGATTACTCTAACCGAATCCATCAGTCGATCCTTCACCAGCGCCTTCTTTCCCTCGAAGAAGGAGTCCACCAGCGAGTGCACCACTGAAGGGCTGTTTAGGTTCATCAGATGACTGCCGAGGGAAAGCATGGTGATAAGAAGTGAGGGAAAAAGTGATAAGAAGTGCTGAATGAATGACAAATGACAAACAAATGTGTGACTAAGTTTTGCAGTAGTGAAAATGACGTAAACTTTACTCGTTACCTGAACTGACGAGGTTTTTCAGTTTACAAATCATAAACTGCACAATGTTTGCGGGCATTTCGAACTTTGTTGTTGTAATCCAGTTCTAAAAAACGCTTCACTTTACTCATTGATGGCCATTTCTTTTGCAATTCTTCTTCTTTCTCTCCGCTGTGTTTTGCCAATGTTCTCCCCCAGCCTGACCGTCCTGCTGCTCTTCAGCGGCTTCGCCCTGCTGCTGATCGTCCTTCACCTCGGAAAGGGGGCGGGAAAAAGCCGATCTTCAAAGAAGGCATCTTCGAAAAAGAGCAAAAAGAGTGGGCGAGGTAGTGGCGGTATCGGTGGTGGAAAAGACGACTCCGAGGACGTCCGCGGCTGCTGCGCCCTCTGCCTCGCCCTCTGCGGCATCTTCTGCTGTCCGCCCTGTCCCTGTTGTATCGTCAACAAACTGGCCTTCCACCCGCCCTCCTCTGCCAGCTACTCCATCTCCTCGGGAGGCGGCAAAAGCTCAAGTAACAAAGGCAAAGGAGGCGGAGGCGGATCTTTTAAACCGGGCCCCGCCGCTCGGTGGCCATTTAGCTCTCAGGATCTAGGCACCATCAGCGCCTTCAGCGTGAAGACCGCTTCCGGGCAGCGGGTCGCCTGCATGTACGTCCCTGGAGAGGTAATTTTTCGACTTTTAAATAGGAGTTTGATCATTTTTTAATTCCTATTCTTCTCTAGAGTCGAGCCAAGTACACGCTGCTCTTCTCGCACGGCAACGCCAGCGACCTCGGTCAGATGGCCAGTCTGTACTTTCTCTTCACCCGCCTGCTGCCGGTGAACATCTTCTCCTACGACTACGAGGGCTACGGCCTCTCCAGTGGGCGGCCTTCAGAGGCGGCCCTCTACGAGGACGTGGACGCCGCCTACAAGGCGCTAGTGGAGCGGATGGCCGTCCCTCCGAAGCGGATCGTCCTCTACGGACAGTCCATCGGCAGCGTGCCCACCATTGACCTCGCCTCGAGGTAAACCACCAAATGAGTGGAGATCTAATTTAGAAATTCAGAGGTTTCGATAACTCCTTTTTCTCTCTCATCACCAGAACAAAGCACATCGCGGGCGTCATCGTCCAGTCAGGCCTAGCCTCCGCCTGCCAGGTGCTCTGCCCTACCAGCTGCTGCCACGCCCTCAGCTGCAACGCCTTCGCAAACGAGGCGAAGATCGCCGAGGTGACCGCCCCCGTCCTGATCGTCCACGGCACCGCCGACGAAGTGATCTCCGTGGAGCACGGCATCGCCCTCTACAAGGCCGCCCCCAAGACGGTGGACC
>JAALOO010001618.1_pt1 | contig 14689 bp, 10 predicted proteins | sample 7257641 | NCBI WGS metagenome assembly JAALOO01 (sample SAMN14085613, study PRJNA598686) | mite metagenome | biome: ENVO:01001000; feature: ENVO:01001002; material: ENVO:01001226; isolation source: single female mite from University of Michigan culture on fish food culture... ...
GGTATTAGTTCAAAAATATGGATCGTTATTTTTAATCTGGTAGGGACCATTCTGCTATTTGCCAAGTCATTTTATAACGTATTGGAAAAAGTGATGTTAGCCTTAGTGATACTTATGCTTATTAGTTTTTTAACGACACTGTTTGTGATTGCACCTAGCGCAGAACAGCTGCTAGCGGGTTTTACGCCAAAGGTTCCTACCGGGGCGGTTGGGCTCATTGTCGCCTTTATCGCATCCTGCTTTTCGTTAGTAGGTGCATTCTACCAGTCCTATTTAGTGCAGGAGAAACGAAAATTAAATTATGGTGAAAATAGCAATGCTGAACGCAGTAGCAGCGTTGGTATTTTGATCTTAGGCGTAATGAGTACGGTTGTTTTGATATGCGCTGCATCGGTTCTTCACCCACAGGGGATCCAGGTAGATTCCGCTTCGCAAATGGCTTTGGCACTTCAGCCGCTGTTTGGTTCCGCTGCCAGTAATTTGTTTTTTATAGGACTGTTTGGAGCGTCTTTCTCTTCTCTGATCGGAAATGCAGTGCTGGGAGGATCTATGCTGGGGGACGGTTTGGGCTTTACAGGCGGTCTGAGCAACGGGAAGAATAAATTCCTAATCGCTATTGTCATGCTTTTCGGCGCGGTGATTTCACTACTTTTTAGCCATCTTCCACTTGAGTTAATTGTTCTGGCACAAAGTGTTACCATATTTTTAGTACCCTTTACAGGAATTGCCATATGGTGGATAGCGAACAATAAGCAAATTATGGGAAAGCACAGCAATACCCGATTTCAACAGATAGCAGGGCTACTCGGAATTATCCTCGTTATTGTGCTGGCGGTTATTAATTTTAAAGTATTAGTATTGACTTAACAATCATTATGGATTTACAACAAATAGAAGAAAAGTATACGGTTCCCTCTCCAGCATTTTTAGCAGATCTAGAAAAAATAGATGGTGATTTCATGCTATTAGGTATTGCAGGAAAAATGGGTGTCAGCATGGGGAAACTACTGGTAGGTGGATTGAAAATGTTAAACAAATCGAATAAGGTGTATGGCGTGTCGCGATTTTCGGATCCTGCCGCCCGCGATAATCTTGAACATTTAGGCGTGACAACGATTGCATGCGACCTCTTGGATGATAATGCATTACAGGGATTACCTGAAGTGACCAATATTATATACCTGGCTGGACATAAGTTTGGGACGACAGGAAACGAGGATTTTACCTGGGTGATGAATACGTATTTGCCAGGTAGAGTTGCCCAGAAGTTTAAGAATGCCCGGATCGTTGCATTTTCATCAGGAAATGTACTGCCTTTTGTACCTTTAAACGCCGGCGGTGTCGATGAGGATGCTACGCCAGAACCAATTGGGGAGTACGCGCAATCCTGTTTAGGAAGAGAACGGATATTCGAATACTTCTCCAAAAAAAATAAAACCAAGATATTGGTATACCGACTAAACTATGCTGTAGATTTCCGGTACGGAGTGGTGATGGAAATCGGCAAAGCCGTTCTTAACGAGCAACCAATCGACTTGAGTAGTGAGAATGTAAATGTGATTTGGCAGAGCGATGCGAATGAAATCGCAATTCGTAGTCTACTCCACGTGCAAACACCCGCAAAGGTATTGAATGTCACTGGTCCGGAAACCCTTTCGGTAAGTTGGGTCGCGAAAGAATTTGCTAAAATTTTTAAAAAATCTCCTGTTTTTATTAATCAATCGCAGGGTACCGCGCTGCTCAATAATGCATCTGCTTGTCATCAGCTGTTTGGTTATCCACGGGTGACCATTAGGGAAATTATTGAAATTAACGCACAATGGTTGTTACAAGGTGGTGACCTATTGGACAAACCAACACATTTTCAAGAAAGAGGAGGAAAGTTCTGATGAAAACCTTACCGATCAAATTAAAAGAGCATTTGCTTAACGGGACAATTATTCCAGCTCATCCGTTGGCATTGACAAAAGATAGAAAGCTGGATGAAGTGAGACAGCGCCGATTGACACGATATTATATGGCCGCAGGTGCAGGCGGAATAGCGGTGGCAGTTCACTCGACGCAATTTGAAATTCGCGATCCAAAAATTGGTTTATTTGAAAAAGTATTAGAACTTGCTATTCAGGAAGTTAAAAATGAAAATTTAAATAGAAACTTCATTACGGTCGCTGGTATTTGTGGCCCTGTGGAGCAGGCCGTCAGTGAGGCAAAAATGGCTGCTAAACTTGGGTACGATATCGGTTTATTGAGCATGGGCGGATTAGCCACATGGAGTGAGAAAGATATTTTAAATAGAGTGCGCAAAGTTGTTGAACATATTCCCGTTTTTGGATTTTACCTACAACCATCTGTTGGTGGACGTATATTTAGTTACAACTTTTGGCGAGAGTTTGTCGAGATTAGTGGTGTTGAAGCGATAAAATGTGCATCGTTCAATCGTTATCAGACTTTAGATGTGATGCGTGCTGTAGCAAATTCACCACGTCGGGAACAAGTGGCGATGTACACGGGAAATGATGACAATATTGTGGTTGATTTACTAACAGATTATCTGTTTACTGTCGAGGGAAAACCGATAAAAGTTGCTTTTAGGGGAGGTTTACTCGGGCACTGGGCGGTATGGACCAACAAAGTGACCAAGCTCATTGAAGAGATAAAAAATGCCAAACAGACGGGTGACGGCGCGGCGGTTCGGGCTTTACTAAGTAAAGGCGTACAGATAACGGATGTTAATGCTGCATTGTTTGATCCCGCCCATGACTTCAAGGGATGTATTCCAGGTATACACGAAGTTCTCCGCAGACAAAATTTGCTTGATGGGATCTGGTGCCTAAATCCTCAGGAGACACTCTCAGCAGGACAACTCGAAGAGATTGATCGCGTCTATAACGCCTATCCAGAATTGAACGACGATAACTTCGTTCGTACATTTCTTCAAAATGATGGGAGACAATCTAGTTAGGGTTGTTTTATAGGTAAATTCTCAGTTTAAATGATCTATATATAGTTTTAGTATTTAAATTTTGGTCATAAATAACTACGTGTAACTTTTTATTATAATTTGTTTAATAGTGCTAGTGCGGAGTTGACCATTAAAACTATACTATGCTTGAAAATCGATTCGTCGATATCAAATGTTGGTGTATGAAGTTCGGAGCAGATCCCTTTTTGCTCATTTTTTGTTCCTACCAAGAAGAAAGCTGCAGGGTATTTTTGCGTATAATACGCAAAATCTTCGGCGGCCATCCAGATAGGTACGTCAATCGCATTAGCAGTACCTACAAGGCGCTGGGCCTCTTGTTTAACGACGGCAATGGTATTGGCATCGTTGACAAGAGCAGGGTAGCCATGCTTGATGTCTACCGTCGCGGTTGCTCCCATAGCGGAGGTTTGCTCTTTAGTGAATTTTTCAACTTGTAATAACGCTTTTTCACGCCACGCTTCATCGGTCGTGCGGAAGGTTCCTGCCATATGTACCGAATCTGGGATGACGTTTGCCGCACCTAAAGCTTCAAGTCGTCCAAAAGAAAGAACCGACGGAATTCGCGGGTCGGCGCCTCGTGAGACGATCTGCTGCAGGCCGACAAGTAACTGTGCGCTGATAGATACAGGGTCAATATTCAGTTGAGGTTGTGCGGCGTGACCTCCTTTGCCATGTACATCGATGTATATTTCATCTGCTGAGGCCATAAAAATTCCGGATTTAAACCCGAATTGACCCACTGGAAGTTGTGGAGAGACGTGTAAACCAATTACAGCCCCAAGGTTTCGATTATCAAGGATGCCTGACTCCACGATCGCCTTAGCTCCACCGGGGATTCGTTCTTCCGCTGCCTGAAAAATGAGTATAATATTTCCGTCTAACTTATTTCGCATACCCTGTAAGATTTTAGCTGTGGCGAGTAAATTAGCGGTGTGGTAGTCGTGTCCGCAGGCATGCATACAACCCAGATTTTTTGAACAATATGCGTGTGTATTTTCCTCTCGGATAGGGAGGGCATCTATATCCGCGCGCAGCGCTACGCTACGAGCGCTTTTTTTGTTGCCTTGAATAAAGCCTATAACACCAGTAGGAGAGACCATATCAAAAGGGATTCCCATCTGGGTAAGTTGCTGTTTTATATAATCGGTAGTCTGATGCTCCTCAAACGACAGTTCGGGGTGTTGATGCAGGTGTCGCCGCCAGTGGGAGGCCTGCGTAAGTAATTCGTTATATTCTGGCGCGTTAATTAAGTTATTTTCCATTTGTCTTTTTTAAAGCTACTGAAACCTACTATAAATAATACTCATGAATTATTTTACAATAATACGAACGAAGATTTGCAATTTGAAATTTAAAATTGTAATTTCGGGTACGTACACAATTTCAGAATAAACGTGTATTACTAATCCAATATATTCATTTATTATCGATACACCATGCAACCCATCGATTACATTATTATTGCATTGTTCTTTGCCCTACTAATCGGGATAGGGATATACAGTTATTTCAAAGTTTCCTCCTCGGCCGATTTTTTTACAGCAGGCGGAAAACTCCCCTGGTGGCTTTCTGGAATCTCCCACCATGTTTCTGGGTATAGTGGTGCCGTGTTTGTTGCTTATGCTTCTATTGCATATACCCATGGTTTTGTCATGTATGTTTGGTGGGCACTAACTATTGCCATAGCAATGGTAGGAACGATTTTTTTTATCGCACCGCGCTGGGCACGCTTACGACAAAAAACAGGAATACAATCGCCAACGGAATATTTAGCAACACGGTATAATATTCCTACACAACAGCTCATGGCATGGAGCGGTGTGTTGGTGAAACTCTTTGATGTGGGCGCAAAATGGGCCGCTGTGGGTATTTTATTGAATGCTTTTACAGGGATTCCGGTGACCACGGGGATTGTTATGTCAGGCGTCGTTACTTTATTTTATGTGACCCTTGGTGGATTATGGGCCGATGTGTTAAATGATTTTATGTCGTTTTTGATTCAGGTAGCCTCAGGTTTGGTGATGTTTGTCCTGGTACTTATTAAGTTAGGAGATGGACCTCGAGGGGTGTTCACTATGTGGGATCGTCTTCCTGAAGATCACAGCCATTGGTTTAACGAACCTTATACTGCGGGATTTGCGGTGGCATTTTTAGTGATCAATTTCTTTAGCTATAGCGGAGGTACATGGAACCTAGCCACGCGTTTTATTTCTTCACCATCAGGTAAAGAAGCACGCAAAGCTGCTGTATTGTCAACTGTGCTTTATCTAATATGGCCATTAATACTTTTCTACCCCATGTTTGCAGCGCCAATCTTTTTTCCAAATCTAGCCAATCCACAACAATCCTACTCGATGATGGCAATGGAATTCCTCCCTTCCGGATTATTAGGATTGATGGTGGCGTCGCTATTTTCTACCACACTCTCGATGACATCCTCCGATGCCAATACAATTTCCTCGGTTATTACGCGTGATATTTTACCAGTACTTCACCGTAGCGTGCGCGATTTTGATAAACGGAAAATGCTCATTTTGGCACGGGTAACAACATTCAGTTTTATCGTGCTAACCATTATTGTTGCATTTAATGCAAATTCTTTTGGCGGGGTGATAGGTCTGATTATTTCTTGGTTCGCGGCTCTTCTCGGCCCGATTTCAATCCCGATGATTCTAGGGCTGCTACCAACATTTCGCCATAGTGGAAGTGCAGCTGCATTGCTTTCTATTATCGGCGGACTGGTGACCTTCATTGTAATTAAGGTGTTTGGCGATTTGGGCTTAGCCTGGGAATTAGCAGGGCCGCTTCTAATGTCATTAATATTATATGTGGTTTATGCTAAACTGGTTAAAACCCCAGTGCCTGAACGAGTCGATCATTTACTGAAGTCTATTGATAACGAGTAGTTACCTTAAACCAACCAACGAGTAGCAATGAACAGACAACAAGTAAGAGATGCGAAGTTTCCAGGTGGCGCTTGGAGTATGACCGAATTGGTACAAATTTATCGTAGATATCTATTCGAGGATTACCTACCATTTATCCAACGTTTTGTTTTTGATAGTAAGAACGGTGGTTTTTTTTGTAACTGCAACTACCTTGGTGAGCGTTTGGGGGTAAGTAAGCGTACGTGGTTTGATGCTCGTGGTGCTTGGGTATACGCTAATCTATATAAATATTATAGTTCTGATATTAAGTATCTTGAGATGGCTAAGTTAACGTTAACTTTACTTGAGAATGCAAAGAGTAATACGCAACCCTACTGGCCATGGACCTATGATTCCATAGGCAAAGATCTTCAGGAGCGGGAGGGAGATATTTACGGAAATCTGTTTGTTGCCGAGGCCTATATTGCCTACGGAAGCGCCGCAAATAAATCTGATTACCAGCTTAAAGGTAAATCGATATTGTTGGATGCTTATCACCACATACAGCTGCCTAATTACCGCTACAAGCTGGATTATGCGCCCGATGGCAGTACAAAAACAGTCCACAATGTACTCGGACACTGGATGATCTTGCTTAACGTAGGCGCAGGTTACCTTGAACAGAACAGTCAAGATGTGCAGGTCAGTGCTTTAGTTGATCACTGTATTGCCGAACTTATGGAGAACCATTTTCAGCAAGAAAGTGGTCTATTGTTAGAAGTAAAATGTGATGCTAATGACAATGAAAGTAAAATCATGGATGACTTTGTTTATCTGGGTCACGCAATAGAATCGTTATGGATGATTATGAATGAAGCATATCGTAAGAAAGACAAAGGGTTAGTGGCGCTTGCTAAGGAACGTTTTAAACGGCATGTGGAGGTTGCTTGGGATGATTTATATGGCGGATTTTTTCATTCGCTGGAAAGTATTGATAATTATCGATTTTTAATGGATAAGGTACTTTGGGCGCATCAGGAAGTATTAATAGGGTGCGCGATTCTTATGGAAAAAGAGGGAGACCCATGGGCCTACAGGTGGTTTGAAAAAACATTAACCTATCTGCAACGGCATTATGTGTTACAGGATTTGCCTAATCGTCCCTGGCGTATAGCAGGAGACCGGCGTATGAAAGATCTACAGCCCGGCACACGGATTGAAAATTATCATCATCCCAGGCAGTTGATGTTTGCTCTGGGAACATTAAATAGAATATTGGACCAAAATAATATTGATCATGATAATAAACAACGAATTAACTAGACGTAGGTTTTTAAAATCTGCCGCACTGGCAACGATGAGTTATGGAATCTTAAACCCGCAAGCCGCCCTTTTTGCAAACCCAGGGAGTCGCCTCGCAGAAGTTAGAGGCGATAAGCAGGGAAAACGGGTAGGGATTATCGGTCTGGACACTTCTCATGCTGTTGCTTTTACTAAAACGCTAAATGCGGAGAATCCTGAGCCGCGTTTTAAAGGTTACAGGGTCGTTGCGGCGTACCCGCAGGGTAGTAAAGATATCGTCTCGGCAACCGAACGTGTCCAGGGGTACATCCAGCAGGTTAAAGCCCTGGGGGTCGAAATTGTAGATTCTATTGCCACTTTACTCGAAAAGGTCGATGTTATTCTGCTGGAAAGTAACGATGGCCGGGTACATCTTGAGCAAGCTATGCCTGTAATACAAGCTAAAAAACCGTTGTTTATTGACAAACCAATTGCGGCGGCATACCAGGATGCCAAGAAAATCTTCGAGCTGGCAAGGCAAAACAATGTACCTGTTTTTTCCAGCTCTTCGCTGCGGTATATGGAATCCATAAAACAGGTGCAGTCGGGAAGTGTTGGCGCAGTACTAGGTGCGGAGACTTATAGCCCTGCACATCTGGAATCTACACATCCTGACTTTTATTGGTACGGTATTCATGGTGTAGAGATGCTTTTTGCAATAATGGGTACGGGGTGCCGTTCGGTTATGCGTATGCATACTAAAGACACTGATGTTGTTGTTGGAAAATGGTCCGATGGTCGCATTGGTACATTTCGGGGCACACGTTCTGGAAAATCCGATTACGGTGGAATCGTTTTTGGTGAAAAAGCAAATACTTATCTGGGAAAATTCGATGGCTATAATCCACTATTAGTGGAAATTATCAATTTTTTTGAATCGGGTGTACCTCCAGTCAGTGCGCAAGAGACACTTGAAATTTGTGCCTTTATAGAAGCCGCCGATCAGAGTAAATTAAAGAACGGCGCTCTGGTAGAACTAATCAAAAATTAAACTATATCTTATGGAAGAGTCACGTAGAAAATTTATTAAAAAAACCCTTATCGGTACAGGCGCATTAACCTTTGGTGGGATATTACCTTCTTTTTCCGCGAAAAGTTATGCAAATATTATTGGTGCTAACGAACGGCTAAATATTGCGATGATGGGGGTAAACGCCCGTGGGAAAGCACTAGCCAATAATTTTTCAATGCAGCCTAACGCGCAAATCACACATATCTGTGACGTGGATAAACGCGCTATTGATGCATGCATGTTAGAGGTGCAAAAAAGACAAAAGTCCGTACCTAAGACCCAAGGAGACTTCAGGAGAGCGCTGGAGGATAAAGATGTGGATGTGCTAGTAGTTGCCACACCTGACCACTGGCATGCGCCAGCAGCGATCCTTGCCTCTCAGGCGGGAAAGCATGTTTATCTGGAAAAACCTTGTAGTCATAATCCGCATGAAGGAGAGCTGTTACTCCAGGCAGTGAAGAAGTATGGTAACGTTATACAGATGGGTAATCAGCGACGCTCCTGGCCAAATGTTGCTGCAGGAATTGCTGAATTGCACGGCGGCATAATTGGGAAACCTTATTTTGCCCGTACTTGGTATGCGAATAACCGGCCATCAATTGGGGTTGGTCAGCAAATCGCTGTTCCAGAGTGGTTGGATTATGATCTTTGGCAAGGTCCTGCACCTCGTAAGGCATATATGGATAATTACCTGCATTACAACTGGCATTGGTTCTGGCATTGGGGAACAGGAGAAGCGTTAAATAACGGGATACATTTCGTGGATTTGGCACGTTGGGGACTGCAAGTGGATTTCCCGACGAAAGTGACTTCTACAGGAGGACGTTTTGCGTATAAGGATGATTGGGAAACACCCGATACCCAAAATATAGGAATAGAGTTTGCCGACAAATCAATGATTAGCTGGGAAGGAAGGAGCTGCAATGGACTTCCTACAGACGGAGCAACGGTTGGCGTCATATTCTACGGGGAAAAAGGTTCATTGCAAATCAATGGGAATAATGGCTATAGCATTTTTGATCTAAAAGGAGCACTCGTAAAACAGGTGAAGGATAACACAAAAGTAGAAACTTCCAGCTTAACTAACCCTTCGCAACAGCTTGATGCGATACATATTCAGAATCTATTTGATGCGATAAAAACAGGAAAAAGCCTGAACTCCGATATCGAAGGGGGCTATAAAAGTACACTTCTGGTGCAGTTAGGGAACATTGCGCAGCGTTCCGGGGAAACGCTCCATATTGATCCAAGCACGGGCCGTATAAAGGACAAAGGCATCATGAAAAAATATTGGTCTCGGGAATATGAAAAAGGTTGGGAACCTAAAGTTTAACGAAGCTAGAAGCTAGCAGGTAAGTAAATATATTAGGGGTGGTGAATTGATTGTTTTTCATTCCACGAGACAAATTGCTACATTTTAGTTAATTTGGCCGAAGGAGTGTTGTATGTCATCGTATCTCACCGTTGAAAGAATTTTAGGATTTGGTGGTATTCATGATTTACAGATGAATAGCTTAACGTTTAAATAATAATTTGCGCAGGTTTATATGGAAAAAAAGGATAAAGAATTAGTAGGTGTGAAAGAAATAGCGCGGCGTGCCAGCGTTTCGATAGCGACGGTGGATCGTGTATTACATAATAGGACAGGCGTATCGCAAAAAACAAAAGATAAAATTTTGGCGATAATTAAGGAACTGGATTACCAGCCCAATATCCTAGCGCGAAGGCTCGCTTCATCTAAGACAATCCAGCTATACACCCTGATCCCTGAAGTATCCAAGGAGACAGATTACTGGAATGTTCCTTTGCAAGGTATACTTCAAGCTGAAAATGAGATAAAGCTATATAATGTAAAGGTAATAAGACTTTTCTATGATATGAATGATAAACAATCATTCATTACCCAAGCGGGAACTATTCTAGCTTCGGATCATATCGACGGCGTACTACTCGCCCCAGCATTTTTAAAGGAAGCTGAAAATTTCACCCGCGCATTGACAAGCAAGAAAATACCATTCGTTTTTATAAACTCGGATATTCCTAACCAAAAAAGTTTAAGTTATTTCGGCCCGGACCTTTTCCATAGTGGACGAACGGCAGCACATCTAGTGAACTACCTCATAGGTGCTAATGACAAATTCGCACTGCTTAATATTGCCAAGGATATTGAATCGGATCACCATATCCTTCGTAAGGAAGCTGGATTTATGGATTATTTTAGCTCATTCAACCCAGGCCGTATCATTAAACAAAATTTTTACGACACACAATATCCTGCTGTTAAAAAAGGCCTTCGCACATTGCTAGCTAAGCATCCAGATATTAGTCTCCTTTTTGTAACCAATTCGCGTGTTTCATTAGTTGCGAAATATTTGAGTCAAATTGAAGGTTCGAAAATAAAACTTATCGGGTACGATTTCTTACCGAACAATGTAGGATACCTTAATAGTGGAATTATCGATTTTTTGGTCTGCGAGAAACCACAAGAGCAGGCCTATAGAGGTATAAAAGCACTTTATCGCTTTATTATGTTTGAAGAAGCGCAAGACAAAGACTACTTTATGCCGATTGATATCATCCATAAGGAAAACCAACAGTTTTATAAAAATTAACATACCTAAAAAATTCCTTTGTTGGTAGCGCACATTATTGGAGCGGGTACCTACACATAAGGGGGAAATTAAAAAAACGAAGAATAATGAACGTAAAAGAATATACTGTAGGAAAATTAAAAATTAGCATTTTGCCTGACCGATTGCGATTAGGTAAATTAGCTGCGGCTAAAGCTGCTGCTCAAATTCGTGTCTTTTTAAGCCAGCAAGAAAGCGTTAACATGGTGTTTGCGTCTGCTCCCTCGCAAAATGAATTTTTGGAAGCCCTCGGTGACGCTGAGGGTATTGACTGGTCCCGCGTAAATGCCTATCATATGGATGAATATGTTGGTTTAGAGCCAGCACATGAGCAAAGTTTTGGTCGCTATCTCAAAGACAATTTATGGGATCACGTTCCGCTTGGCACGATGCATTATATTCGTGGTGATGCTATAAACCCAGAGCACGAATGTCTGCGTTACGAAAATCTTTTACGCGTAAATCCTATTGATATTGTTTTAATGGGAATCGGAGAGAATACCCACATCGCCTTTAATGAACCGCATATAGCAGATTTTGCAGATCCACATTATGTAAAAATAGTCGAATTGGATGAGACGAGTAGGATGCAACAGGTACATGATGGATGTTTTGCGACGATCCAGGAGGTACCGACCCATGCAATTACGTTAACGGTTCCCGCATTGTATTCTGCCAAATCAATCTTTTGTATGGTGCCAGGAAGCTGGAAGGCGGATGCCGTTTACGCGACACTTCACCACCCAATCAATTCAGATACGCCAGCAAGCATTCTTCGGGAGCATAGCGGGGCGGAATTATTTATCGACGAGGCCAGTGCTGAAAAATTAACTTTGTGATGAGAAAGATTTTCCCCTTTAGCTTAATACTGATGGTAAGCCTTGCAGCCTGCACGAATAAGGATAGTAGTAGCGATGTTCCCTGGAAACTCATGACCCTAGCACCAGGACATTTTCATGCATCTTTATTACAAAAGACTATGTTAAAAGCGGTTGATTCAACCTGTTACGTGTACGGCGCAAGTCAACAAGGCGTGCAGGCTCACCTAGATCTGCTCCAAAGCTACAATAGCAGAGCATTAAATCCTACGCATTGGAAACCGGAGGTGTATGTTGGTGAAGACTTTTTTGAGAAGATGCTTGCTCAAAAACCGGGGAACATCGTTGTTTTGGCGGGAAATAATAGGCACAAGACACAGTATATTAATGACGCTGTTTTAGCAGGTCTGAATGTATTATCTGATAAACCTATGGTCATTGATGATCGCGGATTTGAACTTTTGAAAAAGGCACTTGACAGCGCGCAGCAAAAAAATGTGCTTATATATGATATCATGACAGAACGTTATGATCCTAATATTATTATACAATCGCATTTGATGAAAGATCCTGCTATTTTTGGAACATTGCAGAAAGGTAGCCTGGAGCATCCCGCGGTTATTAAGAAGAGTAAACATCATTTTTACAAAGAAGTGTCCGGAAACCCTCTTATTCGTCCGGCATGGTATTATGATGTCAAGCAAGAAGGTGAAGGTATTGTTGACGTCACCACGCATATGGTTGATTTGATTCAATGGCAATGTTTTCCACAACAGGTGTTCGACTATGCCCATGATTTTAAGGTACTTCAAGCAAACCGTCGATCGGTGCCCCTAAGTAAAAATCAGTTCTTTCAATCTACAGGTACTAAAGAGTTTCCAGACTATTTAAAAAATAATGTTGTGAATGATAGTCTATATGTATCATCAAATGGTGATATTGATTACACAATAAAAGATGTTCATGCTAGGGTTGAAGTGGAATGGTATTTTCAGGCAGAGCCAGGAGCGGGCGACACACACTATTCTGAAGTGCTCGGGTCGCGTGCACGTTTAACAATTCGGCAAGATGCCCAAGAGAACTTTAATGCCATATTACGTATTGAACCGGTTGCAGCGAAAGGGTTTACGACAGAAGAGCATGAACAGATGGCAATCAGCTTCAGTCGACTGGAAAAAATAATTCCAGGGTTGAAATTTGTTGCCGAAGGGCAGCGCTACCGTGTGAGTATCCCTGAGAGTTTTAAAACTTCCCATGAAGAACATTTTGCGAAAGTTGCAGAAAAATATTTATCCTATCTTACTGATGGACAGATGCCCGAATGGGAGAAGAGCTATATTTTATCTAAATATTACGTGACTACTCAGGCCCTGAAATTAGCTCTGGAAAAATAACAAAGCAGCTGATGACTTACCGTATTTTGTGAATTTTTGTTCAATGTCATGTTGAGGTCTATCTTGCCGATGTTCTTAAAGTCCATGGAAATATTTTTGTCGTGATATCCATCAAAACAGTTTTTTTCTTTCGCAGAAGTCGTACAGAGGGAGTGGTGTAATTATGGCACAAGAGATGAAAAGCAAAAACAAATTTGTTGTTTTTGTGTGTAATATACTATTCGATTACTAATTTAAGATGACGTTCGTTGTACGGCAGTAAACTTCGACCACTTTTGGAGGAATGCGTTGGTTGTACAACGTTTTTACAAACGTACAATGCGTCGGGACTTGCCCCGCCCTGTATAATGCATTAACAATTATTAACTGTTACTTCTCGTTATATATTAGTAGTTTTATTTTTAGCGTATTACAATATCTTTAGCTTATGAATAGAAAGTTTTGGATTCTTCGACCTTATTGCTTTTTCTAGCCTCAGGAACAGATATTAGAGTCGCGCAAATTTAACATAAATTATTATCACTTATTGTCCTTAATTATGTCACGAGTTACAAGAAAATGGCTGTTCCGAATCGCTTTTATTATGTTAATAACGACAAAGGGTAATTATTCGACATACGGGCAAAATATTGCTAATGTAAAAATAAATTTTAATGGGCTGGAGGCCAAAGATTTAGATATCAGTTTTGAAAATGGAAAATTTACAGATGTTATCAACTTTAATCAACATGATTCTTCTATAAGAATTAAACAACCCTATTATACATTTTATTGTAGGGTCCTAATTACATACAAGGGTCAATATCTTTCTTTCTTTGCGGATAATACCCCTTCAATTTTAAATTTATATTATGATGAAAGGAAGGAAAATGACAGGCTATATACCGAGAATAATGAAAATATAATAGCTATCTATGATACTACAACTAATGAGTTTTTTCGGGACCTTAGAAGGGATCAAATTGTCGATTTACAAAATCTGTCTGATCAATTTGAAAAGCATGGTTCAGAAATCCAGAAAAGTGATTCACTAAAAAATGAGATTAGCCATTTAACCAAAGCGATTAATAAAAAGTCATTACTTTTCCTTAAAAAACAACCTGATAATTTCTTCGCATTCTATTATTTTATTGATCAAGTTCTTGGAATATCTTCGCTTATTGAAAATGATTCCGACTACTACGCAATGTTACTATCGTATTTTAATGAAACCTTTCCCAAAAAATATTTATCCACAAGTGATGGGATAAGAACGGTAAACATATTGCAGAAAAAGATTTCCCCAACTGTATTGAAAATTAACGATGTGATTCCTCTGACTAAACTGATTGATATTAATGGAAAGGAAATAGCACTAAGAAATTTTAAAGGAAAGTATTTACTCCTCGATTTTTGGGCAAGTTGGTGCGGCCCATGCTTAAGACAAATTCCTGATATAAAACATCTTGAAAAAGAGTTTTCAAACAACGAAATAAAATTAATAGGAATATCGATTGATCGCGATTCAACGGCTTTTATTAATTCGATACATGAAAATGAAATGAATTGGACACATGTTTTTGATAGAGGAAGTGTTATTAGTGACAATCTTGGAATTGAAGCAATACCAACAGTATTATTAATCGATAGAAAGGGGAATATATT
>JAALOO010000713.1_pt2 | contig 14687 bp, 14 predicted proteins | sample 7257641 | NCBI WGS metagenome assembly JAALOO01 (sample SAMN14085613, study PRJNA598686) | mite metagenome | biome: ENVO:01001000; feature: ENVO:01001002; material: ENVO:01001226; isolation source: single female mite from University of Michigan culture on fish food culture... ...
TTCAGGTTCTGGGCGAGATGGTCATTGAGATGCAGATGGGAAACTGCCATGGGGGTGACCATGGCGGAGGGGGCGATCACCACCAGCAAGTGGTTAGTCATGCCACTAAATCGATAACTGACGCCTTCACGACGATGATGAGCACACTGACCACTGAGCGGCCCGATCCGGTTACCGAGGACATGTACGTGGCAGAGTCGGCCCAGGTGGTCGTCGAGAGTCCGTCACTTTTTGAGCCCTGCGACCACGTTCACCTGCTGCACAAGATAGAGATGTACTTCCACCTGACGTCCATTTTCATTCTATTCACCTTCAACGTGGAGCTGGGCCTGCGACTGTACATCTTCGGCTACAAGTACTTCCTGCACCTGGAGAACGCCTTGGACGCCATTGTGGTCATCGTCTCCTTTTGGCTCGACGTTGCCTTCCTCGACAGCGGCATGAAGAAGTACCTCTACCTGCTGATCATCCTCCGACTGTGGCGAGTGCTGCGCATTATTCACGCCATCATTCACGCCATCAAGACGCCCTTCGAGCGGCAGATTGAGAAGCTGAAGAAGAAGCGCAAGATCCTCCAGCGGGACCTGGCCAAGGCGTACTTCTACTCAAACATGCTTGAGGAAGAAATCACTGCACTGCGAAACCGCATTGCCGACATGACTGAGGCAGCCAAACGAGAGGCAGAGGCGGACGCGGTGACGGTGGATGACGAGGAAGGCGAGGAGGATGACGAGGACACGGATGAGGGGACCGCTTCGGCCGCCGGAGACAATACCAAATCAGATGTGAACAACAACAACCACAACCACCACAAAGGTGATCACAAGTGAGCCGCATTCGACCAACAACAAAACTGTAAGACTGTACCTACCTATTACCACCATTTGCAATCAGTTAAAAGACAGATCAATAAAGGTCAACTGGTGAACTCTAGTAGTGCTCCACTGGCGCCAATTTTTCAGTGGCGCCAGGTGGCATGCCAGTTTCCGAGAGAATAAGGCAACACAGACGGACGGACAGACAGACACTTTCACTGACTGACACAGATTCGGTGTTTGAATAGCGCGTATATAGAACTGCATTGTGTGCCGTGTTGGCCAGCAAGTGAGCCTTCTTCTACTTCTGCTCCCGTGCCAAATCGACGCTTGTCAGCTTTTTCCTAAGAAAGACCCCTACTCGAGAATGAATTTCGACGACGACGACGATGACGTCTGGACGCCGTCCAATGACTCCGGCTCGGAGGCGAGCACGAGCGGTGCACGAGCGAAGAAGACAATGCCAAAGAAGCCGTCGGTGGCTCGAAACTCCAAAGGACGACACTCCTCCTCTTCGTCGGCGACAATGTCTTCCGTGAACGCCGAGTTTCTCGATGACATCAAGGCGACCTTTGAGCGTTTTGACGTGGAAAAGGCAGGCAAGCTGGAGACGAAGCAGCTGAAGTTTGCCATGCGATCACTCGGCTTTGAGCCGAAGAAGGAGGAGATCAAGCGCATCAGCGAGGAATACGACAAGGACGGCTACATCTCATCGGCGGACTTTATCAGCCTGATGACTAAGCGAATGACGGAGAAGACGGTTAATGAGGAGATTATGAAGGCGTTCCAGCTCTTTGACGACAGCCACCGCGGAAAGATCACCTTTGATGACCTCAAACGAGTGTCCACTGAGCTCGGCGAGAAGATATCCGACGACGAGCTGCTGGAGATGATCGAAGAGGCTGACGTCGATGGCGACCATGCAGTCAACTGTCAGGAGTTCCTGCGTATCATGAAGAAGACTAGTCTCTACTAATCAAAAACACACACACATACTCATTCCATGTTTGTTAATGCATATTTGTTTTATTATCTACACAAGGTGATTCGGCGCCGGTTCATGTTCACTAATTGACGCACAAAAATAAATCATACGAATTAAATAATCTACAAGCCAAACCAGCTGGGAACGTTGTGCCGATTTTCATGGTGGAGACGGCGACGCTCTCTCAGCTTCACAAAGTCCATTCGCTTGGTGACGTCCTCAATTTCATCCTCCAACTTTTCGGTGGTGTCTTGAAATAATTTCGGGTATTCAAAGCTCACTTCTTTTGGCTAAGTCGAAAAATGATGATTAGAGTATGAGATTAGTGAACAAATGCCATCATCTCTTACCAGATCCACTATCGCCTCTCTCCAGTCATCTTCCTTGATCATGTAGCCCTTTCCAACGGCTCTCTTCAATTTGCCCATCACCACACGCGTTTCAATGTTGACTACCGGAATTTTGTAAATCTTTTCGAGGTAATTTCGCACATCATATTTGGTCATTCTACAAAAAATTAACAGTTGATAAGGTGTGAAAACAAAACCCAAGATACTTACTGAAGAGGGACCTTAAAAAGGACCTTATTCGCAGGTAGCGGTGTGTCGGGCTTTTTCAGAATCATCCAAAAGTCCGGCAAAAAGACTCGAAGCTGTGGATTGCCACGGACATAGCGTGGGTACCTAGTGGGTAGTAAAATGGTCAGCCAAATATTACCCTTTAAAGTACAATTACCATCGTGTAGACATGATTACAAAATGTGATTGAGATTTAAGATTCTTTGATGATTATGACGAGAAAAAAATGAACCACAACAAATGTTTTTTCAGCACATGTCGCAGCCCGCAGCGACATCTGTTCAGACTTTGCTTCAAGCAGTTGGCAAAAGCAAAGCGGCTCATGACGATTGCGATTGTTTTCAGTTGAAAGTGCGCCACTTCTCTGTCCACTTCGGTCTCTGGTCTTCTTTGGCTCTTCTCCGCCTTCTCAACGAGTGACAACGTTCTCCTCCCACCGACGACCGACGAGACGATCATGGCCGAAGTAGCAGCCGACTCGGCGACCGTGGTAAGTGCTTCACCGTCGTCTTCACTTGCGACACTTGTGGAATCGTAAACAACGTGCCTCAACAAATAGATATCTAAAGCATTCTTTTCTTTCAGACTGACAAAGTCGACGGGTGCGTCAGTTCGAAGGTTGAGAAAGTTGAAGACAGCGATAAACCAACAGCTGAAACAAATGGTCATGGAAAGGAAACCACTCCAAAAAATGGAAAGGCAAAAAAGCAAACGGAAGATAATGGTGACGAGGATTCGCCTGAAGCAGAACCCGAGCTGTACTTTCCGCCCAAAGTGAGCCTTCCTTTGGTGGACGTCAAGACAATGGAAGATAATGAGGATGTGGTCGTCGAACTGTAATTTTTTGCAATAAGCACTTCAAAAAGAGTGTCAAACTCACTGTTCATATTTTGTTTACAGGCGTTCTCGCATTTACCGTTTTGACGACTCTGAAGATGAGCCGGAGTTCAAAGAGCGTGGCACTGGAGTAGTCAAGATTCTCCGACACAAGGAAACGAACATGTATCGCATTCTTCTCCGTCGCGACAAAACTCACAAAATCTGCGCCAACCACTACAGTGAGTTCATTGAGAACTTGGTTGTTGTCAATTTATACATTTTTAATGTCCTAATGTCTTTTGCAGTTACATCGACCATGGAGCTAAATAAGCACAACAACAGCGATAAAGTGTTTGTCTATTCAACTCTCGCTGATCTCTACGATCTTGAAACTAATCCAGAGACATTTGCCATTCGCTTCTCAAACCCAGAGAGTACGTTGAGTAGTTTTTGGTTATGCTTTTAACCGTAATTTAACATCTTTTTAGACGCGGCCATCTTTAAGAAAGGTTTCGATGAAGCCGTCCAAGTGATGAAAAAGAAGGAAAAAGAGATTGACGAACTGAACAAGGCTCTCGAAGAGGGGATGAACCTTGAGCCAAAGAAGAAGGACCAGGCTTCTTCGGAGGCCTCTGCCGCTGAGCCAGTGAGCAAGGATAAATAAGCGACCCCATTTTTGAAGTGCATCTCAACAACATTCTTTCCATGTTTTACCTTACTCTCCCCTCCAAACGAACCAATGTCTGTAAGCAAAAAATTTGTATTATTTTTTAATCTTCTTTTTCAATTACAAACATCACCACTGTTACTGTAAAAAGGTGAATGCACACACTAACACAGCAAAACTCTCCTATGAATCTGCCATACAAACAAAAAGCCATGTATAAATCCCCCTGTGCTTCACTCCTTGTGCTTCATCCAGATCTGCCTGTCAATGCCCTTGCTGGCGGGAAGGTGCAGCTTGGCGCAGCGAGTGCCCATATTGCAGAGCGTAGTGCGCCAGTAGTAGCACTCTTGGCCGCGGTTCTGTCCCGGGTACTTCGGTCGGGCGAACTTCAGGTCGGTCTGCGTGTCGGTGGGCGCGAAGGTGAGCTTCAGTGGCTGGAGGAGGCCGCGCTCCTTCGTCGACAGCTCCTCGTCGATGCGCTGCTGAAAGTAGGCGATGGTGAAGCTGGCCGACACCGGGTTGTCGAAGTGCACGAACACTTGATTGCCCTTCACCGCCCGGCTGCTCAGCCGCCGCACCTGGTGGACGTCGCCGAAGAGGCTGAAGTGGCTGCGAATCACCTCCGCCCCCGCCGACGGCCGAATGCCCTCCACGCGGACGCCCTCGTAGTTCCACAGGTTGGTGGGCAGGTTGGCCGCCTGCACCAGGTGAAAGTTCACCTTGACCTTGTAGTAGCACTTGGCGGTGAGGTCATAGCCGCGCAGTTTCTCCTTGAACAGCTCCTTCTCCTGGTTGCTGCTGACGACGCCGCCGCCCTCGGCTGCACTTGCCTGCTGCAGCAGCAGCAGCTCCTCGGCGATCTCCTCATTGTACGGGTCAATGGTGGAGGCGGCGAAGAGGTCGCTGGAGGAGTGCTCGTGCTGGCCCAGCTTCTGCAGGATGCGACTGCGAATGAAGAGACACTTCGCCTGGGCGCGTTCCTCCGCCGCCAGACTGAGGGCCTGGTTGATGTCAAAGAGGGCGAGGAAGTGGTAGTCCATCTTCAGGTGGCAGATGGCTCGGTTCAGGAGGAAGCTGTACTCGGTCGGCCAGGCGGAGATCACCTGCGAGTAGTTGGCCACCGCTTCGAGGAGGTTGCCACTCTGTGCGGCGGTGTTGCCCGCCAGAGCAATCTCCAGAAGTGCTCGTTTGTCCATTTATGTTTATGAGAGTTGCTAAATTGTGATGAGTTGACTGTGAATTACTAGTTGCACGAAGTTTTCAACTATATCGAACTAAATTGAGCTGACCAATTTGAACATTTTTCTAGAATGCATTCACCAGCCGATTTATGTTTTCATCACTTTTCAAAAGTTTATTCACAAAACCACTGAAAATGACTGAACAACCTGATCAACCTCCATCTGAAGGGTAAGTTAAAAGTTATTGCCTCAAAACTTTTGCACAACTGACTTTATTGACTCCAAGTGAATCTCCCATTCCATGGATTTTGGTGCTGAGTATTATGCTCATCCTTTTGGCTGCTTTTTGTCTTCTCATCTGCCTTGCCTTCTTCAAGCCTTGCTCTAAACATGAAATAGAGGCCGCCGCAGGAGCTAAGCGAAGCAGCTCATCAAAGCGCAGTCGAAAGACGTCGGCCAGCAAAAAGACGTCACACCATAAAAAGTCATCATCTCATAAAGTTACGATCGTTCGCCTGGTTGACATCTACAGCGATGAGAAGAGCAAGAAGAGCTTGAAGGGTAAAAAATCAAAGTCAACAAAGCACACCCATAAGCCGAGTAAAGCATTTGTTCGTAAAGCTTGCACCATGTGAATAATAAAATGATCACGACGGCTTTATTATCTACCTTTTGAATTTTGAATTCAAAGAGTGCTTCGCAATCACGATCTTTATGAGCGGGCTCTGCCATTTCGAGTTTGCGCAATCTGTGATTTGCGCGAATTTTGTAAACAAAGCGGCGAGGGATCGCGTTCATTCTCCTGCAAACCGTTTCGTTGGCGGTTTGAACTCTCTTTCTCTTTTACTCACTGTCAAAGCCTTATCAGTGAAATGCCGTGAGATGGACTTCAGAAGCAACTACTTTGGGCCGATGAAGGTCCCCATTGGCCTACCCGTTTTCGAAAGTTCACCACTTGCCAGTGTTCTCGCCTCTACTTACAAAGAAAGCTGCTGCGAATGTTGCTTTGCGTCAATGTAATCTTCAAATGCTCTATAACAATTTATCTTTGCCACTTTACTAACATTTTCCTTCACAGAACTGACCCGCTGCCATGTATGAATTGCCAGAATCAATGGTACTGCTCGGAGAAGTGCCGTGCAAAAGACTTACATCATCATGAACCGGAGTGTCGGGCTCAGTTGCATTCGAAGATTTTGAATAGTTTCGGTACCAATGCTCTTAAAGGGAAGATATCAGAGTTTTTCCTTTCCAACGATGATATTATCGACTTTAGTCGACTGTTTTTCCGCGTCATCAAGAGCACCAAACCAATCAAGCAACAGGTCAATGATGATGATGCAACCAATGACTACTTGTTTCCATCTGAATCTTTTACTATTGACAATCAAAAGCGAACAGTCGAGTGGGACGACATCAATTGCCCCATTGAGCTTAGCGAAAAACTAGTTGAAATGGAACATGCAGACTTGATAAATGACTACCTCGAAGGTTACGATGATTTGGATGAAGATGAACGGAAAGGGTATGACGAACAGCTTGGTCTGGACATACCAAGTGATGAGCTCTTTATGGAGCTTGCCCTGGAGAACGAGGTGAAGACTGTACTCAATAATACAGTAAATACTGTTGTTGATTCGCTTTCGCCAACAAATGACTCATTTGACTCTTCCGCCGATGATCCGCCGTCGTTCAAATCAAGTCAAGATAATCAGGACGTTGGAAACACATCTTTGTCGGCAAGTGGCAACACAAACGAAGGCTTTTACAGTTACTTTCTCTCGCAAATTAAAAAGAAAGATGTTTGGGAGAAGATGCTATTGCTGTCAAAGGACAATCGAGCACAGTATCTTTCTAATTGCTTTGAAACCTTTAAAATAGACAGCGAAAAAGCGGCAATTCTTCGTGAAAGCGCAGCTGAGGCTTTTGATGAAGAGGAAGATGATGGACAGCACATGGAGGGACTTGAATCTTTGGCAGAGTCGCTGAAGTTTTACTTTCGAATCTTTCGCATTGACACCCTTTTTGGCGAACGGCTTCAACTTGAACGCAAGCCATTAGATGGGAAGTTTGGCTTTTGGGTGATTCAACTGCGGGAGATTCTCGATAATGATCAAGTCAAAGAACACTATGGCGACTTTGAGTGGGAGGAGATTGTGAAAGCCTTCTATGTGGTATGTTCCTTGCATTAGTTGTTATTCTCTAATGATTAACCTAGGATATGATTTCTTTCAGACACTTCGCTTCTCAATTGCAATTCCCGATTTCATCTGTCGCTACTCAATTGCTCGTGCCGTCTACCTTCCGATGACTCTAATTAGTCACTCGTGCATCCCAACCACATCCGCCGTTTTCGATGGCCCAAACATGAAGCTGTTCTACTTGCCTTCAAACCGAATCAAAGTGAAGGCTTGTAAGGGCTTTAACATGCCCTTTACCTACGACTCCAACGATGATACTTTATTCGATCCACGACTGGATAGCTCAGAGACATCCGCCTCCTTGCTGCCCTATCTTCCGCTGAAAAAGCCTATGGTGTTTAGCAACTTGACATTTGACTTTCAACATGATCTCTTCTTTCGTATGGATTTCAGCACCATTTTTCTCTACGGAAAGTTGCGACTGATTAACTGCTTCTGTCAGTTATGCTCCAAGTACAGTGATGAAGCTCAGTCTAAAGACTATGAAATAGACGACTTTGCAATGGACGACGATTACGCCTTGGGAAAAAAGAGTTCACAAAAGCTGACTGGAACTCCCCAAGGTAACCGACATCAGATGACAATGGACAATTACTATGAGAGCTGTCTCGACCTTGTCGACTCAATGAATGCGCAATACGGTAACCTACAAGAAGAGGAGTATGCCATAAAGGTGCAGGTGCCACTTGGGGAGCTCATTTACCAGTACCGTCAGGTGCTGGGACATTACAACCCAAAGATTTCCATCTTGCTGCTCTTTTTGACCTACTCTAACTTGGTGATAATCAAATGGCAACGACGAAGAGCACAAGAAGGTCAGCAGCCGCTGGACTACATCATCTTCTACCGGTACAAGCAGATGCACTCGTATCTGCTGGACGCGATGAGTGCGGTAAGTAGTGGTTGAGGTTGGGGTGAAAAAATGGTTCAGAATTAATCACAATGCGCTTCATTTACAGTTTGCCGTCACTCACGGCCATAAGGACAAGATTGTGCTGACGCTAAAGGCAATTCACGAGGCGGTCCACGCGAAACTCGGCAAGCTCTATGCTAGCAGCAAGGAGGTTATTGAAAAAGTGGAGCAGACTACTGAAAACTGGTCGAAGGAGATCTTCGGAGAGAGCTCAAAGTGCAACAAAATGATGGCACTTCATTCAGTTGTCAATGCCATTGATAGAAGGAAGCTGATCAATGCCTCCGGCGCAGAGGTGCCCATTGTCGAGGAGGAAGATGCTTACTCTAAGGAGGGGAGCAACCAGACAACGCCAATGGACTGCGATGAGGATGGCGCCGGGTACAGCTGCTTCATGAAACGACCTCGATTCGATTCAATGACCGACTATGACTTTTGCGAGGAGCCTGACCCGTTTGCTGAGGATGACGAGATTGCCTATTGTCAGGGGACTTCGAAGAAGGCAAACAAGGCTAGAATGACTGAAAAGGCCGCCGAAGAGGACGACGACATTCTTGAGCTCATTGCCAGTATCTGTGATTTCGAAGAGTTTCGCAAACTGTAGACGGGAGAAGAGGTACGTGTTTTTTCTATTCCGTGTAAACTTTTGTAAGATAGCAGTCACTTCATGTCATTGAATCACACGTTGTTTGAAATTATTGTTTAACATTCTCAACTTTTTTTTCTTCAAAGCGAGAAGCTGCTTTTTACCAGTAAAATCCATCTGTTTTATTTCACACCAGTTTGAGAGGGTGTTTGTCATTATCCTTCACCGTAAGTTATTCAAATCGCGAACTGAACTAAACCGAAAAAAAACTAGCGCGCTCACTGCAGGCAAGAGGGCGTTCAGTGCGTCTGTTTAGGCACTGTGTTTATTTCGTTAGGCAAAGAGAGCAAGGCGCAGACACTATTTGCGACCGTGACAAGAACATTCTGTGGCATCACTTGAGAATCTGTGTGTGCGTCTGTTGTGCTCGTAGGTCTTCCCGTCCTTTGGCATCTCCATCGTCATCATCTGAAGATGCTGCTGAAGGTCTTGCAGCTGGGGCTACTCCTCAGCCTGATGACCGTCGTTGTCCAGTGTACGCCGCCGAATTTGCACACTCGGTCTGCCCACGACCATCACAACAACAAGGAGCGAATTGATGACGCATTCGATGCCCATCTGCAGCATGTCAGCGAGCACCAGGGTGATGATGACCACGAACTGGATCACGAGGCCATTCTGGGTAGTCGACAGAAGGCCGCCGAGTTTGACGGCCTGTCGGCGGAGGAGTCAAAGCGACGACTGAAGGCGCTCGTGGAGAAGGGCGGCATGGATGCCAACGGCGATGGATTCGTCGACAAGGAGGAGCTCTCCAACTGGGTCCTAAAGTCGTTCAAGAACTTGGCCGTGGAGGAGGGCGAAGATCGACTGGAAGAGGATGACGAGGACGACAATGGACTGGTCTCCTGGGAGGAGTACCTAAAGGGCTCATTTGACATTGACGAACTCTCAAAGGTAAAATGTTTTGACATGTAACATTGTCTTAAACTAAATTCTTCTCTTTATTTTCTAGGACAAAGGCAACCGCAATGAGCTGCTGGAGGAGGACAAAGTGCTGTGGAAGGCGGCTGACATCAACGGTGATGGTTTCCTCGACGCTCAGGAGTACGCCGCCTTTGTCAGTCCAGAGGAGTTTGAGCACATGCATAACATTCTGGTGAAGCAGCTGCTGGAGAGACGCGATCGCAACAAAGACGGCTTCATTGACTTTGCAGAGTACATCAGCGATGAGCGAGGCGAAGTGCCTGACGCCCGATCGGAGCAGTACATCTCCGAGAAGGACAAGTTCGAGAGCAACTATGATCGAAACGGAGATAAGAAGCTTGACTGGTCAGAGTGCCTCGACTGGATTGTGCCAAATAACACGTGAGTGCCCAGCATTATCTTGTGTGTAAACTACTTTTCACCCAACTTCATTTCATCTCCTGCAGCGAAATCGCCGAAAACGAAGCCCAGCATCTAATCACCTCGGCTGATGACGACAACGACGGCCGTCTCTCTGTTCAGGAGATTATCGATAGCCACGAGGTTTTTGTCGGCAGCGAGGCGACGCATTTTGGCGAGCAGCTGCGTGATGAACTCTAAGTTCCATACATGTTTCCTTTCAGCAGCTACCATTCACCCACCTCTCTCAATCTGTGTACAGAATGTATAGTTTTTTTTTCTTACCAAATAAACACCTCATGTTTTTTGCCCGTACCTAAAATCTGTTTATTTGAAGTAGTGATATAGTAAGTAATGTCGTAAAACTGCTCGACAGATTTGACGTTGGACGGCAATACAACTGGTTGAAAAAAGAAAAAAAGAAAAAAAATGTTTCCAAAGAAAATCTCCAATGAAACAGGGTGTAAGAGTGGTGTGTGTGTGAAGGTGAAGGGCGAGGGCGACAAAAGAATAGGAGAAAGTGAAACTATGTTCAGCGATGATCAGTGACTAAGAATTCTAACGGCGATTCAAACCGGTCAAGGGTAAAAAGTGAAAAGAGATGGACTCGGAGAATCGAAGGTAAAAGTTGGAGGGAAAGGAACGGGGAAAGAAAGACTACGTCAAAAAGATCACATGTTGACCGCTGATTTGTTGAATTTGTAGACCTGATTGAGAATCTGCTTGCGAAGTATGAACAGCGTGCTGATACACTTCTCACTGCCAGAGATGGTCACTGTCTTGTGGTTGGGCCCATCGGCAGAGCGTTCAATGGACACGGCCACCGACTTCATCTCATCGGTCAACTGGGAGATGTACTCCACCAGCGGTCGTGAGTTCGTGATGAAGATGGTAAAGATGAGTTCGTAAGAGAAGCGACTGACTAGCTCAGAGCGCGCCTGCAGCACTGACATCAACGTGGAGCCGGTGATTTTGATGGACTCAAACTGGTACTTGACATCCTCAAACTTGGACACCTCCAGGGTGGTGCCAGTAGAGCGCTCAATCGCCTCGATGAAGCAGTTGCCACGGCCGGTCAGATCACGACGGTTAGCAGGTATGAGCAAGTTGCTGACAACGTTATTTAGAAACCAGCCAGCTTTCAGCTCCTGCAGACTAGTCTCCAGATGGTTGATCGCCTGAAGAATGCCGAGGCCATTGTTGCGGAATGTGATAAAGGTAAATGTGAACAGTCCGTTCAGCTCCGTGTAAGTGGTAAAGACCTTGTGCTCTCGTTCACAGATACGGTGAAACTGGACAAAGGCATAGCGCATCTGTTCGGTGTACTTGCTCTCAAAAAGGCGATACTGAATGCAGATGGTGATGGTGGAGTTGGCGATGAACGTCTCGGCCATCTTCTGTACATTCTTTGCCTTCCCAGTGATGCTCACCTTGTTGGAACTTGCGGCAAAGTCAATGTTACACTGCGTTTCTTCGACAGTGTACTTGAGTTTTTCGAAGTTGTGAATGCCATAGAAGATACGATCATCGTAGGTCATATCCATGTGAAGGGAGCACACGTCGGATATTGGAGGGGACTGTGGTGGCGTCGGTGACTTTGTGGACTCCGAAGATGTGGACGTCAAGAAGACGGCTGGCGGAGAAGGAAAAACCGTAGTGGACACATCAATAGACGCTCTTCTCCAAAGGTCGCAGCTCAGCTCGTCCAGATGTGAGGAGTCCACCTCGGTGAAGAGTTTTCGCTTGTAGTTGGTCGTAACCTCGGACATTGTTTCGGGTGAAGGGTAGTGGTGGGGTGGAAAGTTGGTGGTGGTGGTGAGGGTGAGGGTGGATGCGTGTTCGCAGAGCGACAACGACGAAATGGAAGACTGCAGCCCGTGAGCAGCTCGCTTTTATAGCACCCGAAGACGATTCGAGTCAGATCTTTGAACGTGATCGACCTTACGGTGGTGATGACGAATAGTTTATGAATGTGATGAGTAGTACGACATAATAATGGGCAATTGGACAATAAAAGCGTTGACTTTGACAAGGACATCACTCAAAAAAATGAGGTGTCATTTGGTCAAACTTGCTAAAACACCGTTTCAAGTTCACGTGACTCACCTAAACACAAGCAGCTGATTTTGGTGGCGCTCGTAACTTCGTTAGTGAAGAATAGAGTTTCTTTTTGATAGAAATAGATTCATCACACAGATGGTTCCAGTCAATGTTTAGTAAGTCTAACATTGCTTTATTCAAAGTCTTGATCATTCTTAGTTTTGGGATGATCAATGTGAAGAAGCTCACGAATACTTTACCACGCTCGTAGATAGCTCATGTCTGTAAGCTTCCAAGTCCTTTTTAAGTTTCTTTCCACTCGCATCGAAAATACAATCTGTGATGGCAATTTTAGATTCATTTCAAAGCTATGCAACAGTGTAAAATAACAAAGATAAAACCGAAATCGAAACGATCAGATGAGCAGACAATGTAACGCTCACACTCACAGACTGTGAGTCACAGTAATTAGGTTTCAGCAAAAACTTTCTGGCGTAGTGTGAGGGAAATACTTCTAAACTTCTCGTAAAAGAGCGCAAAGTAGAACTTGGGTCATTTTTCCTTTCTTTCTTTTCTCGGACACTGTTTTTATTCTACCGTGAAAGCACTTTGGATTGGGTAATAAGGACAATCATGGAACAGTGGGCTACTGCTACAACTAGGAAGTAAGTGTCCACACTACGACTACACTGTAATTAATTGAATTGTATACAATTCCGTATGACTATATCACATTTTCATTAGCTGAAAGTGCTCTCAGTGGAAAAGTGGGTCTTTATTACTGCTGTGGCAGTCTGGCCGCTCTCTCATGCCGCCGCCGCCCACAGTCTTTTCACCCTAGGTTCTGATTGCCTCCTAATTAGCACTGTCAACTTGCTGCTGCTGATGCTGCAACGTTGGGCATCATTTGGGAAGGGGCCGCTGTTGCTGTCGTCGAACTGATGCTGCTCCTGCTACTACTACTACTTTTACTTCTGCTGTACGCTTGTCCTGATCAAATGGAACCAAAAACTGCAATGTTCAGTGTCTTTCGCCAGGCAAGTCACGTCGGCGTCGGTAATTAAAGTCTCAGGCATCTCAGCACACACACACACACAGCCGAAACGAAAGACTGTAAACCAGAGCCTTCCCTCAGAGTCCTCCGTTCCCAGTGCTTGCACTGCAGTTCAGTCCCTCGGTGAGTACTCTCTACTCTACTCTCTTCTGTCATGTCAGCAGTGTGGCACACACAGGGCACAATGGCACGCCAATTCACGCCTGGGCTTGCTTTCCATTTTATTGCCTTTCTCCTTTCATCACACGCCACCATCCATTGCATCTCCGAGTTGTGAGGAAGAAGAGGGGCTGTTCGGATCCACTCGGCGGCAGCAAGTGGTCTCCTCACTTTGACGCCTGCTGATGCTGCTGTTTGAAGTGCTAGATTTGCTCAATCAGTGCTGCTGCCGTTGCTGCTTGCCAAGCCGCATTGATTGCCCACTTACTTGATATGCGCCGACAGAGCTTGATATGGCTTTTTTATTTATTATACTTACCGTTGAATGCATTGTCACGCTAGGAGAAAGGGAGAAAGAAGGGGAGAATTGGGTCGTCAGCTTAGCAGAGAAATTGATTTGACTTGAAAGCTTCCTCTAACCCTACCTTCAAACCTGCCACACTTTGCTTCTCAACTTTCAGTCAATGGCCTAAAAGATTTTTTCTTTTTCTCTTTTTGAAAAGAGTCCATTACCGACTGGTTGACATGTCGGCTGGAATTTGAGTGCGTAGGCGCTTGAGGAGGATTGATTTTCTTTTGTTTGACGCTGCTTAGAGGCGATTTGCAGTGAGAAGGGCAAAAACCGAGTGAGCATGAGAGGCCACGTCCTTCTCTAATGAAAATTCCATCAATAACAATTGTAGACTGCAGGGTCGCTGCAGCGGCAGCGGCAGCAGCAGCTGGTCAGCCCCATTCTAATTGGCGAATGGTTGCTCAAATGTCTCTGTGCGGCTTTCCACTAAAAGTCAGCACTGTCAGTGCAATCTGCCCGATGGCTGACTAACTTTGAAGGGGAGAGATGCACTGTGCTGATGCGGTGATGCCCAGTGACCAGGGCAGGAATAACATTCCTCCATGTTCCGAGCGAGTGATTTCCAAGCAGTGTACGACAGAGAAGGGGGCCCTTGTAAACAGATCCAATGAATGGTGGGCTCCGGAGTGCAGTGGAAAAAAGTGCTTTTGTGGGTAACAAAGTGGGCATCAGTGGGAGCAAGAAAAGCACCACTTTTCTATTCTATTTCACTGCTCAGTGGAGCGACCTCGCCGCCGGTGCTCATCAGCGAGGCATAATCGGCGCCAACTTCTCTCACTTGCCCTCCTCCTCCTCCATTGAGACTGAACAGTGACTGTCACTCAGTTCATGGGCACACACTCACAGTCCTAGTCATAGTGAGAGAGAGAGAGAGAGTGGTGCCCTATCAGTCACCGTCCAGTGCTGTCCCCCAATCAGCCGTGAAACGACACCGGGAACCGAAGCTGCTGCTTC
>JAALOO010000655.1_pt3 | contig 14686 bp, 13 predicted proteins | sample 7257641 | NCBI WGS metagenome assembly JAALOO01 (sample SAMN14085613, study PRJNA598686) | mite metagenome | biome: ENVO:01001000; feature: ENVO:01001002; material: ENVO:01001226; isolation source: single female mite from University of Michigan culture on fish food culture... ...
CCATTTCATCGCGAGCCTTTTTATCGCATGCAAAATAGCAAGGGGGAAACCCCTAGGCTCCCTCTGCACCCCCTCAGGGAAACTCCTAGGCCCCCCTGACCCCCTGAGGGGCCGCTAGGCCCCCCAGACCCCCCGTTATATTACTTTAACTAACAAAAAAGTTGCGATGAAAAGGCTTGCGATGAAAAGGTTTGCGATGAAATGGCTGCGATAAAATGGATCGCAATGAAATGGTTGCGATGAAATGTCTCTCTAACGTAATAGCAAAAAATACTTATTGTAGCACATTTTATAACCACTTAATTCCCCTCCACTTTACCTTTAGCTTTTGACCGGCCTAAACGACTGCTGCTTTTTGTCAACCCCTATGGCGGCTCGCAGAAGGCGACCGCCATTTTGGAGGATGAAATCAAGCCGATACTGGCGCTGGGCCGAATCGACTACAGCATCGTCATCACCGACCGGGCGAATCACGCCCGGGACATCCTCCTAGACGCCAGCATCGACCTGCGCCAGTACGACGGCATTGTCTGCGTCGGCGGCGACGGCATGTTTGGCGAGATACTCAACGGCGTGCTCATTCGTACGCAACGGGAGCACGGCGTCGCTTTTGGCAACATCGAATCGGTGCCGGTGAAGCCGCCTTTGAAGCTGGGCGTCATCGCCGCCGGCTCCACCGACGCCATCGTCTACGCGACCAGCGGCCACAAGGCGCCGGTCAACTCGACGCTGGCCATCGCCCTCGGCCGCCAGGTGAACATCGACGTGACGGCGGTGCACCAGCGCGACGAGGACCGCCTGATTCAGTACACCGCCAGCTTCCTTGGCTACGGCTTTTTCGGCGACACGCTCGCCGACTCGGAGCGCAACCGGTGGCTGGGCCCACGACGGTACGACTGGGCTGGCATCAAGAAGTTCTTCAAGCACCGCCTCTACAGTGGCGAGATTAAGCTGAGCATTGAGCCAAGTGACGGCTCGCCCAAAGAGTACAACCCCTGCGGTGTCAAGTGAGTAGTGTTTGCTAAAAAGTTGACCAGTTTTTTAAATGTGTTTTATTTAAAAAAATAGTTGCAATACATGTCAAAAAGCGGGAAAAAAGTCGAGACAGACGTTGGAAGCCGATGATTCACCTGGTAATTCAATTCACTTTTGCTAACCAGATTTTATAACACAATTTGTCAACGCCGATTTTTTGTTTTGTTTTTTAGCGTGCATTTCAATTCGTGGTCGTTTTCTCGCCATAAACGCCGCCACTGTGAGTTGTCGGTGTGCCAAATCAAAGTACGGCATGTCGCCAATGGCACACGTTGGCAATGGCTGCACCGACCTAATACTCATCTCAAAGTGCTCTCGATGGAAGTACCTTAAGTACCTCTACCGCCTGGCCATGTCTAACAAAAGCCCAGTAAGTGCTGAACTGCAAACCAGTGATGGCTCAATCAATAACAATTTTTTTATTTTTTCAGTTTGACTTTAACTTTGTTGACGTATATCGCGTTCGTGAATTTGAGTTCAACCCCATCATTGAGCCACACAAACGAAAAAGCTACTACACTGAAAAGAAAGCTGATTGTGACTTTTTTGATGCATTCGCCGAGGCAGAGGGCATCGAAGGGTCGGGCGATCAGACTGGTCCGAGCTCGTTGAGTGTCGCCGTGGGGGCCTCCTCTTCCTCCTCTTCTACTAACGCCGCCTTCTCCAGCAAGAAACGTCGACCTGGTGGCTACTCACTGAGCAGCAGTGTCTGGAACTGCGACGGTGAGGTCATCAACGAGGCGGCCATTCACGTTAAAGTGCACTGCCAACTGGTGACCGTTTTCGGCGCCGGTTGTGAGGTTCACGAGTTGCTCGCAGATCGACCCACTACGGTCAGATTTCAGTAATTGATGGCGTACTGGCTGCTATTCGGAGAGCACAATTTAATTTATTGCACCCCTATCCACTAACCAATTTTCATTTAACAAGTTGAAGATTTCATATTTATTTTTATTTTCAATATTTTTTGCATACATTTTTTGTTTAATTTATTTTTGGTATTTTGTAAACTAAGTTATTAAGAACATTCATATTTTTTGTTGAACTTTTAGTTTTTTCATTCCAGTTTAATTTATTATTTTGTACAATTTTTAAAATTCCAGAATTTTTTCTATTTTATACATTCATACATTATCCAACTAACTTCACTATTGTTTCACAAAACAATTGTGTTTTGTACATATTTTCTATTGTTTATTTATCAAAACTGTAATGTCACTAAAAACCAGTTTTTATGTTTTTTGTTTATGATTTTGTGACGGTAACTATAAAATTTTACAATTTATTTACATTTTTAAACGCTATCAATGTTTTCATGTTTTAAAAAGCAAACAAATTTTTCACATAATGAAAATTTTAACTGTGTTTAAGACATGTTATTATTTTGCAATTTTATTCAATTTATTAGCAATAATATTTATGCAACTACAATATTATTGTTTTAAGTTATTTCAAGTTATAACAAAGTTGTTATTAAATTACTAAATTAACCAAAACACAGTTTTTACAATGTTGTTGTTTTTGATGGTTTATTATATTGTTTATTGCATTACATAAAACATACGTGATACTGTTTGTAAATAAATTAATGCAGTTGTAAATTTTAGAAATGTTGTAGCTCAATTGTTTGTGATCAATAACTTTTTGTTTAAAAATTGTAAAGTTTTAATTTTTATTAATAAATTACAACTGATTTTTTAAGTTGACAAAAAATACAAGTTTAACTAGCACTCAAAACAATTTAATTTTTTTTCATAGATAAAAAACAAGCAATTTGACAAATGTAAAATGTAAATTGCCGTTTCAATAAAAAAATGTGTGTAATTATAAACTAAATACATTAATTATAGTTTTTAAATAAAAATTGTTTTTGTTTTTTAGCATTAACTAAAAGTGTTTTGCATAACAACATTTATTTTGCAAAAACGTTTAATAAAACCCGGATTAAAAAACTGATGTAAAAAACAAAAACATTTTTATTAATTTATTTGTTAAAAAATATTCTTAACAAAACTTATAAAAATGCGAGTTGTTATGCAAAAAAACATCATTTTTTGTTGTTTTTGTAATTTTAAAATTTTAAATAAAAATGCAATGCAAAACGTATACATTTTAAATTTAAAATATTTTGATAAACTTTTTAATAATTTTAGTTTACTGAAACTTTCAAAATTGAGTAAAAATAAAAATTTGCCTGAAATTTTAATCAGATTAAATAGGACGATCTGGCCTGCAAAAACCTGATAACTAAAAACAGCTACTATTGTACATTAAAAACTTTCAATTGACAAAAAGAAAAAAGTAAAGCTAGTTTCTTAAATCTGTTTGTGAATACTTCAATTTAGGCAATCTTTTTTGTTGTTTAATTCAGTTCTGCTTTACTTTTCATTGTCCATCGTTAGATTATTATTATTTTTCTTTATCTATCATCTCGTTATTGGTGCAACAAAGTCTTTTCCATTCAAAGTTTCGTCCTATTCATTTTGGCCGACTAACTGCAAAAGTGCTTCCTGTAGCGGTGAAAACCTGCACGCGTCATTTTCTCACGGGCATCACTACATCATTATGATTGCTTTCAGTGGCGCAATCATTTGCTACCGATTGCTTTCATCGCCACCGCTCTGGACGGCCCATCCATTCTCTGTCTCCAGAGTCTTTCACAGTTTGTATCACCGTTTTCTCACCTAAAACGACTACTTTGCCAAAGTGCTACCTGAAAATGTGTAAGCGCACTGCATGCCAGTGGCACTGTTCACCGATGCTTCACTACATTTTTTTCATCTTTTTTCTTCTCCTTTTCCGTACCTGTTGTATTGTCGCACCATTTTTCTGAACTATTTTTGTATTTGCACACAAACATATTCTCAGTAGTCTATTTAAAACCTCTTTTAGTGCAAGACGCTTTACGGTACAAGTGCTTTGTGTCAGTTACGATGACTACTTTTATTCCTTTATTTTCAATTCATTGCAGTTTTTTTAAAAAAGGCATTTTTGCCGTGAGGCGAGTTGTTGATGAAAGTTAGCACTAAGTAAAAAAATTATAACATAAAAAACAGTTTCTATCGACAATTAGAACAAAATGTCTTGCTCTAAAATGTTGTTACAAAATACTTTATATGAACATTAAAAATTAATGTTGAACAAACTTGTTACATTATTTTAAATTTTTAATTAGTATGGAATTTTTCAATTGCTACTTGTCAAAAATTATATTAAGTTGTTTGATAATCACATTTTTTAACAGAATAAAAAACTTTTAAAGAAAGTTGAAAGTTTGTTGTCAAGTATAGAAGGTATCCAACCAAAAAAGAAAAACTCAAACTATTGATTGGAAACTGTTAACTAAAAGCTTGCAAATCAATACACTACTGTTTGGAAGCATTTTCGTGTTTTTATCAAAAGTTGTTTAAAATTGACATGTTTTAAACAGCAAGCTGTTTCACTTCAAAGTTTTCGATGATGACGACAAAATGTATAGTGAACTCATCACTAAAAAATGTAAACTTTTAAATTTATAAATAAATAATAGAATAGTAAACTAAAAACAGCTGTCAATAAAAACTGCAACCGACCAACTTGTCAATACTGACCTTTTTTGATGACCGTTTATATTAGAAAACTACAACCATATTTAAGCAAAAATTATAAGAATGTTAGATTTTTTGTGTTTTTATTGTTGTGAAACAGTTATTGTTGTATAGGATGAAAGCATATAAAATTAAAGCTTTATACTCCATATACTCAATGATAGTGTTACTTATTGACAATAAATCTACCGACAAACTTCTCGGTTTAGCTAGAAATTTTGTTGTCTCATTTCCATTTAAATTGTGTTTCTGCGTTCCGAAGCGTTTCAAGTTTTGTTATTTTTGCCATTTTTTACTTTCGTCTGTCACAGTTTGAACATCACCAATTGATGTTTGGTTCATTTGCTTGATGAAAAAAATTTTGTAATGTACACTTATAAAATGCAACTATTTGAAAAAGTGAGTTTATCTTATAACACATCACAAATACAATTTAACTTTTTAAAATCCTCTAAACATTACATTTACTGTTTGTTGCAAAACAAAACGTTACTTTTGTAATGATGTTTTGAACTATTTTTTAACAAATGAAGTTGATTTTTTACAACAAAAAAATTTTGAGTTGTTAAAATTTGTAAAATATGTAACTTTTAATTTGTTTTAACAGTTTACCACTAATTCTTTTGACCGAAAAACATCAACAAACCCAGGTGACAAGTTTTGCAATCAGAAACTGCTTAGCAGTTTCTACTGTTTGCAATCACACTAGTTGATGTCACTGTTATTTTGAAGTACTAAAAAAGTTTAGTATGCATTTGAGTTCAATCCAGTGCACTGTGAAACAGTGTTGCCTGAGCACACTGATGATGGCAAACAACAAATTTATTCTCTGGTGGAAAGTGTCCCACCGTGTAGAAATGAAACCAAAAAGTATACGCGTTTTCTAGTGTGAAAGCATTGTTGAAACATTGTAAATTGTCAGTGAATCAGTGATTCAATGACTGTTAGCCTGAGAAACTGTGTGACTGTTTGTGTGTGTGTGTGCACTAAAACTGGCATCAACCATCACAGTTTGTGTCGCCCTTTATCAGTGTTGGTTTTTCTTTCCTTTCTTTTCCAACGAAAAGTACTGTTTTCAAGTGAATCTTTGGGGGATGAAAACATGCACACAGACAGATGGAGGAGAAAAGAAAAAGAAAAAAGAAAAAGAGTCCAAATTTGATTGTGTTTGCTGATGGCGAAAGGCACTGAGAAAGTGGAAGTGTGTGTGTGTGTGAAAAAGTATTCACCAACGGACTGAACTGTGGGCGACAGTGATGATGCAAAGAGGAAAAGGAAAAGTGGAGAAAAAAGAAGAAAAGAAGGGAGTCAGTGAGGACCCGAAGTGAAATGAAAACGCAACCACTGTTCAATTGATGAAAGACTGCCAATTCGATTGGCTGTGGCCACCGTGGTCGCCAGCAATAATATCACCGAGCCAGCTGACATTGGCAAGGGCCCGGAACAGTCCTCCTCTTTGCCGCAAGCAGATCACCGCCACTGTTCACGGCCGAACGCAATCAGGCAAAATGTGTGTGTGTGTGTGCTTCTCACCGGAACCAGGGAGAAACAAAGTGAGTGAATGAGTGAGTGAGTGAGTGAGTCTCTTCAGTTTCCATTTCTTCTCCCTGTTGCCGTTGTCTACCCTTCGCCAAAATGCTTTCTCGGTTTGCTTTATTATTAATCTTTCCGTTTATTTGTTTTAGCAATTGAGACTCGGAATCAAACTCAAACCGCTGGCAACACCGCTGCAAACTGTTCTAGGTATTTCCCGAATAGCAGTTGGGCCATTCAAATCAATGCCAAAATTGGCAGAGAATTTAAAATTTTTCGTTTTCATTTTAAACACTAAAACCATGTTTTAACTAACAGTTTATTATTTCCACAGCATTGGGAAATAAAAGTTACCATAAAGCATTAACACGTTATAATGACATCTTAAATAAAAAATTAAAAACTTGTTGACGCTTTCATTTTTGTAGACACTGGTTACTTCAGATAAAAATTGCATTAGAGAACTTTTAAATGTTTGATCAAATCTTAGGTTTGCAGATTTTTCATATTAATTGAATTCATTTTCTGACAATTAAAAAATGATAAGTAAAAGCCAAGAAGAATAAAAACGGCACTTGAGGCAATCAAGAAAAAAATGCGATTAATTGAAAAACCTAACGAGAATAATGCAATTAGCTTTCTACAAGTGCGAATTGCTTTGTTGAGTTTGTAATAATGTCAAAGTGCAGTGAAAATTGACTTGCCAGCATGGACTGACACTGCTACTTTTAAACTTTATTATTTTTTGATTGCCCATCACTGGTTTGTGAAAGCATATTCTTTTGTACATATTAAATGTAGTGTAGTGTGATGCGTTGAAGACAGGTCAACGCTGCAGGCAATTACTGCATTATGTGTGTGTGTGCATGTGTGCGCAATGGGCTCGTTGCAATTTGCAATTTTGCCAATTTGACTCTTTAACCTTTTCAATGTGTGTAGTCGTTTTTTCTCATTAAACGAGAACTAGCTTTTCACAACTTTCAATAACATTGAAACTGTTATATCATTTTAACAAACTGCTATTTACCATTTTTTCTAGTCTAATTTGCATGTTTATTTTTAGTTTTTCAATATTGCCCAAAAAAGTTTTAGAAAATACTTATTGACAACAACAATTTTTTAAATGTAATGCAATGCTATCATCTATTGTATTGTTTCATTTAAATGTAAATTTAAATTGCTTTTTGATAAACAAATTGTGTTTTTGCATTGGTTTGCATAAAAACCATCAACACCAAAAATTAAATTTTTATGTTGTTAACACAAAGAATCAAATGTTGTGTTTGCTCATTATCAGTTCATTCAAATGTTAAGTACATTTAGTAAAAAATTATAAAACTTAATGTTTTAATGTAAAAATTGATTCAACAAAAAAGTTGTTCAAACTGTAATTTTGTATTCAAAAACAAAAAAATGTTTTACATATTTGATTTTACATAAAGTTTCTGGTAAGCCTTCTTTTATGTCATACTTTGCAAAACTTGTAGTTGGCATTTTATCTATTCTTTTTTAAAAGTTATTGTGACGGTTCGTTTTTGTGTTACACTGTTTTCCTTACCTTTAAACATTAATGCCCATTTAATTGCATTGCATTATCTATAAAATGACTTGCTTTACGGCCCACTTGGCATAAGCTTAAAGCATTACTGCTGGCTGACAAAAATGCTAAAATAGCAAAATTTAAAAATATCAGTTTGTTTATGTAAATCTTTTTATTTTTTTAATTAAGTTAGTTTTTTAATAAAAAAATGTATGCAATTTTTGCCACTTATTTAAAAACAATTAAAAAAACTTTTTGTGTTTTTTAAACTAATTTTTTTAATTTTTTAGTTTGTTTTTTGTAGTGTTGCATTGTTGCAACCTTTTTTAAAAGTTTTCACTTTATTGTTTTTTAGTATGTGAAGGTTTACTTTAGTGCAACCACCACGGTTCAGATAGAAAACGGCGCACTGTTCGCTCGACTAGTTCCAGAAACGGCAACTAAAAAAATATTAAAGGCCAAGAAAGGTGGAAGTGGTGGCATTGAAAAAACAGGGAAACTGGTGCACAATGCCCACTGAAACTGTTGTTGCTGCTGTTGATGATGATGATTGGCGAAAGCAGTGGCCCGTGTCTTTGTGTCTGACTGATGCTTCAGGACTGCAGAAAGGAGTGGAAAACACACAAACAATGCCTGTGTGTGTGTGTTAAAAGTCACTCAGGCAATGGCACGTTCCGCTTTTTAAAGAAAGGTAAAGCAAGGTTTTTTGGTAGTCAGGGCAGCGTACCCTGTCCTGGCCTGACTCTGACAGGGGAAACAGGGTATCTCAGTCTGCAGCATCATTGCACACAAAAACCTGCACTCTTTTCACTCTTTTAAGCAAATCTAGTAGTAGATAGCTGGTACTGTTGTGTTTGTGCATTGAAAATAAGCTAACGCAAAAAACGTCAGTTTAAGGCTAAAACAGTATTTGCGTTTAAAAACACACACACAAACAAACAAACAAAACATGCACTCAATTAACTAAAAAACAGACAGCACTGTACAACACTTTCTATCGTCGTTTGTATTGTTTTTGCCAGGTGGGTGCCATTTAGGGAATGAAACCATTTATACTGCCGATGTAAAAACAATATCTGAAAAAGAAAATGGTTATAAAATTTAAATAAAACAACAATTAAAAACAATATTAAGTTAAATTTTTCGACAAATAAAACAACAAAAACTGCTACAAAAAATTAATTTTTTAATAATATTTTGTTTGTTATTATTAAAAATAATACTGTAATTTAAAAACTTGGTTAAATTTAAAAAAGTTTTTCAATCATTAACAGTGTACTGCAAAAAAGGAAAACTTTAACTATAATCTACTAAAACAATTATAATTTTTATTGCATAAAACAAAATTTAAAAATTAGTAATTTTTTATTTATAACTGGTATTTCATTGAAATTGTTTTAACGTTACATCATTGCAGATAAACGTGACATTTTTAAAAAATTTATTGCATTTGTTATAAATTGCTGTACAAACATTTTTAATAAAATTTGTTCATTTAAAAGTGTAGTCAGTTTAAAAAAGTTTGCAAAAACTTGATTCGAAAAGTTGTCTAAAGTTGATTGTCAACGGAAGATTATAATTGACATGGCAGCAGTCTCATTAACTAGTGACCATTGTCCAGTGATGATTAAGGCATGAAAATGGAAAAAAGAAAAAAAGAAAGAGAAAAAGGTTTTAGTGTAAAGTTCGCTTCAGTGACCAGTTGAGTGGCCGACGGGTAGTCTCTGGTACTGAGCTGTAAAAAAAGTAAAAAAAAGTGACTGCTGTCATTGGCAAGGCTGGCAAACCGTTTTCTGCGGCCACTTGCTGATGACAATGATCGTACTTCTGATCAGCAGTGGAGGCGACGACGGCAGCAGCAGCATTTGACAGAGAGCCCACTGCTGCTCAGAACTGCTGCTCATTAGTCAGCCAACTGTTAACGCGGACGACAACTGCTCGGTCAGATGATGCTGCTGCACATGATGCCAGTGGCCACTGTGCCCAGTGGCCTTACCAATGACACATAAACACACACACACACACACACATTGTCAGTCACACCAAGGGACACCACTGGTGGGCACACTTACTTTCTTCTTTTTTGTCTGTTCTTTTTAACAGCAACAGCAGCAGTTGGTCGCTTCTAATGAGACCCAAAGTCACTAGTAATAGGCTTAGAATGGCCGAAGTGATGTGCGACTGCTTAACTGCCACCGGACCATGCCTTCTCTCTCCAACCATTTCCTCTATTTGTAAAGTTTTATCTCAAACTTGTACTGTTGCTTTTTGCAGTTTCTTTTTTTAGTTTTCCGGGTTAATCTGTGCAAAGCGTTGTGTTGCGTTGAAAAAAAGTCGGTTAAAGGGGAACTCATAGACAATCTGTGCACCCATTTGGCACTAAATTGACGCGCAAAACGACTTAGTCAGATTCAATCGGATTTACACTGTTTCAATAAAAACAAAAGTCAAATACTAAGGGCAGTCGGTAGGTTGGTAAGTGAAAAAATTGCCAGTTTTCTCTGTTTACTTTTCCGCAATAACGATGCGTTTTTAACAAGCAATTTGAATTCAGTTTTTCCAATTTCAATCTTTCTTAATTCAACTCAATTTTTGCTAATTGGGCAACTTCAACTGATTGAAGTATACTTTGCTCATTGGCTGTTTTCTATTGTACCAAAACACGTCAGAAAACAACAAAACTTTGCAAAATATTTATTTAAATTTTATTTTAATAAAACTAATTTAAAATTTTACTTTTTGAAAACAATTTGTAAACAGGCTTAATTCATGTTTGAAAAATTAAGCAGTAGAAATCCACTATTCAACAATTGTGAATGTAAATGGTTGAATATAAAATAAGTTATTTTAATGTTTGAACTATTGACAAAAATTATCATTGATTATATTTGTCAACAAAATTAGATTTCAGTGTTAACCGCTTTATCGTTTTATTAAAACACTAAAAACACTTAACATTAAAGCATTTTGGAACACAAAAATAAAATTGCTTAGAATAAAAACAAAATTTAAAACAATTGCAAAAAATTGACAAAAAAGTTTTTTAAATACCAGACAACAGAGCGAAATTCTTTTTAATTTTTAACTAATTTTTTAATTAGTACACGGTAATGAAGTGCATCATTAAAAGTATATTGTAATTTTTTATTTGCTATAAACTCAAATTATAAAATAACTGGGTTCATAGAACTCTAAATTGAATATTTAAAAATTGAATCCCAGGTGTTTGTCATTCTTGGTAAAACATATATTTCCGTTATTGCCAGGCGTGCACGCTTGTTTCTACTTTTCAAAACAGAAAAGTTTGCACAAGTAGTTTAACTGCTAGTACCAATGACGTCGTCTATTGATATAAAAAAGTCTTTGTTGTCTCTCGGCAGGTGGAACACATCTTACAGAGCAGTGAGTACTCATCAGTTAGCACCTCAAGTAGAGCACACAAATACACACACGCGCGCACACACATTTTTCCGGGCCAATATTTGCCTAAATGCTTATTGTTCTCCTTTACTGTACAGCTGTGCAAGGCCAAAGTGTCAATTGACGTATTTGAGTGAGGCAACTGGCCTGATGATTGACTGACTGACTGATTGAGGTGCTATCACTGACGACCTGGTGGTTACTGCTGTTTTTTTTACTTTCTTCACTACTATTTCAGTGCGCTAATTGCTTGCAATACATCATCACCAATGTAGTGGTAGCAGAGCAGAGAGAATGAAGCAGTACCAATTTAATTAAGGCTCAATCAAAGTGAATGCTTGATAGCCAGTGCAATAACAGCAAATGTGTGTTCGTGTGTGTGTTTATGTAGTTATGTGAGTGTCTGTAAAAAGTGTGCCAAACACGAGGCACATTATTGAGGCTGCTCGGGGTTCAAGAGGTATCTATTTTTATTGATTGTGACTGCAGTGCAAAAATTCGAATGTACGAAAAGTGACAGTGAACGCTAAAGAGAAAAGTAATGCCCATCAGCTAAAAGTGTATCTTTATTTAGATGTGAAGAAAAAAACATGGTTTGTGTCTGAAAAATTGATTGCATAAAAGCGATTCGATCAACTGCTGTTGCGTTAGCAAAAGCTTTATTTTTGCACTTTCATTTAGTGCAGTCTAAAAGCTTTCTTGTTTTTTCTTTTTCACACATTTTTTCTTGATTATGATTAATAGCGCCAAAATATGAAGATTAGAATAAAGCAGTTTGGGAAAAATGAAAGAAATAAACTGTGCTGGCAAGGAGTTTTTGCAAGAGTTCTTTACAACACACTTTTTATTTGCCACGGCGGCAACGGCTAAGGGGTTGTTGTTGCAAAGACGATGACGGCCGCGGCGGCATCAAGGTTTGCATTTCTAATTAAGCATTCAGCTAGGCAGGCAAGGAAGCAAGCAAGCCAGCAACCGTCATTGCTTGAAAGATCAATTAGAAATGCAAATTGACTTTTGTGGCTAATGCGCAAGCGAGTTAATTAAAATAGAATATTTGACCGTCAATGTGGTGGCATCCCCGGCTGGTGCGGTAATGCTGATGACTGAGGATGCTATGCCGGGAATTGCCGCACATCAGGCAGTCTTTAGCGCACCAGTTCTTTCAGTTGATGAACAGCTTTGAATAGTAGTTTTTAAAACAAAAAACACTCATTTAGGCAAAAGTAGAATAAAAATCACCTCATTAAGCGGAACAAATGATAAATTATTTGGACTAATGCCACTTTCCAAATAGCTTTGATTTTTTTCATCATCCGAACACCGAAATGCAATCACGGTCTAGCTGTGCCCAGACAGGCTGTGCAGTGCAGTGCAGCCTAGTAGTTTGCACTAAGGCAGTGTCTTTTTTAAAGTGCTCATTGGTCGCCTAGACAGACAGCTACAGACAGTGACTGCTGTGTTGATGCGTCGGCACGCATTTCAATGTGTAGGTGTCAGCAGGGCAAATTATTAATTTAGGGCATCGATTACTGGGCCCTGCTCAAACACTGGATGGCACAAATGGAAGGACGCTAAATGCCCGCAAACCTAACGACGCATTGTTAGTAGCTGATGCTGCTGCTGCTGCTGCTGCTGCAAATTCGTCGGCTTATTCTAATGCGTTTGATAATGTGTTATGTGGCGGTAATGATGCACTGCTGCCGTTGCCATTGCTGCATTAGCTGAACACATCTAGCATCCAGTCGATGCGTCGCTCTGTTTTGCTTTCTACACTTTTTATCTCTTTTTTATATTTTTTTGTTTGTTTGACTAAATGTTTCTTTTCTTTCTTTTTTCCTTTTTCAGCAGCCATTCCATCACATAGTTTAAATATATCTTGCAAATGTACAGTTAATAGCCGCAAGCGACTTTTTGCGCTTGAATGTGTTCATTGTGGGGTTGCTTTCTTTGGAGTAAAATAATGGAAAAATTTCACGGTAACAATTCACTTTATTGTATTTTTGCTCTGCTTTATATTCATTTCTTCATCTAGTATTTGATGTTCGCTCAATTGCTTTATTGCTCACTGTCGCGCATCGTTGATTGCTTAATCAGTGTCCTTTTCATTTTGCCAGTTTTGTGCAGGTATGAAAGGCGTCCTGAATGAGCATTTTTTGTTGGGCACACTAATAATTAATAACCAATCATATTTCTAAACAATTGATATGAGAAATCAATATCTCAACAATGTTTTTAGATACATTTTTGCCTTTTTTCTGCGTAAAACAAATGAAAAAACGTTAATAACTGAACAGTAACAACTAAAAACGCATGAACCAGTCACCTGGGCTACTGTTCAATATCCAAACTGATTGCAATTGTCAAATATTGAAACAAAAAACAAATATAATTCACATGAATTGAAACAAACCTTATCAGCAGAACGATTTTGTTCGATTGCCAAACAAAAGCTAAAATAGCAAATGGCAGTTGTCACTACTACATTTGCTCCACTACTTTGCTGTCAACCGTTTTATATATTATTAGCTCCAATCGACGAACAAATTCAATTAAAATGTACCACTAAGTAAAAAGCGGAAGCACAAAAAAATGGGCTAGTCAATGAGGATGCTGGAAAAAGAACAGAGAGGGGCTTGCAAATTGTGCTTGTGTGTATGTGCAACAAAAAACGGGTGCCAGCATGTGACAGCAAAACTCAATTTGCCCGCCATTAGTGACAATTAGCTGGGCGATGAAAAAGAAGAAGAAGAGGGGATCGATCATTGGTGGCGGCAAATGCTGTTCCATCACCAGCATCAGTGCTTTTGGTCCTTGCTTAAAAAGAAGAAGAAGATGTGCAGGGCAAAAACTGATGGGCACTGAGTGCGGGCACTAAAAGAGCGCTAATGCAAAAAGGGGAAACAGCAGCAAAAACAGAAAGGAAGGAATCGCTAATGAGCCTGCTGGCAATTTAGTGGCAATGTTAAAAAGCAAATTAACAGCAAATCAGCAAACAAAGCGAATAAATTGCGGTCGTTTTCACCGTCCTGGTGATAGTGCGCCTCAATTGCCGCAACTGGAAAGAATGATAATTAGCCACAGGTGACAGTGGAAAACAATAGACAATAGAATGGCAGTGCTCAATACCGTTTACCTATTGTCTACTAAATTGTAAAAAATGATGATGATGATGATGATGATGCTACAGAAAGAGCATAGGCCAACTTAACTTTAGTTTTTGCAATAAATAATATTGTGCAATAAAAAACGACTATTAGTTCACTCCAGAAAAAAAGACGGGCGCTTTCTTACTGCCTGTCACGAAAGAGTTTTCAGTGTGGTAGTGTACGTTTCAGATAGTGTACGTTTGTACGCCATTTGTCCGCACAAGGCTAGGCAATGTCAATCAACAATTTGCCGTTCCATTTGCGCAGTAATCAGTGCAGTGGCAACGACCACCACCAGTATGAGATGGTGGCCGTTTTCCTCTCTCCCTCCCCATCAAATCTGGCCTGTCTCTCTGTAAAGTGTTTCCGCTGCTGTCTCTCTCTCTCTCTCTCTCTCTCTCTCTCTCTCTCTCTCTCTCTCTCTC
>JAALOO010001619.1_pt1 | contig 14674 bp, 7 predicted proteins | sample 7257641 | NCBI WGS metagenome assembly JAALOO01 (sample SAMN14085613, study PRJNA598686) | mite metagenome | biome: ENVO:01001000; feature: ENVO:01001002; material: ENVO:01001226; isolation source: single female mite from University of Michigan culture on fish food culture... ...
TTCTCCTCTGTATACCTCGAAATTTCTGATAGATCGATTCCCCATAAAATCTTGAACCCAGGTCTTAATAGTGATTTCTTCCAACAATTGAGGAAGTTTTTGAATTTCAATTCGTACCCTACTTAAGACCCAAGACTGTGACTTTTTTGCCATCTCTCGATAGCCGAAGCCGAGTTGCTCCGCATGATCTGAGGCTGTGAGTTGTAGGAGGTTACTGAGCTCGCTGTATTTTAGGTATCCATTAGCGTAACACTGTGTGAAATTTATTTTGTATCGATTTGAAAAAATTGCTGAGTTCATTGGATAATTGTCCTTAAATTTGCAATAATGTAACGAATTTGATGTTATATATAAAACAAAGATTGCTAATTTTTATCTTTAACCACAAGTTTGTGAGATTTTAGAGATTTGTTAGATTTTAATAAAAAAAGTATGGTAGGTCAGATTATTGAAAAAGAGCATATAAGTGAATATCGGATTATTCCCGCAGACGAGGACAAGTCTAATTCTTTACGGGAGAAATTACTTTCTGCTCAGCGATTGGGAAATGAATTTAAATCCAAAACGACCATCGTATTTCAAACAGAAGATGGACCAAAGCGTATAGAAACTACCGTTTGGTCTTTGACTGAACAATATGTCCAAATTAAAAGTGGCGTTTTGATTCCACTCAAATCGATAATTGAGGTGGAGCTCTAGTTCGCCAGTTTGATAATGATTTTCTGATTTTTCAAACAAGATTATAAATGGTGTCGCTCGTCCGTTGAATTACAGATTCTTCATCAGCAGTCATACCCCCAATAGAGTTTAATTTTTAAATAATTTGGCTATCATGTGCTTTTTCACGAAAACATTGTTTTCAAGCGTATTGTTGGGTGTGGTACTTCTGAATGCAGGTACATCGCTCGCGCAGACACCTCCTGCTCATTATCTTTCTCAGGCACATTCGCACAATGATTATATTAGGGATAATCCTTTTTTTAAGGCATACGGATTAGGCTTCGGATCTATTGAGGTTGATCTTTTTTTAGTGGACGGAGTGCTTTATGTTGCTCATGATCGTGCAGATATTACACCTGATCGGACGTTCGATAAACTGTATTTAGAACCTATTTTGCAGAGTTTCAAAGCTTCTCAGGGTGGGTCAATTTATCCACAAAACGGGCAGTTGCAGCTGTTGATCGATCCTAAGACTGAGGGTGCTGCAATTTTACAGGTCCTTACACAAAAGCTTACGCCGTATCGCGATTTATTTGATGTTAGAAATAATTCAAATGCTGTGAAGATTGTTATCAGTGGCAATAAGCCAGATCCAAAGGAATGGTTTGAATATGATGATATTTTTTATTTTGACGGTGATCTGGGAATAAATTATACGACAAATCAGTTGCGCAGAATAGGTCTCTTCAGCGCGCCCTTATCAAATTATTCGAATTGGACTGGTACCGGACAGCTAAGCAATCCAGATAAACAACGAATCACGGGTTTAGTAGATTCAGTCCACCGCCTAGACAAGAAAATTCGTTTTTGGGCTGTTCCGGATACTGAACATGTGTGGCAACAATGGCTTGATATAGGTATCGATTACATCAATACGGATAAACCCGAGGCTTTATCGGTGTTTCTTGGTAATAGAACTTTGATCGAAAAATAATATTATTTACCGCCCTGTGGCCGGAATATTAATTACGTAGCCAAAGTTAGTATAGGTGCTGTAAAGTTAAAAATACTAAAGCTGTAGTATCACGAAAGACATTACAGCTTTAGTATTTTTATCAATCTGTTAAACTAATTTTACTTTAACAGATTTGGGTTTTGTTGTTCTTCAAGTTGAGGAACAACAAAAATATAATACCGACTATTTTCAATAAAATCGCTCCCGTCAGGAAACTTAACCACGCGATGACCTTGCGCGGCCACTTGTTTTTTTGTGCCATCCGATTTGGTTACGGTTACCTGAATACTAGAACCATCAGCTTTCTTGTATTCCTTACGATGGACTTTTGCTTGCGTACGCAGGATGTCTGATAGCGCGAACCCTTCGCCCCAAAGTTCTTTTCTTCTTTCCAAGAGGATCTCATCCAAGATTACTTTTCCACCGCCCGGATTAAATAGGGATGCATTTCTGGCAGTACGTAAAGTGTTCAACGCTGCGATAGCCTTTTCCGTATTGCCCGACCTCGCGTAGCCCTCAGCTTCAATCAAGATCATTTCTGCAGAACGCATATAAACGATATCGCCAATAAGATTGGATTTAAATTTAAACTTTTTATAACGTAGAAAACCTTCTCGTCCATCTTCACCATCCCACTCAAAAAGAGTACTACGAATATCTTGCTCGTCAAAAAGATCTTTGAAATATGGGTCGGCCATAAAGCTATAATAATACGAACCTGAGGAAGACACATCCAAATAATGAAAAGTATAACTAGCTACGTTTTGCTCCGTAGTTTGTATATGCCCCCAAATCCATTCACTATTTTGAATATCGTTGAAGCCGGACTGGTAATCGGCGGCCGTCATCAGCTCATATCCGTCACGGGCTAATTTTGCTGTCTGCGCTGCTTTTTCCCATTCGCCTGTATTCAAGTATGTTCTCGCTAGTAATCCATTTATTACGTGTTGATCAATTTTGTACTTTTGACTAGAGTCCCTCACATAGTCTTTCAATAGGTCATTGGCCTGGATGAGGTCTGACTTGACTAAAGTATAAACCTCTTCAAGACTCGCCTTTGGCTTACCTTCAGTTTCAATAGTACTTGGCTCCGTATATATCGGTACGGAAAGCGCAGTTTTGTCCTTCAGGTAACTGAATTGATAATAAGTTGCTAGGTTTAGATAGGCAAATGCGCGGAGCGTTTTTGCTTGTCCTTTTAAAATATCTTTTTCCTGTTGGGTACCTTCTGCTTGATCAACTCGGGCAATTACGTTGTTTGCATTATCAATTACTTTATATAATATTGTCCAAATAGCTCGCACTCGAGTAGCGGTCTTATTGTTAAGGTCTGTAAATGCATAAGGATCTCGGTATCCATATTTAGTTGTTACTGCGACATCGTTTCCCATTGCATCGCTCGTACGCATAACGGTGCTATAACCGGGATTAGCATACGTAAAATAGGTGTCATTAAGATAACCCCATGTCCCGTTAACCACTGTTTCGACACCAGTCGTTGTCTTAAAAATCTCTATGTCAGAGACAGCATCGGTGGGATCTAATTCCAATTTATCACTACACGATCCAAAGATTAACGTCAGTGCTAGTGCTATATATATACGTTTTATATTCATTGCTTGAATCATTTTTATTTTAATCTCTATCAATCGTTATAAGTTTAACTGGATACCTGCCGAAAATGTACGGATGGCAGGGTACCGGAAATAGGTACTTCCTTCTACTGTTTGTTCCGGATCCATCCCCTGATGACCATAAAAGGTTAGAAGGTTTTCACCAGTTAAGAATACCCGGGCACTCGTAATTTTAATGCTTGATGCTACTGTTTGAGGAAGAGTGTATCCGATGCTTACATTTTTTAATCTAGCATAGGTCCCACTGTACAAGAATCTTGATGAGGCAGACGTCCAGTTTAAATTATCCGTTGTTAATCTCGGTACATCCGTGTCTGTATTTTCGGGAGTCCATCTGTTTAACATTTCACGGGACCAAGTACGACCAACGTTATTGCCGTTATGCAGTAGTTGTGTATAATCATTATCAAGGACTTTCCCTCCAAGAGTAAAGCTTAATAAAGCGGAAAGGTCAAAGTTTTTATAGCTAAAGCTGTTGTGGATACCGCCAACTAAGTCTGGTAGAGAGCTTCCCGCGATAAATTGCCCCGCGTCTGCATAGACGCTAGTCGTTTCACCGGTTTTATCGCCATTTTCATCTGCTAAATACCATTCTGGATTTCCGTTTTCAGGATTTACGCCGGCCCATTCTCGAATGTAGAAATCGTAAATTGATCCGCCAACACGTAATAATTTATTTCCTTGTGGTATACTGTTTTCGGTTGGTAGTTCCGTAATTTTATTTTTATAGTGAGATAGGTTGACGTCAAGATTCCAACGGAAGTTGTCGTTTCGAATTGGAATAGTGCGTAGATCTATATCTACCCCCGTATTTCTTAAGGAACCGATGTTAGCATCATAACCTGAATATCCAGTAGATATTGCCATGGGCATGGTGAATAATAGATCTTTACTTTGTCGATTAAAATATTCAACAGATAGGGCAACTCTGTTTTCGAAGGCAGCAATATCTACACCAACGTTTAAATTCAAATTGGTTTCCCATTTTAGCTCAGGAGTGGCTAGACGCTCGGTATATGTTCCTCCTTCACCTAAAGAATTTGCTATCGTATAAAGTCCCTGATTGGCGTAATAAGTTCCTAAATTGTCGTTTCCTTGTCCACCAAAGCTGGCCCGTAGGGTCAGCTGGTTTAGTAAATCTTGGCCTTTCAAGAAATTCTCGTTTATCAACCTCCACGATGCACCTATGGACCAGAACGTTCCCCATCTTGTCTCCTTCGCAAATCTGGACGAACCGTCGGTCCGAAGGGAGCCTGACAAATAATACTTGTTCGCGTAGTTATATTCAGCTCGTCCTAAGAAGCTTAGAAGTCGGTAATCGACGGAAGATCCTGTGAAGTCGTTTAGCTGGGAGGCGGCAATTGGTTCGTAAAACCCTGGTAAAACAAACTGTTGTCTGCTTCCATTGAAATCACCAGAATTGAAATCATAGTATTCTTGCCCACCTAATATATTGATGTGGTGATCGTTAATCTGTTTGTCGAAGGTCAAGATATTGTTCCAAGTTTGACCAACAGTCCGAACGTTTGTTTTGCCTACATATCCTCCCGTTTCGACACCATATCCCACTAAGGGGTTCGTGTAATCATGTCTATTACTGTTGATATAATCTACGCTATAAGTAGATCTTAATTTTAAGTTTGGGGTAAACACCGCTTCCAGATAAGCTCTAGCCGACATGTTTTCTCTCCGGATGTCATTTAGATCTAGGGGTAGGGAAGATGCCAAGTTATTGTTTGGGATCGCAGCACTAGGGCGGTACAGACCAAAGTCATAGATTTTGTTACCGTTTTCATCTAGCCGGTGACTTCCGTCTGCATTGCGTTCGTAATAGGGGTAAAACGAAGGTACAAGTCGAGTGAAGTTGATTATGTTTTCGGTATTACTATCTTCGGATTGTGGATACTTTTGTAAGGTACTTGAACCTGCTACATTTAGTCCTACATTTAGCCAAGGTCTGGCCTTAGCATCTATATTGGCTCGTACGTTATAACGTTTGAAACCGGATTCTATCGCTATGCCTTGATCGTTCAAATAGCCACCTGAAATGAAGAAATTGTGGTTTTCACCGCCGCCTCTAAAATTTAGGTCAGCCTGAGTTCGTTTCCCTGTCCGCTGTAAAACGTCTGCCCAGTTATCATCCCATAGCGGGGTTGCTCCTGGTACGATTTTACCGTTCAATCCAACGGGTGTTGGATAGTTGGTTCCGTACGGATTGATATTTAAATCGGTCAGGATACTTTCACTGGCATTCTTTGCGGCATTTTCGGCACTCTGACCGTTTGTTAAGTTTTTATTACGTAATGCTTCCCAGTAAAGCTCAAAATAATCATTTGTTGATACCTGATCGTAGTCTCTGACCGCCCGGTTGGATATACCTTGTGTTAGATTTAGGTTTATAGAAGTTTGATCACCTGCCCGGCCACTTTTGGTGGTTATTATAATGACACCGTTCGCACCCCGTGAACCATACAATGCACTTGAGGCGGCATCTTTTAATACCGAAATAGATTCAATGTCGTTGGGATTTAACGCGTTAATGTCTCCTGAAAACGGGTTACCATCAACAACGTACAATGGTGCGCTGGAAGCATTGATCGAGCCAATACCGCGAATACGGATTGCTGCATCTGTCCCTGGTTGTCCAGAGGAGGAAACTGATTGTAAACCAGGAACCTGTCCTTCAAGTGCTTTAGATAAGCTGGAAACCTGTCGATTTTCTATCTGTTTATTGTTAATCGTTGAGACCGAACCGGTAATATTAGCTCTTTTGTTAGTGCCGTATGCAACAACTACAATTTCTTCCATATCTCTACTCGTTGGTTGGAGTGAAACATTGATTGTCTCGCCAGCGGCGACAATGCGCTCGGTTCCATACCCGATATAGGTGAAAATTAATTCAGCATCAGCCGATGGTACGTTAATGCTATAGTTCCCTTTATCACCAGTAGTAGCGACGAGATTTTGACCGGCCACTTGGATGGTTGCACCTACTAATGGCTCTTGATTAATGGCGTCGGTAACGGTACCTGAAATAATTCTTTCCTCTTGTGCTAATACGGTCTGTCCCAGGGTTAAAGAAAATATAACCAGTGTGAGCAGCCGGATTTTGATATAGATTTTATCCATATAATATATTGATTTAGTTGTATTTTGAATTCTATCACTTGTTGTTTAGGATATGTCTATGTTAAGTGTCAGGGATCGCTTAAATGGATTGTTCCTAAAAAACAGTGCAAATATATAAGTTATATAGATATAGTAGACTTTTTGATTGTAATAATTATATCATCAATTTTTAGATGGCAGATAATATACCTTATTTTACGCCGATTCTATAGAATTATTTGTAGATAGAGGAGCACTTCTTCGGTTTTTGCAGAGCGAAAATAAAGATGTTAATCTCCGTTTCCGATAGAAAGCGTTTCATCCGTACCGAGGTCGGGAATCGATTTTGCACCGCCATTTTATACCTTTTTTTGGCTGAAATATTAAAATTATTCTTTCCAATCATCTGATAATTCGACAGACTGGTATATTGATCTTTTGCATACATGACAAGGGCGCTCGTTTATGAACTTATTCTCGTATTACTTAGTTCTCCACTATGTTTATCCTCGCTATTCCACAAGGCACAAAAATTGGAAGAGGCTGTATCAATTATTTATGATACAGCCTCTTCACAATCACTATTGAATCTATAAGTAACCTACAACATGCTGACCGAATGTAGATTAGTATGTTCTTAAATGCTTTAAAAGGTATATCCTGGATTTTGTTCCAATGCTCTATTTCTCTCCCAAGCCTCTCGAGGAATTGGCAAGCGAATAGGTTGTGTTTTTAACCACGGTTTACTCTCGACGTTTAGCGAAGCAAAATCAGGTCTGTTTTTTTTGATAAAATCAAGGAAGCGTCCCCGCCGATTGAGATCCGAGAAAGCTCCAGCAGATTCCCAGAGGAATTCCATTCTTCTTTCGTAAAATATCGCATCCAACACCGCTTCCTTTGCCAATCCATTAGATTTTTCCTGTAAGCCTGCTCGGACTCTAATTTTATTTACTTGTGTCATTGCTTCAGCACCTCTACCTACTTCATTAAGCGCTTCTGCATAGTTGAGCAGTACTTCGGCGAAACGTAAAACCGGCGCATTTACACCCGACATGCCGATTGTCGCTTTTTGCCAGTATTTGGTTGTAATAAATCCTGTTTTTGACCAACCTGCTGGCACAGAAGTCGGCATAACAAAAGCAGGCATATCCTGATGCGGCTCACCAGGGCCGATGATGACATCCCAATAACGTTTATCAATAATTTTACCAGAAGCATCGGTTTCAAAAGCTTTTACCCAGTGCGTCTGCGGAACAAAGTTACTCCAAGCCCCAGATCCGGTAAATTCAGAAGGAGCTCCTCTAGGAGCAGTTCTGTAAACGATGTTACTTCCTTCTCCATCATTTCCAGCTCGAAATTGTGTAGCAAATACCATTTCCTCATTATCTTCATTACTTTCTCTAAACACATCTCTAAAACTACTCATCACCAAGTCATAATGATCAGCATCAATCATTTGCTCGGTAATCTTCACAACATCCGACCATTTCTCTTGCCATAGGTAGGCCTTGGCCAAAAATGCTTGCGCCGCACCTTTGGTTGCACGCCCTAAATCTTTTTCCGTCCAAACTTCTGGTAAATCAGCAATCGCTTGCGTAAAATCCGCCTCAATCTGTGCCCATACTTCCTCTACAGAAGCGCGTGGTATTTCCATTTCAGAATTCGCATCCAGTTCTTCAAGAACCAATGGGACTCCGCCAAAGTAATTCGCCAAACGGTAATAAAATATTCCCCGAAGAAATTTGGCTTGTGCTAAAATTTGGGCTTTCTTCTCAGGATCTAAGTTTTCCATCTTCTCTACACGAGAAATCGTGAAGTTAGCGCGGCTTACGCCCACATAGGTTTGCATATATAAATCCCTAATCTTTGTGTTGCTTGCCGGTAATGCCAAGGAGTGAATTTCAATCCGGGCTGCCGAACCATCCATTTCATATAAATCACCGCTCATAGCCCATTCAATATCGGCGGCGTCAATAGAGACCCCAAACGTTTCGTTGGGTTGCAATTGACCGTACACTCCTGTGAGCGCCTGTTGGGCATCTGATTCTGTTTGAAAAAAATTAAGATCTGTCAATTGATCTTTTGGCGTAAGTGTTAAAAAAGCATCTCCACAGCTAAAACAAATAGTGAGCAAAAAAACACCTGTTATATAATTGAATATCGTTTTCATATTGATGAATTTTAAAAATAAACTACAAGGCTAAATTCAATCCGAAAGTAATTGTCCGTGGCATCGGATAGACTCCGTCGTCGATACCAGCTCGTAATGGATTGGTACTTCCCACTTCTGGATCAAAACCAGAATACCCGGTGAAGGTGAAAAGATTCTGGGCACTAACATAGAACCTTACTGTCTTAAATGCTTTGGTTTTTTCCAGTAATGAACCAGGTAGACTATAACCTAAGACCACATTCCTAATTCGTAAATAATCTCCATCTTCTATGTAAAATGAAGATGCATTGGCATAATTTCCATTGGCGTCAACGTATTTTAATCCTGGTATTTCATTATTTCCGCTGCCCGGGGTCCAACGATCCAAAACGTGAATGGAGGAGTTTACGACTCCGGACCCGCCAAAATATTTCATGGGGTAGGTCGAAAATTTATTGGAGTGAAAAATTTGATTGCCGGCAATGCCTTGAAGTAGAATATTAAGATCAAACCCTTTGTATGAAAAATCTGCATTTAAACCGTAGGTGATATCTGGCCATGGAGTTCCAATTTCCACCCGATCTAAATCGGTCAATACATTGTCCCCATTAATATCTTTAAATTTAAAGTCACCCGCCACTGCATTAGGTTGCAGTGTTTTGTTGATCTCTTGATCGGTTTGGTAAATGCCTTCAACAATATACCCTCTGTAATATCCAATAGGTTTTCCAACTTCCGTGTAAGAAGCACTCATACTCGTGTACGCAAGAGTGGGACCATTGATTGGACGTCCAATTCCCAAACTTTTTACTACGTTAGTCAATGTAGCAAAATTACCATTCACACCAAATGAAAACTCCCCTAACGTTTTTTGATAACCTAAAGCAAATTCAAAACCTTTGTTTTGCACCTGACCTCCATTAACCGAGGGCGCCGTTGCAAATCCGACTTCATACGAAACGGGTAAGTTAACCAACATATCTTTGGTGTCTTTTATAAAGTAGTCCGCTGTAATGCTCACCGTATTTTTAAATAAGGAAGCATCGATACCAATATTGGTCTGTTGTGTGGTTTCCCACTTCAAATTCGGATTCCCTGGTCTGGAAAGAGAAGCACCAAGCACTAAATCCTGCGCTGGACCAAACACATAGTTATCGCTACCTGTTCCGCTACGAATGGTGTTCAAGTAACCAAAAGAACCAATTGCGTCATTTCCTAATTCGCCCCAGCTGGCTCTGATCTTTAGGGCATCCAAAAAATTAACATGCTCCAGAAAAGATTCTTCAGCAATATTCCAACCAGCAGAAACTGAAGGAAAATTACCCCATTTATTATTTGGACCAAAATTAGAAGAACCGTCGCGGCGAACACTTGCAGAAAACAAGTACCGGTCTTTATATGAATAGTTAATCCGGGCAAGATACGAGGCCAAAGCATAATCCCCCTTCGTGCCATTGGCTTCACGTAGATCCGACTTACTACCATTAATAACTTGAAGTTGCTCATTGGCAAACTCACGACCGATAGCGGTTATCCAGTCGGTTTGACTGCGTTGTGCTGTCTGTCCGATGACGGCCGATATTTGGTGATCATTGATAGCTTTCGTATAAGATAAGGTATTCTCAATCAACCAAGTCATATCTGCCGAAGCCGTTTCACTCAAATATGCTTGTAAATTACGATAGTGCCCTCTGTCAACAGTCGGCTCCCATGCAGAATTTCTGTTATTGGCATGATCAATTCCCAACGAAGTTTTAAAAGTTAGTCCATCGATAATTTGAAAAGTTCCAAATATGTTTCCTAATATCCTGGAATTTCGTAGACTATTATCCATGGTTTTTGCTCTGAGAACGGGATTATCACCCTGTGTGGTGTAATAAGCAGAGGATCCATCGATTACATCATCTGGTCCCAAGGTAGGGTAGAATTGTTGGGCTAAGTTAAATATACCGTAATTCATGACCTGGTTTTGCTGGCCTTTACCGGTGGAATACGTATAGGCTAGAGACCCTCCAAAAGATAGCTTATCACTTGCGGTCAAATCTGCTGTAAAACGACCGGTGTACCGAGAATAATCAGTTTCTAACATTGTTCCCTGCTGATCCAAAAAACCCAAGGAAGCGGACGCTTTTAATTTTTCTGTACCTCCGGAAGCGGTAAAGTCATAGTTTTGAATTGGTGCTGTGTGAAATACCTGATCAATCCAATTTGTTCCTTCTCCAAACGAAGCAGGATCAGCCCATTCAGGATTAGGTGTCATGCCCGAATTGTTGTATAATTCGTTGGCCAAAGTGGCAAATTGTTCTGCATTTAAAAATTGAGGTCTTTTCCATAAATCCTGCATACCAATAGATGAATTTAATGTTACTTTGGCCTGCCCTGATTTACCACGTTTGGTGGTCACCAATATAACGCCATTGGTCGCCCTTGCTCCATAAATAGCCGCAGAAGCTGCATCCTTCAAAACTTCAATTGATTCAATATCGGCAGGATTGATAACTGAAAGCCCATCAATCCGATCAGAACTACGATTTATACTTAGCGCACCCGCGCTAATCGGGAATCCATCAACTACATAGAGTGGTTGATTACCGCCGGTCGTTCCGACACCACGGATCCGTACAGAGGCAGAGCTACCAGGTGCACCCGAGGTTTGAGAAATGTAGACCCCAGGTACTTTCCCTTGAATTGCTGAGGTAAAACTAGGTGTTTGAACTTTGACCAGCTCCTCCGCTTTAACAGAAGAAATAGCGCCGGTCAGGTCTCTTTTCCGCTGTGTTCCATATCCGACAACAACAACCTCTTCTAAATCAGAAAGTTGCTTTTCTAGAAATACTTCGAGGGGCCCTCCGCTTGAAATGACCTCTTTGATTAGATATCCTAATAAAGAAAAGCGAATGGTTTGGCCAGGGGCGACCTGGATTTCAAATTTCCCTACGCTGTTGGTTTGACTACTTTTCCCTTGAGAACTAACGGTCACACTCGGTAAAGGTTGTTGGGTTTCCACATCTCTTACTACACCGCTGATTAATGATTGACCAAATAATGGATTGAAGCACAGTACAGTGATTAGAAGTGATAATAATACGTGAATTGGTCTAAGCATAATTTAAGTATTATAAAATTTATATGTAAGCACTTGGATACTATATAGTATCCGTTAAAGTCCCTCCCAAAAAAGAGCACAAGGCAATATATATACGGTTACGTACCCGTTTATAGGATTCAGTTTATATTGGATTACTAATATAGGGTTAATTATTTAATAAAATAATAATCTAAATAAAATTATTTTATTAAAATTTTATTTCATAAATAGCTTATATTAAGGTTTTTATATATAAATATATCGTATTCACCCCATGCTATCCAAGAAGATGTTTGATTATAAAATTATATTTACGGGTGCGTAACCGTAAAATTACAGCACTCTTTAAGAAAAAATTAACCATATAAATTGTCTGTCGCGAAGAACAATAGCTGTATTAGTGATAATAATACGTGAATTGGTCTAAGCATAATTTAAGTATTATAAAATTTATATGTAAGCACTTGGATACTATATAGTATCCGTTAAAGTCCCTCCCAAAAAAGAGCACAAGGCAATATATATACGGTTACGTACCCGTTTATAGGATTCAGTTTATATTGGATTACTAATATAGGGTTAATTATTTAATAAAATAATAATCTAAATAAAATTATTTTATTAAAATTTTATTTCATAAATAGCTTATATTAAGGTTTTTATATATAAATATATCGTATTCACCCCATGCTATCCAAGAAGATGTTTGATTATAAAATTATATTTACGGGTGCGTAACCGTAAAATTACAGCACTCTTTAAGAAAAAATTAACCATATAAATTGTCTGTCGCGAAGAACAATAGCTGTATTTACTGCATATATTTTTAAAATCACGGCAGTGTATATATACCAAAGACTTAAACTGGACAGATTCTCATTGGGAAGATTTGTCAATTACCTTAATGTCATTTCATTAGTTGATTCCATTTAGAATATCTAATCATACAAATACTATTTTTTAATGCGCCATTCTTTAGGTGCTACAAAACCATTCCTGCCAAAGCCATAAGGAGGCACCACTGAAGGGGATCTAATGGAATTATACTTTTCAATTTCCTTTTTCAAATCAGCGTATTCTTTGCTGTACGTGGACTTCACATTAGCTTTTTCGGATTCATCTGCAGAGATATGAAAAAAATGATCTTCCTTTAATTTCATTCCAGATCCACCTTTTGAAGCTTCTATCAGCTTCCAATCATTGTTCACAATAGCACCTGAACCTAAAAACATATTTCTGTTGATGTTTTCTACTGTACCTGTTAAAACCGGAAGCATGCTTATTCCATCGAATGGATTTTTAGGCTTTGAGTTCATACCTACAATTTCAAGAAGTGTAGGCATTATATCCACGAAACCCATTACCTGGTTTGTCACTCTAGATCCGTTAAAACCCACTGGCCATTTTACAATTGCCGGGGCTCGCACTCCTCCTTCCCATTCTGTAAATTTTGTTCCTCTAAGTACTCCGCTAGTTCCGCCTTCACCAGGAGCAGCGCCATTATCGCTATGAAAAAGTACAATAGTATTATCATCAATCTTCAAGTCTTTAAGAGTTTCCAAAATACGACCGATGTTATCATCCATATTGGTTACCATCGCAGCATAGGTTTGCTCCCGGGTATTTCCCCGACCTTTATCGCCTTCTTTCAAAGGCTTCCCAAATCTTGGTTTTGATTTATCATAGCCGTATTTTAATAGATCCTCTTCTTTAGCCTGTAACGGGCTGTGAGGTGCATTGTAGGCTATATACAGAAAGAAAGGAGATTCTTTAGCGTAGTCCTTTATGTCTTTAATGGCTTCGTCAGTAAGGAGATCTGTAGCATAGCCTTTATCGTAGCTTGGCTTAAAATCATTGTGCCAATCCAGCTCACCTTCACGCTCGTGTGTAAAATAATCGATGGCTCCATTTAAATGTCCATAAAAATGCGTGAATCCTCTATTTAGTGGGTGATATTTTAGTGAAGCATGGCCCAGATGCCATTTTCCATAAATCGCACGGTTTTTATAACCTGCCTCTGCTAAAATTACAGGCAAAAACACTTCTTCGGTATCTACTCCAAAATCAGACCATGGAGGTATTACTGTCGTTCGTAAACCGAAACGATCGGGATAACGGCCGGTAAGTAAACCAGCTCGCGTTGGAGAACACACAGCTGCTGTATAAAAACGATTCAGCTCAATACCTTCTTTTGCAAGCCTGTCTAAATTTGGCGTTTTAATAGAACTGCCATGATATCCAACATCTCCCCATCCTAGATCATCAGCAAGAATAATAATGATATTAGGTTTATTTGAAACCTGCGATTTAACATAATAGCTTGTGAGTAATATTAGTCCTGCGAGTATTAGGATACTTTTATAGAAGGTTGGTCTCATCTGATGTATAAATGGTTATTACCAAATATAACGAAATTAAATCTCACGGCTAATAGTACTGTTGCAGTATATAGAAAAATTGTAGAATACTTATTTTATACTATTCTTTCCTATTCATTGTTATCGGTTTTGGAAGCACATTATTTTCTGCTGCCCACTTATCCCAGACTTCCGATAGTTTTTTCAAGGGCGCAGGATTTTGCGTTACTACGTTCTTTGTTTTTGTCTTAACAGTTTTAAGATTTTACAACTCCCAGAGGGTTCTTTTATTTAATGTCACCAGTTTCCTATCACCATAGGACGCCTCTACTGTTTAAATGCGCAAAAAATAAATATTTGTGATCTTTTCTCAGTTTTCCTTTAAATATCTTAGTCATGCTTTTACCCGCAAATGAGGTAATTGCGTTTAAACGGGAATACGTTTCGAGATGGCTTATTCAAATTATGCGTTGCCAGCTGAATAAAAGCGAGCTGGCTTTGATAACAAGAGTACCAAGTCTTCTGTGAGGGTCTTTCAACGCGAAGCTAAAAGGCATTCAGAAGTGTGTGCCTTGGAGTTAGAGACACCAAATTCTTCTTAAATCGGATCATGTACAAAAGTTGTGGAGGGGATAAAAAATAATTAGATATTTGTGCTTT
>JAALOO010001620.1_pt1 | contig 14673 bp, 14 predicted proteins | sample 7257641 | NCBI WGS metagenome assembly JAALOO01 (sample SAMN14085613, study PRJNA598686) | mite metagenome | biome: ENVO:01001000; feature: ENVO:01001002; material: ENVO:01001226; isolation source: single female mite from University of Michigan culture on fish food culture... ...
ACGTAAGTCCTTGCTGATGGCGACCCAGTCTTCGGAGGACCAAGTTATCTACATAGGACTGCTCTACATGAAATTCCTAATAACTTGTATTGAGTGTACTTTTCATGAACATCATAACCACCCCAAAATCAAAATTCTAAAAAACAGTCAATAAGTGCGCGGTGTCCCCCCTTAAAACAAAAACATTTTTTTTCATTTGCACTTTTTTGTTCCAGAGGGAACTCAGAGCAATGAATCAAATGGGCAAATAAAACATTGTTTCAATGCAAACAATTATGCTTCAGCTTGTTATCGTGTTATTATAACAACTTTTACTATATGGCCGCTTTTTATTTATTTTTTTAAACGGCATGTTTAAGATAAATGTAGAAAATTAAGTAGTTCACCCAAAGGTTTAAAAATATTGCTAAAGCAAGTTAAAATCCTCACTCAATTGAGTTCAACTGACTAAAAAAGTTTAAATTCAAACAACTTGAGTTTAAAAAATATGTTCTGAATTATAAATGGAAATTTTGATAACAATAAGTTGTTTAGTAAATGAACGCAGACAAAGTTGAATGGCATTTAAAACGGGGCCGCCCGCCAAAAGTGCCCAAAATGTGGCTAAAACGTGTGTCTGTTTGCTAATAAAAGAACAACTCAATAACAAAAAATCGATCAACTAATTAGCTAATTTAGACGTCAGTATCTGTCCGGTTGTTTTTTGAAAAAATACTATCGTGTTTGACGCGTGCAAGGCAAATCTAAAGTGGTGCGCTGTTGGTAGCACCAGTAAAAAATGCAAATAGTATACATATTATCCCAATAAGGCAAATGGCAATATTATTAGGCGACGATCGATCGACTGAATCATCGTTTTGCAAGCAGCAAACGCCAAAATTGGCTCTAAACTGCGCAGAAATCGATTCCATTGAAGCACATGCCAGTTGTAAAGTGACAAAACTGACTGCTAGTCCTCTTCGTGTTCCACAGTCTCCACAAAATAAGTTAAACCAAAAAACCTTATCGACAGTACAACATGAACAAAAAACTAAACGAGCTCAAAACGGCATTTACATTTGCTAATCTTTTTAAAATTTATTTACAAAATGCATTGCCCATCAAGTGAGGCAACCAAAAACAGTCGTCAGCGTCAAATCAACAAGAAATCGACGCAATAATCAATGCGAGCCAGGGAAAGAGGGTGGACAGGAGGAAAATGTTTGAAATATTAGAAATAGTAGAATCAAGGAACGGCTGGGAAAGGACGAGCTGAAACGTGGCAATCTCATTAAAACAATTACAAGTAGTTGTAACACGTGGCTTTGATGTTTTTCCTGCTCTGTCGTGAGTAAGGGAAATAAACGCCGACAATGGGGAAACGTTTGTACAATCATAATAAGTGGCGACAATATGGGGACAAATCACATGACTAGAGAAGTGCCAAAGGAATCAAAGCAAAGAAAGGAAAGAAGGAAGAGCAAAAAGAGAGGGCCGCAGACACAGGCACAGTGGTTAGCCTGAAAAATTAGCATCATCGATGAATCCTTCGGGGCCATCGTGCCGAGAAGGCGACACAAAGGGCGCCATTAGTGTGGCTCATGTTGGTGTTGATGTTCCCTTATGCTCAGACAATGCACTCTCCTTTTGCTTGTCTGTTATTTGCGGCAACGACGGCAGCAAAAAGCAGCTGTGAGAGAGGGGAGAAGCTTTGTTGGCGCATCAATCGACTGAAGCAACGAGGAGCCAACAAGAGAGCGAACAGTGACATTTGCTCAGTGCAAAGACACGAGTCGCCAAAAGCAGCAGCCGCAGCACATTGTGTCGTGAGCCAAACTGAAAGCTACTGAAAGATGGCCAACAAGAACAACTGGAGAGACAAGTTGGCGGTACAGACCGAAAGAAAGAGAGAGAGAGAGAGAAAGAGAGAGAAAGAGCGAGTCGGAGACGGAATCGAGTGGAATGGCCGTCGGTGCTGAGACGGATTCAAATAGAGACATCAAGCGTCGGGCGGCGGTGATGGTGTGTCGATAACAGCGAACTGCAAGCGAACAATATTTTGTGTCAAACTTTACCCTGTCCTCCGTAATGACACACAGACAGACAGACACAATGTGCGATAATGGCTGGTGCTGCTGGTGCTGCCTGCCTGGTTGTTGATTGTTGTGCGGTTGCTCAAGGCAGCAACTGCAAAGGGAGGGAAGGCAAAAGATGTGCGCGGGCGACGGAGCGAGAAAAGGATTATCGGACAGTTGATCTAAGTGAGTGAGCGTCGACTGTTCACGAGCTAGCCAGCTTGTTATCGCCCATCAAGACAAACCATTTCATATATGACAGGAGAGGCACGCGCGAGGGCACAGACTGAGTGGCCTCGGAAGGAACGGTCTCGGTGGTTGAGGCGCAGTGAGAGTTGCAAACCGGTCACCGCCGGTGTCAACACAGTCTCTGCGTCTGTCTACGGAACCGGTCTGCACAGAGTACCAGAGATGGTCAATACTGATGACCAGGAGGAACAGAGGTTCAGTAGTGCTCTAGTCACTTGCTCAGTGACTTCAAAGCAAGCGCCCACCCCTCCGCCTTGCCTCCCCTTTACAGTCAGTTGCTTTTAGCGATAATTTGCCACTAAATACTGCGGAGATATGCAAAGTCAACAAGAGAGCGCGCTAGGACATGGGCAGTGTCAATCAAATCGCCAGTTTGGCGGCCACCAAAGAGCGCACCCCTGCTTTCACTCGAAACACAGACCGAGAAATGCAAACAAACAAGAGGACAGTGCCACCAGTTCATATAACTAGCTGGAAAACAGTGACAGTACAAGGAGGACAAAGGAAGCAGCAAATTTAATTACGATATTAGTGTTTAATTACATTAGAAAAAGTAAACTGCTTACTGCTGTGCTCAGTGCTATTGCTGCTGTTGCTGCTGCTGTACAACAGCTGTACAGCAGTGACGCCTAATACGGCACAAACACGAATTGCAATCAAGTAAAGCTCTTTCTTACTTTGCTGTTTCAAGTAAAATTCAACGCGGAAATGATGTCTAGCTGAGAGCAGACAAAGTAAGAATAGACAAAGGTAATCGCCAACGGTATCCAGGAAGAAGAGAAAAGACAATTCTCAGAAGTAGTTGCTCCAGATTAAGTTACCAAACACAAATGATCAATCTTTTATGGAGCTATATATACAAAAACGAGCTAAAAAGCAGGTCAGTTATTGAAAATGAATAAAAACAACGGATGAGATAAATAAGTAAGCAAACACAACTAAACTTAATTAAAACTTACGCTGCCGCTTGACCGGGACAAATTGCGACACTAAAGTCAAACAGTGAAATTAAATAAATGGCCATTAGGGTAAAAGCTAATTAAATTTGCATAATTTAGTAGCTGATGGTAAATAATTTAGCACATTCAGGTAATCACAATGGTCGTCGGTTGGATGAGAACAAAGGGAAATGTATTGCTTACTGCTGAGCGGCTAAACAATAACGACTGTCTGTTGTCCGGTGAGTATTGACTGCAGTGACCGCCCATACTAGTTTGGATAGCTTCTGTAATGATTTGCCAAAAGGGCCTACTGAAGATGTGTATGTTTGTGTTTTGTACAACGCTCAATGAGTGAATAATTCAAAACGTATAGTGAAAAGAAACAGAAAGTGGCTACAAAAAAAATAGGAAAACATTGTACCAAGCAGTGACAAATGGCAAATGTCATCGGCAAAAGAGTAATCGATCGACGGCAAAAGAGATATTTGGCAATGCAAACACGCGCCTGCTCTCAACACTGATGGTACTGTCAATTTAGCACACACACAACAGGATCATCAAATTGACAATCGTCCTAAATTATAAAGCTTCTAATCATTGCAAAATGAGATGAGTTTTGAAATGATGTATCAAGTAGTGAGATGTTTGGTAGTGAATGCTAATTTGACATTAAAGAAAATGTGATCAATTTGAGTGATCAAAACAAAATGTAATTAGACATAGGATAAACAAGAATTTATTGCTAGTTTTAAGATGGTTACTGTTATACGTAGAGTAAAGATTCAAAGTTTAATGTTCTGAGATTGTCAAATAAAAAGAAAAAATCACAATTCGGATGAAAACTTTTTGTATAGACGCTAATCTTGAATCACTAGACTGGACATCAAAACATCAAACTGCCATTGAAATTCAGCAAAGAAAATTTTAGTCTGCCGCCGACCCACAAAGTTGCATTCGACTGCCTGGACTTTCTTTGATGACTCGATTCGATTAACGAGAGTAAAAAGGCACTGAAGGAGAGAGCAAAAAAAGTGAAACGAGAGAATGAGGCACCAGGCAAGAAGCTGCCAACAAAACGGAACAGGACAATTGTGGACAGTCAAAAGGGCAATGAATAAATAAATATCGAATCGAGATGAATAGAGGCAGATTGGCCACTGCTGCCTCTGCCACTGCCGCCGCCACTACTGAATGACTGAACGAAAAAATGAAGAAGAACTGAAGAATCAAAAGAATGAACTGCAGCAACAATGCCCCGTCAATTGCTCCTTCCACTGAGCCAATTTGAATTGCCGCCGATACGCGCTCACATCGAAGTTCGATTCCCTTTCAGATGTGGAGCAAATGATAAAAAAACGGAGAAGGAAAGAGATGCAATACAATACACATTTGTGTGCTCAGTGAAATGCAGTATAATTTGAATCAAAATTAAAATGCAACTTTTTACTTTTCACCAACAATACTGCTGGTTTTGGTGACGATACGGATGCACTGCTGGCAGACAGTGAAATGTCAATTCGCATTATAAAGCAATTATCGACTGAAAATAGATGGCCAAAAAACTTTTTTCAACAAATGCTATTTGCCAAAGATTGTCAGCAGTGACAGCGGTGGCCAATATTAGCAGAAAAACAAAAATAACATGCTTTTGATATTTATTCATTTCATGAAGATTGTAAATCACGAGCGATTGATCGATCAAACTGAATGGAACATTGGAAAAAAATATCACAAAAAAGAAAATTTTTGGACAAAACAGCAATACAAACTTGTAATTTTGATGTTTTGAGTGATGAGAAAACTTCAGAAAGAATTTGAGCAATTAAAAAATGCATGTCGGCAAACTGAGACTTACTCCTGTTTTAAATGCCATTTGATTCACACGTGTACTAAAATAGTGAAAAGTTGTGAGAAGGAAGTAACTAGGTTGTGGGTACTATCAGCGTCTGGCAGAAATAGAATATGCTGGCCAGAACAAATATTTGCTCTGTCCGCGTAGATAATTTGACAGTATTGACGCCGAAAGCGATAAATTTGCTTTGGGTGCGTGTATGAGCAAACAAACATGCAGTCAGCAAACACAAACGACAGACAATTAAAAGGTAGTGCGTGGGGAACAAACTAAATAAAAAACAACTTTCATAGTTTTGACAAATGCCGCGAGAGTGAAAACGAGATTCAAAGTGACAAACAACAGAGAGTGCAGCTATATCTTGGGAAAGTAAGATTACACTTACTGTTTACAAACAAATATGAGACAAAAATAGAGTTCACAATAGAGGTTATCATGTCTTGAAATTTGCCAATGAAGAAAGTGAGAGAATATTCATTCACTCTAATTGGTCACAGTGAATGAGGATTCCAAAAACTGGTAAACGCACAGACACAGACACAAACAGGGTTGCACCAAAACTGGGTGTTAATCAAATTCAATTAGGCAACTGGGGCGACGGTGGAGGCAGTGGAGGCGGTTAATTTAGCCTTATTAACATTGCAATTCATCACTCAGTCAGCAGTGTGGGGTCGGGTGGGATGTGCTCAGTAGGACTGAGAAATGCTACTGCTGTTGCTGCTGAGTGAACCCGTGATGAGGTGCCGAGATGATTCACAGAGGAAAAAACGAGTGAATGGCGACTCCCGCAGTGTGCGCCAGCGTGGTCTATGCAAATGGGCAAATTGGTGTAAATCAATATGAATTGATGAGTTGTGCGGTGAGTGGATGGTGCGCGGCAGTGCTGATGTTCAACTTCAAAGTGAGACACCGTAGAGTGGCTTCACTGGTGTCCGTTGTCGCCGTATCCATCAATCAAAAGACGAACTGAAAACAGAGAGTGAGGAGATGGATGGCAAGCCAATATTGAAGTCGACGACTGCTGTGGAATCGATCATTGGAGGCACACAATGAGAGAGATGACACGCGTTGCAGACCACTGCTGAAGTAAATGGAGGATCGGTTCTCACTCAATTGATATTTTGGCCACTGTGTGTGTGCTGTTCTTCGGGTGGTTGCATTTGGTGGCTCACATGCTCATCGCGGTTTGTTTGCCAACTGTATGTGTGTGTGTTGTTCTTTGACCGAAGTACAACACACACAGGGTTAGACACAGGGCAATGTCGCCGTCGTCGTCGATCGTGCACTAGCAATGGTAGACCAATTTTTACACTTGATTAGAATTGGCAGAAGTTGAGTGTTCACTTGGTCTGATGATCAAATTAGATTACAAGACAGTGGCTGCTGGTGCTGGTGCTGGTGCTGGCGGTGTGTGAGTGTGAATGAGTGCTAAGCAAACAAAACTGAACAGACAGAAAACAATGGAGAGGCAAAAGGCAACAGACGTGCAGGCAGACAGACACTGACAAAATGACGATGATCAGCTTTGTGTGTCGGCTTTAATTGTCATCGAACAGCAAGCGACACTGCACAATAATTGATGTGCAACTTGCTTACTACTGGAAAATGGTGTGGCAGTTCAAGAAATTACTGTTTCGAACATGCGAAATAAGGGTAGCAGCGGCAAAAAGTCAAAACTGCTTAAAAGATACGGGTAAAAAACAGCTTTACCTAAAGAAAATGCCCAGAAATAAGATAAATTTGTTGTTTTCACAAATAAAAAGAATAACGGTTCACATGGCTCACAAACGCCCACATTACTTGTTGAACAGACACGTTGGAAAAAGAAACAAAGGATAGACACACTAAATTAAATTGAACTCATGAAGGAAAATGTGCAAAGTCAAACGCTGAAAGGAAAGGCTCATTCAGTGAACGGGAAAGAGTGAGATCGAGCAGCAAAGCGAGGAGGTTGAGGAAGCGAGTGTGAGGAGAGTATGCGACTGCACCCGACGGCGGCTAGTGCTGGACTGACAGAGCTGAAAAGACAGAAGAACAGTTGCCGCCGCTGCCTCTCTTCCAGGAGAGAGTGAGGAGCAACAGCAATGATATTGCTCTTCACTGCAATACTACAATGCGACGACGGCGGTAACATGCGGCGGATACAAGTCATTCGGTGGATTCTCAAACCGAGAACATACAGTCAAATAGTCACTGAGTTCACTTGGACTGCTGGGTGAAAGCTGCTGGAATGAAAAGAGAGAAAATTAGAGAAAAAAAGAAAAAGAATCGAATGAAAAGTGAGATGCCAGCGCAATGAAAGTGCACTGAGTGCTCTGTGGTCAACTACTGAGGGGCGTCACTGCTGGAGCAGCAGTGTGTGCGGCTGTCGAGGCTACCTAAAAGTCATCGAACACGCGCTTGCTTGCTGGCACAGTCGACAGAAGTTGCGGCAAAACAGCTGCTTGGAAGAGAGCAGTCTGCACCGCAGTCTCTACCGCTATTGAGATAGAGCTGACACAACAGCTGAAGTGCGTGCTGCCCTACCAGATGAAACGTGTGCTGAATTGCCACCACCACCAAAAACACCAGCACTAACAGCACCACCACCACCACCGCCACCGCACGAATGAACAGCACAGGCATTTTTTCAGAAGAAAGTGAATGACAGAACAAATGACAGTCCGGACAGCAGACTGCCGCAAACAAGAATTATTGGTGTGATGCTTTCTGGAGGTGGCCAAATATCTGCCAGACATTATTTATGATCGACAATACTCGGCGTCGCATTGGAAGCGAGCTTTCTCTTTCTTCAGGCATCGACAGCCTGAAGTTTTGATACTCCTGCAACCAGATCTGACCTATGGTCGCAGATATATCGCCATGTGCATCAGAGACAATGGCAGAATGAACCCAAATGAACGACCAAGGTGTATTCACCTTGATAAAAACAGTGAAACAGTGTAGAACTGTGTGACACCGATGGGAGAGAGCTGCCGACACTGGCTGTTTGTGCCATTTATTAATATTCTCGTTTCTGTCCCATGCCCACTATCGCATCGGTCGATCATTTCGTTATTGTTTTGTTTCTCTTTCTCTGTACCACTCACTTGGCATGTTCTGTGCTGGTTGTGGTCGTGGTCCTGGTCGTGGTCGTCGTGGTTGGCCACTGTTCTCTCTAAACGAATTCTTCAGTTAGTCAGTCAATCTGATAAACATCACAAGCCACCACCGATGGATAGTGAGTGAGCGAGTGCATGTTGTGGTCCGAATGGCCAACACCAGACTGCTGAGCAGCGGTAATTGGGAGAATTGAACCGAAATGGGCCGATAAGCAAATGGAGACAACGTTGGACAGTCACTGGGTGGAAAAGGCCAACACGGCGGAACTGCAGTCTAGGGAAAACTGCAGTGGGCCAAGAATAGAGTCAGACAAGGAGACACTGACTTTTTCTCCTTAATTGACACCCTACATGATAAGCAAATGATGCTCTCTACTACTTTTCATAACAAAACAGTACGTGCGCACAGCTTTCAGACTAAATAAAAAACTAATAACAATGACTTTCCTCTCTGTGGTTTCAACAACTCACTCACCCCCTCTGCCATTACGTTATTAGCAGGTTGTAGTGTGCTGGTGATAGTGTGCTCGACACAGGCTGGTTTAGTGTGACACGTGATCATAGGAAATGGTAACAGAGAAATGGCATATAAAAGGGAGACTGCAAACTGCTAAGAATTGCCAGTGTGAATAAGTTAGTGCAAGTGATGATGATGATGATGATGATTCGTGATAGTTGCTGCACTGCTTGGCGTTATTTAAACGTCTACCAGTAAAATTAGTAGTCCAGTCTTCAGTGCGCCAGAGCCAGTGATCGGAAGTGACGGAATGCAAGGGAAGGAAGGCAAAATGAGCAATAATAAAAAGATAGTGGCGTTGGTCGACGGTGGTTGCACTGACAGTGCTGCACACTGTCCACAAGGTAAGTCGGCGTGCTTTCAATTACAGTTCACAGGAGGAAGAGGGTACTGTTCTACTGTTCGCTCTGTCGACTTAATTAAATACGATCGCTTAATTACCACAGTGCAGCCTTTTGTTTTGGCCATTCTATTGCCGCTATCAGTTTCGGTAAAGCACAGATTGGCAAAGATTATGCTGCATTGATCGATTCTTCAGCGGCAAAACAATGGACTGCAGTAACTCAGTGACACTGTAAAAAAACTGCAAACCGGTCAAAAGCAACCGCAATTGTTAGAAAGAATAGAATGAAGCAAGAATGATCAAAGAAATTTTCAGTCACTCAGGCTTTGCCGTAGGATAAAGTCAAATTGAGCAGATGTTTTTTCTATCGATTGGCAAATTAGACAGCGTGAAGCGACTGAATGAAAAGAGTACATTTAGCAAGTAAATCAATCTATCATTCAGTGATATACACAGGAAAACCAAAAATCGGCCAATCGAATCGACCTAATCTGATACCTGTGCGTACCTTGTGTTGTAGAAACACGTTTGAAGCGACAAACGTGGCTTGAATGTTTTCAAGCGATGTTGCTCCTGCTACTCTCTGAAAGTATCAAAATGTGTCCGGCATATTTACGATAAAATGTGAGTAATAAAAGTTTACAGCACAAATTGCCTGCGTGTGCTTAGTGTTTATTTTGCTCAACATAGCTAGCTAGTAAATCTGCCGTCATTTTAATGCGATTTGCACAAGAATTTAAATATGCCACACATAGCCATCACCTTCTGTAGTCCTCCTTTTCACCCATTGCTGTCAGTCACTCTACTAATAAAAGCAATCAAGGGTGAGAAAAAAAAGAGAGAGAATTGGAAAGCACGCGAGCACATCTCCCAGAACCGGTGTCATTCATGGCGCAGTTCTCTCCTTCTCATCTACGTTGGCGCCATCAATAAGGAAGTCGTAACAGTGCGCACCGTCCTAGCCTCCGCCAGAGCAGACACACTAGAGAAAATGAGGTTGCAGACAGCTTTGCAGCAGCACACTGTGAAGACAAAGGGTGCAAATTAATTTAATTTATAGATAGATAGCTCTACTAAATCATCACACACGTAATTGCCGATTAAGTGCAGCCACCATGTTCAGCAGAGAACAGAGGGTGGCAACTGTGTGGCCTCAACACATCACTGATTGGCCACACATTCATTACACAGGTCATTACACAGTGTGCGCAGTGCTCGCAGTTGACAATATTTAAACATTCTAGTAAATAGTAAACTGTGAGTATGTATTTTGCAGTTTGCACTGATGATGGCCTTTTATTAAATGACAATTAGCTGGGAAAGTTGACGCAGTGATGCTCCAATGGGCGAAAAGATTTGCCATTGCCCAAATTACATCAAACAGTCGTCATCATCATTAGTGGAAGCTGTCGGGCAAACACTGGTATAAGAAGAGCAAAACTAATAATGAAACCAATCTAAAAAGACAAATGAGTTTGAAACAAAATTCATTGAAAAAAGAAAACTACAAATAAGCAAGTTATTTGGCACTTGAACTTCAGAGTATGCTTAGACTTTTCACTTTTCTAATTTTGCAGTATTTACAAATTACTTGCTTTTATCAAGCACGTGAGTCAGTGGTCAGCTGACAAACTGGTGGACACACATTTTTGTCACTCAAGCTCTAATAGACCGACAGTGATGTTTCAATCTATCCTTTGTATTGCAGAAAAAATCACATTCCATTCTGTCACTGCTTTAGGATTGTTGGAATTTAATCATCACTAAATTGGGTGAAAAAAATATGCGCATAGTGAAGCCTGGTCAGAAAAGAACATTTTTGGCTTGAGCTGAAGTGCAAAAGAGTCCATCTGTTTGGTATGGCAGTAAACTGGCAGGATATATTTCTGAACAATGAGTGACGCAGAAAAACGAGAGCTGTTTTTCTACGTAATTAAACATCAAAGACATTAGCTGGCAGTCAGAATTGTCAGAATCGTTGAACAGTTGAGCAATGACATGAGACTAGTTGCAACTGAACAATGGCACAAGAGTCAATTCAAATTCAAGTTGAAGTCAGCAAAAGTGGTGCCATGTCAATGAGGCGATAAGTGAGTGAATGGAGTGACAGTCATTTAGCTGTGTGATCTGCATTCGGTGCCAAGTGCAGTCTGACTACTGATTCATTCGTAACGGTGCTATTAATTGCGCCGATCAGCATCACTTTTCTACTGGCACTAAGCACGATTAGCATTTTATTGCCGCTATGGATCAACTGACGCTGCTCTCAGTCTTGGCTTCTATCCTTATATGCACTGCTCATATACAAAACTAAAAACGTCTCTGCTGGGTGCAATGGCACTATTTTCACAACTTTCCATCAAACTCTCATTCAATTGCGCACTTGATTTGATCTTAAACGATTTAAACATTAAGCTTAGAGCAGGAATAAAACTTAGATATTCGTTTTTAGAGCTCAGGATTTTTGTCAAATATAGAGAGAAAGTATTTTGACATATTTAACTTTATCTCTTTAGCATATTTTAGTTTTCAACTGACGCTTGCAAAACAACAATTTTATCAAAATGAAAATAAAAAACTGTGTCAGTCAATGAGAAAACTACTTAGCAGTTTAGTTTCTCTCTCCTTTATGTACTACTCTGTTCCGTATTAAACACACCAGGGTGCCCAGGTAAACAATTACTTTTACAGTTTGCAGAGAATGAGATGAATCCTTTCAATAAAGTAGGTTTATGTCTAATTTAAATAAGTTAGCGCCGTCGATAATCAAAGGCGATCATCTCAGGCACACCTCACGCTTGTTTACAAAGCTGTTTACGAAGCTGCTGATGTTGCTTCAAGTCGTGCACAAAACGAAGCCGTCAATGGTTTCCATCGAGATTAACTGCCAATTATTAATCAACACCAACTTGTGATTTAGAAATAAACATACAAAGTGAATCTTTTTGCTCCGAATTTTTCCTCTAGAGAAATTGTTCTTCTTTTCCTCCGACTCAATGTCTCCAGACAACAATCACGCACTCTCCTCGCACTTTGCCGTTGGTTATCAGAGTTTGTATTACCATTTTTTCTTCATTTTCCAATTCCCAAATCTGCATTGAAGTTGTGATTGATGCTTCAAATGTAGAAACGACACTCGCGGCAGGAAAAAATCAATTTGTGGTTGTGGTTGCGGCAGTAGTTGCATTTAGTTTGATTGTTGTTTTGTTATAGAGCGGATTCTTTATAGCTATTTTTGGATCGGTTACAAATTGACCTCGGATATTGCCGGCCAAAAGCAAAGTTTCTCCAGAGCATAAATTATGACTTCTTAATGGGGTGATTGCCTGGTGCCCATTCGTCAATGATATTTACCCAGTGTGCGTGGGCACAAACAAATATTTTGAAAGCAAATGTATCTTTTTTACTTGCTAAAAATTTAGTTTTATTTGCAACTTTGAATGAGTTTACTACAAACAACAAAAAATAGCAGTGAGTTTGTGTAGTGTATGCAAATAGATCAAATTTTAAATGGTCACCAATAAATCAATTCGTTTTTACCGCAAAATTTTTGTATTGTTTGAGTAAAGTAAACATTTTAGTAGAAAAGGATAAGTTAGTTTAGCATATTTACAAATGAAAACCATTGAACTATCATTATAATAAACAAAAAAAACTTTCATTTAAACAGTAATTAAAGTTTGTCAATGCCTGCCACTGAGTCAGAAGCAAACCTTTTGATGACAAATGGATGGTCGAGACAGTTTGACCGACCAACACATTGGCCGCTAATGAGTTCCTTTCTTTTTTGACAGTTTGTTTGTGTGTTTGTGTCTGTTTGTGCGGCAAGAAATGCAAATTACACAAAATGACTTTGCTCTGGTCAGCAGTAAGGCTGGCTAATTGTGGCAATGATTTGTTAAATTGATTGCTCCTAACTGAAAATGCAGTGTTCATGGCAGCTAGTGCCACTGGTCAGTGCCTCAGCGGCAGAACCCGCTCTGGCAGACACAATAAATAATTCAAAGCATGCAAATGGCGGCGCCATCTTTAAGTATGTCCTCTCTGCCTTTTTCTCCTCCTTTGTCTTGGACACTGGCAAACTGTCCCCTACAGTGGAGTTTAGCCGCATCGGCACACCGATGTCTTCATCATTGCCTAACGATGCACTGCATGGAAATTGTCGCCTTCATTGGCAGGCAGCCAAGACTTGCCCAGTCACAACTAATGGGCCCATTTACTGAACGAGCTCTCCTTGGCTTCTCCATTTTGGGTGCTTTGTCCGATTTATGAACTCTCACACGCAGGCACTCACACTGGCAACAGTGTGTCTCTGGGAGCCATTCTCTCTGGACTGCCAAATGTGTTCACGGCCGCCCGGGTAACTTTGTTTGCCTGTGTACTAGAAGACACTGACACCGACCATTCAAAGCAAAACATAAATATTAATAAACGAAAACATTAGACCAGACAGCAGCAGCATCTACTTTCTTTTTGTGTTGTACAGTTCAGTTCAGTTCATCAATACATTCTATTTTCTACTATAACTACTAATGTTATTATTATGTGCCAAACATAGTCTGCCAAGAAAGCAGATGCAAGGCCTTCTCTCTTACCTTTGGAGTATGAACTGTCATGTGAAAGTTTTTGTTTTCAAGCTGCACTTGTTAATTTGTCTGCACCGGGCGCTAAAGCCTTGAAAAGAGAAGCTTTGTCAATGTTTTAAATAAAAAACAGTTGCCTAAATAGAAAACCGATTGGTTCTAATAAAGAGACCCAGATTTAAGAGTCTCTGACCAAATGGCAACTTACTGGCAGACTGCCACTGCACACCGGAAAAACAATGCACAGCAATAAATAATGGGCACTGTCAGAGACAGGCAAATTGGTTGGCCAGCAGGGGTAGAGGCTGTGGTATGTTGTGTCTGCCACATCCAGCCTAGTGTTGTGAAACACATTCTCCTTTTCTTTTCCTCTGCGGCAGTACTGATCAGACACGGCATCAGCAGACTCACAGTGGTCTACATACATTACTTTATTTAAAAATTGTGGTTCTCTTGTGCATGCACTTTTGACTGTTACTCAGTGCAAGCAAAAAATGTTCAACTTGTGACAAATTTCTATTCTCCTATTTGCCGCATTCTTACTCGCTCAGGCACATTGAAGTTTTGCCCCTTCAGGCTGTAAAATGCATTGTGCAGGGTTAAACGATGCCAGGCAAATCTGTGCCAGTTTTTATGTTTGTAAAAACTGAATCATACTCGTAGTTGATAAGGGAGTTTTTAAGTACTTTTTTGCCTAAACTGTGCTGTCAATATTAAACATTTTCTTGTTGTATATGAAAATTATCCTTTATTACTTACAATTTAAACAATTAAAACAAGTGCAAACAATATTACTTTTTCTTTGCAAAATATATTATTACTTAAACGGTAATTACATTTTATAATTAATAAATTTTAGTTAATGAAAAGATAACCACACAGCTTAAACTTTAAAACAAAACGCAAAACTTTTTAGGTCAAGAATACAAAAGCAGCACTGCCATTTACGGTCATAATAAACTTGATTTTAAAAGGAAATTTCAACAAAACGTTTCTACGCTTGAGCAGTCAAAATGAAACACTTTAATTAATA
>JAALOO010001621.1_pt1 | contig 14668 bp, 7 predicted proteins | sample 7257641 | NCBI WGS metagenome assembly JAALOO01 (sample SAMN14085613, study PRJNA598686) | mite metagenome | biome: ENVO:01001000; feature: ENVO:01001002; material: ENVO:01001226; isolation source: single female mite from University of Michigan culture on fish food culture... ...
AGCGTAAATATACCGTGCTTACCTAGTTCGAAATTGTTGGCACTGTTCTAAATGGCAAAAGAACTTTTTTCAAGTATTGTCGAGAATTATAACGATGATGATGAATTGCAAATAAGTTCGTCGTGGACTTCATCAAAGCAAAAAAAATCAGTGTAATCTTCGATAAATGAGCAGAAGTTGAAGAACAGACATGTGTGTGTATTTATACGCTCTTTTCCCCTGAGGCAGCAACTTCTTTCCTTCTTTCTTTTTGTTGTTGTGTCTTCAGAGGCTGCTGATTAGTAAGTATAAGTAGAAGAAAGACTCTTTAGGGAGAGAGAGATATGTGATGGGAAAAAAGATGTCCACCAACTGCAACTTTTTTTGCAATACTGAAAGTGTGTCCCTTGTGTTTCGATCACGAGATGATGTGAGAGAGAGAGAGAGCTCCGAAGTTCGATGTGCTCCTTTTTATGGAAAAAATGAAGCACGAAAGATGACCTTGAAGAAAAGTAAGTGAGAGAGATTGACAGCAATAAAGCGGACAACCACCGCGCTGATAAGAAGGCGTTGAGGTAATCGATGAGATGATCTTGATTTAGTTAATTTCTGTCAAAGAAGAAAAAGAAGTTGAAGAGGAAAGTGGAAAACTGGTTTCGTTCTGTGTGTTGAGAGAAGCGATATTTTTGCGAGGGTTTGCTTTTGTGAGTCTTTTCCTCCGGTGAGCCAGTTTTTCCTCTTCAGTCTAAAGATAAACAACAACCACAACAAAGTGTAAACTTCAAACTTTTAAATCGTCCTCGTGTACTCGGTTTGTTTTTCCTGTATCAGTGTGAACTTGATCGCCGGATCAAATGACGATTTTTTCAGTCACTAATCTCCGTCCATTTGTAGCTCTGTTCGTCGTCCTCGTCGGTTCAGTCAAAGTTCAGCTAAACTAGAAGAAGAAAGTGGTAAGGATGATGATGATAAAGAAGACACAGTAGCCTAGTTGATAAAAGTCGAGAGTTGCTAATTTGTTGTCGTTGATAAGATGGTGGTGGTAGAAAACATGTGTTTCAGATGATGATAATAATGGCGAGGATGATAAGTGTTGTGGTGATGGACTGAGAGGAGTACTTTGCCGTCGTTGGCGCCGCCGATGTCTTGTGATGTACAAGCTTTGTACGATCGTTGTACGAAAGAGAGAAAGAGAGAGGTAGACCATCCGAACTTAATTATTTGGTGGAATGTGTGTTTAGTACTCAAACTTCTTCTACTGCTGCTGCTGCGGTGATGATTACATAGCTTCCAAAGTGGAATGGCTGAAATACTGAAATGACTGAAAAAGTAGGCAGAGTTGCAGTTGTTGTTATGGCAATATCTCCTCCGGGCGCAATAATCGCTGTAGTGTGTATGTGATTGGCTTCGGCTTTGCCTTTGCCTTTTTCCTCGCCCTGGCACTTCCCTTGAAGAGTTGAAAAGAGCAATCACACACACACACAGTGTAAGCGTCAGCAGTAATTAGCGATAATTAGGGTGGTGGTGGTGGTGATATTTCAATGGCTTCCCTTTCGGTTCAAAGGTGGTAATTGAGTTTGATGAGTGGTGGTGAAAAACTCGTTCGTTGATAAGGTCTGTTGATGATGATGATGAAGTTGTACCTCGAAATCAGGCGCTCCGGCAATCCTGGTACAGTTCCACCAGTCAGTCTGAGTACCAGTGAAACAGTGTACATGTACAAAGTTGAGAGTGTTGATGTACTTTTTCTTTCCTCTCTTCCTTCGACTTCTGTCAGTAAGTAAGGCAGTAGTGTCTCCTTGAAGAGCCTAAAAGTGTAAGTGTATGTGTGTTTGTTTGTTGTTTTGACAAACAGACTGAAAAGAGAAGAATAATAAGGGCTTCTTGGGTAGTGGCGAACTGTGACAAAAGTGGGAAAAGAAGAGAAAATCGATGAGATGAGATGAAAAATGTAATAGAGGGAGATCAACAAAACTGGAAAACTCGATTAGCGTTTGGCGTTGTTGTTGTCCTCCTCGTTTGTTGCTGTTGATGATGTTTTTCTTTGTAAACAAACGCACGCGAACTTTTCTTTTTTCACCACTCTTTTATGTTATTCTCTGGATGAGGCAGCTGGTTTTGGTGAATGGATTCAAGTGATATTGAAATTATAATCTTCCTCTTTTAGGCACGAAAACACAATGACGTCAATGGGCTTCCACCACCAAAAGACCAGCACCACCACCGCCACAAAAAGGTTATCAGCTGATGTCGGCGGCTTTGTAGTAGTAGTAGTAAACATCGGCGGAAGCGGCCACCACGAGAGGATTAGCGAGAGAGCTTTTTCCACTACCAGCAAATATCACCGACGATGACGACCACATGGAGGACAACTGCAGCTTCTGCTTCTGTTTTCAGTCAGCTGAAAGAGAGAAAATTAAAGTAACAAGAGAAGAAGCAGCAGCAGCAGCAGAAGCAGATCGACCGAAAGTTCATGTGACAAATGAGAGAAAGAGAGAGAGAAAGGAAAATAAAGAGCACGAGGTACTGTTTTTGTATAGAGAGCTGTGGTACGCCGACTCGAAAGAGAGGAGAGGAGAGAGAGAAATAGAAACAGAAATCGGGTGATTCTCCGGATTCCCTCTCTCTCTCTCTCTCTTCACTCTCTTGAATGGCAAAAAGTGGTCCAAAAGTAGCGTTCTTTTTCTGGTTACTGCTGCTGCTGGTGGTGGTGAAAAGTGCGCCAACGGTGGAAAAGATTTCGAGGCAGAATTTAATTAGAGGAGAGGAACAGGAAGGGAGATAGGTACACTTTTGGGAGCAGTTTTTGGTGGTGTTTGTGTGTGTGCTAAATCTGCTAAAACAAATTTGGTTAGAAGGAGGTGGTAGCGAATAGAGGTGGTAACACTTACGAGAGAATCGAAAGCAGAAGAAGGTGCGCGCCTCTACGAAGAAAGTTCCTCCTCGTTGAGCAGCTCCTCCACCGAGCAGAGGTTCTCCTCGCCGAGGAAGGCCATCTGCCCGGGCGGCAGACCGGTTCGACTGAAGATGCCAAAGACGGCTCGCAGGCACTGGCGGCACTCACTGCGATAGAGCGGGTTCAAGCGGGCAGCGGTGTCGCGCTCCTCAAAACTGCGACTGCCCACCATGCAGCGCGCACAGTCGAAGACGCCCAGGTGGAGGGCCTCCAGGGCGGGCATTGTCACCGGCAGGTTGAACCACTCGAGGTCGGCGTGGCTGGTGAGCGCCACCCACAGGTCGAGCGCCCTCACCGACGGCAGCGCCGCTACGGGCGGGCGAAAGGGCCGCCAATCTGCCCACCGATCTTCCGCCTCCCCTTCGTTGTAGTTGTAGCTGTAGCTGCACAGCGAGTCGTCGTCGCTGCCGATGTTGCCGGTGTGGTCGAAGTTGAAGCGGCCGTCAAAGTCGACGTCCAGGCGGAGGTGAAAGAGGCCGCCGCCGCCCAGCGAGGCCAGGTCGGCAAAGACCTGACGCACCAGCCAGGGCGGAATGCGCAGCGCCAGCGAGCTGAGCGCCGGATAGGTGGTGAGCACCGAGGCGATGCTCCGCCGAGGCCCGCTCATCGGCTCCTCCTCCACCAGACGGGCGACCAGGCGGCGCAGCGGAAGGCTGAGCGTGCCGAGCTCCTTCAGGTAGTCACTGATATGGATCAGCTCCACCCGAGGCAGAGCTGCTCCGCCACGCTGGCTGAGGCCCGAGGCGGCGTACTGCTGCAAGCAGTCCAGAAAGGACACCAAGCCCTGCAGGCAGTCGATGTGCACCGTCTCCAGCTGGCCGAGCGCCGACAGGTTGAGCAGCGAAAGGTCACCGCTGACCAGGTCGAGCGTCAGCTGGCGCAGCGAGGTCAGGCCGTTGATGGCGGCGAAGAGCCGGCGCTGCTGCCGGCAGCCGCTCGAGCTGCGGTCGATCAGCCGCAGTCGGGTGAGCTGACCTCGCCAGACCGGGCTCACCAGCATCTCCACCAGGTACTGCTGGTACTCCTCGCCGTTGCTTCGGCCCAGAAAGACGAGCTCCGTGACGCAGGGAAAGGCGGCGATGATCTGCTGAGCGGTGATAATGTTCGAGAGCTCGTCGAGCAGCAGGCAGTCGGCCGCGGTGAGCGGCGGCGGCTCCAGCGGCGAGCCGTCGGCCTTCTTCAGCAGCCTCACGCTGGGCTCCGACTCGATGGCGCCTCGATGGCCGTCGAGCAGCTCGCTCCTCCAGCCATCCTCCTCTTCTCCTCGCCCCTGAACGGCGATGGCGATCGATCGCACCGCCTGATTGACCTCCCGCACTCGGTGGAACCATCGAGGGCAGACCTTCGAAGCAGCCAGTCGGCTCTTCAGGTTCATTTCGCCTAGCACCGCCAAGAGGCACAAATCGGACAAGGAGGGAGGACTCGGCTGAGGCTCGGTGGTAGACATGTTCTGGTGGTGGTGGTGATAAAGAAGGAAGGAGGTTATTGGGGGAGAAAAATAGAAACAGCAAACGCTTACGGAATGATGTTTGAGATTTGTTAAGTTTTGGAAGAAGCAAAAACAGCCGAGAATCGCCAAAGAGAAACTGCGAGTGAGTGAGCAGAAAACGTGCACGCTCACATCCACTGTCGTCCTCTATGAAGGGCGCCAGAACACGTTTGTGTACCGTGTTTTCTCAGCAGAAGGCGCCACCAGAATCAGCTGATGATTAAAAAGTGGTTTCCAAAACCAATCCAACTTTAATCTTTACCCTCTCTTCTCAAAAAAAGCAGAAAAACTTGACACAGAGCTAGCCAAAAACAGGTACGAAAATGTATTAGTTGTACATTTAGCCAAAGTATGGACTAGTAAAAGTAGAAAGCAGAATTTGAGATTGAAGGATGTACAGTAGAAAAATGGCAGTGGGTGGTAAATAGGCCCAGAAAGTAGAAACAAACTGGTTAGAAGGCAGTAGCGAATAGAGGTGGTAACACTTACGAGAGAATCGAAAGCAGAAGAAGGTGCCTGCTTAGGAAGAGTTCAGTCCTCCTCCTCCACCTCCTCGTTGAGCAGCTCCTCCACCGAGCAGACGGCCTCCTCGCCCAGGTAGGACATCTGCCGAGGCGAGACGCCGGTGCGCCCCAGAATGCCAAAGACGACCCGGAGGCACTTGTGAGGCCACTTCTTGGTGGCCGTCTCGCGGTCGTAGTAGTCCTTTCGGTTGAACTTCCAGTACTTCCTACGGCAGCTGCGGCAGTAGTACACGCCCAGGCTGATCGCCTCCAGGGCGGGCATGGTGGCCGGCAGGTTGAACCACTCGAGGTCCTCGTGGGTGGCCGCCAGCCACAGCTCCAGCGCCTTCACCGAGCGCAGCGGCGCCACCGGCGGATCAAAGGGCCGCTTATCCTCCCAGTCCTCCTCGTCGTAGCTGTGGTCGCTCAAGTTGAAGCCGTAGTCGTCGTCGTCGTCGCAGTCGCTGCCCCGCCACGAGGTGTCATTGTGAAAGTCGAAGCGGCCCAGAAAGTCCACCTCCAGGCACAGGTGCAGCAGCTGCTGGAGCGAGAAGGAGAGGGCGGCGAAGATGGGCCGAACGTGCCAGGGGCGGCAGTTGAGCGACAGCGAGCTGAGCGAGCTGAACTGGGGCACCAGCAAGGCGAGGCGGTAGTCGGCGCTCCACAGCGAGGCATTCGACAGGCGAACGATGCGCCGGCGGAGGTCTTCGTCCAGGGCGGTCAGCTCCCTCATCATGTAGTCCCCGTTGGAGAGGTCAACTCGCAGCTGTCCACTGGAAGGGCCGTACTGCTGGAGCGAGCGCAGAAAGGCCTCGCAAACCTGTCCTCTGGAGCCTTTAAAGCGCACCGTCTCCAGCTGAGCGAGAATCGGCAGGTCGAGCAGGGCGAGGCAGCCGTGCAGGTTGAGCGTCAGCTGCCGCAGCGCCGTCAGACCGTTGATGGCGGTGAAGAGCTGCTCCTGATCCAGCCTGGCACTGCTCTGGCTGCGGTCAAACAGCCGCAGTCGGGTGAGCTGACCTCGCCAGACCGGGCTCTGCAGCATCTCCACCAGGTGCTGGTACTCCTCGCCGTTGCTGGCGCCCAGAAAGACGAGCTGCGTGACCCGGGGAAAGGCAGCGATGATCTGCTGAACGGCGGCGGTTGTGGTGGTGGTGCCCGAAAGCTCCAGACTGCCGACAAACTGCAGACAGTCGCCCGGAATGAACGGCTCCAGAGGGTACAGCGGCGAGCCGTCGGCCTTCTTCAGCAGCCTCACGCTGGGCTTTGACTCGATGGCACCTAGATTGCTGTCGAGCAGTTCGCTCCAATCATTTTCCGTCCCCTGAACGGCGATGGCGATCGATCGCACCGCCTGATTGACCTCCCGCACTCGGTGGAACCATCGAGGGCAGACCTTCGAAGCAGCCAGTCGGCTCTTCAGGTTCATTTCGCCTAGCACCGCCAAGAGGCACAAATCGGACAAGGAGGGAGGACTCGGCTGAGGCTCGGTGGTAGACATGTTCTGGTGGTGGTGGTGATAAAGAAGGAAGGAGGTTATTGGGGGAGAAAAATAGAAACAGCAAACGCTTACGGAATGATGTTTGAGATTTGTTAAGTTTTGGAAGAAGCAAAAACAGCCGAGAATCGCCAAAGAGAAACTGCGAGTGAGTGAGCGGAAAACGTGCACGCTTACATCCACTGTCGTCCTCTATGAAGGGCGTCAGAACACGTTTGTGTACCGTATCTTTCTCAGCAGAAGGCGCCACCAGAATCAGCTGATGAAAAAAAAGTGGTTTCCAAAACCGATCCAACTTTAATTTTTACCCTCTTCTCACAAAGCTTTCCAAAAACAGGTACAAAAATGTATTAGCTGCACATTTAGCCAAAGTATGGACTAGTAAAAGTAGAAGGCAGATTTTGAGGTTGAAGTACAGTAGAAAAAATGGCAGTGGGTGTGGTAAACAGGCCCAAACAGTAGAAATAAATTGGTTAGAAGGCAGTAGCGAATAGAGGTGGTAACACTTACGAGAGAATCGAAAGCAGAAGAAGGTGCCTAGGAAGAAGGTTCCTCCTTGTTGAGCAGCTCCTCCATCGAGCAGACTTCGCTGTCCCGATTGAAGGCGATCTGACTGGGCGGAACGCCGGTTCGCTGGAGAGTCTCATAGGCGGCTCGCAGGCACTGATCAGTGGCCGAAGACTGGCCCGGCTCCGTCTTACACTCGGCGCAGTAGAAGTCGTTCAGGTAGATGGCCTCCAGGGCGGGCATGGTCACCGGCAGATTGAGCCACTCGAGGTCGGCGTGGCCGGTGATCGCCAGGTCCAGGTCGAGCGCCTTCACCGCCCCCAGCTCCGCCTTAGGGCGGCGAATGGGCCGCACGTCGTACACCTCCTCCTCGTCGGAGGAGCTGCCGTCGCAGCTGATCGAGTCGCGAAAGTCAATCGCCAGCGACAGGTGCTGCAGGCGGTCAATGGCGGCGAGAACCTCGAAGAGCTGACGGCACCGAGAGGGCGGCAGGCGGAACTTGACTGAGGTGAGCGAGGAGAAGCAGCGGCCAAAGATGGGCAGGAGCTGCATCGCTGAGAGGTTGCAAAAGGGGCCTTCGCGCAGCCGGGTGAAGTGGAGGTTCTGGACGCTGGTGAGAGGGAAGAGCCGATGGAGGCTTCCCCGGCTGTCGGCCAGGTCCACCCGCAGGCCGCCGCCGACATTTCGAGGGGCGTACTGCTGGAGCGAGAGCAGCAACGGCGGCAGGAGGTACTTGGCGCTGCCCCGGAAGCGAAGCTCCTCCAGCTGCGCAAGAATGGGCAGGCCGCGCATGTTGAGAAGCATCAGGTCGAGTGTCAGCTTGCGCAGCGACGTCAGGCCGTTGATGGCGGTGAAGAGCGGCACATTGTACCAGCTGCCGAACTGCGTCTGCTGCTTGTCGATCAGCTTCAGGGTGGTCAGCTGGCCTCGCCAGGCCGAAGGGCTCTGCAGCATCTCCACCAGGTGCTGGTACTCCTCGCCGTAGCTTCTGTTGACGAAGGTCAGCTCGGTGACGGCGGGCAGCGCGGCGATGATCGCCTTCACCGTGGCCGAGTCCAGGGCGCCCTCGCCGCAGAGCAGGCAGTTCCACTTGGTCAGACGGTGCAGCGGGTACAGCGGCGACTCGCCGTCCTCATCCACCTTCTTCAGCAGCCGCACGCTGGGCTCGTACTCCATCCAGAAGTTGTTGATCCACCCCTCCACCCACTCCACGTCCGGCTCGCCAATGGCGATGGTCAGCGATCGGGCCGTCTGATTGACCTCCCGCACTCGGTGGAGCCAGCGAGGGCAGACCTTCGAAGCAGAAATTCGGCTCGCCAGACTCATCTCCTTCAGCACCGCCAAGAGGCACAAATCGGACAAGAAGGGAGGACTCGGCTGAGGCTCGGTGGTAGACATGTTCTGGTGGTGGTGGTGGTGATAAAGAAGGAAGGAAGGTTAATAGGGGAGGAAAATAGAAACAGCAAACGCTTACGGAATGATGTTTAAGTTTTGCTAAGTTTTGGAAGAAAAAGAAGCAGCCGAGAATCGCCAAAGAGAAACTGTGAGCGAGTGAGCGGAAAACGTGCAACCTACATCCACTGTCGTCCTCTGTGAAGGGCGCCCTACCAGAATCAGCTGATGATAAAAAAGTGGTTTCCACAAAACCAATCTAACTTTAATCTTTACCCTCTCTTCTCAGCAAAATAACTAAAACATGACACAGAGCTTGCTAAGAACAGATACAAAAATGTATTAGCTGTACATTACCAAAGTATGGACTAGTAGAAGAAGAAGGCAGAATTTGAGATTGAAGTACAGTAGAAAAAAAATGGCAGTGGGTGGTAAACAGGCCCAAACAGTAGAATTTTCTGGTTTAATGAATTTGACCTATCTCTACCATACTCTTCTTCCTTTTCGTTCTTTCTTGCGCTGTTTAAATAGATTTAAAAAAGAAGATTTTGAGGCAGAATTTAATTAGAGGAGAGGAAGAGAGGTACACTTTTGGGAGCAGTTTTTGGTGGTGTGTTTGTGTGTGTGCTAATTTTGCAATAAAAGAAATTGGTTAGAAGGAGGTGGTAGCGATTAGAGGTGATAACACTTACGAGAGAATCGAAAGCAGAAGAAGGTGCGCGTCTACGAAGAAGGTTCGTCCTTGTTGAGCAGCTCCTCCATCGTGCAGACTTTGCCGCCCCGATTGAAGGCGATCTGACTGGGCGGAAGGCCGGTTCGCTGGAGAATCTCATAGACGGCTCGCAGGCACTGATCAGTGGTCGAAGACTGGTTCCACTTTTTCTTACACTCGGAGCAGTAGAGGTAGGGCAGATAGATGGCCTCCAGGGCGGGCATGGTCACCGGCAGATTGAGCCACTCGAGGTCGGCGTGGCTGGCCACCGCCAGGTCCAGGTCGAGCGCCTTCACCGACGACAGCGCCGCCACGGGCGGTGGGAGAAAAGGCCGCCGATCCTCCTCTTCGCTGCAGTTGCAAAAGTTGACTTCCAGGCGGAGGTGAAAGAGGCCGCCGCCACCGCTGCCGCCCAGCGAGGCCAGGTCGGCAAAGACCTGGTGCACCTGCCAGGGCGGAATGTCCAGCTCCAGCGAGCTGAGCGCCGGATAGGTGGTGAGCACCGAGGCGATGCTCCGCCGAGGCCTTATTATCACCGGCTCATCCTCCACCAGACGGGCGATCAGCCGGCGCAGCGGAAGGCTGAGCTCTCTGAGCTCCTTCAGGTAGTCCCGGCCAACGTTGACCAGCTCCACCCGAGGCAGTCCACCACGGAGGGCGTTGCCGCCCGAGGCGGCACCGTACTTCCGCAGGCAGGCCAAAAAGGACCTCAAGCCCTGCAGGCAGTCGATGTGCACCGTCTCCAGCTGGCCGAGCGCCGACAGGTCGAGCAGGGCGAAGTCACCGATGACCAGGTCGAGCGTCAGCTGGCGCAGCGAGGTCAGGCCGTTGATGGCGGTGAAGAGCCGGCGCTCTTGCTGGCAGCCGCTCGAGCTGCGGTCGATCAGCCGCAGTCGGGTGAGCTGGTGGCGCCAGACCGGGTTTTGCAACATCGTCACCAGGTGCTGGTACTCCTCGCCGTAGCTGCTGCCCAGAAAGACGAGCTGGGTGACGCGGGGAAGGGCGGCGATGATCTGCTGAGCGGTGGTGATGTCCGAGAGCTCGTCGAAGAGAAGGCAGTCGGCCGCGGTGATCGGGGGCTTCGGCGGGTACAGCGGCGAGCCGTCGACCTTCTTCAGCAGTTTCACGCTGGGCTCCGACTCGATGGCGCCTCGATGGCCGTCGAGCAGCTCGCTCTTCCAGCAGCCATCATCCTCATCCTCATCCTCTTCTCCTACTCCCCTCCTCGCCTGAACGGCGATGGCGATCGATCGCACCGCCTGATTGACCTCCCGCACTCGGTGGAACCATCGAGGGCAGACCTTCAAAGCAGCCAGTCGGTTCTTCAGGTTCATTTCGCCTAGCACCGCCAAGAGGCACAAATCGGACAAGGGAGGACTCGGCTGAGGCTCGGTGGTAGACATGTTCTGGTGGTGGTGATAAGGAAGGAAGGAGGGTTAACAGTGGGTGGAAAATAGAAACAACAAACGCTTACGGAATGATGTTTGAGATTTGTTAGGTTTTGGAAGAAGCAGCGGAGAATCGCCAAAAACAAACTGTGAGTGAGTGAGCAGAAAACGTGCACACTTATATTCACTGTCGTCCTCTATGAAGGGCGCCAAAACACGTGTGTGTACCGTGTTTTCTCAGCAGAAGGCGCCACCAGAATCAGCTGATGATTAAAAAGTGGTTTCCAAAACCAATCCAACTTTAATCTTTACCCTCTCTTCTCAAAAAAAGCAGAAAAACTTGACACAGAGCTAGCCAAAAACAGGTACGAAAATGTATTAGTTGTACATTTAGCCAAAGTATGGACTAGTAAAAGTAGAAAGCAGAATTTGAGATTGAAGGATGTACAGTAGAAAAATGGCAGTGGGTGGTAAATAGGCCCAGACAGTAGAAATAAACTGGTTAGAAGGCAGTAGCGATTAGGGGTGGTAACACTTACGAGAGAATCGAAAGCAGAAGAAGGTGCTCAGTCTTCCTCCACCTCCTCGTTGAGCAGCTCCTCCACCGAGCAGACGGCCTCCTCGCCCAGGTAGGACATCTGCCGAGGCGAGACGCCGGTGCGCCCCAGAATGCCAAAGACGACCCGGAGGCACTTGTGAGGCCACTTCTTGGTGGCCGTCTCGCGGTCGTAGTAGTCCTTTCGGTTGAACTTCCAGTACTTCCTACGGCAGCTGCGGCAGTAGTACACGCCCAGGCTGATCGCCTCCAGGGCGGGCATGGTGGCCGGCAGGTTGAACCACTCGAGGTCCTCGTGGGTGGCCGCCAGCCACAGCTCCAGCGCCTTCACCGAGCGCAGCGGCGCCACCGGCGGATCAAAGGGCCGCTTATCCTCCCAGTCCTCCTCGTCGTAGCTGTGGTCGCTCAAGTTGAAGCCGTAGTCGTCGTCGTCGTCGCAGTCGCTGCCCCGCCACGAGGTGTCATTGTGAAAGTCGAAGCGGCCCAGAAAGTCCACCGCCAGGCGAAGGTGCAGCAGCTGCTGGAGCGAGGCGGAGATGGCGGCGAAGATGGGCCGCACCGCCCAGGGGCGGCACTCCAGCGCCACCGAGCGGAGCGAGCTGAACTGGGGCAGGAGCGAGGCGAGGCGGTAGTCGGCGCCCGAGAGCTCGCCCTCCGACAGGCGGACAATGCGACGGCGAAGGGCGGCGTCCAGGGCGGTCAGCTCGCTCATCATGTAGTCCCCGTCGGAGAGGTCAACTCGCAGCTGTCCACTGGCGTACTGCTGGAGCTGGCGAAGGAAGGCCCGGCGGTCGGCACCGCCCCCAAAGCGCACCTCCTCCAGTCGGCCGCCCAGCACCGGCCCCAGCTCGGGCACCTTGAAGGCGCCGCCGCCTAGGTCGAGCGTCAGCTGGCGCAGCGCCGTCAGGCCGTTGATCGCCTCAAAGAGCGCCTCCTCGGGCGGCGACCCGTAGCAGAGGCGGGCGTTGATCAGCCGCAGACAGGTGAGCCCCTCCTGCCACGGGCCACCACCACCACTCGCCCCCAGCATCGCCCCCAGCAGCTGGTACTCCGCACTCTGCTCGCCGTTGACCAGGCTCAGCTCGGTGACGTGCGGAAAGAGGGCGACAATCTGCTGGCCGGTGGTGGTGGTGGTGCTCTCCGCCGCCACCGCCGCCTCCAGATCTTCTCGCTCCAAGTGCAGCCAGTTCCCGCCGCCGCCCTCGGTAGAACTACCCGCGACCACCACCCGCGGAAAACGCGGCGAACCGTCGTCAGCCTTCAGCAGCCGCACGCTGGGATAGTCCTCAAAGGTGCCGCGGTTGATGTCCTTCTCCACCTCCTTCAGGTCGTCTGGCTTCTTGCCGACGGTGATGATCAGCGATCGCGTCGCCGGATTGACCTCCCGTACCGCTTGCTGGAACCATCGAGGTTCGGTGGTAGACATGTTCTGGTGGTGGTGATAAGGAAGGAAGGAAGGAAGGAAGGTTAACAGGGGAGGAAAATAGAAACAGCAAACGCTTACGGAATGATCTTTGAGATTTGTTAGGTTTTGCAGAAGAAGCAGAAGCAGCCGAGAATCGCCAAAGAGAAACTGTGAGCGAGTGAGCGGAAAACGTGCAACCAACATCCACTGACGTCCTCTGTGAAGGGCGCCCAACCAGAATCAGCTGATGACTAAAAAGTGGTTTCCAAAAAGTCTAAATTTTTACCCTCTCTTCTCAGCAAAATAACTAAAACATGACACAGAGCTTGCCAAACACAGGTACAAAAATGTATTAGCTGTACATGACCAAAGTATGGACTAGTAGAAGTAGAGGACAGAATTTGAGATTGAAGGATGTACAGTAGAAAAAAAATGGCAGTAGGTGGTAAACAGGCCCAGACAGTAGAATTTTCTGGTTAAATGAATTGGACTTAGCTCCTCTTCTTCCTCTTCGTTCTTTCTTCAGCTGTTTAAATAGAATCTCCTCCCCTCCATTCCTTCTAGATCCAAGCATTAACTCCTTCTTCCTCCTCCTCATCCTCCTGATCAGCGTTTAGATCCACCACCAGGGCGGAAACCGCCTGCGCAGAAGAGCTCTCCGTGGGACTGCCAAACTTGAACAGATTTGCTGATCTTCCACTGTTGCCGCCCTCGCCGAAGTTGATGAAGCTGAGGTTTTCGTTGCTGTTTTCGATGTTGTTGCTGTTGTTGACGTTGTTTTTGTTGACGTTTTCCAGCGAGGTTTTCTTGGAGTTCTTTGCATTTTCTTTGCCATCTTCTTTTTCACTTTGGCCCTGTTTTTCTTCACTGTCTTTGGTCTCACGCTTTCCGCCGCCTCCAACCGCCCTTGACAGCTCAAAGTGCGCCCTTATGGTGGCCCAGTTGTTCAGGTACCGCCAGAGGTTGACCAGCGTCTGCTGCTCCTCCGAAGCGTAGCACTGCTCGGTAAAGTGGGCCCGACGAGCGGCGGGCAGCTTCGCCAGGGCCGCCTCGTACAGTGGCACTACCAACAGGCGGTCCTCCTGCCGGTGGCCCGCCAGCTCCAGCGTCCGCAGCACCGAGGACAGCTGGCCGAGAAGGGCGGAGAGGGCTTCGTGACTGGTAGAAAATAGAAAAGAAAGTTAGAAAAGAGGGTTAGAAAACATAAATTACAACGCTTACCACTTTGGGTGCAGCGAGATGAGCTCCACTTTATCGTCAATGACCGGCGCGGCCTTCAGCTGTGCCAAGAGGCGCGCCTGAAGCTCGATTCGCGCCGATTCGGTAGCTTTGAAGTAGTCATTGCTGTTGTTGCTGAGAGTTTGATGATGGTGGTGGTGGTGATTTGAAGAGGGTAAAGGCGAGGAAGATTGACAACGATTGTGGGCACATTCGTCCTCGCTGAAACGATAAAAACCATCTCTACCACCACGACCGTCGAAGTTTGCCATCATCTTCTTGGCCCTCGGTGGCGACGGCGACGAGGAGGAGGGGAGGGAAAATAGAACTGATCCGAAATTGGAGCCTCCTTGCTGGCTCGAGCCTTCTTTTGGCTGATGCTGATGAGGAAATCCATCATTAAATGTCTGCTGCTGCTGCTGAAGCTCCTCAAAGCGCTCGAGAAGGTCGGCCAGTCGACCGGTCCAGTGGGCGGCCAGGCGGCGGTCCTCAATGTCGGCCACCAGCTCTTCCAGTTCGGCCAGCTTGCGACTGATGACCGCCAGCGCCGGACGGCGAGAGGCGTTGAGCAGGCGTTGCAGCAGACGGTCCAGGTGCTCCCGACGACGGCCGTGGTTTTGGTGGTGGTGGTTGTGGTAATTGTGGTCATCGGTGGGAGTGGTATCATTGGTGGTGATGGAGGACATGTCGTCCATCTTTTTTTGGAGTTGTTCGGTTTGGTGAAATAGAACTAAGGTGAGTGAGAGGAAAGAGAGAGGAATCAAAACAAAAGTGCAAGAGGAGAGTGGGGAGCGGGAAAGAGCGCTGCGATGAAGTTGGTTGGTCGGTTGCCGGAAAGATTGCTCGCTCTTTTTGGCGGGAAATTCTTCTTTTCTGAAGATTGCACTTTTGATGCCCCTTTTTTGCGCCGTTTATCGATGGCCACCGAAAAAATTGAGGCTGAAATCCTTGAAGACACTTTCACTTTTGCACTTTCTGCTAAAGCAACTGTCCTTTTCAGCTATGACTCAACCATTACCAGCAATGTTCTCCACTATCTTGATCGACACTGAAAAAAAATCGTCAAAA
>JAALOO010001623.1_pt1 | contig 14655 bp, 20 predicted proteins | sample 7257641 | NCBI WGS metagenome assembly JAALOO01 (sample SAMN14085613, study PRJNA598686) | mite metagenome | biome: ENVO:01001000; feature: ENVO:01001002; material: ENVO:01001226; isolation source: single female mite from University of Michigan culture on fish food culture... ...
AGAGAGAGAGAGAGAGAGAGAGAGAGAGAGAGAGAGAGAGAGAGAGAGAGCAAAATTAAGGTAAGCAGCAGTAGCAGTGAGCCATGTGCCAAAAAATCCAAATCTCTCCCTTTTGGTGTGTTCAGAAAGAGAGTGAACTCCTCTTTTCTGAACTTCTGCTAAACAGTGAGCCCCCACACCGAAATCGATCAGCCGAGAAACATATTGCACGGAAGCGTAGTAGTCAAAGTAAGAGAGCTTGGGTAGTTTTTATTATTTAGCCCCCGCTTCAGTGCAATATTTTGCCGAGTGGATTCAGTGACTCGAGTTAAACGATTCAAAACTGTGCTTGTGTGTGCTCACTTTCACTGAACAGCCTATTTTTTATTTTTTATTATTTTTCTGAAGCTCGGCGCCATTAGAACTGCTGAAAAAAGAAGGGGAACAACTCGAAAAAATTGTCACCAATTTTAGTGAGCAGCATCGTCTCGTGCACGCCAGTCAATCAACTTTCTCTCTCCGTCTATTATAAATTCATTACAATCACAGATAGAGTCTAGATTGAAATAGAAAATGAGAATAATTCAATTGCAGAAGAGGAGAGAGAGAGAGAGAGAGACAATGCAAATGGCAGGAGAGCTTTTTTAATTAAACGCCAACCACGAACGAGCCAGAGAAAAGAAGCACCCGAACTAAAATATTTTGGCACAGACAATGACCGGGCAAATGAAGAGGAGAGGGAGAAAATGATTAGGAAAATGGTAAAAAGGCTCGATGAAGCTGGTGACAGTATATTTTATTATCTGCTGTTTAAAGGGGTAAAGCACACTGCTGATTTTTTCAATACTCTCAATTCGGTTAGCTCTTCAGTTAATAATAATTTATACATTTCACAGAACTGGCGCTAGGCTTTTACATTTTAATTTCAAAACTGCACTCGTTTTGAAAAAACGGAAGAGCAAATAGACGACACTGCCAATACAATTCCTTCAATTCGATTGGGAAAACTACCAGGCAAAAGCTGTAATTTCAATTTAATTAGAAAGCAGCAGCAGGCTTCAGCAACAAAGGCTGCAGTATTTGCCTACCGATCTTGCTGTAGCTTGGAATCAGTAAAACCGATTTGTTTTGGAAGACAATGAAAAAGGAAGAGAGAAAGGGAGAAAATGCAAATCCAAGCTAATACTCTCCACCTCTAGTTGCCCGAGGTCATTGAAACGCTCTCTTTCTCTCATTCAAAAAGCACCAAATTTGCAGCCGAAAGTGAAAGTAAACGGGCAAGAGGGAAAAGAAAGGCCAAACTCAACTGAGCTTAATTAAAACTCTGGAGCTTTACTTTAGCTTTCCAAAAATAGAGCGAGCGACAAAAAAAGGAGAAAGTTGACAAATGGCTGCTGTTGGATGCTCAAAGCGGAAAGAGATTTATGACCGACAAGATGATTGCTACTGGTGATTTTCTTTCGGCGTTTGTGCCTTCTAAAAATTTTAGTGGTGGCCATCATCATCATCACCGTACATCGGTCGTTGCCGGTGTCTGTTAACACTCAAAAAGTGCTCAATATTTTTTGCTTCAAATCGTTTCTCTCACTTTCTTCTTCTTTTTCTTTAGCTGTCGTCGCTCTAACATAAAAAGTCGTTAATATCCTCGCTTCAGCTTGAGCTAAGATGGTTCACAGAAGCACAGCACTCTCCTCTTTTCTCTTTCTCTCCACACTTTTACTTTTTGTTTCAAATACTTCGCACATTAACAGCCAATTAAGAGGCGAGAGAGAATGAGAGATGTGCAAGTAAGGAAAAATAAAATGGAAATGATGGCAGCGTTCAAAAATAGGCTAAAGTGTGTGAGGAGGGAAAAGGGGGGGGGGAACTCCAACAAAGATCAGAAGATATAAAGCAGCGGCAATTGCTGCTGCTGCTGCTGCTGCTGGACAAGCCAATTAAAAGTGTGCAACATCGTTTCAACTGTGCTGTTGAAACGAGTTGGACCCTGGATTTTGGAGGATATTTTGGTGTGTTTTATTATGCTGCCTGTGCACGCTCCTGGATATTGCGCCCTCTTCTAATTGCTCCGGATAGCCCTTTAGTGCTGAAAAGAGCGAGAGAACGAGAGTCATTAGCAGCTCCATAATTGCTCCCATTTATTAATGGCCGCCTCTCTATTCGCTCACTTTTAATTTGAATTTGAACGGTACTGCATGTAGTGGTAGCACATAAAGAGAAGAAAAATAGCTGTAAAATAGCCATAAAAATGGGCAAGAGGGAGTTTAGAGTTTAGAGTAAAACTGTGAGGAGTGATCTCAACTGGGAGCAGTTTTGACTTTGACTGAACATAAAGGATACAACAAAAAAAATTGAGAGAAAACCTCTCTACCAAAAAAAAGAACTAAACTGCCGTTGTTGTGTATAAAAACGATCGTATTTTTTTATTGGGTTGAAAAACCCTGCTAACTGCTCGTCGATTTTTTAGGCAGTGTAAAAACTCCACCATTTTTGACAGTAGAAATTTGAGAAAAAAAATCAAAAAGTTCTTTTAGACTGTCAAACGCAACACACCACACATCTTTTTTGTTGAGAGAGAGATCCGCACATCCGCTAAAAATTAGAGCTAGAACCATTGCTGAAAGACTGAAAAACACATGCTCGCCAAGCAGCAGCACATTTTAGCACAGAGAGTAAAGTAGAGGAAGAATGTGCGACCATGTTTTTTTCTTACTACTACTACTACTACTGCTGTTGTTGTTTGAAGTGCCAAAATGCACTACCAGATTTCTTTCTCCAGAAAAAAAAGAAGAAAAGAAGAAAGCTGCACTTGAGATTGAGAGTACTCTCACTTGCCAAACATTTCCTTTCAGGCACTTCACCAAGACTACAACAACAAAGCAACTGCAAAGACGGAGACAAGAATTGCATAGCACATAGCACATTACACATCGCATTAAATCTCAAGTAGTGGATGCCTAACTAAACCAGGTAATGGACAGGCACAGCTTGAAGTGTGCAGTGCATTCTTTTCCTAGGGTCAGTACAGTAGCTTTCCTTTTCTAGAAAAAATAGTATCGAAAACTGACTACTACATTTTTGTGCTACTGCACTTCTCTCTCCAGTCTAGGTGCGACAAACTTTTGGCAAAACAGACAACTTCTTCTTCGTTTGCAAATCCATTGCAGCAACAACAGCTTTACTTCTTAATGAAGCTGTAGTTGCTGTGTGTTGGCAAAATCAAATATTGATTCAGTAGCAGCAGCCAAACAAGCAAAGCAAGCACTGCTTCCAGTGTTGAAGTGGCACGCTAAATGAAGTGCACTCTGTGAAGTGTGTGTGTGTGTGAGTGTGTGAGATTTAGAGGTAGAGGCCAGGAACGAAAGTGCCAGGTCAAAGGTAAAATGTGTGACTGGGAAACAAAGAAAGACTGACTGACTGACTGAATCACAGAGACTGCTTATCTTTCTCTAACTTTGTGTGTCAATTGTCAGGAAAAGTAGCAGCAAAAGTAGTAGCCTTGATTTAGAAGGAGAAAGAGAAAAGGGCCACCACCACCACCTTGATGACCACAATTGAAGAGCAGATGGCTTAATTAGTGCTGCTGCAGCAGCAGCAGCCAACACAGGTCAGCAATTTCTAATAAAAGTTGCCACAACGTCCATTGTTTTGAGTCGTCAGAAAAGCGAGAGGCGAAACGAATTGGCTCAGATGACAATCTCTTGTTCTCCTCTCTCAGCTCAATCTCGAGCTGGCCACATCGAGATCAGATCAGACCTACACTAAATCAACTCTGCAGAGCAAATCAGGCAATCAGCATCAGTGCTCATTGTAATGAATGGACGGAGCAGCAGCAGAAGTAGCACCCCTCTGACAAAGTTGCACGTGCCAGTCAGAGTTGATGCCCAGAGCAGGGCAAAGAGACCACTGACCACCACAGCCCCACACTTCAGACACAAACTGACTAGCTTGTGTGACAGGCTTCACTGGACACACAGCTGGCCAGAAACTCCATAGTGGTCAGAGAAGGAAAAAGAAAAAGAAAGGTGGCAGCGGAAACACAGCGGGGACAATCGTGCTGCTGCTGATTTTGAAAGGGGGGGGGGGCGTCATTTAGTGGCAGCAGCAGCAACTGAAATCGATGCCCAGGTTAGATGATGATCAAGTTTAGTTGGGTGCACTCTCTCAGTCTACAAAACGGTAACTCTCGTGTCTGACTGACTGACACATTCGTCAAGCACTGTCACTAACTAAAGCTAAAAGCAGAAGACGGCCCAAACGCTAGTCGAGACTTGAGCGAATCGAGGCCAATTAGTCGGTAATGAGCGAGCACACTGCAAGCTAAAACGTTGACAAGCCTACCGATAACCAAAAAAAAGTGGTAGTAAAAGTAAAAATAAAAAGTACCACTTAAAGGAGAGAGGAAGGTAAGCACTTTTTTTGGTTGCTTTGAAGAAGCACCGACAGCTGCTCTTATCCTTTTTAAGAAAGCAAAAAAAAGAACGCACACACACACATTCACATCTTCCCAAACATCTCTCTCTCTTTCTCATACATAATTAATAATACGGCATCTTGCCACAATAATAACAATAAAGACGACTGGCTGGCTGACTGGATTGTAAGATCCCAACCAGGCACTAATTGATTGCCTGCTGAGTGTGTGCATGTGTGTGTGTGTGTGTGTGTATGAAGTCTATTAATAAATCTTTGAGCTGCAAACAGTCGTAACCAATTGTAAAGTCGGTGTTGTTGTAGCTGCCATTGCTGCTCATCCTCATCAACGGAGGCACAGAGAATATAAATCACAAGTTCAACAAAGATTGACTGGTTAAAAAAGAAAAGTTCACGACATCAGTGCAGCACAGTGACTCGATGCGAAATGGTTGTCCGTTTCTGAAGCCCTTAAATTGAAAAAAAGTTTGCCTCTTTTCGAGTTGATTTCATTCAGTGCACAGGTCTGCACCACCAGAAAAAAATTGTGACCTGTTTTCCTTCCTTTTTCATCAAGCAGTCTTTCTGGAATTGTCACCACCACCAATTATTCCATAATCCACTACTACTACTGCTGCTGGTCCACTTCATATCTCCCTCTCTGTCACTCACTTTCTCTTTCGGCTGGTTAGTGCAATCAAAAATGCAAAGAGTTGCAACACAGCAAACAGCTTTGTATGAGTCTGCTGTTTGGTCTGGCAAAACAGCTCCAGTCTCTCTGTCTGTCTCTCTGTTTTTCCGGGTGTACACCAGAACCAAACCATACACTAGGCACAGACACTCTCATTTGGTGCGGGCTGGTTTGCTGGTGGTGCAAATTAAAATTCAGCCGCAATAATAAAAAAAAGGAGGAGAGCCCGCCAAGAGAATAGCAGTAGAATGCAGACGAATGTAACGAAACGAAACGAAGTGAAATGACGACGACAAGCCTGTCATAAAAAACGTGTGACAGCAATTAAAAAAGAGACAGAGAAAGGAGAGGACCAAACGGGAAAAAAGAGAGAGAGAGAGGAAAAGCCGAAAATGTGTGTGTTTGTGTATATTTATACTCCTCTACACTGAGTAGAGGAGTCAAAATTGGCAACAATAAACACGGCAGAGGAAGGAAGGAAAGAGGACAGTATCTGATGGCAAACACAGCAGAAAGAGACAGCTGACTTTGGCAATCTGATAAAAAGAGAAGGGGAGAAAGAGAAAAAAGTTCGTTCATCCTGAAGGTGCCACCACCCTCACTGCTCTGTTCACTCTGCTCGCAGTTGGCGGTTAGTGCAAATTAATTCGGGGCGATAAAACTCACCGAGACTCGTAAACAGAGAACCCGATAGTCAAAGCTGGAGATTAGTCAATGCCTGGGCACCTGACCACTGAGCAGCACTAAGTGAGAGCACTTTCTCAATTGGGCAAAGTAAAAATAAGAGAAAAAGTGTATAAAAACTAAATAAAAAGTCCTAAAACTTGGAAAGGGGGCACATCAATGGATGCGCACAATTGTCACAATAGAAAAGTGAGCTGCTGCCATTGAGGACAGCAGCAGCAGCAGCAGCAACGGACTCATTAGAAATCGGCACTCCTTCTCTCTTTCTCGCAGTTTCTGGCAGTGCCATTAATGCCATTCAAGCACACGTCTTCTTTGCCTTCTTCTTCTTCTTCTCCCACTTTTCCACGACTGATGAAGCAGGGGCAGCGGTGGAAAAAAAGAGGAAAGTAAATAGTGAGAGCAAAAGCAAATGCAAAGACCTTGTTTGCATTCGAAACGCATCACCTTGTGCAAACAGACAGTCAGTCACAGTTGCAGTCACAAACGACTAGGACTGAAACTGAATCAATCAGTGCACCGAAAGCAGAGGAGAAGAAAAAATCAAATGTTGGAAGAGTGAATGAATGAATGAAAGTATCTTTCATTCATTCATTCATTCTCCCTGATGATGCACTTTAAACATGCAGAAAGATGCCCCTATTGGCTCAAAACCATCAATTCCACTACCAACAAAAAAGATGCCCAAAAAAATCCGTTTCAAAAAACAAATCCTCTTGCTCAAAATAGCAAAAACCGGGGATGACAAAGAGTAGAAGCTGCTGTGAGCATTCATCAAGCAGATTAGATGCTGCTGCTGCTGCTGCTAATGAATGAGTAATTAGATTCATAATTGCCAATTAACACAGACACACACACAGTGTGCTTCTTCATAAGACGATGCACGACCAAGAAGAAGAAGAGAACGAGGTATTTAAAGAAGCTCCACAAAAAAGTGCACGATCGAGTGATAGTGCTGGTGGTGGTGGTGGGAATGAAAGGGGAAAAGAGAAGAAAGGGGAAAATGAAAGAAAATGATGCGGCGAAAAAGACAAAAGAAGCAAGAGAAACTCGTGTGTACCACCTACTCTTTCCCTCTTTTTCTTTTTCCCTTTTGAGCACACAAACACACACTCACATCAGCAAACTCTTTTTTTTGCATCAGTGCACCGTTGATGAAAACGACGGCGACGAAAAACGATTGCCAATATATGACCGGCCAAGATTGGCAGGAGAAGAAGAAAGAGAAGGAGGCGGAAGAGAAAGTATGGCGGCAACTACTGAAGCGAGCAAAGAAAAGGAAGAAAAAGAATGAATGAAAGAAAGAAAGAAAAGTGTGAAGAAAAGAGAGAGCAAACAGACGAACATTGAGCAAAAAACGCCAAAAACCAGCGACTGTTTTCATTTCATTCTCCAGCACAGCACAGAAGACACAGTGCACGACAGTTTCGCATTGTCGATTACGATTCAATTAGCAGGCAGAACTAGGCAGGCAGGCAGAAAAAGAAAAAGAAAATGTAAAGACAAGCGACTGGCGACTAACGATGGTCGCATGCCTGGTCCTCTCTCTCAAATTCAACAACTTCAACTTAAACTTCAACTGCTGCTGCAAACAATGGCTTCCGAGCACGGTAGCACCATTGGTTGTGTCACCAGCACTAAATGTGGCCATCAGTGGCACGAGAGCAGCAGTCTAATTACCGAACAATAAACTCTCCCGCCAAGATAAGGAAAAGACAATGGTGGTCGTACAAGGTACTACTACTACTGTTGCTGTTGCTGCTGCGATTCCTCTCAATGGAAGTAGTAGAAGGAGCAGTGGCAAAAACAACCCAGCAGCAGTCATTTGGTCAATGATGGGCAATGATGACAATATGCGGGCTGCTGTTGCACAAGTGCACATAAGGTTGACCTTTCTACCTCTTCAGGTCGTCATTTTTGTTCGTTGCTGCTGTTTACTGGTAGCAGGGCAAAAGGTAACGACCAGGCAGAGGCGACAGTTGCCCTTTGCAGGTAGTTGCGCTGGTATCATTGGCGCAATACTAACCAGAGAGAAAAAGAAGCGAGCAATATTAACGAGACAGTTTATGTTGGTGGTCAGTGAGTGAGCGAGTGTGTATGTGTGTGTAGTAAATGATTATAAACTTGGTGGTCAGTGTGGTCAGAAGAGTGGAAAAGTGAAAAAAAGAAGAGCGACAAAAAAGTAGTTGTCCTCTTTTGTAATCGTGATCGTGGTGCCGCTCTGCGTACAAACACCACGTTACCATCACCACCGCCACCGCCACCGCCACAGACAGTCAGTCAATCAGGTAAATGGGCAATTGTCAACCTGAAAGCAAAATATGTCTGCAGTTTATGATCATATTTCTCCTCCTCCTCCTCCTCTTCCTCCTCCTTCTTAATCGATGGCAAGTGTAATGTACTGAAACAGAAGCAGCAGACAAAAATCAATAGCCTCAAAAGCAAGTGTCTAAAGTGAAAAAGTCCTCCTCAAAGCTGAAAAAGAAGAAGAAGAAGATCGATTCAGCCGACTAGTGTCCTCTCAGTCTAAGTCGTCGTCTGAGTTGCCCGGCGACACTCCTTGACCGACCTTCGTTTCAACAACAGACACACTGCCGCTGCTGCCGCTGCTGCTGCCTGTCAAACAGTTCAGACACTGGCTAATTGAATTAAATTGAACGCAATTGACATTGAAATAGCAATTCAGGAGTGGGGAGAGAGAGAGAATGTAGAGCTGCTCTGATCAGAGCAGCTGAGGAAGAAGATGAGGAAGATCTGCCGGCGCTAATCAGTGCTGATCGAGCAGCAGCAGCATACTATTGAGGAACAAACAGGAACAAAAATTGTAAAGTCCTGGACCCCCCTCGGTGAGTGTCACTTTGCATTAGCAGCAGCAGCAGCAGCGGCAGCTCAACTTCAAAATTGGTAATTGAGCTCGTGCTGCTGCTGCTGCTGCTGCTGCTGTCACTCAAACAGCCGATTACTACCTCGATACTGAACGACGAAAAAAAAACTTTTGATTGACAAATATGAGCAATGTTGGTCGCTTGCTTCCACTTCGTTCAATAACATATTCGACAGCTTCCGTGTCAACGTTTCGACAGCAGCAGCAGCTGTTGCGACAACTAACAAGCCAAAAAAAAACAAAAACATAGTAGCCAACTAGTTTTGTTGTTGCTGTTTCTGCTGCCGACAATTAGCACCCTTCTTTTCAGAAACAAAAAAGTTGCAAAAGTAAAGCTAATAAGAAAGAGAGTTAGCAGCAGAAGCTCACTCACTTTCTTCGCACACCATTTCAGCTTCTTCGTTCCCTTCTTATTCAGTAGAGCACCCATTCCTTTCGCTCTCCTCCTTCATCAGAGACTAAACAAGCAATAAATCATTGCTATGATTAGGCAATGATGACTGCTGTGCTGTGCTGTGGTGATGGTAATAGCAAGGGAAAGAAGATGATGAACACTTGTGGCATCCAGCCAGTCAGCCAGTCAGCCAGCAAGCAAATTTGACGCAACACGCACGAGCTGCAGTGAATGCACTCTCTCACTCACTCACTAACTCACACTGAATCATGTGCACAGCACTCCTGGTTTAATGTAGCAACAGATAAATCATCAAAAGTAGCAGCAGCAGCAGCAGCGGCAAACGAGGACCGGAGATGAGAATGTGAACACTGAGAAAGAGAGAGAGAGAGAGAGAGAGAGAGAGAGAGCTTTGATGATGAGGGTGCATTGCAATGTCGGTGAACTACCATCACCATCACCACCACCACCACCATAAACTGGTGAAACCTGAGTCCAAGTGGGTGGCTGCTGCTGCTGCTGCAGATTCAAATGCTAGCCAGATTTTGCCAGATCCACATTTACACAACTAAAGATTTTGCTTTAGAGCAGCAACAGCAGTAAATCAGGAAAAAAGTGCCGCATCTGCGAGTCCTCTTTTAGTGTACAGTGTGCATTGTGCACTGAGGAAACACTGTAGCAGAAGATATTAGACGCTGATAAAGAGTCGCAAAAAAAAGCAGAAACAGATATTATTCAAAAGGCTAATTTTTCCCATTTTGTTGACGATATCGCTGGCGACAGTGGTGTTGTTGTTGTTCTACCACCACTACCAGAAGCCAAATAGAGCCGAGGGCTCCAGTTTCGCACCGCCGCCGCCAGCAGTTTCTGATAAGGGAAAAGCAGTTTTTCAGTACTAAAAACGTTGATCTTTCCGATGAATCTCTGCCGCTGCCGCTAAAAGATGATTTAAATGCTCAGTCATGGTCAGTCATAGAAAACAAATTTTTTATACTGCTGAACAGAACCTCTCTGTGTGTGTGTGACAGAGCTGAATTAGCATCATCACCATCATCACCAACATCATCAGATGCGGCATAAATCAGCGAGCAAACCAGCCAGGCAGATGCCGTCACTTGATATTCCCTTTGACTTGCTTGCAATGCACAGTTCTAAATACGAGTGTAATTAGTCCACCACCGCCACCACTATCACCCATAACTTGAAACCACACACAGCTAAATAAATCAAACATTTATACGAGAGAGCTGCTGCTGTCATCACGATTAGATTGCCGGCGTCAGCCTCCAAGTGCTACTGAAATGAAGGAAATGAAGAAAATGCGCCAAAAATGCCACAAAAAGAGCACTGACAAGTAAACACAAACCTCGTTTGCCAGCTGACCACATTTGCATCGCCTCGTTTTTTGCCGCCAATCAACAAGTGTCCACCAGCAGCTGATTGAGTGATTGAGTGGTTGGTGTGTTCTCCTGCTATCTCTTTTTTTTCGCCGACAAAATATGTATCCCTGGCCCTGGTCATCAGCTATTCAGATGTTGACTGGGCTGGTCAGCTAGATCAGCAGGGCTTATTACCAACACAACACAACCGGCAGATTAAATTAGCCAGGGTGAAAGAAGAGAGACAGACAGCACACGCAAACAGCACTGGGCGAGGTCGCCACCAAAGGCAGCAGCAGCAGCTCTACCGACAAATTGGCAGTTCAAAAGAGAAAGAGACAGCTCAATTAGAGCTTTAGAAAACTGTGCGCACAGAGTCCACACACACACACACACAGGCGAGAGTTAATCGAGATTAGCCTGGTGCAGTGAAAGTTTGTGCACTTTAGCACAGGCAGCAGCAGCAGCAAAGAGGAGGAAGAAGAACCGTCTGGTTCGGTTTTGCCAATATGGCACACTCTTTTCCTTTCTCTGGTTATGTTTGTCTGCATTATGATTACACACCACTGCAACCCACACCACCATCACATAACAGAGACAGAGACAGAAACAGTGACTTTCCAACTTCCAAACAACTGTAAACAAATGGCACAGTTGATGGTGGTGGTGGTGCTGGTAATGTTTTGGTAAGCAGCAGTCTGGTCTGGGAGACTGCCTGTCCAACCACCACCACCACCACCACCACCAAAAAGGTTCAGCCAAAGTTCAGCAAACTAGCAGGCAGAGGCAGGCAGAATTAATCCAGCCGGGTCAAAAATAAATGAAGAGGAGTTAAAGAGGCTGACAGATATGAAACTGGCAGAAAAAGTGCATTTATTAAAACTGCCATTTGTGATCTTTATTAAACTTCCATCTAAACACACAACATTAAACTCTCGATCAAATCTGTGTCATTGGGATGAGGCAACTAAAAAAATCTAAACAGACGTCTCTGTCACCACAACTGAGTGGGACCACCCATGACAATAATAATAATAATGATCATGTTCATCATCATCAGATGGCCTCCAAATAAAAGAAAGATGAGGAGGGAGACTCAGTGCCATCTAATTGCTCCCGCCACTGAAATATAGACCACAATCATAAAGAGAGACACTGGCACTAAAAAAAGAGCACGAATTTCAGCTTCAATTTCTGCACCCACGTGTACAGTAGTAGTAGTAGGCCAGGCCAGGCCAGGCCAGACAGCTCTTTCTGGTCGATTGCCTGTGACAGTGAAAGTCAGTCAGTCAGTCAGACAATAGATCAGATGCGCCAGACAGTGTGTGCACCACTGATGAGGACGATGGTGGGCAATGGCAGAACTGATCGATTGCCTGTGTGCTTCGATCACCGCCACCACCACCAGAGCTAATTGGCCATTCGTGGTCGTCGTCTCAAAGAGAGAAAAAGAAAGCAGAAATAAAGCAGTGCTGCTGTTTCGGCGGCGACAATCGTGAAAGAAGAGAGAACTTGAGCCGAGAGTAGGCGCAGTAGACAGAAAGGAATGCTAGAGCAAAGAAGTTTGAGCTGCTCGTGAGCAGCCTCTTCTCTCTCTCTCTCTCACATCGATCTGAAAAAAACCGAGACTTGTTATCGAGAGCAGTGAAAGCAGCAGCAGCAGCAGCAGCAGCAGTGTCTGTTTGTTTTGCAGCTTCTTTTTTGAAGAGGAGGAAGAAGAAGAAGGTAAATTCAGCCACTTGTCTCACCTTCTCTCTCTTTTTCCTCGCTGCTCAGCCACCTCCCAAAAGGTTATCGCCACCTTTGACCCTACTTAAAGCTCCCTCCCTCTCTCTTTCATTCTTTCACTCGTGGGCACTGACAGCTCCTCGTTAGCAGCAGCAGCAGCAGCAGCAGCAACAGTGTAGCCAAATAAGTGTGCTCTGGCGGCCAAAGAATGGCTGCCAGTAAATGTGTGCTCATGTGCCCCCTCTCTCAATGGTTGAAAGCTCAGGTAGAATTAGTTGTGGTGGTGGTGGTGGTGGTGGTGGTGGTAGGCTTGTTAAGTTGCTGTTGATCTGCTCAATGGCATAAATCAACAGCAGCAGCAGCAGCAGCAGCACTGGCTACTACTCGCTGTGCATCCGCAATGATGCGGCACTACTACCACCGTCAATGGACAAAAGAAGCTCAACTCAAACTCAAACTCTCTAAACAAAAAAGGCATAGCATAGCATAGCATAGCATAGCCATCGGTCAATGGAGGGAGTTGAAGTAAAGTGAATGAGAAGGTACTGCTCTTGTCTGTTTGTCTGTGTCTGTGTGTGTGTGTTTCAGCTCAAAGCTTTGCCCTGATGATACAAAGTTCCTACTACCGTGCCCACACGTCCACACTTTGGCTGGTTTTGATGCTGCTGCTGGCCATGAATCACCGGGTAAAACTGACTGACTGACAGACTGGCACCGTGAGATGTTTGCTGGTCAAAGAGTGTGTGTGCCTTCTAAAGGAGAAAACCTGAAGCCAACCAGATCTGACAGAGTGCCAGACGATCATCGGCCACTCCAAAGTTCACTTTCACTTCAATAGTGCTGAGCAGCAGCAGCAAAAGTCGAGAAAAACATCAAATAAAGAGTGAGAGAGAGAGAGTGCATGCAAACATCACAAACATCACCCGAAAGCTCATCAGCATATGAAATGAAGAGATGAAGTGTGAATGCACTCGAAATGTCAGCAGGCTCGAGGTTATGCCACACCAGAAGAGCACCGAAAAGTGGTGGTGATAAAGTAGAGGATGAAAAAATCCCAACTCTCATTTACTTCACCGAGCAAATAGGTCATTGCTTTTTAATCTAGGGTTTATTACTTGTCACCGGCGGTTTCCGTCGGCAGAATTTTTATCCATCCAGAGACACATTTTACAATCTGACTGAAAAGCAGACAGGCACAGAGAAAGTCGTAGGCGTAGGCGTTCATGCATCTGCCCGACAACAGCTGCAACAGTCGAGCTGCCAGCAATTCATAAAAGTCAGCCAAAACACGATAAGAGCCAAAGTAGTGGACAAGATTGTGAACCAATGTTGCCTCATTGGCTCGTTGTCGTAAGATGAAGATGAGACAACAGACTAGAGAAAAAGAAGAAGTTTAAGACGGGGGCGAGAAGGGAGAAAAGAAAAGAAGAGAGCACGGGCCAGGCAATCTAATGGTGATACCCCGATAATAAAGACCAACAAGACCAAGAGTGCTGTGTGGCAATGCATCATTGGCATCAGAGCACGGCATCAGCAGCAGCAGCAGCAGCAGAGTCAGTGACATACGGCGACCAGGCAAAGCAGAACAGGCCAGGCCAGGCCAGGCCAGACGATGCAAAGAAGGGCAGCAGTAAATTAAATTGCCCACAAAACTGCTGCTGCTCTGGCCAACAGTAGGGAGAGAGAAACTAGAATTGAGACAGAAGAAGAAGAAGAAGAAGAAGAAGTATTCGATTTCAGAGAAAAACAGGGACCGAGAAGGAAGGAAGGCAAGGAAAGTAGATACGTGAAACGTGAAACTGGCCAAAAGAACTAGAGACTGCTGCTTCATCAATCAACAAGCGGAGAAACAGGAGGGTAAAAAATGTGTGTGTCTTGACCGGGGGACAAGCGACTCGAAGTGATAAGAAATGACTAGAAATGATTCTCTCTCTCTCTCTCTCTCTCTCAGGTGCACACCAGGACACAAGGAAGCACTCTCTAGGCTAGGCCCACTGCTGGTCAAAGTGGTTGTTGACCATCGACTTTGTTGACCTCGTGTTGTCCTTGTTAGCCTGTCATTTCCTTTTGGCTACTCACTTCTTATTTTTGAGTGCTTTCAGTGTCAATGTTCTCGCGAGCACGTTTGTGGAGAGGTTGAGCTTCAGCAGCAGCAGAAGCCAAAGGCGACAGAAGTAGTCGTCGGTGGCCACGGTCTGCTGGCAAAAGTTGAGCAGCAGCAGCAGCAGCAGCAACTTAGAGTCAAGTTCACCCGCAATGAGCTGCTGAATCAAGAGTAAGTGTCTAATTGTGGATCTATGCAAAGTGTGAGGAGGAGGAGAAGGCAGCAAACCACAAAAACACAGAAAAAGGCAGAGATAGATGAACAAGAGAGGGGAGAAGAAACAAGCTTGTCAGCAACGGGGCTCTGCTGGTTAGTGCAAGGAAAAAGAAGAGAGAGAGAGAAAGAGAGAGAGAGAGAGAGAGAGAGAGAGAGAGAGAGAGAGAGAAAGAGAGAGAGACC
>JAALOO010001624.1_pt1 | contig 14648 bp, 13 predicted proteins | sample 7257641 | NCBI WGS metagenome assembly JAALOO01 (sample SAMN14085613, study PRJNA598686) | mite metagenome | biome: ENVO:01001000; feature: ENVO:01001002; material: ENVO:01001226; isolation source: single female mite from University of Michigan culture on fish food culture... ...
TAGATTTTTTCTGTGCCTTGTGTACTTCTCCTGCCCAGCGAACTAAACCTCTACCAAGCGTTTTAAAGTACACTAAATTAAGTGTGGCTGATTAGTGTTCATAGAAGTTTGTTATCAAGTTAGTTCATCCTTGGCATCTTTTTTTATGTATTGCCATTTACTACCCTTCACTTTGCACTTGAACTTTGGTAATGAATTTGCCCTTATTTAGGGATTTTGAGAGTTCATAACCTTAGGAAAGGTCAAGATAGAGTCCATTTTTTAGGTGCAAAACAGAGAAGGACATTTGTACATTTCAATCGCCTTTTTTATCTTTATCTCCCGCCGCCGCTTGTCGCCCGGATACGCTTAAAAGTGTAACCTCTGTTGGTGGTGGTGGGAAGTCTGTGCCTGCATGATTAGGTAATTACCCTCTCGCCTCCTCTCTCAATCTTTGACCACTGACGTCACCTTTGTTACGTGACTGCCTCGTCGTCGTATTTGTCGTCGTCGTCGACGACAGCTGCTGAAAAATTGCCCGCAGTGTTAACTTGTGTGTTTACCTGCTGCTCTGACGATTCGGCAAATCCTCAGCTTTTCGCCTGTTCTAAGTGTGTGGTGATATTTTGCATGAATACTAATTAACTGGTGCAGTTGAATATACTTAAAGTACTGTACGGTTTAGTGAAAGTAATAACTTTTCAATGTCTGGCGGTAGTTTTTTCTTTTTCCGCTGTTACTGTACGACGACTGATATGAATGTGAAAGGTAATGATAGGTTTTTAGCTTTTAGTTTAGCGCGTTTTAAGCTGATCATTAGTATAAGTTGACTCAATTCAATTTAGTTAGCTACAAGTGCGATGGGTACTTTAATTTACCTTTTATCTGGCAGATGAAGAGGATTGAAGTGTGCCGCTAGGGAGAAATTGAAGTACCAGTTTTGCTGCCTTTTGCAGAGGCGAAATGTGTTTCAAATGTGTTTGTACGTGGGGAACTTTTTCTATGCACACAGTTTTGTTGTGTGATTTTCATACTGTTGTTTTTGGCTGTTCAGTTGAAACTCTTCCTGAGCTTTTCTAGTTCTAGGAAGAAGTTTGTTAGCCAGGAAAAAATCAGTTTTGGCCAGTGTTCATGACCTTTTCAGTAATTTAAACTATTTTGTTTGGGTACTGGATTCAGAACAATACAAAAAATTGTTTGTTGCACTAAATTTTATGATACTAGTTACACCTAGCAACCTTGCAAAGTTTGCACATTTTTTCAGTACATGCCTAAAGTTTATATTTCAATTCAAAGTATTTCTGCTAAGCAGATAATTTATCTGCCAATTAGCATGTGGTTGATTGGAAAAAATTGAATTTGACACCTGTTGATCATCCTGCCTGTGTTTGTGTGTGTGTACGGAAGACAGGTTTATTACACGTTTGCTTTGAGTTTGGTGGAGTTTTTTGCTGATAGTGGTTTGCTAATTAGTTAACACGAAGTGACAGCCTTTGCTGTGCGAGAACTGCCTAATTTAATTTGTGTGTTTTTAAAACGAAAAGGGGACTTTTTATCAGCCATTTTTGATAAGTCTTTTTCAGACTTACCCTTTCCCAGTTTTCTGCTTAGTGATTATCTTTGAGCCTTTTTTTGTGCACACCAATGTTTGTGATATTCTAGCAGACTGTGCTGGTGTTAGTGCAAGTGCACCTTATGTTCTCAAAAAGGTGGCGTTTACTTTTGGGTCGAACATTACGCGCATTTAATTTGTGAACGGAGATAATAAGAGAGGGATTCGATACGATGCTTTGATGATGCTTGAAGTGCAAGATGCTGGGAAAGAATGAGAAAGCAAAGGAGAACAGAACACTGCACTTGAACGACCTTCAGAGAGGTGGCAACACTACCACTTCTTTCTTACTTTTAGTTTTGCTCGTTTACGAATGTCTTGTCGTTATTGGCTGATTAAGTGAATGAGGTAGAGATAGAGGGAGAGAGAGAGAGCGAGGGGTTTGTTCATTAATCTTGTTTCATCTGTTTTTACAAACTCTCAAAAAACTTATCTTAAATGCTACGAGACTGCCAGATTCTTCTTTTATGTTTTCTGTGACAAGTGGAAAATGCCCGGGAAAGTACAAATAAAACTGTGCTTTGCAAAGGCTTTTTCGGCTGTGGTGGTTATTTTTATTATCGACTAGCTGCTTTAACTGCTGTTTCTGCTATTGCAGGGGCTTTTAATTGAATGTAATGATGATGATTTCAATAACGCAAAATTACTTTGGTTAAAATTTTTTTCTGCTGTAATCTTTTTTTGGTGAATACAGTTGGCATTTTTTTCTAAAGTGAATTTTTGGGCTTTCCTGGTTGTATGTCGTGTGAGAACAGTCACCTTTGAGTTTTCACTACCTCTACTCTGAAAAGAAAGATGTACGTTAAGGGCTGTTATTCGGCGACAATTTGGAACAATTTAGTGCTGCTACTGCTGCTAACTTTTCGGCTGATCGGTTTAGAGCTAGCAAAAGAGCGCTCGAAAGTTGTTACTGCAGTGGAGACATTCTCAACCGCAAAATTTCTGTAGTTTATTGCACTGTTTATGTAATTTTAGTTTTTTCTACAGATGTACTATTTTGCATGTTTGTAGTCAATGATCACTGATGCACATTATGTTTTCTTCTTTTTTTTCTTCTTCACTACGAGTCCAAACTCACTCATCAGCCGCCAAACTAATTAGCCTGTTTCTGTACTTCCCACTTGCCTGCTGCGGGCAATCATCTGTTGGTAAAGATGTCGAACTCGGTTCTCGACTTACTGTTCGACTGTGTTCACTCACTTAGTTCAGCAAGTTCTGCTCACTCACTTCCTAACTGATTGAAGACGACAGCAGCAGCAGTAGCAACCTCTGATAAAGTTCTTTGCCTTTACAAAAAAAGAAATAGGCTTTCTTGTTTGCTACTTGCTTGCAGCACTGACTAACTGACTGACGTCACTAGTTCAATCTTTTGGATTTATGCGCATTGATGACCGCCCAGTCGACGACGACAGCGAAGACTACGGCGAATTGACTCTTTTGATTTTGCTGATGGTGATGGCTATCAGCTGGTGGTACAAGTGACTGTTTTTTTATTATGATGATGACGATGTTTTTGTGCTTATTACAAAAGGTTGTTTTTCTGCTGCTGCTGTTGATGATGCTCGGCGGATGGAAGATTTCCTTTACTTCAAAAAAACTTTTTGCTGTTGCTGTTTAGTTAAGCATCATTGGCCTTAACTCTTATCTTTTAATCTTTTGAGTTTGGTTGCTAATCGATTATGGATTCTTTTTCTTCTTTTAATTAGTGATCACGTGAGGAGAGAGTTGATAAGGTATTTGCTGATAAGACTTTGTAAGAAGTAAAAAAATGTGTTTTTGCTTGGGTTTTGATTTTTGTCGTCGTTTTTTAGTGTCGAAAAAATAACATGACATCACGATAATACTGTTTAGTTCTCTAGTGCTTTGCACTTGCGGCGGCCAAACTTGTTGTTGTTGGCGGTTGGTGTTGACACCGCTGATACTACCACCGTATTTCCAGGCTTTAGTTTGGGTACTTTTCCCCTTATTCACTCTTTTTGCCTCCACTTTTTAACCTTTTGATCGATATTTATCTCCCCTATCATCTCTCCTCTTCTTTTCTCTCGTGTCAGTGCACTTTGACTTCTTCAGCTTTCAACTTCTTTTTTGCCCTTTTCACTCTAATGTCAGTTCATTTGCACTGAAAGTGAACTGAACCTGGCGGGCAGAGACATTTTTCTTTTTGTTGCTGATGTTCATCTTGTGTTCAGGTTCTTTCTTTACGTAATCATCAATTCTAGCAGTCTCCCTTTTCCCGCTTGGCTTTTTTGTTTGTTTATCAGTCCATTCCATTCAATGCCATTGACGCCGTAAAATGATGATGGTGATCGTCATCATCAAATCTTCAGACTTTGCCTGGCTCTTCTCCCTGTTGTTTCAGGTAATTAACGGACAAGTCTGCACTTGAACAGCATTAGCAGCCACCTTGTTCCGATGGCGTCAGAGAGTCTGTTCTGTTCTGCAAACAGCCACTTTTACCACTACCACACACAGAGAGCACTTGCTTCTCAAGAGCTGAGCACATCCCATTTTCTCTTTTCTTCTCTTTCGCTTGTAAACTTTGAGAAAGTTGCTGCTGTTGTTGATGCAGTCGTCCCTAACCTACATCCTCTCACTCACTCACTTTCTGAGGCTATCGCACTCTCTGGTGTGCCTCTACCATTGTCACTTTTTCTTTTTCTTGAAACTCTCTGTCTCTGTAACTGTGAGCCACCTTGAGGGGGAGGATATATCAATTTCGATCACACTCAAAGTGCAGTCAGTCTGTTTGGATCATAACAGTCGGTAATTGAGTTTCAAGGAAAGATGGGGGAGATGACAACAGCTGCACAATACAATTCAATTACAGTTCAGGACTTGCTAAAATAGCTACTGAGAGAAAGAAAGAGGGAGGAAGAGGGAGCTATTACCAAAGAGAGGTGTGCATTGTCTTTTTTTCTGGATGATTAGTAAACCGCGGCGACGACGACGATGATGATTATGATATTGGAGAGGACATTTGGCGACAATGAGTATTTTAACGGCGACTACGACGACGGCAAAATTAGTCATAGTGGCACTCATTTCAGGATCAAGGTGTGTTTTCTCTTTTTTCTTTTTTGTTTGAGCATGAGTCATTTTCTGCTTTCGTTTTTGAGAGTCGATCACGATCTCAGTCACTTGCTCGTGGTGGTTGACCGTGGTCACTGCTGCTGCTGCTGCTGCTTCATTAGCATTCATAGTGTTGATTTCGAGGATTATTTGCTCAGTAGTAGAGGTTTTGGCGGTGATTTGTTCTCTCCTTCTCTCCTTCTCTCCTTCCATCATCACTCCCTGTCAAATGTAACAACATACACACTTGTTCGTTTTTTGGCTTGCCTGTGATACATCAGTTTTGTAGTTATAACAGTGTTTGAAGTGTCTGGGTAAACATACACTTGACTGTGTGTGTGTGTTTGTTTGTTTTGCAAACGGAAAAAACTGTTGCATTGGCTGTTCCGAAAAAGAAAGACTGTGTTTAGGGTTATTTTACAGTGCAGGACTACTTTTAGAGAAATGATGCTAATTAAAAGTTTTAGGCAGAGCTGTTTGTGCTGTTTAGTTCAATTGCCTCTTCCTCCATATTTCCAAATTATGATGATGTAGTCGCAGATTTCTTTTTTGCTTCAATTGATGTTCCTTACTTTCCAATGAAAACTTCTTTAAAAGCCTTCGAAAAGCCTCCTGTTTCACTTTCTTTCCTTTCCTCTCTTCCCTTTGCACTTGAATATCGATGGCGTTGCAATTGCCGCATCCATCTTTCTCACATGTTTCTATTTCTTCTCCTTCTTTTTCAAACCTTTTTTACGACAGCTTGCTACAACCAGCCAGGCACACTTTTGCGTAACAATTTGTTACCACCGTTCTACAGTGTCACTACTCTTGGAGTTGCTGCTTACAGTGCGTTTGCAAACAATTTAGAGTGTCAATAGAGTGTTGCTCTTGAAAGTAGAAAACACTAGCTCAAGAGGAGAAGAGCTGAAATTGGCACCACGAGCAGAGGTGTAATACGTAATTTTTTACAAATGAGGAGGGAAAACGGCGGCAGAAATGAGATCACTGATGTTTAGCAGTGTAGTGTGGGTGAAAGAGAAAGAGAAACTTGAAAGAGTCTTTAGCTCTCTCACTTTCACTCTTATGAAACAGCTGGTCAGGTGTGTGCCCTCTCTCCCTCTTTGGATGCTGTGCTCAGCAAGTTGAAACAACGGCAGCATCAGCATCATGCTAACTAGTGGAAATGTGTGTGTGTGTGTGTGTGTGTGTGTGTGTGTGTGTGATGTTTATCACAGCCGCTTCTCTTGTCTTGGATCGATGGTGAAGTTGCTAGCAGAGCTAACTGAGGTGATCACCATCTTTCTCTCTTTTCTTTCGCTCACTGCTGTTGTCTCTTTCTCCTCTCTTCTCTCTCATGTCCTTTGAACTTGTGAGACTGAGACGGCTGCTGCTGCAGCCCGTTCATTAGCTGCTGCCATTCCATTGCCATAGTCATCATCATCATCATCACATGGCACTTGTTTCTCTCTCCTCTCTCACCTTTCTTCATTCTCCTCGCCAATTAATTGCTGGCAGTGGATTGAATGGAGCAGCAGCAGCAGCCGTTGCAGCCTTTGGCAGTGAACACACAGTGGCCTGTTGTCTGCCTGAACACGTTTGTCTCATGTCCCTTGCCAGTGAGCACTTCCCACCTCGATAACCGTAACGGTGAAAGTGCAGTGCAGTGCAATTGGTCAAAGTGAAGCTCTGTGTTTCTTTTATTTTCTGCTTTGTTAAACCGTTCCAAGCGCACATATCAGTGCATTCTTTTTGTTTTTTCTAAGATTGAGAACTTCAGATTCTGATGATTTTTGTGGTGACTTTTGGTGTTTTATGCAAACGTTTCATTGCCAACGTTTGAACCAATCAACAGGTGTCTGTGTTTATCTTCTTGAACTTCTGACGTCTGTGTTCTGTTTTACGCGCGGTTAGCGAGCAGATAATTGCGCTTAAGATTTTAAACACACTTCGTTTTTTGTTCACCACTTTTCAATATCAAGTTTTACAACTGTGCGCTTCGTCAAGGTGTACTGAAAAATCACTTTTACAACACTTTCATCCTTTGTTGACATCATCGGTGTTTGTGTCTGTGCACAGTGCCCACAATCACGTCGCTCGCTCTGTTTGATTACCGCAAAAGTAATCAACCCCGCCAGAGAGTACGCACGTGCAAATCAAGTGTAAATCAACTGCTGTACGGTAGTTGTCGCTGATCCTGCTACTGATGACGTCGTACAGAAGAAGCAACAGCAGTTAATTGCCCCGTACCTTCTTTATCCTTAGCAGTTCTGTTTTGCTTGTTTTTGCTGATTATCTGCTCGACTGAAGTCAACGGTGAGGCACCCTTTTCTTCTCTTCCTTCCTCTTCTTCCTCTTCTCTTTTTCCTTCAAGAAGACCTCAACTTCATTATCACCACCTTCGTACACTCCCACGCCTATCTGATCACCCTCATCATCATTTCATTACCAGCCGATTATCACTTGAACTGATCTCGAGGATACATCCGAATCGATTTCATCTCCTTCAACACTATTATGAACCTACTTCATAGAAGACTAACTATAACTGCTAAACTTTCGTGACCAGTGATGGTCTTTCCGACCGCTTGCCGAACCTTTACTGACACTTCTACCTCTTCTACCTTTTCCTGGAACTTGGTGGAGATTCTTGCCGACGTGGCCACTCTCTTCTACGTCGCCGCTCTGCTCACCGTCACTCGCCTCTGCCGTTCATTTAGCAGCAGCAGTGGACCTTGGTGGTGGGACCAATTATGAGGTGGTGGTGAAGGTGGTGATGATGATGATGAAGTGTTGCGGCTGAGGTGTGGAAACGACGACGACGACGACGACCGTGGCGTGGCTTCTAGCGGAACAGACGAAAAAGGAGGAAAACGAACAAAGGAAAACGATTGCAATTGCAGCTGATGATCGAAGCGACTCGATCGCCTGCTGGTGACTAATTAGCTAGAGTGGAAGGCCTTGAAGGTCGGCTACTGCTGCTGCTCTTTGTTGTGACGGTGGTGATTCTCACCACCAACACGACCACCACCAATCATCGGCAACAGAAGTAGTCAGTGGATTGTGACTGTGAATCCTCCTCTACTTGATTGTGATTTCTACTCTTTTTTTCATACTGCATTTGCACTATTGGAGTGATCATCGCTTCAGTTTCAGCTTCTTCATTATCATTATCAGTTTGTTTCATCTCCGATTGACCACTTTTTAATGTACCAGTGCTGTGCTTTTTAAACTGTTGTACATCCGCTGATAAGAGATTATCATTACCAGCTGATGATCTTTTGATGCAACAGTGTGAAGTGCTGTAATAACTGGTGCAACTGCTCCACTGATAAAGTGAATCAACAGTAGCCTTTCCTTGAAACAAAGGTACAAAAAGAACGTGATTTCAAGATGCAAGCTCAAGCCATTAGTGATAGGTTTGGGGGTTAGTGCAAACTCCTTTTGTGCTCTTCCACTTTGTGTACTTGAAATCAGTTTGGCTGGCTGACTGTCGATTGTATAACGCGCGAGCAAACATAGGCAGCTCACCCAGTTCAGCAGAACTAGCCTACTTTTCAGCACACTTTATCACTTCTAACAGACAGTTTGTTTTTGACGTCATTCTGCTGCTGAACAGTCGAAATGTGAATTGTTCATTGTTAAGTGCACTCATCCTTCGCCTGATGCTCAAGTCTAATTGGAGCCTTGATAAACGAATAGCCACACTTTGCACACCTTTGTACGCCACCAACTTTGAGGAATCGACAACGGCAGTTCAGTGTTTGTCTCTTTGACTAAATACCGACTAAATTGACTATCGTGATCATCATCAGCTTCAGCTTCTTCAACTGCTTCAGCTTTTCCAGCTGCTATAAAAGCTCACCCACCAGCAGTGCTGAACTTCATTCATTCATTGAGGAGTTTTTCAGTCACTCTACCTTTTTCAACTTTTTACCAGTTTTGCCAAACCGTTTTTCTACACTTTTGTTGTGTGTGTGGTTTCCCTTAGCAGCGACGAGAAAAAGAATACCTGTTTGTTGTGTGCCCCAGAGATAGCGATCTGCGCATCAACTTCTTCTTCTTTAGCTGCATCATCTTTCTTTATTTTCTGCGCCTTCGTCATCAACAGCGCACATTCTCCTCCTCCACCACCATCACACTATCAACTACACACATCTAATTAGAAGCTGAAGCTGCGGTGAAAGCGAAACGACATCGACGACGCTGTTCATTGCTTCTTTCTCCTTGATCCAGCTGCTGCTGTTCGAAGTCAGCAACACAGCAACTTAAAATCCCCGCCCGTCCAGACAACGCCGAAGAAGAAGTAGCAGTGGTGGTGGAAAGCTGACACTGAAAAACGTACACAGCATCGTCGTCATCGTGGTCGCTCGCCGACGCCGTCGTTTGTCTACGCTGATTCGTAACAGAGCCTGCTGCGGCTGCTGCTGCTCAACGTCCACACAGACGACACACCACCTGTAACAAGCGGAGATAGCAAACGAGACGCTCACTGATTAGCTCTTTGAAAGAGAGAAAGAAAGAGGAATTTCTTCTACTACCCAGCGCTTTCTTGAGCCTGTTGTACCTCTCGTTCGTTTGCAAGCCGGGGGCTACCTGTTCTCTCTACCTCTCCTGTGTTTGCTGCTGCTGCAGACAGCAGAGATTTCCCCAGCATCGTCCAGTTTTTCACTCAACTCTGACTGCGATTGCCGCCGCTGCTGTTACCTACCCTGACACTGCTACCTATCCTGTCAGTCAGTCAGTCAGTCAGTTCTCTTCACCACCACCTCCTCGTCACCCTCGCTTATAAAGTCGACTGCTGCAAGGCGCTCTTAAACCACTTGCCTAGAGAGCTTTTGGTGTTGTGCGCAAAGTCTCGCCTGTTTGAACTTTAAAGTTTGAAGAGGATTAGAACAACAGGTGCTGCACTGTCTTCTTCTTCTAAGAAACTGAACAGTCATTTCATTTGCAGTGATTCTGTGTCAGAAGGAAAACTGAATCTGTGATACTACCAATCAGCAGCACTTTCTGGAACTGCGGAAAAAATATTTCTTTTTCAAGAAAAAGCCTTATTCTTTTGCCTTTGGTTTCAGCTAAATATATCCTTTTCAAAAGTCATCTTTATTAATTTCTTCTCTTCTCCTCATCTACGTCATCCTCAACTCGGTGTGCCTTGTGTAATTTTATTTCATTGCTCCGTTGCTACCTTCTTCTTCTTCAGTACCACCACTAGCAGAAACGGCAGAAAAACCTTGCTCTTCAATCTTCCCCGTTTCTTCACTTCGACCGACACTGCCACCACCAAACGCACACACACACACCGTTTCTTCCCTTTTTCCAGCGCGCTAAAACAGCAGAGAGCTTAAGCAGAGAGCCGTCAGACGAGCTAATCACCTCAGCCTATCACCACCTTCACCACTAGTACCATCACCATCACCACCACCAAACTCACTACAACCACCACCAGGATGGACAAATCCTCAACGAACGAGCCAACAGTGGCGACGATGCTTGTCAATGCCACGCAGAGGGCAGTGGAGGAGGCCGTCTCGACGATGGCCTCGGCCATCACCTCCTCCTCCACCAGCACCACCTCATCACCCTCATCACCCTCTTCAGAAAGTTCGGGAGACAGGGCATCGGACGCCTGCTGGGACGTCGCCGAGCTGACCATCTTTCGCGTGCCGGAGCTGCGCTCTCTGCCCACGCCGATGCTCATCCTCCTCAGCATCGCCCTCCTGGTCACCCTCTGGGCGGTGGTCAAGTTCATCCAGGCCCTCTGGACCTACTTTATCTGCTACCTGCTCGGCTTTGGCGCCAAGTGGCGCCCCGGCCCCGACAGCTGGGCCATCGTCACCGGCAGCACCGACGGCATCGGCCTCGCCTACGCCAAGGCCATGGCCCGCAAGGGCTACTGCCTCCTCCTCATCAGCCGCACCGCCCAGAAGCTCGACAAGGTCAAGGCGGAAATCGTCGCCGAGTGTCCGAACTGCCCGGCCGTGAAGACGATGGCCGTCGACTTTACCCTCGACTCGATCTACAAAACCATCGCCGAGGAGATCAACGCCCTCAACGGCCACGTCCACGTCCTCATCAACAACGTCGGCATGGCGTACAAGTACCCGGAGTACTTCACCAAGATCCCCAACTCGGACAAGTTCATCAGCGACATTCTCAACTGCAACATCCTCTCGGTGACCCGGATGACGCACATTGTCCTGCCGCTGATGGAGAAGCGCCGCTCGGGCATCGTCATCAACATCAGCTCCTACTCGGCCCTCTTTCCCACGCCCTTGCTGGCGATGTACAGCGCCAGCAAGATCTACATGGACTATCTCTCGCGGGCGCTGCACGCCGAGTACAAAGACCGCGGCATCATTGTCCAGTCGGTCCTTCCCTACTACGTTAGCACGAACATGATCCGCAACCCGGGCATCAGCTTCATGATTCCCAGCCCGGACCAGTTTGTCAGCTCTGCCCTGAAGACGGTCGGCGTGGAGGTGCGCACCTACGGCTACTTTGCGCACAACATTCTCGCCTTCTTCCAGAACTTCTTCGTCAAGTTTGTCATTGGCAACAATCTCAACACGAAGATTGCCTTCTTCCGCATGAAGCGCTTCCGCAAGGGCTGCTACAAGCGCAAGGGCCTCAACCACAAGGAGCACAAGCAGATGGGCTCGACGGTGAGCTCGCTGAATCACCTTCATCTGCACCATCACAGTTCGCAGCACCACTCGCAGATGGTCTAGTTCGAGCTTGAAGTCTTTTCTCTATAAGCTTTGATTTGGCTGACATTTTTGGTTTAGGTGGTGATAACATAGCTTCTCTGTAGGATTCAACAGTGTAGAATTTGTTTGGGTGTGGATCCTCTTGTACTGTCTTCTTTGGAGGGATCTTCAATCGAATTCTCTCTCTCCCGTCGCTCAACTTCGTGATCTTCTCTACTTCTTCTTGCTCTCGTTCTTTCTCTTTCTTTTTCTCTCTCCTTCTGAGTGATTTCTTTGATTCTGTATTTTCTCCTCTCTCTCTTTCTTTCACAGTCTTTGTCTGTTTCGGGTTTTTTCTTTCAAGACGGAAGTACTGTTCTGTACAGCAAAGGCGATCCTTTTTCCTCTTTTTCCCTTGCATTCCTCCCCCTCACCATCATCGTCTTCACTTAGGATTTTCTTCTTCTTTTATCTTGTGTTTTTGCTTCTTCATTCGAGTAAATATACTTGTACAGTTTTTAAGCACTTTTTTCTTTTTTGCACTGTTGTTTTGTTGTACTTCTTTTGTAAACACAAACACCTTTCTTTCACTTGGCAATACTTTTTTGGTCATACTGTATATTGGAAGAACCAAAAAGTTGCACCTTTATTTATGAGACGTTGTAGTATTTGTAGTTATTGATGAGGTATTTTATTTGTATTGAATTCAATAATATTTTGCAAAAAGTGGCTCTTTTAGTTTTGAATTATTTGGAAACACAAAGTGTTTGTGCTCCGGAAATGTTCAGTGCGCATTTGATATCTGCTCGGGCAATCACAGTTCATTTTTTCCTGCCTATGTTTTATAGCCATTTGGTTTTACTATCGATTGGCAGTGGTTTGCCGCTGCATTTTATTGATTTCCAGTTCTCCAGTTTTATTTAATGTATGATCACTACAATTCTTTCCCTTTCTTTTACCACCCTCTTCTGTGCAGATGATAATGAGGAGGATTAGTAAGTTGCTGTTGTTGTTGTTCGCTACACAGCCTACAGTTCATCAAGGCCTCATTACTGTTAAGTTTTATGCCTGCTTGTTGATTGAAAGTGTAATTAAACACCCTCAGAACAAAATCAAATTCGTTTGAAAGTTGTCCCTTGAAAGTACTTTTTACTTTCTTTTTGTGCCAATTTTTTATTTCTTCTTATGTTACGTAAGGGGTGCAAAAAGTGCTATTAAATTTGAATTAAAATCCTTATCACTAGTGAGCACTAAAGTTGACTGCTAGAATTGGTCATCATTATCAACAACCACCACTTTGGCTGCCAAAAAGTATCCACCATCATTTCAATTAGTTCTTTTGAAGTACCTTCTTTACTAGCAAGAGCAAACACACATCTTTAAAGCGAAGTGTGCGTTTACTTTGCAGTTGTACCTTTTAGTGCACACCAATCAAAGAGTGAGCTTCTCTTCTGCTCACCTGATCAGTTTCGGTGATTTTTCTCGTCTCTTCAGCGTTGTCGTTTGACTGTCGTCGTCAAAAACAAACAACGTTAGCAGCAGCACAGACGAATACTTTTTCTGTTTTGTTCTTGTGAGCTTAGAGGAAACACGCGCTAATGCTAAAAGCAGGCAAAAGAAGATGAGGATGATTGCGTCAGGCAGACAGCTTGGTTACGCTTCATCTCATCAGCGCCAAAAGTTGGTGGCGAGGAAGCGAAGAGTGGTAGACCTAAGCAAGCAGGGCTTTTAATGAGCCAGAAAAAGAAAGATAGTGGTTTGTAAGCAGTTTTTTGTGGTGTGAAAGTCTGCAAAGTGTACCATAGTTTCCATAATTGCCAATTAATTGGACTGCAGTGCTAATTTGCGGTGGTGGTAGGTGAAGAATTGCTGATGGGGAACTGAAAAAGAGCAAGGGGGACCACTACCAAGGTTGTCCAGCACCGCCTGCGGGGTTTCCTCAGGATCTTTGGTGAATATTTTTTTGTAGTCACCTGTTGCACTCGAAAGACAAAAGTGCTTTCGTACAGTGTGTCACCACCACTAGGAATCAGGTGGTACTTCTGAAAAGGGAACCGGTGGTGATTGCCTTTCCTGGAACTAATTTCAGGAGCACAACTTTAGAGTGTGAGCTAACTAACTGCTTCAGTGACAATCTTATTTCAACGGCACAACGTTTCCTTTTTCTATTTTCAATTATTAGCTTTCTTTTGCTTGCTTGTCATTGTCACCACAAAAGCACAATTACTTGGCAATGCAGTAACTGCTCCTTTCTTCGTTTTCCTCTTTTTCCTCTTTCTCCTCTTTCCCCTCCTGCTGCTGCTTCTTTCTCTGCACTCAGGTATTATACAGTAAATAATTATATAAGGTCTTTTTGTGTGAATGAGTGAGTGAGTGCATGTCGAAGGTTAGAATATTTGTGGTGACTCAACGGTTGCTGCTGCTGATGGTGGTGGTGGTCGATCACACACACACATTAGTTGGCTGGCTCGGATGATGATCAGTTTGAGAGTGAGTGAATGCTACTCATAGACAGCTTCGAAGGTGAAGCTATTGCCCATTAATTGCGTTGTTGCTTTTTCCAGTCAGCAGCAATCGACAACTGTCCTAATCGGCTGCAGTTGTTGCTATTGTCGTCTGCTCAACTGTAAGGTCTCTCTGGTGGCTTCAGCTGCTTTTTTGCTCAATGGCCAGTGCTTTCCTTTTACTTTGCTTTGCTTTGGAGAGTCTGTGTGTTGGCCAACGCCGTTGCGACGTTTTTCCTCGCTCACTCTCTCTCCCTCGCTTTCTTCTAATTAGTTTCATCGTCACATAAGTGACAAGCTCACACACGCCGATTTTGAGGTCTTGTGTAAGATGAAGAAGAAGCAACAGCAGAAGAACGGTTAGGGATGTCGGCAATAGCTGCTGTTGTCCCCCTCAATTGTTTTTCCTTCTTCAATTCAACCGAAACAGAAGGTGTCTAAAGTGAGTTGAGGTGGAAAGCAGCTGCAGTTGCTGCTGGTGACAACAGGTAAGTGGTGAATGAATTGAATGAGTCAATGATTAATTTGAGGACACATTTACGGTGTTTACCTTCCTCAGCAGCAGCAGCAGCAGCTCTAAATGACAATTACTGTACAGGTAATATACTCGTTATTGATTCAGACATACCTGAAACCTGTCAAGTATCAAGTATCTGTTGACCAAGAAGGTGGCGAGTAAAGCGGCGAGAGCTTTGCCTTCACTTGTTTAATGCTATTTTCTGCATTCTCTCTCGGAAGAGGGAAAGAGAGAAAATTGATCGCAATTCGCCATCGACAATTTTTCAAAGCGCCCTCTGGGGAAGAGATGTGACAACT
>JAALOO010001625.1_pt1 | contig 14638 bp, 11 predicted proteins | sample 7257641 | NCBI WGS metagenome assembly JAALOO01 (sample SAMN14085613, study PRJNA598686) | mite metagenome | biome: ENVO:01001000; feature: ENVO:01001002; material: ENVO:01001226; isolation source: single female mite from University of Michigan culture on fish food culture... ...
GAGAGAGAGAGAGAGAGAGAGAGAGAGAGAGAGAGAGAGAGAGAGAGGGAAAAATAAATAAAAGATTAGCATTTAGTTGATGTGGTATTTCTGTGGCAACAATAGAGGAGCTCTCCTCCTCATCATCATCAATCGCAATAGCAACAGCATCAAATATGAATTTATTGGCCGCGGTGATCATTCCATCACTCGAGTGTTTCTGCTCTCTCTCTCTCTCTCTCTCTCTCTCTCGGTCAAGGATCTCACGTAGTAGAGAAAAGTCACTAAAGTGAGCATTTTCTCGCCACAAAAGCAGCAGCAGCGCAGCAAAAGTCTGCACTTGCACTCGCTTTTTTCACTTCCCTCTTTTTTCCTTCCCTCGTCAGTCAGTGACATCAAGGTCAGCTCTGCAGCTATTTTTGAAATTGACTAGCTCGCACTTTCTCTCTCTTTTCTACCTAGTTTTTTTCGCTACTGACTTGAGCCACTACTCAGCTTGAGTACCGCCTACGCGCCTGAGCTAAAAAGCCAACTTTTTAATATGAAAAACCAAATCCACAAGAGCAAAATCAACACTACTGATCAGAAGCAATTTCAGCTTTTCAGACCAAAAAAACGCTAATGAACAACAACATAAATGTGTGAGTTGCTGCGCTGTGGGTGACACAAAGTGACAGTGGCTGCAGGCAATTAGCAGTCTCCAGGTTAACGACGACGAGGAGGACGAGGACAATGAACATAAACAAAAACTGATCTTGTTAGTTCAACAACAAAACACAAAAACACACACAAAACAGAAATAGAAATGGCAGGAGAATGTTCACTTTTTTTCTCTGCTGGGCCACTTTAAGTACCCACTTCAGTGCACACTTCAGACACACATTAGCATTCTGAATGGCCAATTCTCGGTAATGGGTGACAGACTATTAAGTGAAGCAGTGAGAGAGGAAAGAGGAAGAGATCGAGAGGTGACAAGAGAGAAGGAAAGAAGACACACATTTGCATAATAAAAGCCGACAGTGCGAGAGAGAGAGAGAGAGATGTCACACATCTGAACACTTACTGGCCATTTTGAATTGCTAAGTAGTAGTACTAGCTGAAAGAAGAAAAATATGGGGAAAAATAGAACGATGAAGATACGGCTAAAGTAGCTGCTGCTGCTGCTGAAGAGAGGCAGAAGTTGTACTGGTAGGCTCAATAGAAAAAGTAAAAAAGGAAAGATGAAGATGTGCACTAAACAGAAGAGGACATTATCATCGTCTTTGATGAGACGTCGTCTTCATCCTCAAGTTTGTGAAAATCATTTTCAAAGAAGTTAGTTTGCAAACTCCTTTTCATCAAAAAAGCACTGTGCACTGGCAGTACAAAAGTAAAAAAGTAAAAGTAATCACAAGTAAAGGAGGAGGAGGATTTGGCAAACTCCTCCAACCGAAAAATCAGCAATAAAAAAGGTAGTGTTCACAAACAAACAAAAAAACAATAAAAAGTATTAAACACAGAGCAAAACATCAGCACTGGAGTGACTATCTCTTTAAATAGTAGCAACAGTCATCCCAGCCGAACCAAACAGGCGCAGCCAATCGCCAAAGAGTTGCAGCAGCGGCATTTGGATATGAATGAGAGAGTGTGTGTGTGTATGCACGCACACGATCTCCCTGGTCTCTTTCTGCCTGATCGTCATCGTCGACGACGCAGAAGAAGAGGCTTTGCGCAATAGAAATAGACTAGACTAGAAGAGAGAGAGAGAGAAGAGAAAAGGGGGATGATAAATGTCTCACACTAGAGACTCTCGCAATGGGTGCAAAGACGCCGGGTGGGCGTTTTGCCGTTGCCGTCGACGCACACATTTCTTGTCACTTGACAGCTGCCAGAGACAATAGAGCACCCCAGCCGCAGACAGAGTGAACTCAATCGATCACTGTGCAGCCAACACACACACAACGATTAATCTGCAATATTCAAACAGTGGTGGGGGTGTACACTGCTGCTGCTGCCACTGGTACAGATAGACTCGAGGCAGCAGCTGATGATGATGATGATGATGCACTCTAGTTCCGATGGTCACACGCTGGTTGGTCTCTTTTTTCTTCCTTGGCAAACCAGACCTCACCAGTGGTGGTGACCACTCACAAGAGGAACAACAACAACAAAAAGTAAAAGCACATGACAAAAGGCAAAAGTGAAAGTGAAGCCCAGACCGGCAAAGTTTTTTGTTTGTTTGTACAAAAGCTATTTACCTTAGCAACAGCAGCAGCAGCAGCAGACTAGTCTATTAGACAAACAAAGGAGGAAGAGGAAAAGGGAGTATATTCTTGTCTCGGTTCTTATTAAAAAAAGTAGAGAAAACTGGAACAAGATTATTTTCAAAAAACACACAAAGCACACGAGTGAAGCCGATCAGCGTCAGAAACTTAGAAAAGGAAAGAAAAGTAATTCGGGAGATGCGGGTAGGACACACACACACAGTTTTAATTGCACAAAGATAAGAGAGCACAAAGTGTACTTACAACTTTTGTACAACTGTAACTGAAACACTGAAAAAAAGAGAGGAATACTAATTGAAATCCCCCGCACAATCTTAATGGCAGCAACAGCAGCCCTTAAACTTCAACTGCAGTCGACTCTCATTACATTCGCACACACACATTAACATCAACATTAGACTAATTAGCAAGAACAGTAATGGCAGCAGCAGCATCTACGAACAAGCAGTCTGCTGCATGTGCTTCTTTCCCCTCATCAGACAAATGTTTACAAATGTTTGCCCATCACCACCACCACCGCCAATTAAACAGTGACGTTAACGGCAGAAGCAGCAGCAGCAGCAAGGAAAAGAGCAAACACACATAATAAATAATAACAAGTCTCAGTAGTGCACTGTATGCACACAGTAAATCTGCCACCAAAAGCTGCTGCTGCTGCTGCTGACAAGCTAATTGAAAATCAATGTTAGCTCGAAACGGATTTTTTCTGATTAAAAAACTAAGCATTCAAATGAAGATCGCGATTTACCCGAAAAAGCCTCACCAAATCCTCAAAATCCCTAAAACTTTTCCAAGATTAAGAAGTAGTCGATACTTAGACTGTACATAATAATAAAAAGCAATAAAAACAGGGGGGAACACTGTGCAATATCCTGTGTGTCAGTGTTTGCAAAGGAAAGGAAAGCCACTACTACTGCCGATTCAGGAGTGTATTTTTGATTTACAATCTATCTTCACTCCATCTTCACCACCAAATGGTTAGTTAGTACACGAGACCTTTTAGCGATGGCAGTGTCCCCTCTATTGTTACGATATTAGCAGCAGCAGCAGAGGCTTATCACTACGGCATTCTCCAGGTACAGCAGCAGCAGCAGCAGCAGCAATGACCACACGTAGTGACCATAAAGCAGCAGCAGCAGCATCACATGCTACTTCATCACTACTCACTCGGCCGCCAATGACCCCTTTCTCACTAGATCAATAGAAAGAAACCTAAACACGAGGGGCTCCACCAATCAATGACCATAATAAACATAGTAAACACAACGAGCACAAGATAAGAAAAACACCAAACACAGAAGCCCACTAATAATACTACAACAAAAATCATGACGGTACAGAGCCCTCATGATGATCTCACCGCCGCCGCCGCCATAAGCAGGCCAATTCTAGAGCATTAAACAACAAAAGAAAAAAAGTCGACAATGCACAAACTCAATCCAATGCTAGTGGCACCAGCAATGGCACTATCATCTCCTCCTTATCATCCCGTACCATCTGTACCGCTGCCTCAGCACTCCCACACGCAATGCAGCAGCACGGAACACCGCCGAACAATAGCCGACAGAGCAAATGAGACCTAAATGATCATGAGTGAACACCTACACACACACGCTAAGCAGATAATGCAGACACCACATCAAAGATGATAATGCCGGCTACCAACACATAAGCACATGTGACTTTTATGAAATAAAAAAGAATACACACACAATGAGTGCCACCAGTGAGAGGTCACCACCACTGGAGATAAACTTCAGTTGCAGCAGTGGCAGCAAAAAAACTCATTGGCAGAAAATATTTTCTCATTAGCCCTCTTGTCAGCTTCCACAAACTTCATTTGCCTAATTCATCGACCCCACTCGCTCTTTCACTTCTTCTAATGAGAAGAAACAAAATGAGTAGAAAGAAGGCAAACGAGAATTCAAAGGCAAAATGCTTCCTTTTTTCCACCTCAGCTCTCCAAACTAATTGGAACTGCAAGTGCTGTTCTGCGGTACTGCGCACACCAAATTATCAGCATTCAAGTTAGGTAGCAGGAGGAAAAGAAGAGAAGACAAAGTTTTGCAAAAGGTTGAAAGTGCACTGCTGCTGCTGCTGCTGCTGCTGCTGAAGTGTACTTTTTTTTCAGCTCATCCATCTTTTATTAGCTTTCTCTCTCTTGGAAGTCAGCTAATAAAAGAGAAATCGGAGGAAAAAGGTACAGCAGCAGCAGCAGCACAAAGCTTATCAAGGTAGCTTGTGTGGCTGCTGCTGCCGCAAAATTAAACCTCCAGCCTTCAAAGAAGACTTCAGAAGAAGAAGAAGAGCTGTCTAATTAAATCTTAGAAGTCGGTTGTTCGCTGGAGCAAAAAAAAATCTGAAAACAAAAAGCTCCCATTGAGAAACGAGAAATGCAGAGAATATTCTACAAACAGCGCACAGCACACTCAAACTTCTTCAAATAAACACACACACACACACACAAGATAATAAACAAAACAGCCAATAAACAACTTCTGAAACTGCATAAATTTTAACAGGAAAAGGAGAAAGAGATTTGCACCTACCTTTGATGATAAACAAAAAAATTGACGGGTGATTGCCGTTGAAGTCGTCAGAGACAAAAAAGCGGAGAAAATGAAAGTGTGACGATCGTAAAACGATGATGATGAAGAAGATGAGGCAGTCGTGGTCGTGGTCGTGGTGGTGGTGCAATCACAAGTACTGTTCAGTACGAGCACTCTTCGGTGCAATGTCTTTCAAATCCCTTCTCACTCTCTCTCTCTCCCTCAAGCACGAGAGACGTTGATGCGCAGCAAGATCAGGGAAACTGCAAGCAAGAAGAAAAAAAACTGTAAAGTGGAGATGCTGGCCGAGATGATGATGATGATGATTTAGAAACTGAAAAGCTGTGGCTTAAAGCAGGTTGATCTGGGAGCCGAAAAAAGACGGGCGAACACGTAAAACACAAAAAATTGTGCTTCAAACTGCTGCTGGTGGTCGTCGCAGTGGACACAACACACAGAGACAGTGTTGTCCGCCGAGTTGAAAAAAATTTTGTAGTGGCAATGCTGGTGCTGGTCTGTGTTGGTGGTGGTGGCATTGAAGTTGCTGCAGCTGGCGCTGTCGAAGATTCGGGTGAGCGTCGAGCTAAGCCGAGTTGAGCTGAGCCGAGCTGTTGTTGGTGTGTTTGGAAGGCAGGCAGGCAGTCACCGACAGACAGACAGGAGGAGGAAAGTAATGAAGAAATGAAGAAGAAAGTTGCGGATTGAGTAGTAGACACAGAACAGAACAGAAAACAGAAAAGTGGGGCTCAAGCTGCGGCGGCGGCGGCGGTGAATTAGAAACGATTTGGTATATAGCTCGAGCGCCGGCGGCGGCGGCCTTGCCTTGGTCGTTCGCGTTCCAGAAAGGAACTCCTCTCCTCGCTATATATTCGACGGATCCTTCTTCCTTCTCCTCTTCCTTTCCATATTCTTCTTCTCACACTCTTGCCACCAGTCAGCTGGGTGGTGCAGCAGCAGTTATTCCTCTATTTCTCGGCAGCAGGAGCAGCAGCAGCAGCAGCTTCGAAATGAGTGTCGGCGAACATGCAATGAATGAATGAGAATGTACGAGATAGAAGGCGCCAGCTCTTCAGCTTCTTCGGCTGCTGCTACCTCGAGAAGAACTGCTGCTTTCTGCTGTTGTTGTCTTCGACGACTTCTTTAGCAGGCTGTTGTGGATTTCGCTGCCAAGGTGACGAGAACGTGGTGGTGGTGGTGGTGGTCGTGGTGGTGGTGGTTGAAAACTGGTGGGCTTCTTGTCTGTCAGTCAGTGTTGTACGCGTTTTCGAAATACACTGCCTGTTTTCTCCCTCTCCTTCACCACCTTTTTACGACTTTTGGCGGCTTCAGTGTTCTGTTCTTCGAAGTAGTTTCTTTGAGGAGGAAGAGGAGGAGGAGGAGAAAGTAGAAAGAAACAGACTTCAGCGCCTTCAACGACAGCTGCAGCTGCTGCTGCCGTACACGCGACTAAACAGAAGAAGTCTGTACAGTAACACTGACTGAAGCAGTTGAGTCTTTTCCAGCGTCTCAGGTTTCAAGTGTGTTGTCTTTAAGTACAGTACAGTAAGTAAGTAAGTATCCTTCAACGATATCAGCAACGGCGGCGGCGGCAGCGAGACTTGACAAGTTAGCCGCTGCTGCTGCTGATGCATTTTCTGCTTCAGCAGAGAGAGAGACAGCAACAAACAAAACAAAAATACTTCGTAGAAGCTGAAGCTTAGCTGAACTGGCGGCTGCTCACCACAACGTGGTCAGTGGTGGTGGTGGTGAAAAGGATGATGATAACTTTAGCTGTTGATGGCTAGGTGGGGGTGATCAGATAAAATCAGAGACCAGGACAGGAAATGAGGATGAAAACCAGAGAAAAATAGAAAAGCGGAGAAAATGAAAACAGAAGCTGAAAAAATCTTGAGCATTTCTTTTATCTTTTGCAGTACAAAGCGCCCTCGTTAGGCAGCGCCACCGTCGAAAACACTTCCCCCACAAAAAATGTTCTCAAAGCACCAAAAAAGGCAGCATCGCCGCTGCCTTTGCCCGTACTTTGAGGGCGCTTTTTGTGGGGAAAGCGGCGATTTTCCCGCGCGCGCGCTCTGTCTACGCCGCCGCTGCCAACTCATTTGTTGTTGTTGTCGTTCTCGACTTTTCATTCTTGCGCTTCGCTTTGAGCCGGACAAAGTTCTACCTTCTTTTTACCCGATTCTAGTCTCCCCACGTTCTCACGCCCCTTTTGTCCTTTTCAGGATTATTGACTTAAAGTAACCTTACAAACTATGGATCCAAATCAGCTGATCGAGGAGCTGAACAAGCCGTCTCCTTTGCTGTCGGCGGCGGCATCGGCGGCCGCTTCGCCGAGGCACACTACCAATTCTAATCAATCTGATTCGGCGATTCTCTTTCTCGACGGAACCGATCCCTTTGGACAGACGCCCTTTGCTCCTCCTCCTCCTCCTCCTCCTCAATCACAGTCATCATCATCAACACTTGTTTCTGGTCACCAAATCCTCGATCAGGTTCAACGAGAACTGCAATTTCTGCCCACAGGCAGCGAATCGGCCTTTGTACCTACTGGAACGCTGTCCGCCTCTGCCTCGCCTTCAAGAAATGCTCTTGCCAATCAAAGTAAAGGTGGACTCTTATCTGGTTCGATGACCACCTCTTCTGCTCCTGATGTCCCCACGGCGGTGACCGTCGTGCCGGCCATCGTCGACACTGACTACCTGATCGGCGCCACCGATCCGATTAGCCTCGGCTCGCCAGTGAGCGTTTCAACGCTTGGAGGAGGAGGTGATAGTATCGGTGGCTCCAGCCTCGGTGGCCCGCAGCCCTCGAGCAACAAGGTCAAGTACAGCATCTGGCAGTTCGACTACTACGCACAGTACTTTGATCTGAGCACGGACATCTTCTTCCGCCGCGTCCTCTGGTCCTTTCTTCCCCTGACCGGCGATCACAAAGGTAGGTGGAAAGCCTTTTTTCACCTCTTTTTAGATTTAGAAATTATGCTGTGAACGATTTGAAGTACTTATTGAATCTTGAACTTCGTTTTTGCTTGTACTTGCTCCTGTTCCACCTATCCTTTGCCTTACTCATAAGGCACCTACATCGAGCGGCACATTCAGTCCAATCCCGACCTGTACGGCCCCTTTTGGATCGCCCTCACGCTCGCCTTTACCGTCTCCATCTGCGATAACATAGTCACCTACCTGAATCAGTGGCGCGGCGATGAGGCGGCGGCGGCGGCTTCCTTTGAGGCTAACCAGCACCTTCCGCTCTGCTCCACGGCTGTAAACGGCAGCACGACCGCGTCCTGTCGTACCGAACCTGCTCATTTTGGTTCTGCCGCTGCCGTACAACTGCACCACAATCCGCTCGCCTTCACCTTCGAGCACCTGCACCTCTCGATGCTGATCACCTTCAGCTACGTCACCCTTGCCCCGCTCCTCCTCTGGTCCTTCTGCCAGTGGCGCGCCTGCGGCAAGCTCTACTCCTTCCTCGAGTGCCTCTGCGCCTACGGCTACAGCCTCGCCGCCTTCATCCCCGTCGCCGTCGCCAGCCTGCTCGACATTCGCGAACTGCAGTTCATCCTCTTCGCCTGCGCCGCCTTCATGTCCGGCTCGGTCCTCCTCATCTCCTTCGCCCCCGTCGTCCACTCCGACCCCAGTCGGAGCATCAAGTTCAGCTACATCATGCTCGTCTTCATCTTCGTCGCCCACTTTACCCTGGCCCTCTTCTACCTCTACGTCTTTCTCTAGGGGGGAGGGGGAGAGAGGTTTTGAGCTGATGAGGGCTTTTATTATTATTTATCCTATGTATTCAGAGGGGGTAGCACACCTTGATTTCTGCTTTGATCTTCCTGCTGTCTTTGACGACTGAAGAGGTGTTTGCTTGTTTAGTCAAATTCCTCCTTTTCTTTCTTCCGATTCCCTTCCCACCAATTTTTTCTTCTTTATATTCCTATTTTACTTCCCATTCTTTTTATATTCTGACCACACACACACAGACACGCTGTGCAATGTTTGTTTTCAATTTGTTGTCTGATGATTCCCTATTCCCTATTTTTTTCCTTTTCCTTCTCCTTCTCCTCTTGCACACTAAACAGTTTGGAGTGTTGTTAACTGTTTAAGTGAGGTGCGTGTTTGTGTTGAATACTGCCTTCTCTCGCTTTGTCTTCTGTTTTCTTGTTTTTTAGGTTTTTTAGCTTTTGAACTTTTATGTTCACTTTCACACTTGAACTTGATTATGTCGGCTTGACTTTGAGTTGTTGAGCTGAGCTGAGCTGAGCTGAGTTGATAGACTAGGCTCACTTTGTCTCGCTTTGTTGATTTGTTGGTTTGAATGTTGGCGCACTTCATTTTGCTTTTTTCTTTTTATTGCCGGACTTTTTTTATTGACTTTGATGGTGAAGTGGTGTGACTCCTGCTGCACACACACTTTCACACTTCGCTTTTCTTGTCGATTTTAGTGTGTGTGCTAGATCCATTTACGTGAAGGTAAACGCTAAGTGTGTGCACTTCATTTGACTTTGCTTTGCTTTGCTTCGCTTTGTCTGCTCGGCACAATAGACTTTCGTCTACGCGTGTTTGACCAAGTTCTACTACGGCTGCTTCAATTAGCCGTGAATTTGTGACACTTTTCAACACGAGCTGTGTGTGTGTTTAGACACACTTCTTTCTCCTCTTTTGTTGCTGCTATTGTTAGACCACTTTCTCTTCTCAGATTTTTTTTGCTTCAGCTGCTGCCGGCGTTGTCATGAAACAAAATTTAATTACCTTGAAGAGAAAGAGTTGTGTGGTGCAACCTCCACGTTTTGCACATTGTGTCTTTTTTACGGCCTTTATTCGCTTTTCTAAATTCTGTTGCTCGGTTTGTACTAAAAAGTCTCCCGGTTTTAATTGCACTGCACACTGTTTGTTTTTTCATTTGAAACTGGCACAAATTCCTGCTCTGATCATATGAGCAATATCTTTTGCAATGGAAAGAAATGTGTGTAAAGAGTGCACCTAGAGAGCCTTTTCCGCCTGTTGCACATGTTGTCAAAATGTTTGTGTTTTTGCTGCTGTTGTTGATCTAAAAGACGCTTATTTTTAGTTCAACTTTTAGCCGTTTATATTACCTGGTCACTACTACCTTTGTACAGCAAACTATGCTAAGATGCTGATGATCCTCTTCTTTCTCTCTTTCTTTCTTTCTACTGCAAACCAATCACACTAATCACTTTATTAATCGGGCAGTGCAACAATTCATTAGCAGCAGCAGCAGCAGCAGCAGTAGCATCATTCATCACGCGACTCGTTCCAACAAGTGATGTGCACTGCTGCTGTTCAATATCCCTCCCGATCACTGCTGCTGCCGTAGTAGTAGGCAATTAAATTAACACGTAAAATTCATTAATAGACGATTAATCAAATTCGATTGAGCAGTGTGGTGGTAGTGGAAGTGTCGGCTTTGGAGCGGAAGCTCTTTTTCCAAAAGCTGCTGCTGCTGTTGTTTTTGCTTCTCTCCTCTAATTGCCAGGTTTGATGGTGTGTTTTATATATGTGTTCTAAAGTGTGCTTCTTTTTCACATCGATTTGAGGCATCTTTTGCTGATGACCTGCTGCTGCTGCTGTTTTTCTTCGCCTACTCTGGGACCAAGGGAACATTTTTCGTTTTGTCCTTTTTGAACTTGCTTTCCCCTTGTTCAGCTGCTGCCTCTGCCGCTGGACACAGTTTACTGCGAACTTTCTTTCTGATCTAAAGCTAAACACTTTGATTACCAGCACACCGGAAAGGTCAGCACCGTTGCCGCCGCCGGTCACTGTTGCTGTGTGCCTGGGAACAAAATCAGTTGTGTAAGCAATTAGGAGAAAAATAACGCCAGTGAACGGCAAGGCTTTTAAAAGTGTGCTGTATTGTGCTGTTTTGTGTTATTGCTAAATTGCATATTAAACATTTTTCCCCTTTTTGCTCCTCACTGTACCGGTGCACACTTTGTCACTTTATTTCTTTTTCTGCCTTTTCAGTTTTTTTGCAACTCCGTTTGTTGTATAATTTGGCAGATAGCAGTTGCATTTTCCACTGTCACTGCTAACGGGAGAAGCTGGTAAATTGTTGTCCGCTTTGCTCGCTGCGGTTATTACCTCTGCTTATTAATTTGCTACTGTTGCATTGTACTGTGAAGTCGTAATTGTCTAATTTGATAGAAGAGAAGAAATGAAAGGTTGAAGCAGGTGTCCCTTGAAGTGTGAAGTGCGCGGTTCTTTCTCTCGTTTTGCTTTGCTTTGCCTAAAACCTAAACACTCATTGGCGAGTGCGTGTAAAATGTGTAGTAATAATTTAATTAATCGACCGTCGTTTTTTCAGCTCTCGCCTTGGACAAGGTGAGAGAAAACGGGCGGAGGGAGAGAGAGTCGGACGCTTTTCTTCTTTGCCTTCATTTTGTTTGATATTATTTCTCGGTTTTGCTGTCTTTTTGTCTTTTTCCCTTTTTTTGTGGCGGGTGTACCTTGTGCTGTTTTAGATCGCCGTCTTAGTGTTCCTCAGTGTTGCCGCCGCCGCTCTCTCAATTGCGACAACTGTGCCCGGTGCAACCGGTTATTATTACCGCCGCCACCGCCACCTTTCCCACCTTACCCGTTACCGTTTTGCTGTATTACTTTTTCTTCTTCGTCTTCGTCTTCTAAAATGTTGTTGTGTATTAGCATGAACGTGTAATTAATAACGGTAAATTGTTAATTGTTGAGCGGCTGCTGCTGCTGCTGCTGCTGGCTACTGTCCGCGTTAAATGGCGGCAATTTCCGGGAACGCTCTTTTTTTCTGTCAGTGATCTGTGGAAGCTCATTTGCAAATGCCACAGATCACTTTTTTCTGCTTTTTTTCTGTTCTGTTCTGTGTTTGTGTTTGCTGTGTTTGATTGCCTTTTGCCACGCACGTGGCACGTGCCCGGCTACTTCTTTTCCCGTTTAGTTTTTCGATTTATTATTTTTTTTATATTTCATTTTTACTGTTTCAGCCGTCGGCTGATCGCTGTGTGTGTGTGATTAGCTTGTTTGTTTTTGAAGAAGGAAAATGATCGGTAATGATGATGATTGCTGTTTTTGCCTGAAAAAGAGGAGCGCAGTAATTTTGCTTGAGGTGAGGAATATTCTCTTGTTGTTTTAGGAAGGAATTTTTTATTTTTTTATATACTTTAGGTGCATTAATTTTGACGTTGTTTTTGTTATTTGAGCACTTGTTGTACTGACATCGTACAATATCACACCTAAACCAAATGTTTCTATTTTTAGCCGCCATTTCTGGTTTGTTTCTTTGGATCACACGCTCAAGATGTGATCCACTTTCTTTTAGCTGTTGTTGCACAATTGGATTTATCACCACTTGTTGCTGTTATCTAAAAAACTACCGTGGAATTTCTTCCGGGATGCCATTGCCGTTGAGATGTTTATTTCAAGAGACCTCCTTGTTTCTTACTTTTCTGTGGACAACACTCTACTTTTAAAACTTTAGTTTAGTTTACATGGTTTGTTTTAGTAGTAGTAGTAATAGTAGATGGCTTTACCTTCTACTTGCTGATAGTCTGCTCATTTTAGTTTATTCGCTTTATTTACTACTTTCTCAAAGAAGAAGAATTGATAACGCTGATGATGATTTACCCACGTGACTCTCTCTACCTTCTTAAAGTTTTGTTTGCGAGTGAAAGTCTTCACAGCTTACTGGCTTATCGTCATCACAGGCCGCCGCCTCACTACTCATCATCTCCTTTTCTTTCCTTTCCTTTCTCAAATTAAATTAATTTACTGCGCTGGCTTGCTGAATGCTCACTCTCACACAGACATCTCTTTGGCAAATGGCTAGCAAATCGTTAACAGCCTCAGTTCTCACTCTTTGCCAATTAAGCAGTGGTGGTGGTGGCCACCGTAAGGTAATCACTGCTGCTGCTCTCGCCGCTAATCTCAGCGATGAGAGAAGAGGGGAAAGTGCTGTCTTTGGTGTTAATCAGGCGAGAAATGGCCTGACTGGCCACACTTGCACTCATACTCTCTCACTCTTTCACACATATTTAGGTGATGTGTTTTATGTTCTGTCTTTCTGCTGCTGCTGCTGCTGCTATTATAAATGATCTCTCGCACATTAATCGTAGCTTTTTCTACCCGCACTTCTGAGACGTATTTTGGGAAGTTTGCACTAAGCTGCTGCTGCTGCTGTTCCAGAAACAGAGTTGATTAATAATGTCTTTTTCTGCTTTTCTCCCCTTCTAAATTAGTGTGTGTGTGTTAAGTGTGTGGCACCAGTTTTCACTTCATTTAACTAATTAAGTTATAGAGGAGACACTAAGCGTGCAAGCTTTTGGTTAATGATCGATATTAGGGATGCAGGGAAAGGTGTCGAAGTTGTTAAGTGTTTAATTAGTGATCATTTTTTGTTGTTTTTTTGGTCTTGTTCCTCAGCCTTACCACCACTGCTGCTAATTAAGCCTGCTGCTGCTAAAAGCCTGCTTTTTAACTTCACTTTGAAATTCATTGGCTTTTCAATCGAGGTGCGGAAACTTTTGCTGTTGTTTAGTATTTTCTCATTCACCCTTTTTTTGAAGATAAGAATTTCCGGAAGAAAATGCAATGCTGCTTGAGATGAATGGGTGATAGGACTGTTACTGCTGCTGTCTACCACCACCAAACTTTGGTAGTAATCAATTGTGCATTTTTGTGTTAGCCATCTCCATTCATTTCCACCTCCTTTCTTTAGAGAAGACGGAGATAAATGTGTGTGTGTGTGTGTTTGTGTGCGACAGCAAAGCTCAAGGAAAGAAAGAAAGGGATAGAGATTATCTGCTGCTGCTGCTGCTGTTCACCTGTTTTGCTTTGTTCTGTTCTGCGTTTGGTTAATTGCCCATTCACCTACTGAAAAGGCCACACACACACACACACACCTAATCGACCAGTCTTTAGATTTTTTTTGCATGAAGGTGCTAATTAATTAATGAGCTAGCGGAGGGAGAAGCTGTCGGTTGATTCATTCTTTCTCTCTTTCTTTTTTTGTATTTCCGCATTTGACTGTCGACACTGACTGAGTGAGTGTTACCGTTTTAATTGCCGCTTTTTCTTTTGCAGTATTTTTAGTTGGTTTTTGGAGATGATTTTTAGCTTCTTTTTCTTTTCTTTTCTAAAAATCGTCTCTCGATTTTTTCCTTTAGAGGATACTTTTTAGTGTAAAGTGAGAGTTTGAAAGTTGCTGCTTTACTTCGCTCTTTACTTTGCACTTGTTTTCCCCCAAATGCAGCAGCAGCAGCAGCAGCAGTAGCCACCATTTCCTGGTTGTTTTGGCCAACAACTTTGCTTTTCCAGATGACGATGAGTATTCACCATAATATATGATGCCTTTTCAGCTCTAGTTTTAGAGAAAGAGCTTTTACACTCCTCCTGCCTACAAAAAAAGATGGTCGCTGCTGATGACTGTTATTATTATTAGTATTAGATTAGATGTGTGTTAGCGAAGATGTATTTTTAAATATGTAAAAAGTGCGAATGGTGACAGATGTGCATTTTTCAGGCTTTGCTGCTGCTGCTAAGTGGCAGCTAAGCTTAAGCCTAAGCTAAGCTAACAGCTAACACACACACATCTAAGCGCGACAACTCGTGTGAGCATTTTACATTAGGAAAAGTAAAAGATGAAGAGGAGGAGGAGGAGGAGAGATTCGCCCAGTTTTGAGGAGATGACGCCTGATTAGCAGCAGCAGCAGCAGCAACAGCAAAATCCAATGAATTATGCAAATGAGAATCTGCAGAGAGGATTGGCGCCAGAGGAAATCGTCAGTTCCAGTAGCTGCTAACTGCTGACTTTGAGATAGAGAGAGAGAGAGAGAGAGAGAGAGAGAGAGAGAGAGAGAGAGAGAGA
>JAALOO010001626.1_pt1 | contig 14603 bp, 8 predicted proteins | sample 7257641 | NCBI WGS metagenome assembly JAALOO01 (sample SAMN14085613, study PRJNA598686) | mite metagenome | biome: ENVO:01001000; feature: ENVO:01001002; material: ENVO:01001226; isolation source: single female mite from University of Michigan culture on fish food culture... ...
CTCTCTCTCTCTCTCTCTCTCTCTCTCTCTCTCTCTCTCTCTCTCTCTCTCAGTACTCATCAACAGTAGTACTCATTTGCGGTCACCTGCTTTGCTTCGTTTTCCCCCTTCTCCGTTTACCCGTCACTAACTAACTTACAAACTATTTAACTAGCTGACTAATGAAAGTGCCGCTCAGTGGCACAAAAAAGTTTTTTGTTTTTCTCTCACTTTGGAGGATTCAGCTGAAGGAGTGCTAGTTAAACTAGTATTTTTTAAATCATTTTAACTGTAAAACGATGCTTTTTACCAATTGTAGGGGCACATAAGTACAAGCAAACATTTTAGTCATCATTTTTAGTTCAACTTTGCTTTTCACTCTCAAAAAATGCCGCAGCCAGCAATTGTCGTTATCAGACTTAACAATCAGTTAGGCACTTCAGTGTTGTTTTAAAACTGGTGTTAAAAGTTAAAAGGCGTCACTATGCAGTTGTTGAAAATGCTGCAAAACAACAAAAAGACAATAATTTATAGTGTTTTGCATGATCATTATTTTGTGTCTAGACAACAAATTACTTTTTAATCTAATTTGAATAATGCGCATTGACAGGTTAAAAGTGCACAGTGGCCAGTTGCACTCAGACAATCAAGTTATCTAACAATTTCAAATGATGGCAATTTTCGTTGATAGTAAAATAAAAAATATGCACTCAAACTACAATGTATATTTACAATAGGCACAGCCAATTAATTTAAAAACAATTAAACAATGTTTTCACAGGTGTGATTTACTTTTATTGTTTCATTTAATGATTAACTGCAGATTTTAATTTAAGTAGCCTGCTTTAAACAATAAAACTAGTTTATGTTTCATAATTTCAAAACGTTATAAAAACTTTACTGAATTTTTGCTACTTAATAGTGTTGTTACAACTTACTACTAAAAACATGTTTCAAAATATTGTGAGTTAGGTTATTGAAAATAATAAGCAAAATTTACCGTTGTTGATTGTTAAACACATTTTTTTATTTGCAAAGTTAATCCATCATGTACGCTATCTTTTTTCAATTTATCCCTTTTCATCAGGAACATAAATTGACACTTTTACGCACACACAATCATAGCTGTTCTTGATTTCAAAGTAAACTCACGCACACAACGGACATAAGCAGAGAAAACCAGCTTTAATGTGCCGCTTGCTTCTTTGTGTAAAAATGTTTATTTGAAATGCTAATTCATTAAGCAAACATAGTCCTCTAGAGCTGAGGAAAAGCAAACAAACAAAGTTGCTCAGTGACCATTAAGACATCAAATGAATGCAGAGTCTTGGTTGCTTGAGAAAAGGAGAAAGAAAAAGAATTTTTTAAAGTTTTCGGACAACAGTTGTGTCTACTTGCGTGTCACAGCATCTTCTCTGCCGCTTCATTGATTTCCCCTGTGGCGTTTGTAAACTGTCATTTGGGACAATGTTCACTTGACTGGTAATTGACCAGGACACATTCCGGAACAGGATGTTTATCTATTGACTGACTCTAGTGGTGGTTGTGCTGGTATAGAAAGTGATGTAAAGAACATTTCTCTCTAGTGGCCAGTCGATCAATCAAAGGCGGCCATCATTAAGAGACATTAGAAACGGAAAGTTTACAAAGCTCCTTTGTCAATTAGTGCAGTTCTCCACATCGGATGACAGTCAATGGGTCGACTGTGGACACTTTTTATTGCTTCAGACACGCTGTGATGACTGATTGTGTGAGAAAAAGTCAAGAGGGCAAACTAATGTGATTAAAAAAAGTGAAAAATGATAATTGTAATTAAACATGCTATGCTACAACTACGTTTCAATTTGAGGATGTTTTGTACATGTTGCAAAACTTTGTTTGAAATGAACTGAATGTTCTCGATCATGATCAAAAAGTTAGTTGGACGTTATATCAGTTGTACTTTCAGTTGATAAAAATTTCTGCTTTTCTGTTGAAAAATGTGCCACTATTTTCACTCGTAGTAGTAATCCCCATCAACAGAGGTCTCCATCGTCGCTTCTGTGCGCCATGTGAGCATCGTTGCGTGCGCATGCCGCGTCTGCTGCACTGTTTGTGTGTTTGTGGTGGCACTCTTTCTCCTTCGGTCTCCTTGCCGATCTCTCGCTCGCTAGCTCGCTCACTCTTTCTCTGTGCCAGCTGCCTCTTTGCTGGTTTCTTCTACTTCTCGGACTGACTCTTTCCCTTGCTCTGTACTCCTACAACCTAAATCTGTCGCTCAAGTTTGCTGTAGTAGGCTTTCTTTCTGTCTTTCTCTTTATCACTCTCACCTTCCCCGGTAGTTTTCTTCATCTACCCTAGCATTTCTTCTGTGTTTTTGATTGTGAGTATTGCTATCACTGTTTGACTATCATTATTGTTTTTGTTCAGTACCAGTAATCATCAACTTGTGGTGATTGTGATACACGGTGTTTACTGGTACAGTTTGCTGATACTGAGATACCAGTACTACTGTAGTACAGCAAAACAGTTTTCAAAACATTGTCTTGTTTAGCAAGTTCTTACCTTTTTTATTTTTTTTGCAGAAAATCACAATGTCTTTGATTATGTATTCAACTTCTCAACGCGTTTTGGGCAAACTGCTGGCTGCTGGCAACGCCAGACAGAGTGCGCTTCTGGCCAAGTCAATCACCACCAGTTCAGCTGATTCAAAGGTATGCAGTAGATTTTGAACACATTTCTCTGTACACTACTACAACAGTTAATGTTTGTTTACAATCCCCCAATCTCCAGTCAAGTGGCCTTTTTGCGCCGAACCAGTCTGGCATTCTCACGCCAACTAACGCAAACGCCACCAGCGTAAGATCGCTTTTCAACGAGTCGTTGTACTCCAATCGAGCCCAGTATGGAGGCCGATTCATGGTGACCTGCCTTCCTGGTGATGGTATCGGCCCTGAGATGATCAGCCATGTTCGCCGCATTTTCAAGTAAGTTTTAGAAAGAAAAAAATCTCTGAACCAGTGAACAGCTCTAAACCAACTTTGCGCTGCTATCTGCAGGGCTGGCGGATTTCCCGTCGATTTTGAGGAGGTCACTCTGGACTCCACACACGAGGATCCGGAGAACATGAACGAGGCGATCACCTCAATTCTGCGAAACGGCGCGGCCATGAAGGGCAACATTGAGACTCGCGAGCACTCGAAGTACTTTCTCTCGCGCAACGTCGAGCTGCGCCTCCGACTGAATCTGTTCGTGAACGTCATTCGCTGCAAGTCCCAGATTGGCATCACCACCCGCCACAAGGACATCGACCTGGTGCTGATCCGCCAGAACACCGAGGGAGAGTACAGCTGCATGGAGCACGAGAGCGTCCCCGGCGTCGTCGAAAGCCTGAAGGTGGTCACCCGAGAGAAGACTGAACAGGTGGCCCGTTACGCGTTTGACTACGCCCGTAAGTACAACCGCAAGAAGGTGACCTGCGTCCACAAGGCGAACATCATGAAGCTGGCTGATGGCCTCTTCCTCAAGATTTGCACTGACGTCGCCAAGGAGTACCCGGATATTCAGTACAACAACATGATCATTGATAACTGCTCCATGCAGGTAAGGGCTTTTATTTAATGTTTAATGCTAAATTTTTTATAACTTTGTTCTTTAGCTCGTCTCAAATCCTAACCAGTTTGATGTGCTACTGCTTCCTAACCTGTACGGAAACATTTTGACTAATATTGCCTGTGGCCTTGTCGGTGGTCCTGGAATCACCTCCGGTATTAATTACGGTCTCAAGCATGCTGTCTTTGAAACAGTAAGTTCAACCGTTTTACTGCTTTGCTGTCAACCTAAAAACTTATTAAATTGCTGTTTTCAGGGCACCCGAAACACTGGAAAGAGCGTTTCAGGCAAGGACATTGCCAATCCAATTGCGATGATTAACGCTTCAGCTGATCTGCTGGAGTACCTCAAACTGGACGATCAGGCTGAAATTGTCCGCGAGTCTATTTACAAAGCAATCAACGTGGAGAAGCTTCACACTCAGGACATGGGCGGCACTGCCAGTACCAGCAATGTTGTGGACTTTATCATCGATGATGTCAAGACGCAGACGCATATTAAGGCCTATCAGTCAATCAACTAAGTGAGCAGCGTTACATGATCTTCTTCTTTCTTGCACATTGTGGTCGTTGTTTATGGTTTCTTTACAATTTGTTCATTTATTTATTGTTGTTCACTTTGCCAATAACTAGTGATTTTCATTGTTAACGCTATGTGACATTGTTCGTATTCTAATCCCTCCACTTTTTCTCTCTTTATTATGTTCATTGCCACCGAAAAAGAACACTTGTTTAACATTTCTGGTTAATTTTGTATTATGTGCATTAAAATTCTTTCAGTTAACTTGCATATTTATAATTAGTACCATTTAATTAATTTGTTAAACGTTTTGTATTGTATGTTTAAAAATAATATCCAAACAACAGCACTTTTTGACCCAGCAATGATCAATTATGACTTTTTAATTTTAAATTATTAGATTTTTTGTAAATCAATTAATAGACTGAATGTCATTTTGCTAGTTTTTGTAAAATGGCTAGCCAAAAAATTAAAAATTTACCAATCATCTAAAAATATAACATTTAAAAGTTTTCAAAAGCAACTTTATTTAAACAAACAAAATAAATTTTATTTTACCAAGGTTTTTTTAACAGCAAACAATCGTTTGCTTTAAAAAATTACCAAAACAAAATGATTTAATTGTTTACAGATGCATCTTTTTTTTGTGTGATGATATGCTTTAGTTTCCAGGCTTCTAGGCAAACACAAAGAAAGAAACCGTTTGTTCAATGAAAATGTGTCACAAAACTGAATTGCACACTATTTAGGCAATCAACCCGTTTTTTCTAGCAAATTTTTGCAATTTAAAACTTACTTTTTTTAGTTTGCAAGCAAAATTTATTGACAAACAAATTTTCAATTAGTTTTTCTAAAAATAAAAATTAAAAACCATTGTTTAAACTCCGTTTTTGTACAGTCAAATTTTTTATTACTGGCTGTGTTGTTGTTCGTTTTGCCACAACTTGCCGTTTTTGAATGCTCGTGCTGACAAAGTTTCCCAAACTGAATCTTCTGTTTCTGCAAATGAAACTGTCATCGCCGCCAATGAAACCGCCTTATCGGTTTCTGCTGCTGCTGCTCCTAGCTGCGTCGTTGATGGGCGCCTGCTAAACGCAACCAATGAACGCTTGAAAAACACACTGAACCTTCTGCACAGAGTACAAGCAGAGTTGCAATTTATTACTTTTAACCTGACTGCTCTTTCTCACCTGACTCCCGTTTCGACTAAACCTGTAAACTTGCACTTTAAAAATTGTTGTTGTAGTTTTAGCAGTAACTAATTAACTTTCAACTAACAAAATACCACTAATTTTACTTTTTATTAATGATTTGTTTGTTTTTGCAGAAACCAGTAAGTCGGCTTATTAGCCTGGCTAAGTTGCTGATAATTTACTCTCCCTGGAAGCAATGCCCACCAGACCTGCGAGAGCATCTTTTTTCTTGGATAAACTATCGCCGAAAAGAAGAAGGTTTTTCGCCGCTTGTTTTCAATTTTTCACTTGGCCGAGAAGCGCACGCTCTAGCCGTGGCACAGCATGAAACTGTCTTCCCTCAATGGAACAGTTATTCTCCCATTCAGCCTACCTACTTTACCCGTTTTTCGCCATATGCTCAATATGCCGCCGGTCTCCAGAACCATCGTTCTGACTTTGAGCTGCAACACTTTGATTTTTTCAGCAGCTGGATTGGCAAGCCGGTGGTTGCTCAACAGGCAAACAATGCGTCAACCATCACCACTCGCATTCTCACTGAGGCAGAGTGGCAACAAACGACCCAAGTAGGTTTTGGTTGTTATGCCCGTTTAAAACATTTTAAATACCGAAGCGATTACTTATTTATTGTTGGAGCCCTTTTTAAATTTTAGTTTTTTGTTAATGCTAATGCAATGTTAATGCAAGTTTTCACATCATTTAGACAAAATTAAAAAACAACATTTGTGCTGTTTTGTTTAAAAATTTTAATTGAAGTTTTTTGGCACAATCAGGTGGCGGATCATAAAATCAATTTGTTACTTTGATTTTAAACTGACCTCAATCTCATTTTTAAATGTTTCATTTCAAAGTTTACAATAAATAATAAATAAAAACATTTCAAAAAAATTTACTTTAACAAAATTTAAGAGTTTTTCGGTGACTTGCAGCCAGTGATGGACAAAAATGGCTGAAGTAAATATCGTATGAGGCAAAAACTGGCAAACATTTGAATGAGAAAAAATTGAACAGTTGTAAACTGTTATCAGAAGATATGGCGTGAACATGTTTGTACTTTTGTTCTGTTACTTCGGTAAGGCACAGTGAAAGTGGACACATTTTTTGCATAGTTGCCGGTCAGTTAAAAAATGATCGATTATTCAACGTAGTTGCCAATGGATTGCTCAATGAGAATGGCAGACATCTCCAAAAGAAACTCGTCAAAAATGATCAAGTTGTAGACAAGTTCATTCATCCTGTCCATGCTACCATCTCCAGGTGGTAATTCTTTCATCTTTGGCTGTGTTATTGAAAATCTGTTATTAAAAAAGCAGTTATTAGTAATTTTCTGTTGATTTGTATTAGTAAAAATTTTAACTTACTTCACAGCACCAGGTATCACCTCAAGGACATGACTTGTTATAGAGCTAATAGAGGCATTGCTATTGCGACGGCTTAGCGATGGCTTTGAGATGCTCGACGAACGGAAAAAACTTTTTAGTGCTCCAATTCCTTTGTTCAGTGAAGCTATTTTATAAGTAAATAAAACGTTAGGGTTTATGTAATTACATGTTTTGATAAGCATCTTACCTTCAATGTTCATTGCTCTTGGTGTTTGCATAACCGAATAGGAGCGAGTTTTGTTCTGGTGGAGGTGGTGGTGGTGATTACCGGTGAGCAGTTGACAGTTGAGCTCTCCAATGGGCATTGACTGCAAGTTGCTCTTTGCCGACTGAAAGGTGGCCTCAAAGTTGTGAATGTCATCCACAAAACTTTGCGCATCCAGACTGAGTTTCTGCAGCAGATGAAGCAGACAAGGCACACCTCGGTGACGAGCCAGCGTTTCGTCGAAGAAGAGCGACAATAACAGTTTGTGGGGAGACTGCGACAGTGTGGTCAACAGGCTGGTCAAGTGCAGGTTGGTGAGGACGTCATTCTCGAAGAACTGTGCCATTCGAGTGAGCAGTGTGTTTAGAAAAAGGCCAATCACTGGAGAACTGAAATGACCATCATTGTTGATCATCGATGCGGCCACGTCCACTACTGCATCAGCGTTGCCATTGCTCGTCGCTTCAAAGGGATCAATGTGTTTTAGCAGGCGGTGATCAACATCATCATCAGCGTGGCCGTTCTTCATTAGCATTCCCTTTCCATTTGACTGTCCATTGAATGGCAATGGCTTTTCATTAGTTGGCTTGCCGTTAACAGCCGCCTCAATGACAAACTCATTGACGCGATTGACACTGTGACTGTCGCCAAAGCCATCCTGACTTTTGGTGTCATTGTTGTTCAGATTTCCCTCCTCCACCTCGTCCACAGTGCAGAAGATGATGCTCTGATCGGCAACGTCGGTCAACTTGAAACAGGGCTCAGTGTAGGCGTTCTTCCACTGCCTGACTGACGTTCGGCAGTGGTCAATGGCGTAGCGAGCGTCGTGCAGGTACTCCAGGTAACTCAGGTAGTAGGCGGAATGGCACTTGCAGGTGAAGGGCAGGTCGTCCAGTGAGCCATCATCGGTCATCGAGTCAGTGTCCACTGAGTGACGACCAATGGCCGACTGGTGGGGACAGAGGTTGTGCAGGTAGTGCGACAGACTGTTGCTGAACAGCTTCTGACCGGAAATGGCCAGCCAGTTTTGCTGGTAGCAGTTGATGGCCTCCTTCAGACTGGCCACTTTGCTTTTCTTTGCCTTTTGTGGAGTTGTGTTTTCAGCGTTTTCCGCCTCTTCAAGCAGATGCTGCCCTCGAAGGAGGTACTTGAAAATAAGCTCAAACTGCAAGTCTTCGCAGTTGATGTCAAGCAGTGTTTTGAATAGGATCAGCGTTATTAGGGATAACTAAAAGATAAAAAATTTAATTATTTTTTTTGTTTAAAAAATTACTGACAGATTGTTTTACCTTTGATTTGGCACTGATGCGACTGATGAGCGAATTGATAATGCACCGGTTATCATACTGCTCAAAACATAAAAATTCAAGAAAGATGCGTATTAAATTGGGTTCACTGATGGAGCGAATGAAGAGGTCCAGATAGGCGGTTGTGGTGATGATTTCATCAAGAGTGTTCTGTGTTTACAAGTAAACATCATTAAGTTAAAATTGTTCACAAAAAATGTTTCCTATGCAACTTGATTAGTAACTGCCTAAATCAGTAAAATACTACGATCAATGAAAAACCTTATTCACAAAAACCCTTTGAGCATTTAATTAGAGTAAAGAATATTGTATTTGTTCATGCAGCTGTTGTAAATATAAGTGACATGCAGTAATGTTAGTAAAGTAGCAGTTAATTAGTGCGACACATGCAAATGAAAGCAAAAGGTCAAAGCAGTACAAACCGAATATGTTGGCACTGATTCCAAATCTTCAATGGATACATTCGCGACATCCTGATTGCGTTAGTAGACGCGATGAAATAAGGGGCGAACAGATGAAAAGAAATGTTGCAAAAGTAGTAGAAATAGAGTGTACAAAGAGGACAAATAAGATAAAAGAAAACAGGGAGAAAAAGAGGAAACGATGAAAATGAAGCAAACATTGATAAGCGGAATTAAAAAGGCAATAAAAATATCTTGTTCATTTTAAATCAAGTTGTAGCTGCAGTTTCTTTTGATTTAAGTACCTCAAAATTGTTTTGAAATTTGTAAGTTATAACCTAACTTGTTTAAATAAAACACTTTAGGGCGCTAAATAATCGATGAATTATATCTAAACTACAAAACATCTAACACGTGATGTAATGTGTTAACTGTTTAGTTAACTAATGATGACGTTAAAAATGAAGTAAAGTCAAATTGAAAAAAGCAAGTTAAAGAGACACAGTACCTGATGAAGTGCCGGCCCAATGACGCTGACAAGAAAGCCGTTGTAGATGAAGTTGAGCAGCTGCACCTGAATGATGGGATGCGATATCTGCGCGACGGCATTGCAAAAGTCCAAACACTTGAGAAACTGCTCAATCTCCTTGGAGCTGTGGAGAAGATCATCCTTGAATTGAAAGGCATCCGCCGACATGCTCTGGCCGATGACTACTCGAGGCAGCGAGGAAAAGAGGCCGCTGAGGCCGGTGGCCAGCAGTGGACAGAAGTCCGTCTGATTGACGATGTAGTAGGCGAGGCGTTCGTCCTCTCTGGACAGCGCCAGACAGAGCAGCAGTGCATCTCGGGACTGCTGACCGATGGCGCCTTCTCGGTGGACAAACTGTATCAGCAGGAGGAAGACGGGAAAGGAAAAGGAGCGACTATCACAGAGAAGAAGATCACGATCAGCACCGGAGGAGGAGGAGGTGATCGAAGAAAGAGGACTAGAGGTTTTCTTGTTGGAGAGAATGGCACTGCTGTTCACTGGCCTGCTCCGGTAGCCATTTGACCTGTTGGAGGCCTCACTACTGCTATAGACAAGCAACACTTCGAGCAGCTTTGGGTTTTGAGTGATGGCCACGCAGAGCGTGTTCAGAAGCAGCACCAGCCGCTTTTCAATTTCAATGAAGCTGATCATCGAAAAGTTGGCGTTGCTTGGGTTGGAGAGGGCGTTGAGAAGTTGAATGAGCGGCTGAAGGAACGGTTGCTGGAACAGTATCATGTCCGCCTGTTGGCACAGTTGACTGATGAGCAGCTCGTACAGCTTCAGCTGCTCCAGGTACATGGCGTACTTCCACTCGCCGGACATCTCCGACCACCGGAAGACCTTGTCGAGGATGGCCTGGGAGAAGAGAAAGTCCAGCAGTGGGCTGAGCGAGATTGTGCTGTCAAACTGTTGTTGCTGTTGTTGGTGCTGTTGGCCGGCACTGTCATAAGAGCTCTTATTCGACTCGCAGTAGCTGCTGCTGTTGACGGTGCGAATGTCCGCGGTGCTCTCCTCCACCAGCAGCGAAATCATCTGCTCGATGTGATTCAGTATGCTGGAGAGGTCGTCCATGGTGATGTCGGAGAGGACCTTTGTCTCCATGATGCTCCACGCCTGCGTCCAGTGCATGCGAAAGGAGTCGAGGATGGCGCTTTTCAGCGACTCGGTGTCTTCTTGCAGCGAGGAAAAACGGCTGCTGCTGCACTCCTCAGTGGACAGCGAGGAGGGCGACAGGTGGTGATTCTGGTGGTGATGTTGGTGGTGTTGTTGGTGCGGCATCAGCGGGTGGTGGTGCTCAGAGGTGGTGGTGGTTGTAGGTGGGGAGCAGGAGGAGGAGGAGGACTGGGGCAGGGAGCTGGGGCTGAGGCCGCTGGGGACAGCTGTGGTGGAACCCGTCTTTCCCTGCGGCCTCGTCAGCTCGGACAGTGTTCCCAAGGAAGCATATTTACTGCTGTTGTTCAGGCTGGACATTTTGCCTGACTAATATGTGTGTGTGTGTTTTGATCAATATGTTTTGTTTCAGTAGTGAATGGCAAAAAAGAAAGAGAGAAAGAGGGTGAGAACAAATAGTTGCGTTTCAGATATGGTGATGACTACTGCAGCATAGTTGCCATTGCTAGCTGCTAAGCGGTTGGTGATGGCGATGATGGCGATGATGGCGATGATGATGATGATGCATTGGCGGTGACTGGTAACTGGCTTAACTGCTGCTGCTATTGGTAGCTTCTGGTAGGCATTGACAATCACCAAAGTCAGGTGCCCCCAGTGCTTTCTCTCTGCTTCTCTCTCTTTTTTTCTCTCTCTCTTTTTATGAGAAGCAGACTTTGTTCACCTGTGCGGCAGTGGTACCGGTGCAATCGACATCTCCTACATTGTCGTCTACTTCTCTGCTCTGACTGTTGTCGACTGCTGCTGCTGCTGCTGACAGGTGAAGTGCACAGTGGAGCACTGGCTAATGCACAGTTTGGAAGTTTGCTGGTGGTGCTGGTGGTGGCTGCAGTAAAGACAACAACACTCAGTCACTGTACAGTCATCGAGACACAACCAACAACACAATCAGCGACGATCATCGGCAATTGCCATGGCACTGGTAGACAACTACGGCGGCAACGACGACGACGACGACGCACACCACAAGCACCTTCACCACCACGGCCACCGCCACCAGCACTACTACAACTACTGGTGACTACCTAGGAAAGTCAATACGCAGATATTTTTGAGACAGTGAGCTTGATGTGTTCTTCACTGTTTAGGTGCATAAATGCTTGGTGTCAAAGTTTGCTGTTTACACCAAGTCGTTGAATTTCTTTAAATTTTTAAAACTAGAATTTCTGTGCGAATGAAAAGAAAACAAATAAAATTGTTAGTTAATTGTTCACACAAGTGCTAGATGAGATTGAAACACAAACACAAACACAAACACACACAGGACAGGCAATGATAATGACAGAAAATGACAGCTGAGGCTGACAACGACTGACAGCTGCAACACTGACACTTGCTGTGCAATTAGAATAAATAAGAAAAAAAGTGCCACCGTTAATAGAGATAACGGTGATGATCACACAAACACACACTGAAAAAGATAGCCAGTGCTCAGAAGTGGGCTCAGTGACAGTCGTCGCTGCCACTTACAGAAACAGTAGTGATAGTGGCGCGCTACAGCAGTGATTAGATGATGGTTAGGCAGGAAGAAACGAACACACGAGGAATTGCTTGTAAACAAAAGAAGAAGAAGAAAAAGAAGAAAAGAATAGAAAAGGGCTAAGTCACAAAAGTATTGTCACAAAAGACATCAGACAAACAGGCAGACACTTCCACCGGTCAAGTGTGCCAGCAGTTGTGGCAGCAGTTGACGATGACAATGCCGATTGCTGAGAACGGGAAAATGCAAAAGGTGGATGAGAAAAAATCTGCTCAGAACACACACACGCACAGCACTAGAAAAAGGTGGTGATTTCTATTGCCATTTAGAAAAAGGAAAAAAGAAGAGCAGAACAGAGTTGAAATGACAGCGAAAAATAATGGTGTAGTCTAAATGTAGAGTACTGACTAAAGTGCTACCTTCAGTAGTGAGGACGGTGCATCAGGAACGGTGAATAATGGAAAATAGCAAAGCTAGATAAAACGCCATTATTTTGGAGGCCACTTGAAAAGTTCTATTTCAGAGGAGTCAAGGAGTCAAGTCATCACGACTTGATAGTGCCAAAAAATAAAGCAGTATGGTAAAGGGAAATAAAAAAGGAAAAACTAATTGACTTGGCAGAAGTGTTTTTGCGGTTTTTGCTGCTGCTGCCGTTGCTGCTGCGATTGATTGAGAAATTTGCTTTTAGCAAACGGTACACAATACAGTGGTTGCGGTGAAAACCATTTGCTTTTACCACTTTGGAATTGAACTCACTAATAAGTTTGTTCATTTTTGCATTTCTGTTTGCATTTGCATTAATTAATATCAATAAGCACTAAGCAAATTGATTGAATGGGCGGCAAACAAACGGAAAAAAGCAGTGGCCACTCTCTTAGGGCAGTATTACATGCTGATGTAAAGAAGGCTATTGATCTGTTGAGAAGCCGCAGCGAATAAATAGTGTTCATTAGAACAATGGGAAACAAGTGGACATAGTAAACACAAACGCAGACAGACAACGTTTGCAGTCAAAAAGAGAAAAAAGAGAGTTTCTGCAGCTACAGGCAGCAAAAAGAAGCAAACAGCAGGCAAATTAATTAGCCAATCAATGGCTAATTGGTTTTTGATTGAACATGGCAACTGCCATATACTTCGCGGAAATGACACCGTGTCCACTACTACGACTGGTGATTACACGTTTTGAGAACACCACAGTGCATTTGTACACAGCAAACGTCAAGCGACATGCTGATGTTTTCTGTCTAATAGAGGGGATGAAAAGTAAATGTCCGTGTCGATAATTATCAGAAAAAAGTGAAGAAAGTGAAAAAGGAGAAGGAAAAAGGTCAAGTGTGCACCATAAAGTGCTTAAGTCAGAGGGCTAGTGAAAGCAACTGCTGGAAAAATGAGCATTAGAGTGGTCCATCGTTGGTAAAACAAACGCGTTTACAGCTTAGGCTTAAATGAGCTTATTTGAGCAAATAAGTTCAGCATTGGTAGAAGTAGTAGTAAGTGGTAATACTACTGCTTGAAAGGTAGTAACTCACAGGGCAAACAATTATAGGGCACTTTACTGACGTGTTGGCCAAACTGAGCTTACTTAGAAATGACTGTTGGTTGCAAATTCTACATGGAAAGTGTTGAAAAGCGTAAATAATGATTGGCAAATAATAACTTACAGTCAGCTAAACTGCTTAAAATTACAAATGATTTCATTACAGTCCTTGCTAGTGTTAAATAAGTAAAGTAAATAAAAAGCAATGTTGCGGCATCAGTGACCAAACGTGGAGCGGTGTACAGTGCCAAGATGGACCGGCCTTTTACGGAGTGGCTGATCTCAATGATACACTTACAATTGGCAGAGTGATGACGAATGGTTGCAAGGTAGTATCACTACTATCTGCAAAACATCACAAAGTAGTTTTTGTCCATATGAATGAAAGCTGCAAAAAGGACAACTTTAGGTTGTTTAGGTATGCTGAAAATGGCAACGAATACATGCATGCTAATGAAACGATGATAATGTGGCTGCCGTTTGCAAAAGCACACTCGATCGCCAAAAGAATTTGTAATGATTTTAAAAAGTAGTTCAATGTCACAATTTAACAACGATAGCAGCAGCAAAAGGGAATAGTTTGCAAGTCAATATCAATGCCAACAAATCATCGGTAAAATTACTTACAAAACTTTGTCGTAAAGTTAACCAAATAGACTGGTTGATTCATCTACGACAAATGTTAGCTAAAAGCAAAAAAAGTAACGCTGCTTTTGATGAGTTAAGCCATTAGCAAATTGATGAATTGTTTTGTGGCTGATGCTGATGGGCAAGTTGAATGCAGCAATAATCTCTCAAAGAAGTGTGCTTAAAGCTTAGCGATGCTTCAATGCATTTGATGCATCACTGCGCTGAAGTTTTTAATGAGGTGCCTTGCAATCTTTTAGATGTTATGTGTGCGGTTGTGATTTGAGCAAACACAATCAGCAAATCAAAATCAACCACACATTTGCGGTTTTTGGTACAGATGCAGGGCAGTAGTCGCCGAGGTAGCACCCTGATCGCCGATTAGCAGCAGCAGGTAATGGCGGTCAATTTAGTAGCACAGGGTTAATAAAACACACTCAGGCCGTGTGCTGTGATGAACTGCTCCCACTGGATGGCCACTGGTCAATAGCAGGGTGATGGGCGCCCACTGATAAGCACTTTAAAAACTCAGTAGACAGTGGACTGTGGACAGTAAATGTGCGTATGTGATCAGAGTGGCAAATGGTTAGGCATTGCTGTGTATCTTCCTTATCTTCCTCTGCAACATCACCGTTCTCTCTCTCTCTCTCTCTCTCTCTCTCTCTCTCTCTCTCTCTCTCTCTCTC